>PDWI01000479.1_pt1 | contig 66115 bp, 44 predicted proteins | sample 1430891 | NCBI WGS metagenome assembly PDWI01 (sample SAMN01162508, study PRJNA174530) | Oral metagenome, whole genome shotgun sequencing project. | biome: Marine environment; feature: Marine mammal; material: Swab sample of the gingival sulcus; isolation source: swab sample of gingival sulcus...
GAAGTTCTTATAACATCCTTAATTGATAAACAAAAATTTCCCCATGAAATATTTATGGACCTGTATCATAAGCGTTGGCCTGTTGAAGTCGATTACCTTCTCAAAATCCAAAGACACAATCTTTTTGCTTTTTGAAAGACCACGTGAAATGATTGTGCAGTTGATTAAGGATCTTCATGGCTGTCGTCGGGACTGCCTGATAATTATTTCCCGTACCCAAATCCCACGATTTACCCCGGATAAACCGATATCCGGTCCTCCCGGGCGTTTACCTGCTGAATGATCACCCGGACCATGTCCTCCGGCTTAAAATTCATTCCCGGCGCCGCCGGCACCCGGCATTCCAGCATATATTCGGGCAGGAGAATGGCATATTCCCGGCGGAATTTGTTCAGCACGATGGCCTCTTCCTTCTGTCCCACGCATCCTTCCAGATAACGCAAAAGCCAGTAGCGCTTACGCCTTGCCTGCAGGCGTCCCACCTGGCGCACGGCGTCCTCCAGCCGGCTGATGCAGGCGGAAATCCCGGCTTCGGCACAGGCGCTGTTCAGATCAAAGGCGGCGCGTAGCTGCCGCTGGGTGAGCAGGTCGAAATATTTCCGGATGGGAGAAGTCGCCGTGACATAGGCGTTGAGGCCCAGCCCGGAATGAGATTCCGGGCTGGGGGAAAGTACGAAGCGGTTCAGATATTTGCGCTGCATCCAGTTCTGGAACAGGCTTCCTTCGTCCCTTTTGTACAGGCGATCCTTTGGCGCGGGCTGGGAGCGGAAAACAGCGGGCAGGCCCTGTTCCACCAGAAAACGGGCCGCAGTCCAATTGGCCAGAATCATGATTTCCGCCACCAGCATCCGGGCCGGGCTTTCCCGGTTGGTGCGGCTCAGGGCCGGCCGGCCGTCCTCATCCAGCCAGAGATTGATTTCCGGCAGGGAAATATGGATCGCCCCGTCATCCAGGCGTTTCTGGCGGAACTGTACGGCAATTTCATACATGCCGGCCAGATCCTCCCGTTCCTCCATCAGGGTGTTGGCGTCATAATAAGTCAATTGTTCCGCCACCCGGATCATGGACGGAAAAATCTCATATCCCAGCACCGCGCCGTCGCCGGAAAGGCGGATCATGGTGCTGATGGCCGGACGCGGATTTTCCGCCCGCAGGCTGCACAGGTTCTCGGACAGATCCGGCGGCAGCATGGGGATTTTCCGGTCCGGCAGATAAATGGAACTGCCCCGGCGCAGGGCCTCCCGGTCCAGGGCGCCATCAGGAGCCACGACCTGGCCCACATCCGCGATATGAATCCCCAAAATGCGCTCGTCTCCCCTGAATTCCAGGCTCAGGGCGTCATCGAAATCCTGGGTGGCCTGTCCGTCAATGGTCAGGGCATGGAGGCCGGTGAGGTCACGGCGGATGCCGCCGGGGCTCACGGGAAGGGCGTTCAGGACCGCCAGGGCCGCGTCACGGGCGGCCTTGGGAAATTCCACAGGGATTTCCATCCGCAGGATGTCCACATCCTCATCCGGGGACCAGATACCGATCCGCACCAGGAGATCGAAAATCTGCTCCGGGCGCTTCATGCCGGCCTGGTCCATGATGGCCCTGGCCAGATCCGCCGTATCGCTGTCCTTTTCAAACAGGTAATACGAACTCAGGGCGTGGATGAATTCCGTCTCTTCAAGATCTTCCGGGGAAGGGACAGCGCCGTCTTCCAGGGCCAGCATCCGGCCCAGCCAGCGGCCGCCGGCGGCAATGCGCCGGGCCCGCGCGGCTTCCTGCTCGGCCCGGCGCATCATTTCTTCCACATGCTCCGGCGTATAGGGGAAAAACCGGCCCTGACTGAACTTGAAATACAGACGGCTGCGAAAAAAGGCGCGGGTCACGGCTGCCTCGTGATCCGGCGTGATCTCTTCCTCAAAGCAGAAGCCCGTCATGGTTTCCAGGTCGATCCATTCGGACTCTGTATTGAGTACATCCCAGATGCCTTTAATATCAATACGGCCGGCCAGGCCATCCCGATGAGCGGAAATCTCGCTGACGGCATCAATCAGTTTCTGGCGGCCGGAAGATATGTCCAGCGCCTGGGGCGACCAGTGGGTCAGGCGGCTGACGGCCAGTTTGACTTCCCGGCTGTTTTCCGTCAAAAGGCGCAGGCGCCGGCCGGCGATCCCGGGTTTTCCTGCATCCGTGATTACCGCGCAGACAATTTTTTGCCGGTCGATATATTCAATTATATTTCCATTTTTCATAACCCTGAAAAATATCAGCGCCCTCTGGCCATGTCAATTCGACATTCCGGAAAAAGAAAATAAAAACCGGCGGCGGTCTGTTTTATTCCGGGAGCGGGTCAGAAATTTCCGGTATTCCGCTGATTTCCGAGGGCAGCAGCATGACGCCTGCGGCCAGGGCGGAAGGACCATTCAAGGGGATGCAGATGGCGTAAAACCGGCCTCCCCACAGGCACAGATCCCTCACCGAACAGGGATGGCGGGAATAAATACACAGGGAAATGCGGCCGGTCAGGCGGTCGGGGAAAAAATCAAACGCCATTTTGCCGATCATACCCGCCGGCGCTTCTGTTTCTGAGGCTTCTGGCTTCGGGCGGTCTTCTTTCCGCGTGTTCTCCCCGGCCGGACCGGCGGCATGCCTGCTTTTCGCGGCCAGCCGGAGAGCGGCGGGATTGGCAGTCAGGATGGTCTGAATGCGGTCCACCCCGATGACGGGGACGGGGAGGATGGACGGCAGTTCTCCGGAAAAAAGCCGCCCTCCGTCATATTCCGGATGCTGTGGAAACAGAGAATCCGGGTCTTTGGCCGGCGGACATTCCGGGGACGATTCTTTCAGTACGGTGGAAAGCAGGGACGACGCGGGAGGGGATACGCCGGTCCGGGGCGGGATCAAGATGGTTCCTTTCCGGTATGATAAAAGCGCCCCGGCAGCCAGGATCAGAGGAAAGGGCCGCCGGCGATCCCAGCGGCCCCGGCCGGCATCCGCCGCAGGGCGCGTGCGGCGGATGCCGGCTGACTGGAAGGGAATATACCGGCTGATAAAAAAAGCCTCAATAGGGGGTCCACCGTATTTCCACGTAGGAAAAAGAGCGGCGACGGTTCCGGTGGCATCGCATTTCTTCTGGACGGTGACTTCCCCGGATATCGGGGGAGGCCTTGTTTATTGTTCCGCGTTCAGCAATGGCAGACCGTCCAGCATCCGGCCGCCGTCATCACCGTTCAGCTGAAAACCGGAAACCGGGCCGTCTGATTCCAGGTAGATCCAGTCCGCAGACAAGGCGCTTTTGTCAAAAAGACCGGCGACGGTGCCGACGATTTTCCCCCTGGCCGCGGCGGTCCGGGAGAGGCGGCCGGCTTCGCTTCCGGAATCGGACATGGCCCGCAGTTCAACGGAAACCGCCGTATCTCCGGGATTGACCAAGGCAATGCCGGTCCAGCCGTCAGGGTCGATACAGGGGAATACCCCGGTCTGGAGTGCTTCGGACCGGGCCGCAAGACCCGCCATGGCCCCGCCGTCGTTTCCGCCGAACAGCTGAATGCCGGTGAGTTCCCGGTCGGCTGAGGCCCGGATCCAGGCGGCCCCGGCCGGAACCCCCAGGGACGCTGCCGTCAGAGACAGGCGTTCATGGCCTGGCAGTATCCGAATTTCCTCCCCCAGATCCACGCCGTTGACGGAAAAAAAGCGGAAGGAGACCACGGCGTCAGCGGCTTCGGTATTGCGCAGGGCCAGACCGGTCCACCAGCCGCCGCCGCTGGCGATATGGGGAAAAACCAGATTTCTGGCGCCGGGCAGGCCGAGAGGCAGCCCGGCCAGATAGGAACGGCTGTCACCGGCTTCCGTGCCGAACAGCAGGAGTCCCGCCCTCTCGGGCAGGCCGGTCACGCTGCCGGAGACCGCGCTTTCCGCCTCGAATCCGAACAGATCAAACACGGTCACGGCCCGGCGCCCGCCGGCAGGAATCGCCAGGGCCGCAGACCGGGCCTGCGGGGTTTCGGCCGTGTCCATCCGGATTTCCGCCAGGGCGTCCGCAGTCCCCGTATTGGTCAGGGAAAGCCCGGTCCACCATCCGCTTCCCCGGGCAATATGGGGAATGGACAGGCCGTCGGAAGATCCGGCCCCGGGAATCACGGCGGGTACAGCCCCCCGTACATTTCCATCCTTGTAAAATTTGAGATAGCCCGTCACCGGGCGGTGGGCGTTTCCGGTGACCCCGGCAAAGCGGCACAGGGATAGGGAGGCGGCCCAGGGAAAATCATCGGGAAAACGGAACCGCCGGCGTCCGAATCCGTTGAGTTCCACGGATTCGGTGAACACCTGCCTGCCATTTTCGTCGAGCCCGGCCAGAACGCCGGAAACGGCGCGGGGGCCCGGGTTGATCAGGGCGATCTCGGTCCGCCATCCCCCGGTCACCGCCGCGTGGGGAAAAACAAGGCTGACGGGATATTCCCCGGCCTCGGGCACATAGGTATCCACAAAATCGAAAAACCGGGAGAGCCGGGTATAGACGCCGTAAAATCCGGGGGTGGCGCATCCGTCGCCCCAGCTCACGACACCGGCCAGACGCCAGGATCCCGCAGTCATGACCATGAGCGGCCCCCCGGAATCCCCGGTGCAGGAATCCACGCTGCCGGTCTCGTATCCCGCGCACATCATATTATCCGTGATATCGTCATCATACCCGCCCCGTGCGTTATAGATCTCATTGCAGCGGGCATTGGTGACAATGGGCACATAAGCCTGTTTCAGGGTGACGGGATAGCGTTCCTCTTGGGAGGAGGTGCTGCCCCATCCCAGAATACGGCCCGTCTGCCCGGCGAAATCAGTGACATCCCGTTTTAGCCCGGCCGGTGTCAGGGAAGACGCGGTTTCCAGCTCAATGAGACCGATATCGGCGTCGATCTTGACGGGATCATATTCCGGGTGCACGATTATGCGGCGGACCCGGTGAATGCTCAGGGAGGCGGATTCCAGGTCCACGGAGCCGAGCCCCACCTCGACATCATCCGGGGACAGGGGGCCGGTTTCCTCGCTCACCAGACAATGGGCCGCTGTCACCACCCAGTTTTCATGGATCAGGGTGCCGCCGCAGAAATGCCCGTTCGCGGGATCTTCACCGGCGATGAGCAGGGCAGCCATCCAGGATGTTTCTCCTTCCGCTGCATCGGAGCCGCCCACAATGCGCGGCGTTGGCCCGCAAAAAGCCGGCGAAATGCCGAACGCGGACAGGAGAACAAAAAAAACGGGCAGACCGGAAAAAAGCATAATGAAGCGGCTCGGTGAAAACCAGGTAAACATGGATTCGTATCCTTCCGGTTTGACATGACGGTCCTTCCCGAAATGGCAAACGCGGCCGCTGCGGCAGAGCCGGCGGCCATTGTCAGTAATGGGAAATAAATTATCAGGCGGATATTGGCAAGAATAGATTCCATACGTTCGTGAAGCTCATTTTTGCAGCGCATCCACGTCACGGGATGATGGGGATGGCGAAACGGGAAAGGCGGTCCGCAGCCAGGCGCCCAGTTCTTCCGGGCCGGATTCCGGATGGTCCGCCAGCCAGATGGCGGCCTGACCGGCCGCATAGGCCGAGGCAATGGACGTGCCGGCATAGGCGCCAGGGTCTCCGTTATATCCCACGGGCAGAGACGCGAATCCCGGGGCCGCGATATCCACGGATGCACCATAATTGGATTTTTCCCATTTATTCCCGTCGGGCGCCAGGGCGCCCACGCCGATGACATTATCATAAGCGGCGGGGTATACCGGCGTTCCTGCGGGTTCGTTTCCGGCGGCGGCCACCACGAGAAGTCCTTTTTCCCCCGCATAATCCATGGCCCTGCGGAGAAAGGCGCTGTCCGTTTCCGATCCCCAGCTCAGGTTCAGCACGCGGGCATTCTGGTCCGCCGCGAAATCAATGGCGTTCATGAGGCTGAAAGCCGAAGTCACGCCGTTATCGTCCATGATCCGGACCGACACCGTATCCACCGCGCCGCCGGCGTCCGCGCCCACGGGCAGGGCCGCACCCGAAGCAATCAGGGACATCTGGGTACCGTGGCCCGCTTCATCCGAAATGGCGGCGCCGGGAAGCACGGCGTCAAACGCGGCAACAGTCCGGGTCTCCGGCGCAAAGGACGGCATGAGACCGGAATCAAACACGGCCACGATGCCGGTGCCTTCCGCCGGTTTTGCGCCGGATATCGCGGATGATTTTCCCGGATCCGCCAGACGGTCGCCGTTGGGCCATCGATACGGGGGGGCGGAGGGAAAGGCCCGGTTAAGATCTGCCGCCGCGTCCGGAAACAGGCGGCGGATCTCTTCCCGTTTTTTTCCCAGATCAATTCCCGGCGGGAAGACCAGGCGCACCGTGGCGCTGGCGCGGTGAAATCCCGCCAGCCGCCCGCCCATGCGTATGGCCAGGGCTGCTGCCCGGTCCCGGGAACTGCCCGGAGGAAGCCGGACCAGCAGCTCGTCGCTCACAAAAAAGACGTCGGTTCCGGGCAGGCGCGAAATGCGGTAGGCGCGTTCCGGGATGACGGACTTCATCGCCGTCCGCCGTCCCGGATGAAAAACCTGGACTTCCGCTAAAACGGGCGGTTTGCCCTTTTCCGCCGCCTCCCAGACCAGCACATGATTGATTCCCGAAAGAATCCGGCGCAGGGCGCTTTCCATGGGCTCGTTTTCAAGGCTGATCCGGATGACGGGATTGATCTTTGGATCGGCGGATACGCGGATGCCGGCGGCCGCCAGATCTTGCAGCAGATCCTGAAGCGGGATATTCCGGGCGTGGAGGGTGATCCGGCCGCCGGTTCCGGTCAGCCGGTTTCCGGCGACAGCCGGACAGAAAAGGGACGGAAACAGGATCATGAACGCCGTTATCCGCAGGATGCGCCCGGAATTCATTAAAAATGCCATAGCGCTATACCACCATCGGCTTTCCACGATAGCATGGAACCGGGTCATTGGGCAAATCGCCGGAATCCTGAACCGGACACGGACGAAACCGGTTCTTGAAAAGGGGGCTGCGCCGTGAAATAATATCCTGGTGTATCATCATCAGCAGCTCATCAATCAGATCAGCGGGGAAATCACGATGGAACATGAAATCAAAACGACGCGGGCCCGGGCCATCATCAGGGGACGCGTTCAGGGGGTCTTTTACCGGGCGTCCACCGAATCGGCGGTCCGGGAGATCGGCGGCATCACCGGCTGGGTGCGCAACCGGCCGGATGGCAGCGTGGAAGCCGTGTTCGAGGGAGAGGAGCAGGCGGTGATCCGAATTCTGGAATGGTGCAAGACCGGATCTCCAGCCGCCGATGTTTCTGCCGTGGAGGTGGAATGGGAAAGACCGGCCGGCGCGGAAACGGATTTTCGGGTCAGGTATTAAGGCCGGCAAACACAAAATGACCGCAACATGCCATGTCGCGGTCATTTTGCCCACACCCAAAACAGACTCTACGATATCTTGCAAAATTTTCTGACGCCGGCTTCGAATCAGGCTTCGAATCAGGAGCCGGCCACAGCATCCCGCAGTCGTTTACCGGGACGGAATTTCACCACGTTGGCGGCCTCAATCTGAATCTCCTCCCCTGTCTGCGGATTCCGGCCCTTGCGGCTTTTTCGCATGCTTTTCTCAAAGGTTCCGAATCCCACCAGGGTCACCTTGGCGTCTTTCTTCTCCTGCAGGGCACTGGTCACACCTTCCATGAACGAATCCAAAGCCTTCATCGCCGCCGCTTTGGAGATTTCCGCTTCTTCCGCCATTTTTTCCACCAGATCGGATTTGGTCATGCTCATGCTGTCATACCCCTTTCTTATCGGTTATTATCCTCGCAAATCGTGAGATTTGCTTATATAAGGATTTTCTCAATGTCAATATAAATCCGTGTCCATCACGGATTTTTCCGTATCAATATTCACAAGCATCATTAAAATATACGATTTTCAGGAAAATCGCGCGAATTCCCGTTTCATCTGCGGCGCACACCCGGCCCTTCCCCCCGTTGATCCGCCTGAAGTCCTCCCTGAAGAACAGGGACGTTCATCGTATCTCCCCGGGCGCGGCCGATCAGGGGAGCGGGAGCACCTCATCACGGCGTGAGCAGGGCCTCAGCAAAGGTTTCGGGATCAAAACTCTGGAGATCCGCCACCCCCTCCCCCACACCAACGAACCGCAGGGGAATCTTCATGCGCCGGTTCAGACCGACCACGATACCGCCCTTGGCCGTGCCGTCCAGCTTGGTTAGAACCAGCCCGGTCAGGCCCATGGCGTCATGAAAACGGGCCGCCTGGCTCAATCCGTTCTGGCCCGTGGTGGCGTCCAGAACCAGCAGGGTCTCATGCGGCGCACCGGGCATGGCCTTGGATACGGCCCGGCGAATTTTTTTCAGCTCCTCCATCAGATTTTTCCTGGTATGGAGCCGCCCCGCCGTATCAATAATGACCACGTCCTTTTTCCGGGCTGCGCCGGCCTGAACCCCGTCAAAGGCAACGGAGGCCGGGTCGGCCTGGTCTTTATGGCGCACGAAATCGGCCCCGGAACGCCGGGCCCAGATTTCCAGCTGCTCCACGGCTGCGGCCCGGAAGGTGTCGGCGGCCACCACCAGCACCGCCTTTCCTTCCCGCCGGTACAGATCCGCCAGTTTCCCGATGGTGGTGGTTTTGCCCACTCCGTTGACGCCCACCATCATGATAACCCTGGGGCCGGCGGCCCTGGCGCCGATCACGGTGACGGGCGCGGCATCGGGACACGGCATCCGCATCAGGGCCGCGATTTCCTCTTTGAGAACAGCGGGCAGTTCCTCCGCCTTCCGCAATTTTCGGGACCGGCTGCGCAGCGTGTCCATCAGCTCCATGGCCGTTTCCACGCCCATATCGGATGTGATAAGCCGCTGTTCGATCTCTTCCAGAAGATCTTCGTCAATGCGGCTGCCGGCCAGGAGTTCGTCGATATCCGTGGTCAGGATATCACGGGTTTTTTTCAGGCCGTTCCTGAGGCGGCCGAATAAGGAGCGTCCGCCGTCCTCATCACCGCCGTCTTCCGCTGACGCGGTCTTTTCCCCATCGGACGCCGGCGCGGAAACGCTGTTTCCCGCCGGGTCTTTTTCTTCCGGTATCCGCTCCGGATCAATGATATTTTCCGAAGAAATTTCAGCTGTTTCCCGCTTTTTCCTTTGTTTCAGCCAGCTCATTTCGTCTCCCGGCCGCCCTTTTTCATGTTCCCCCGCCGCGCGGCGGTGTATTACGCGGCGGCAGGTCCGGTATTTTCCGGAACCAGATCGTCCAGCCGGACCGACAGCACGCGGGAAATCCCTTTTTGCTCCATGGTGACGCCGAACAGGCAGTCGGCAAAGGCCATGCTGGTTTTCTTGTGGGTGATCATGATGATCTGCGACTGCTCGCCGATCAGTTTCAGCAGCCCGTTGAACCGGTTGACATTGGCTTCATCCAGGGGGGCGTCGATTTCATCCAGGATACAAAAGCACGCCGGCCGGATCAGAAAAATGGAAAATACAAACGCAATGGCGGCCAGGGCCTTTTCTCCGCCGGATAAAAGGGTCATCCGGCCCAGCTTTTTTCCGGGCGGATGAACCATAAACTCCACCCCGCTGTCAAGGGGATTATCCGGCTCGGTCAATTCCAGCCGGGCCGTACCGCCGCCGAAAAGCCTGGGAAAGACTTCTTTCAGTTTCTCATTCACGAGGCCGAATGTCTCGGTGAATTTTTCCCGCGTGATACGATTGATTTCCCGGATGACCTGGCGCAGGTCTTCCACGGCGCGGATCAGATCCTCCCGCTGGGCCTCCAGAAATCTGTGGCGTTCGAGCAGTTCTTCGTATTCCCTGACCGCATCCGGATTCACACCGCCCATTTTTTCGATTCTGCGCCGGAGTTCCGCGATTTCGGTTTTGAGCCCGTCCTCCGTCAGATCCCCGCCCTGAAATCCGGGCAGCCGGCTCCGGAACCGGTCCGGCGGATGATCATGGCGTTCCGTGAACTGCTCCGCCAGGCTTTCTTTCCGGGCGTTCATTCCCGAGACATCCACTTCCAGGAGGCGAATTTTCCCGAGTACGTCTTCCCGCCGGGCGCGGATGCGGTTCCGGTCGTCATCAACGGCGGCATACTCGGCATCCACGGCCGCAAAATCGGCTTCCATCTCCCGGACTTCCCGGTCCGCTTCCCTTCGATCTTCATGGCGCTCCATCAGACGGGCAGTCCGGGTTTCCGCTTCCGCGAGCGCTTCCGCCGCTTCCGTTTCCCGGTTGCCGGCATCGGCGGACAGGCGGTCAAGACGGCTTTCCCCCTCGGCCCGGAAACCTTGCAGACGCCGCAGAACAGCATCCAGGCTTTCGGCTTCGGCCCTTTGGGTCGTCAGATCCAGCCGGGCGTCGGAAAGCCCCTCGTCCGCAGCCCGCAGCTTTTCCGTCAGCCGGTCATCGCGGGCGCTGACTTCGGCGATTTCCGCCTGCAGGGCCGCTGTATCCGCCTGGAGTTCCCGCAAAAGACGCTCGGCCGAGGCAGCCTGCTTTTCGGCGGAATCTGCCTCGTCCTCAATCTCTTCCAGGCGCAGGCGTCCCCGTTCCAGGTTCCGCTCTTCATGGCGGATCTGTTCGGTCAGGCGGATGCGGCCGGATTCCATGCGGGAGACTGCCTCGGCCGCCTCCCGCCCGGCCGTGACCGCAGCCCGCAGCTGCTCTTCCCGGGTCCGGATCCCGGCCTCCATTTCCCGGCGACGGGTCGTTTCGGCGGCAAGTTCGGCGTCCAGGACCGCCAGTTCCGCTTTCAGATCGCGCAATTCGCGCTGTTTATCCAGAATGCCGGAAAGGCTTTCGGGCCCGCCGCCGATCATGACGCCATCGGGAAAGACCGCGTCTCCGGCCGGGGTGACTGCCGGATGCCCGGTATCGCGTACCCGGGCCATGGCGGCGGGGAGATCCGGCGCCGCAGCGGCAGCGCCGAGCAGGGCACCGAAGGCTGGACGCAGTTTTCCGGGTGCGCCGGCCCGGTCCAGCAGCCGGTCTTTTTTCCCCGCATCCGGTCCGTTTTCGGCTCCCGGGCCGGATGCCCCGCCCGATATCGTCTCCGGCAGCGCCCTTACCGCATCCAGGGCCAGGAAGCCGCACCGGCCCCGTTTTCCCTCCGCAAGGGCCGCGATGAAGCCGGCTGCGGTTTCCGCCCGGTCCACCACCACGAACTGGAGACGTTCGCCCAGAAGACCTTCCAGGGCAGCGGAGGCGCCTTCTTCCGGCGAAAGCAGATCCGCCGCCACCCCCTGGATGCCGGGATGCCCGTCCCCCATTTCCAGCACGGCCCGAACCCCCTCCCGGTACCATTGGCGGGTGTCCGCCAGTTTTTTCAGGGCCTGGTAGCCGGCGGCGGTTTTCTGCCGGCGCCCGGAAATCTCTCCGACACGTTTCACCTGCGCGGACAGGCCGGCGGCCCGCTCCCGCAGCTCTTCCCGCAGTTTCCCGGTCCGGGATTCCGCAGCCGCGAGGTCCGCGTCCCCCTGGCGGCGCTTTTCCGCCAGATCGGATAATTCCCGCTCCAGACCGGATTTGCGCCGCGCGGCCAGGCGGTATTCCTCGTCCGCCTTCCGGCGGCGGTGGGCCAGGTTTTCCGCTCCGGCCCGGGATCCTTCCCCGCGTTCCCTGGCGGCGGCTTCCCTGGCGGCAAGATCCATGAGGCGGGCAGTCAGGCTCTCCAGAAGGGTCCGGACCGCGTTCTGCTCCTGCCGGTCGGCCATGAGCGCCTCGCTCCGGGCCCGAATGCCGGCTTCAAGGGCGCTGATCCGGCGTTCCAGTTCCGTCCGGCGCTCCCGGGATTCCGTGATCTCCTTTTCCATGCCGGAAAGCCGGGACCGCAATTCCTCCTGTTCCGTGCGAAAGCGGGCCCCTTCTTCCTTCAGGCGCACGGCGTCTTTTTTCAGATGGGCGATGCCCGCCTCTTCCCGCTCAATTTCCCGTCCCAGATCGTATTGCCGCCCCCGCAGCGCGGACAGGGCTTCCGAGCGGCGGGTCCGGTCCAGGTGGATTTTTTCCACGGCCGCTTCCAGTTTTTGCATATCGGCGGCCTGCCGCAGGTCTTCGTCCCTGAACGAAGCCAGCAGCTGGCCGGCCTTTCGTATTTCCTGGTCCAGGGCATCCATGCGCTTCAGGGTGAGCCGGATATCCAGGTGCCGAAGCCGCTCCCCGAGAGCTTGGTATTTTTCCGCCTTCCGGGCCTGGCGCTTGAGGCCGGCCAGCTGACGGGCCACCTCGGCCACGATATCCGCAGCCCGCAGCAAATTCTGCTCCGTGGCCTCCAGTTTTTTCTGGCTTTCGCTGCGGCGGGCCTTGTACGTGGTGATGCGGGCGGCCTCCTCAATAAAGGTCCGGCGTTCCTCGGGTCCGGCATCGGTAATGGCCCCGATATTGCCCTGCTGGATGATGGCGTAAGAGCGGCTGGACACGCCCGAACCCATAAATACGGAATGGATATCCTTGAGGCGGCAGGGACGGCGGTTGATGAAATATCCGGAGTCACCGGACCGGAACAGCCGGCGGGTCAGGGCAATTTCGGGGCATCCGGCCCATTCTCCGGTGACCGTGCCGTCTTCATTGGCCAGGGTCAGGGTCACCTCGGCCAGATTGAGGGGGGCCGCGTCCGCCGTTCCCGCGAAAATAATGTCTTCCCGGTCCTTTCCCCGCAACTGCTTCACGCTCTGTTCCCCCATGGCCCAGCGCGCGGCATCCACCACATTGCTTTTGCCGCAGCCATTGGGACCGATAATGGCGGTAACGCCCTCGGGAAATTCAATGGCGGTTTTCTCTCCAAAGGATTTGAAGCCAATGATGTCTATTTTTTTCAGGCGCATGAAATCGGTCGATATTCCTGTGGACAGACGTCGGAAAATGTCGGTTCACCCGGCGGGCATCCCTCACGGCGAGAGAGAGAAGTAGCGGCTTTTGCGGGGGGAATCAAGAAAAAACCGGAAAGCCGCCGCGGCGGAGCTCCCATGACCGGAAAATCAGGCGGATCACCGGCGGAAATATCCGGCGTAACAGCGGCCGGTGCATTAACCGGGACGACCAGACCATGCGGACGTCATCATTGACGGAAAAAGGGAATACCGGTATAGAGTCCCGAAAATATTTTCAGGGGACGGGCCTCATTCTGTCTCCAGAAAATTCAACCCGGACCCTGGCGCCGCCTGTCTTTCCCGGCCTTATTAAGGAACCTCAAAGGAATCAGATGAATGGATCTTGTTCTGCTCTCCCGCATTCAGTTTGCCGTCACCACCGGATTTCACATCCTCTTTCCCACGATGACCATCGGGCTGGCGGTGTATCTCGCGGTGACAGAGGCCCTCTGGCTGAAAACCGGGGATCATCTCTATTATCGCATGTACCGCTTCTGGGTGAAAATCTTTGCCGTGCATTTTGCTGTGGGCGTGGTCACCGGCATCTCCCTGGAATTTGAATTCGGCACCAATTTTTCCCGATTTTCCCAGTATGTGGCCAATATTTTCGCGCCCCTCATGGCCTATGAAGGCATGACCGCCTTTTTCCTGGAAGCCGGATTCCTGGGCATCATGCTCATGGGCTGGAACCGGGTGCCGCCCCTTGTCCATTTCTTTTCCACCTGCATGGTGGCCCTGGGCGCCACCCTGTCCGCCTTCTGGATCATGGCCGCCAACGCCTGGATGCAGACCCCGGCCGGATATGAAATCCTGGGAGATCAGCTCCTGGTGACCAGTTTCGTGGAGGCCATTTTCAATCCGTCCTTTCCCACGCATCTCACCCATATGCTCATGGCCAGTTATGAAACCGCCGCCTTTGTGGTGGCCGGCATCAGTGCCTGGTACCTGCTCAGGGGAAAACATGAAGCATTCGCCCGCCGCTCCCTGGCCCTGGCCCTCATCATGGCGGCGATTTTCGCCCCGGCCCAGGTTCTGGTGGGGGATTTCAGGGGCCTGAACGTAGCCGAAACCCAGCCCGCCAAACTGGCGGCCATGGAAGGCCACTGGGAGACCAATACCGAGGGCGGTGCGGCACTGCGTCTCTTTGCAATTCCGGATATGGCGGCGGAAAAAAATCATATGGAAATCGCCATCCCCAACGCCCTGAGCCTTCTGATCACCCATACGATGGAGGGGCGGGTCACCGGCCTGAAGGAATTTCCCAGGGAAGACCGGCCCAATGCCTTTATCACCTACTGGTCCTTCCGGCTCATGGTGGGCATCGGATTTCTGATGGCGGGCCTCATGCTCTGGGCCCTGGTGCTGGTGATCCGGAAGCGGATTTTCGAGGACCGCCTGTTTCTGAAAACCCTGGTCTTTGCCCAGCCCCTGGGCTTCATTGCCGTGATCAGCGGCTGGGTCACCGCTGAGGTCGGCCGGCAGCCCTGGGTGGTATACGGTCTCATGCGCACGAACGAGGGCGTCTCCCCGGTGCCTGCCGGCAACGTGCTCTGGTCCCTGGCGATCTTTCTCGTCTTTATCGGCATCCTGGGTTTCTCGTATTTTTATTATACAGTGAAAATCCTGAAAAACGGGCCGGACATGGACGTGCCGCTGCCCTCAATCCGGCGGACGACACCGGCGCCTGCCGGTCAAGAGACCGGACCGGGAAAGGAGGGGTGATCCCATGATATTTTCCATGAATATGGCAGACGTGTTCAATGTTCTGGTGGGCCTGGTCATCATCCTTTACGTGGTCCTGGACGGATTCATCCTCGGCATCGGCATTCTCTTTCCCACTGCCGCCGATGAAGAGGAGCGGGACATGATGATGAACGCGGCGGCCCCGGTCTGGGACGTCAACCAGACCTGGATCGTTTTCGGCGGCGGGGCCCTGTTCGCAGCCTTCCCCCGGATTTATACGATTCTGTTTCCGGCCCTGTACATCCCGCTTCTCAGCTTTATCTTCGGCCTGATTTTCCGGGGTGTGGCCTTTGAATTCAGGGCCCAGACAACCCATAAAAAGCCGTGGAACGTGGCCTTTTTCTTCGGCAGCCTGCTGGCGACGGTGAACCAGGGATTCGTGCTGGGAGGGTTTATCTCCGGCGTGCGCATGGAAAGCGGGGCCTTTTCCGGCGGACCGCTTGACTGGTTTTCTCCGTTCACTCTCATGGTGGGCGCGGCCCTGGTTTTTGGCTATATGCTGCTGGGTTCCTGCTACCTGATCATGAAAACCACGGGACCGGTTCAGGACCGGGCCTATGTCATTGCCCGATTCGCCGCACTGGCCGTGGTATTTTTTCTATTGCTGGTCACCGTCTGGACCCCGCACCACGCGCCGGAACTCACGGCCCGCTGGTGGATGAAGCCGCGCATCTATTTTGTGTGGAATTTTCCGCTTCTCGGGGCCGCCGCCCTGTATCTGCTGCTGCGCGGCCTGAAACAGCGCCGGGAAATCATGCCTTTTGCGGCTGCCATCCTGCTCTTTGTGTCCGCTTACCTCGGATTGCAGGCGGCCCTCTGGCCCCTGGCCATTCCGCCGGATCTGAGCATTTATGACGCAGCCTCCCAGCCCGCCACCATGAAATTCACCCTCTGGGGCATTTTCCTGGTACTGCCGGTGATACTTTCCTATACCATTTACAGTTACTGGGTATTTCGCGGAAAAGTGGGCGCGGCGGAAAGCTATCACTGACCCCGGCGGAAATCCGCACCAAAAATCCTGCGGCCGGCAACGGCCATCGCCAACGCCGGAGGAGACGGAAAAATGAGCAAAAATATCGTTGAAAAAATCGACCCCCTTGTCCCGGTCCGAAATGTATTGATCAGCGTATCCGACAAAAGCGGGCTGGACACCCTGATTCCCGGCCTGATGGAAATGCAGCCGGAGCTGACCATCTATTCCACCGGCGGCACCTTTGGCCGGATCAGGGAAATCCTGGGAGACCGGGCCGACGGACACCTGACGCAGGTATCCGATTATACCGGACAGCCGGAAACCCAGGGCGGACTGGTCAAGACCCTGGATTTCAAAATCTACCTGGGACTTCTGACGGAAACCTATAATGACACTCACCAGGCGGATCTAAAACGCACCGGCGCGGTTCCCATGGATATGGTGGTGGTCAATCTTTATCCCTTCAAGGAAACCATTGCTGCGGCTGACGTGACCCCGGAACTGGCCCGGGGCAATATTGATATCGGCGGTCCCTGCATGATCCGCGCGGCGGCCAAAAACTTCATCCGGGTGGCGCCGGTGACGGATCCCGACGATTATGGCGTGATCCTGGCCGCCCTGAAAGAGGAAAACGGCAAGACATCCCTGGATCTGCGCTACCGCCTGGCACGCAAGGCCTTCGCCCACACTGCCGCCTATGATAACGCCATCGCGGACTATCTGAGCAAAACGACCGCATCCAAAATCCGCCGGGTCTATGGATGCCGGGGAGCGGAATCCGGTTAACCGTGCCGCGATACCGCCGTCAATCCGGAAATATTTTATTTGGATCTGCTTATGGGGAAAGGATAGCGGAATAAAATGCCCGAAAACCTGAAAAAAATGTATACCACCATCATGGACGACCGGTTTCCGCCACAGATGGAAATCTCCTTCGTGGACGGCGGTAATCGCCAGACGCTTTTTTACGAAAAGGTATCCTGGGCCATTGACGGGGTAAGCAAGGGCCTGCGGTACGGAGAAAATCCCGGTCAGGAGGCGGCCCTGTACCGCCTGACGAACGGGAATCTGACCCTGGGCGAGACCACGATGCTTGCGCCGGGCCGCTACCTGGCATCTGATATCGAACTGCTGCAATCAGGCAAACATCCGGGAAAAACCAATCTCACGGACACAGACAACGCCTTAAACATTCTGCGCTATCTCACGGACCGCCCGGCGGCCGTGATCGTCAAACATAATAATCCCTGCGGCGCGGCCCGCTCCGACAGCCTGGAAACCGCATACCGGAAAGCCTATATGGCGGACCGTGTGGCCGCCTTCGGCGGCTGTATCGCCCTGAACCGCGCCGTGGACAAGGCCACGGCCGAGGGCATCGCGGACCAGTACGCGGAGGTGGTGGCAGCCCCGGAATTTGAAGACGGCGTTCTGGAAATCCTGGGCCGCCGGAAAAACCTGCGGGTCATCCGCATTGATAATATGAACCGGCTCCAGGAATTCGCGGGCCGGCGGGTGGTGGATTTCAAAAGCCTCATTGACGGGGGCCAGATCATCCAGTGGTCCTTTGTGCCCGAAGCCCGGACCGCTGCGGATCTGAAACTCGCGACCTGCGAATACAAGGGCAGGGAATACCGGATCAGACGGGAACCCACAGACCAGGAATACAGCGATCTGATTTTCGGGTGGCTCGTGGAAGCAGGGATTACCTCCAATTCCGTGATTTACGTGAAGAACGACGTGACCGTGGGTATCGGCACCGGCGAGCAGGACCGCGTTGGCGTGGCTGAAATCGCCCGTGACAAGGCCTACCGCAAACTGGCGGACCGCTATTGCTTTGAAGAAACGGGCATATCCTATAACGAGCTGGATGATCCCGAACAAAAGGCATCCTTTGACGCGAAGGCCGCCGGGGAAAAGGGCGGGCTGATCGGGTCCGCCATGATCTCCGACGCGTTTTTCCCCTTTCGCGACGGCGTGGACGTGGGCCTGCGCGAAGGCGTGTGCGCCGTGATCCAGCCGGGGGGCTCCACCAACGACTATCAGTCCATCACCGCCTGCAACGAGGCGGGCGCGACCATGGTCTATACCGGACAGCGCAGCTTCAAGCACTGATGCGGTCATCCTGACGCGGACTTCACCCGCAAACTGGCAGAAACGAACCTTGTGTTCGTTCTTTCATTACCCCGGAAAAATCCAGGCGCTGGAAAGGAAGGCGGAAGATGACCATCTCTCTGCAAAACCGTTTCCTCATCCCCACCATTGCGTTTCTGATCATTTCCACAGCTGCGGTTACCTGGATCAGCGCCGATCAGACCCGCGCCAGCCTGAAAACCGCAATCCTCCAACAGATTTCTCACCAGAACAAAAGCACGGCAGCCATGATCCGGCAATGGATTCGCAGCCAGGAAACTTTTCTGACCCATCTTTCGCACCAGCACCTGTTTGCATCCGCGCTGCAGGAGGGCGGCATCGGGAAAGCAAGCCGCCGCATGGTCAGCGCCGAACTCGGCACCATCCAGTCGGATTATCCCTTTTACACGAATATCAGCCTGGCGGATCAGACCGGACGCATCGTATCTTCTTCAAACCCGGATCAGTGGGTCGGCCAAAACGCGGCGTCGCGTTCGTTTTTTACCAGGGCCATGGCCGGACACATCAGCGTATCTCATTTTCTTCACAGCGCGGATACCGGAGATGATGAACAGCGAAACAACAGCCGCCGCCATGAATTCGTGGTTTCGGTTCCGGTCAGGACCGATGGGGACGACAAGGCGCAGGGCGTGATCTTCGCCACTGTTCCGTATGCCCATATATTCACCGGCTTCCTGAAACATGTGGACAACGGACTTGGCGGAAGTGCGTATATCATCGACGGCACGGGCGAAAAACGCATCTGCCGGGATTGCGGCAAAAACGGACGGGACGGGGTTGCACCGGAACTGGCGGCCGCAGTCCGCCGGCACGCCTCCGGAGAATTGACCCATTCCATGGGAAAAAAAGATTTCCTGAGCGTCTTCCAGCGTATTGGAGAATCCGGCTGGTTCACCGTTATCAGCGTATCAACGGATCAGTTATACAAACCGGTAAACCGGATATTCCGGCAATCGTTCTGGGTATCGGCAATCATCATCCTGGCGGCAATCCTGTTTACCCTGCTGAACGTCAAGCGCACGGTCCGGCGCATCTTCCGCATTGTCCACGGTCTGAATGAAAATGCCGGGCAGGTATTCTCGGCCTCCAATGAAGTGGCGACATCCAGCCAGGCTCTGGCGGAAGGGGCCTCCCGTCAGGCATCCGCCATTGAGGAAAGTTCCACCGCATTACGGGAGACGGCCTCCATCACCCGGCGGAACGCGGATAATTCGCGCATCGCCAATGGGTCCATGGACGAGGTGCGGCAGGTGGTGGCGCAGGCCAATCATTTCATGACGGATATAACCGCATCCATGGAGGATATTTCCGCAGCCAGCCGGAAAAGCTCCAATATCATTCAGACCATCGACGAAATCGCGTTTCAGACCAACCTGCTATCCCTGAATGCGGCGGTGGAGGCGGCCAGGGCCGGGGAAGCCGGGGCCGGATTCGCCGTGGTGGCCGAAGAGGTACGCCGCCTGGCCCGGCGTTCGGCGGATGCGGCCCAAAATACCTCCGGGCTCCTTGAGCAGACATTGAGCAAGGTGGTGGAAGGAAATCTTCTGGTTGCCCAGACCAATGATATTTTCGAGCAGGTGGGTGAAAGCGTGGAGCGCACCAATACCCTGGTCCGCGAAATCACGGAAGCTTCGGAAGAACAGGCCCACAGGATTGAACAGGTCACGGCGGCGGTCTCGGAAATGGAAAAGGTGACCCAGCATAACGCGGCGTCGGCGGAAGAATCGGCTTCGGCCTCAGAGGAGATGAGCGCACAGGCCCAGCAGATGAAGCAGTTTGTGGGAAACCTGATGGACATTCTCTCCGGCGCGAAGGGCGGGGCCGGAGCGTTGGGTTCTTCCATAAAACGCTGGAAAGGAGAATAGATGAAAACCGTACAACTCGGCAATACCGACATCCAGTTATCCGCTGTTATCATGGGAACCTGGCAGGCCGGCAAGAAAATGTGGTCCGGCATCAGCGACGCGGAAATCCAGAAAGCTCTGGAAGCCGCAGCCGACGCGGGCGTCACTGCATTTGACACAGCCCCGGTATACGGAGACGGCCACGCGGAACAGGCCCTGGGAAAGGCCCTGGGATACATGCGCCAGAAGCTCATCTTCCTGACCAAGGTCTTTCCCCATCATCTGAAACGGGAAAAACTCATCGGAGAATGTGAAAAATCTCTTAAAACGCTGGGCACGGATTATATCGATCTTTATCAGATCCACTGGCCCTCCGGCTCCTTCGGCAGCAAAACAGTGCCCATCCAGGAAAGCATGGAGGCTCTGATGCAGCTCCGGAAAGACGGTAAAATACGGGCCATCGGGGTGTCTAATTTTTCCGCAAAACAATTGGCGGAAGCAGCGGCCTTCGGCCCGGTGGTCAGTCTGCAGCCGCCCTATTCGCTGTTCTGGCGGCAGGCGGAATCCGACGGAATCGCCTGGTGCCGGGAAAACGATGCGACGACGCTGGCCTATTCGCCCATGGCCCAGGGGTTGCTCACCGGAAAGTTCAAGGCCGGCCACCAGTTTGCCCCGGAGGATCACCGGTCCAAAAACCGCCTGTTCCAGCCGGAACATTTTGAGCGGGCTGCGGCCGCGCTGGAAGAACTGCGTCCCATCGCGGAAGCCAGAGACATCACCCTCGGCCAGCTCGCTCTGGCCTGGGTCATTGCCCAGCCCAAATCCTGCGCCATCGCCGGGGCCCGGAACGCGGACCAGGCCGTGCAGAACGCCGCCGCCGGCTCCGTGGAACTCAGCGCCGACGAGCTGGCCGAAATAGACCGCATCGGCCGCACGGTCACGGATTATCTGGACAATGACCCCATGTGCTGGAATTTCTGAGACCGGCTCATCCGTGCGTTCTGTTTCCCGGATAGCGGTAAAGTCCGATCAAGGCCAGCGCCAGTGCGTCGGATGCATGGGACGGGCGGATGGGCGGTCCGCCGCCCAGAACCCGGCGTACGGCCTTTTCCAGTTGTTCCTTGTTCGCGTTTCCGTTTCCGGTGAGGATCTGCTTGGCTTCCCGGACCGGGATTTCCACCACCGGCGTCCGCGCCCGATGGGCCGCCAGCAGGATGACCCCGCAGACTTTTCCCAGAAGAATCCCGGATTTCGGGTATTCCCGCAGCGAAAATACGGCTTCCAGAATAATAATGGAAGGCCGGGTCTCGGCCAGGGTCTCGGTCACATCCGTATAGATCCGGTCCAACCGGGCGGCAGTGGAGGAGGGTGGACGGGTCTCAATACAGCCGTGGGAATAGCCGTCCACCCGCGACCCCGTCCCCCGCACCACGCCCAGCCCCGTTGAGGCCAGTCCGGGATCAATACCCATCACTACCATTATTTCGGCGTATTCGGTGTCATTTCATGCGGGAGAGCTGTTCGCGGGCGGCTTTTGCTTCTGCAGTGCCGGGGTATTTCTGGACCAGCAGATCAAACATCATGCGGGCATTCTTCCGGTCTTGCAGATTGACGAACGCATAGCCCTGTTTGAGCAGGGCGACGGGCAGTTTGCCGCTTTCGGGATAATTATCCACCACTTCCTGGTACTCCAGAATGGCCTTTCCGAATTCTTTCCGCTGGTAATGGATCTGGCCGAGCCAGAAATGCGCATTGCCGGCGTAGACGGATTTGGGAGCCGCCGTCAGTACCGCCTCGAACCCGGCGCGGGCCGCCTTGTACTGACCGGCGTCAAAATCGGTTTTGGCCGCTTTGTACAAAGCGGCCGGATCCAGGCCCCCGCCGGCGTCCGGCATCAGGGGGCTGTTCAAGGGGCGGTCCCGTCCGTCCGGGCCGGTGCCGGATCCCGGCAGTGCGCGGGAAGGGCTGGAAAGGCCCCTGTATCCTCGCTCCAAGGTGTTGAGACGTTTATTGAAGCCGTAATCGGCTTCTTCCAGGCGGCCGGTAAGTGCCCGGATTTCATTGCGTAATTTATCGGCCATGACCTGCAGATCCGCAGACTGATCCCGCAGGCTCCGGTTTTTGTCTTCCGCCGACTGGTCGAACCGCCGCATATCTCCCTTCAAAACCCGCAATTCCTTTTGCAGGGACACATTGCGTCGTTCCGCCGCCGCCAGACGTTCCTCTATCTGCCGGATATCCGTTTGCAGGGCGCATCCGGTGAAAAGCAGGCACAGCAGGATGGTCAGGCCGGCTTTTACCGGAGCGGCTTTTTCCGGCGCGGATCCGGCGGATTTATCCGTGACCGGGTCTTCCATGATGCCGATACGCGGGGTGACGTTTTTCATGGTGTCTTCCGTTTTGGCGTATGGGATGGTGGTCCAATGGGGTTCTCTGAGTATTTGGGCTTCACATATTTTCCGGATCCCGGCCGTCCGCATTCTGACATGGGGATTCTGCGCGGACGACCGGGAATGGACGGATTTCAGGCCCGATCAGGGAATGGCAAAATGAGCCCGGCGGTTTTTGGACCATACGGACTCCCCGGTTCCCATTACCGCCGGTCTTTCTTCCCCGTAACTGATGGTCTGCATGCGGGCGGGGCTTATTCCCAGGCTGATCAGATATTTCTTTGCACTCATGGCCCGCTGCTCGCCCAGGGCCAGATTATACTCGGAAGTGCCGCGTTCATCGCAATGGCCCTCAATGATAATCCGGGGGTCGGGATGGTCCTGAAGCCAGCCGGCCTTGGCCCGCAGGATATTGCGCGCTGCGGCGGACAGCTCCGCGCTGTCATAATTGAAATAAATATCTTCATTGAGAAACCGGTTGCGCGCCGTCAGGGCTTCTGCGGTGATATCCGCCTCAATTTCGCGGGCAGCGGTATCCTGGGCGCCGGTATCCATTCCGCCCGTCCGGCGTCCGGCGTCAGCGGGAGAAGTATCCGGCGGGGCCGGTTCGGGACGCGGTGTCTTTTTCGGGGAACACGACGTCATCAGTGAAAGGCTGAGGATGAGAACCAGCAGGCACAGGGTCCATCTGGTTGTCAGGGGAAAAAGAGATGTCATTCTTTTCCGGGCAGTTGTCAAAAATCTGTCTGTCATGCTCATCAGGGTATCTCCTGTCTGGGGGTGGCGACTACTTATTCCATGCCAATGGGCGGGGACCAGGCCGGCGAAAACTGTTCTCCCTTTCCGGAGATCAGGCGGCGCTGATCAGTGCCCATGGCGGTCATCACATAGATACGGGATTTTCCGTCCCTGTTGCTGGAAAAAGCGATCAGGCTGCCGTCCGGGGACCAGGACGGGGATTCGTTTTTTTCCGAGCCATAGGTCAGGCGGATGCTTTCCCGGGATGCAAGGTCTAACAGATAAATATTGATTTCCCCGCCTTCAATCCGGGAATACAGGATTTTATCGGCGACCGGCGACCAGGCGGGCTGGGTATTATACCGTCCCTTGAAGGTCAGGCGCTCGGCCCGTCCGCCGACGGATTTCATATAGAGCTGGGGCGTGCCCGAACGGGAGGAAACAAAGACAAAACGTTTTCCATCGCCGGACCAGGAAGGGGATGTATCAATGCCCCATTGACTGGTCAGGCGTTTCACCACATGTCCGGAGGGATTGACAAGATAGATGTCCGGATCGCCGGAAAAGGAGAGCGTGGCGGAGAGCATGGCGGCCCCCGGCACCCAGGCCGGGGTGGTATTGATGCCTTTTTTGGATACAACGGCTCCCTGTTTTCTCTCCATGTGCCGGATATAGAGATCCGGTGTGCCCCTGGCATAGGAAGTATAGGCCAGCCATTTGGCGTCCGATGACCAGGCCGGGGTCAGGGTGATGCTGTTATGGCGCGTGAACCGGCGGATATTGGTGCCGTCGAAATCGCAGATATGGATCTCCTTGGCGCCGGTATGGGTGGAAACATAAGCGATCCGCGTATCAAATACACCGGGATTTCCCGTCAGGTGCAGGGAAATCTCGCCGCAGAATTTTCGGATGATCCGGGGCAGATCCTTGCTCCATCCCTTATAGCGTTTCCCCACCAGGAGCTCTTCCTTGAAGGGATCCATGAGGCGCAGCTCCACATCCGTCATATCGTTTTCCATCCGGATGCTTGCAAGTACCATCAGCTCGGCGCCCAGGGTTCTCCAGTCGGAAAAAGTGAGGGCGGTTTCGTCCGGAATGGGCGCGTCAGAGGGAAAGAGTCCGGGGTCAATGCATCGAAGGTATCCCGTAAAATTCAGATAGCGCGTCATCAGGGCCGCCGCCTCGGCTGCGGGCTGGCCGCCCGTCTCCGGAATCACGGCAAACCGCGTGACAGCCACTGGGATTTTGCGGGCGGAAAACCGGGTAATATCAATGACCACTTCTGCGGCTGAGACGGATGCCGCCAGACTGATGATCAGAATCGGGATTACCGGTTTCCATCTGGAGCGGTGGAAGCGCGTCATGATGAGTGATAAGAATTTCATCTGGTTTGCCTGCTGAAGATTTTACCGCCAAAAGGAGCGGACGCCACAAAATATTTTATTTCTATCACCTCTTGACCAAAAAATAAATGATAAGATCACTGTTGCAGTCCCAAGGGCGTAAATCGAAATGTGAACAGCGTATCCGGCGGCATGTGTTCCGGCGGGGGCGGAAACGGGGACGCCTTGAGTACGGCACGCCAGGCTGTATCGTCCAGGTGAGGATTGCCGCTGCGATGGCGCATTTCCATATGCCGTATGCCGCCATTGGGCGCCAGCTGCACGGATATGACGGCGGTCAGATCCCGGCGCAGGTGCAGGAGCTGCTCCGGGGCAGTCCAGTTGCCCAGAATCCGGCTGATGAGCTGCGCTTTATAAATATCGCTGATGCCGGCGGACGCCCCCGTTCCCGGCGGGGAGGAGACGCCGCCGGCGCTGCTTCGGGCGGCGGGGGACGGAGAGATCCTGTTTTCATTTTCCCTGCGCAGTTTTTCAAGAGCGGCCTTAAGGCTTTCTTTTCGGACATTTTCCGGACTCAGTGCCTTTCTCCTGGATTTTCCCGGCTTGGCGGCGGCCTTGGGTTTCAGGGCCGTGATTTTTTTGGGAACCGCCGGTTCGGCCGGCGCAGTCGCGGGCAATTTCTCCGGTTCCGGGCGGGTATCCGGGACAACAACGGTCTGTGCCGGTTTCACGACCGGCTCATGCGCTGGCGTGGATTCGTTCACAGGAGCCGGCGGCCGGTCCGTGATCGCGGGCGCCGGCGGGCGGACCAGATCTTCCGGCCGGATGACCGTCGGTTCCCTGGCGGGCGGCGTTTTCGCCGGACGGTGAGACGGAGTGGACACCATGTTCACAGAGATAATTTCCGGCGGTATCACGCGCCGGGGCATGAGATCCCCGATCCAGGCCGCCGCCGCGATGAGAACGATATGGCACAGGGCTGAAAAAACAGCGGTCAACACCCAGGAGGCCCGGTCCCCGGAGAAAAATCCATCATATTCGCTGGTTGTGTGCAGGACATGGGACATGATGCGCTCGTTCCGGTTTTATGGGTTCCGACTGCATACCCTGGTTTATGTTTCGCTGTCAGCTGATCTTCCCGGTCGTTTTGCCGACGGGCTCACCGGAACCGCCGTCCGCCGGTTTTTCCGGAGGTTCCGTGACCATGCCCAGCTCCGTCACGCCGGCGGCCTTGATTTCCGCCATGATACGGATGGCGTCTCCATAGGAAATGGACTGATCCGCCCGGAAAAAGACACGGCGGTCAGGACGGCTCACCAGGATTTCCGTAAGGCGGTCCCTGAGCACGGCCAGGGGCGTCTGCAGTTCATTGATGAATATATGGCCGTCGGCCCGTACCGTTATCATGAGTTCGTCCGATTCCGAAGGCAGGGGAGAGGAAACCGCCTTTGGAAGGGCCACATCCACGCCCTGGGTCATCATGGGGGCCGATACCATGAAAATAATGAGGAGCACCAGCATCACATCCACGAAAGGGGTGACGTTGATCTCCGACAGAAGTTGCTCTGACTGGGTTTGCATTGCCATTTACAGTCCCCTGTTTCAAACAAGCCGAATCCGAACCAGATATCGCCGCTCCTTCATCCCGGGCAGGCGGAAAGACCGCAGCACCCGGCATTCCACATCGGGAAAAGACCGTTCGGCCGCCTTTATTTCATCCGCTGCCTGCGGGCCCTTCATGGCGATCAGCAGTCCCTTCGGCCGGATAAACGGACGCGCCAGCTGGACAAACAGGCGCAATTCCGCAAAAGCGCGGCACACCACAATATCAAATTTTCCCGCATATTCCGGCATTTTCGCCAGATCTTCAGCCCGGCCGCGGACCGCGTTCAGTCCCGGCAGCCCGTCCATTCCGCCGGCAGCCCCCAGGGCCGCCGCAAGATAGCGCAGAAAGCTCACCTTTTTGCGCACTTTATCCACCATCAACACGAAAGAATCCGGGCGGAGTACATGCAATACCGCCCCGGGAAATCCCCCGCCGGCACCCAAATCCAGTATCCGCGCCTTTTCCGGGATCAGGGGCGCGAGGGCCGCTGAATCCACGAAATGTTTGAGCGCCACCTCCCGGGGATCCGTGATCGCCGTGAGATTGGTCTTTTTATTCCAGGTCAGCAGGATTCCGGCATGAATGGCAAAGGCTTCCGTCTGTTCCGGTGATACGGAAATATCCAGTTCCGCCGCCGCCGAGCGGATCAGGTTCTTCCATTCCGCTGATCCCGTCGTCACTGGACTGAGGCGGAGCCCACCCCCGGACTTGAAGCCGGATGCGGTGTCAGGCCGGTTTTCGTGTCCGGCGGCGGGCGGCATCAACAGACCCCTGGCTCTCTCGGCTTGAAGGAAGGTTTGTCCTTATCGCTGAAATCCATGTAAATCAGGATATCGCCCGAGGAATGTACGGTCCGGGCATTGGGATACCGGTTGGCGAAAACATGGACCATGGCCTCGTTTTCGCGCAGGGTGGTGGCGAAAAATCCTTTATAATCATTTTCCACGGCAATGATTTCAAGCTGTTCCAAAAGATAAGATCCCAGGCCCATGCCCTGGAAATCCTCACGGACCACAAAGGCCACTTCGGCCAGATTGTCCTCGCCCTCGGCATAGGAGCCGATGGCAACGATTTCCTTATGTCGGCCTTCCTGCACCAGCCCGATCAGGGATACGTTTTTATGATAATCCACCGAGGCATACTGTTTTTGCAGTACTTCATGGGTAAAATTCCGCATTTTGAAGAAAAAGCGGTAATAAATGGTTTTTTCCTGAAGCGAATAATAAAAATTGCGGTAGGCGAATTCATCGGAAGGAAAAAGGGGCCGCACCATGACGGTGCGGCCGTTGGGCAGGCATATGGAGGTATGATACCCTTCCAGAAAAATAAGGTCTTCCTGTACCGGAGGCAATTGGTCGGAAAAAATATAATGGCGTTTTTTGGCCTCTTCGATCAGTTCTTCCCGGAATTTGGGATGCGCAATCTGGGTTAGCTCCATGACCCGCTGGTAAATACTTTTTCCCTGCAGCTCGGCGATGCCGTATTCCGTGATCACGATATCCACATCCGCGCGCGTGGTGGCCACCCCGGCTGCGGCCCCGAGGTCGGGGACGATGCGCGATACCCGCCCGTTCTGGGCCGTGGAAGGCAGGGCGATGATGGAAATACCGCCCTTGGACATGGCCGCGCCCCGGAGAAAATCCACCTGGTCCCCGATGCCGCTGTAGAAAATTCCGCCCATGGAATCGCTGCTCACCTGGCCGGTCAGGTCCACCTCCAGGGCCGATGAAATGGATACCAGATTCTCGTTTTTGGCAATGACCACGGGATCATTCACATAGCTCGAAGACCGGAAATAAAACATGGGGTTTCCGTCCACATACTGGTACAGCTCTTCGGAACCCATGCACAGGGAGGCCACCACCCGGCCCCGCAGCAGGGTTTTTTTCCGATTGGTGATAACCCCGTGCTGAAAGAGCGGCAGCAGCCCGTCGGTGATGACCTGGGTATGCACGCCCAGATCCTTCTTGTCTTCCAGGTACGGCAGGATGGAATTGGGCAGGTTGCCGAATCCCACCTGGATGGTGGCGCCGTCATTGACCACCTGGGCCACGTACATGCCGATGCGTTTGGTGACTTCGTTTTCCCGCCATTCGGTGGGATTTTCCACGATTTTTTCATCAAAGGGAACAAGATAATCAATATCGTCCACATGGACGAAGCTGTCCCCCCAGGTGGACGGCATATGTTCATTGACCTGGGCGATGACCAGTTTTGCCGATTCCATGCCGGCCCTGGTGATATCAATGGAAACCCCAAGGCTGCAATACCCGAACCGGTCAGGCGGACTCACCTGGATCAGGGCCACATCCAGGCCGATGCGGCGGTTGTAGAAAAGATCCGGAATGCGGGAGAGATAATTGGGCAGGTAATCGATTTTTCCCTCGAACATGGCCTTTCGCATGGACCGGGAAATGAAAAAGAGTTTCAGGGAAAAACGGCGCAGAAAGGACAGATCATTGATATATTCGGCCAGGGTCGCCGAGAGCATCTGATAGACCATGATATCCTGCATGTTCATGTCTTCCACCATGGCATGGATCAGATGCTGGGGTTCACCGCAGCCGGTGCCGATAAAAACCCGGCTGCCGCGTTTGATTTTTTTGATGGCTTTTTCGGCCCGCAGTAATTTTTCCGGGCAGTATTCTTCCAGATTCATCGCCGTTTTCTCCTTGGTATGGATATGATTTTATGGTTCTCACTGACGGGAAAGGCGCACGGCAAACATCCGCATACCGGACAGCAGACGCCGCCCGGCGTATTTCATCGCCGGGGCGGGTCACATTCCCGCGTATCGGCCCCGAAATCCGGGTGCAGGGCCAGAATCGCGAAGCGCTGCACCCGGTCCAGATCATCCGTACTCAGGGTTGCATAATCGAAAAGCCCCCGCAAGTCGGTATACCCGTCCTTGTAAAACCGGACTTCGCCGTCCGCATATCGGGCGTAGATCTTGATATATATGCCGGGCAGCCCCCGGGCCCGCCCTTTTCGCACGGCCCGCAGGCGGCCGAAATTTTCCACCAGTTCCAGCCGAAGATCTCCGGAATAAAGCGGCAGGCTTCGGCGGATACCGCCGCCGGTCACCTCCACCATGACATGTTCTCCCTTCCCCTTTTCCAGGTCCAGGATCATGGTTCCGGATGCATCCGGCAGGACCACTTTTTCCCGGCTTCCCGGCCGGATAAGGTCAAAAGCCGTGCCGCCGTTTTCGGAAAAGGGATGGCGGGAAAAGAGCAGCTCAATATCCATGGGATAGCGGTTGACCAGTACGGAATCCATGCCCCGCCAGCGCAGATCCAGGGCCGGGCGGCCGTCCTGGTCCCGCCGGCTGATTTCCAGCAGAGGCGCGGAGGCGGCGTCCTTCTCCGGAGATTCAGTGCCGGCGGAGAACATGGCGTCCGGGTCATCCGCCTGATCCAAAACGGCCAGCACGCTCTCAAACCGCTTCCGCCAGCGGGGCGCGGGCAGGTCCGCACAGGTTTCCGCGATGCGCCGGATTTCCGCCTTGTCCGGGGTTCCCGTATGGAGCCCCATGACCGCCGCCAGATAATCATATGGCATGCTGGCGCTCACCTCATCCCGGCGGATGCGTTTGAACTGGTCCCGGGCGTCCGCGATGCGTTCCTGGAGCAGGAAATACACGGCCGCCGCCACCCGGTCGTCGGCGGACAGAACGGGCCGCCAGCAGAGGCGCTCCAGAAAGCGCTGGTACTGGCGGCGGAACCGGTCGTTGGTGATGCGGGGCTGGTCCCCCAGCCGGTGGGCCCGGGCATTGATCAGGGGGTGATATTCCAGGTGTTCATACAACCCATCGCGTTCCGGATCAATGGTCAGCAGGGGGGAATTCAGAACCATGCCCACCTGCTCCGGTAAATCGGTATGGCGCAGATAGATGGAAATAATCCGTGGATCATCATGGAAAATGCCGTAGGAAAACAGGGTCGGATGATAAAACTGCCGGTCCTGGCACAGGTCCATGACGGCATGATAAAAATCCCGGTCTTTCATGCGAAAGGCGATGCGGTCCAGGGCCAGGCGGTGCATATTATGGCCCCGAAGATAGGCCAGCACTTCTTCAGCGGAGCCGTCCCGGCTGATATGGGCCCAGGATCCCGAATCCGGGCGGGTGAGCCGGGATACGGCGGAGAATCCGGGGGAATCCGCCGCCGCCAGAACCACGCCCTTTTGCGCGGCAGCCGCAGGCTGGATGCCGAAATTTCCGGTTTCCGGGAAATAGAAAAAATATTCCTCCACAGCCACGCCACAGGGTTCCAGACGGACGGCCCGGGACCGCTGGTAAAAACCCGCCCCCAGGGGAAGGGCGCCTTCCGGGATGGCCATGCGCCATTGCAGCCTGACCGGGCGGGAGGAGGGATTGCCTAGAACGGCCCGGCATCCGTAAACCAGGCGGGTTCGGAATTCGCCCCGGGAATCAAGGGGGATAAAATGATCCACGGTTTCCCCGTCCTCTTCCCGGTACCGGTCGTCGGCCCGGAAAAACTGCTGGCCGATCATGAGCAAAGATGCGTTGCCCGCCTCTCCCGGGGCCTGTTCCGTGTGAAAGACCACCATGGGACCGGCGGCGGTCAGCATGGGCCCGGAAGGGGTGTCCGTCACGGGGGAGGCTTCGGCGGCAAGGGGCAGGTCCAGGAGAGCCAGGGCCATGAGGGCTTCCGCGCCAGTGGATATGGCCTCGGGGAAATGCTCGGATACAAAGGGGGCTGCGCCCGTTTGCCGGGCGAAATCCCGCCAGAAGCGATTGGGCCGGATCAGGCTCGCTTGCGGCCGCCCGGGCGCCGTGGCCGGGATGCCGTCATATCGGCTTTCCGCGTATTCTGCGGTCTGGTCCACCTGGCGGAACATTCTGGGTGCGGCGGCCCGGCGTCCGGCATCGGCCTTGAGTTTTGCGGATCGGGACCGGGGCATGGGGGCCGCGCCCGATATCATATCCGGTGCCATATCCGGTGCCATTGCCATATCCATGACCTCTTCCGCCATGACATTTTTTTCCAGGGCATCTGTTCCCGGTTCGGTAGAGCCGGCGGCCGCTCCCCGTGCGCCCGATACCGCCTGGCTTCTCAGACTGAAGGAGAGACGGGAACCGTCCAGTTTGTCGGACGATCCGCCCGAACCCGATGGACCCGATGGACCCGATGGACCCGATGGACCCGATGGACCGGGGGCATCTCCGCCCAAAGCCGTGAGAAAGCGGCGTTCCTCCTCGTCCGGGTCGGGGCGGTGCAGATCGCACAGATCGTTCAGCAATGCGGCGGCCGGGCTTTTGGCGTCATCCCCGCCGTCTGGTTTTGGGCGGGATTTGAGCAGGAGGATGCGTTCCAGAAGATTCAGATCCCGTTCCTGTTCCAGGGAATGATAGCGGTCCAGGGGGCGGCCCATAAGGTAATCGTCCATGAAATCGCCGGGTGCGCGGACGGCCAGCAGCGGCGCGATGACCCGGTCGAAAAAGGCGCGGTCCCGGTGAAACAGATAAAAATGAAGCTCATGGCAGGCGTGGCGTTCATACGCTGCCTCTTTTTCTCCGTCCGTCATTCCGGGCCAGCGCAGCAGAAAACGGAATTTTTTGAGATGTTCAGCCGCCGGGGGCGCGGCAGGGGAGATCTCCAGAAGGTCCGGCGGCGTGTCGCTCAGGCTTTCCATAAGGGACCAGGCGGCCGCCAGGTCGTCATAGATTTCATACCGGCCCATGCGGGCATCGGGCAGGTGGAGGGTTTCATTTTTTGCCAGAGTCGTGACCCGGCGGACTTCCATGAGGGGCCGGTTCGGCTCGGGGGGTGGTCCCATGCGCCGGTCGGCCCGCTGGATATCGCTATCCTTCGCCTGGCACAGGGGGAAGGACCGCATGACAGTGTCCGGTCCGCGAAAGGCCGTGACCCGGATGATCCGGCTGTCCCCGAATTCCGGAAGGGGGATCATGATCCGTCCGGCGTCATCTGGTACAAAAGATGCCATAACGGTCTGGGAGCGGGCCAGGAAATCATAGACCGGCGCACTGAAAAAACCATCGGCCGGTAATGGCGTTCGGCCGGAACTCCTGGCGGCTTTTTTCCCGGCCCGGTGCCTGCCCCGCGGCACCGGCTCCCCGGCGGCGGCGGTCTGTATGCTGGTGCGGGTATCCACCAGCCGGCGGGGATGGATCAGAAGGGACGGACGGTCGGTCAGCACCCCGTTGAAGACCGGCTCCCGCCGCCGGTCCAGGACATACCGGTATTCGTCCCCGATATCCCGCATGCCGATATAATCGCACCAGGGCCGATCGATTTTCTGCAGCAGACCGGGCGTGCGCGGTATCACGGACAGGGAATCAGAAAGGGAAGCCGGGGCCCCGGCTTCGGGCTGGGGACGCCGGGAGGCGGCCGGGAAGAACCGCAGTCCCCGGACCAGAACCCGGGTGTCGGCATCCGCGCCATCCACCTGAATATGCAGGGCGCCGCCGTTCACCCGGATTTCCGGGATATGCAGGGCCGGGACATCGGCATCGTCTTCCATGAGTATATCAGGCGGGGGGATGGGCGCCGCCGGTTCCAGGGATGTTTCCAGGCCTGACTCCGGGACGGATCCCGGGTCTGGGTCCAGATGGATCACGGCTTCCGGGGCCACGAAAATCTTCAGGGGCGGCCCGGTGATCCCGTTTTTATCCCCGCCGGTTCCGGTATCGGGCAGATGGAGTTCATAGCGGCCCGGGGGCAGGTCTGAGATCGTGAGATAGCCGGTTTTCATTGCAGCGGCGAAATCCAGCCGCCGGGAGAAATCAGCCTGATACCGGCCATCCCGGATTTCCAGGAGGGCGCAGAGCCGTTCTTCTTCCGGATACGGGGGCGGCAGGGGCAGACGCAGTTCGCTTCCTTCGGTGATGTGCAGATCATGACGGCGGCGGATATGTGCGCGGGAGGGAAACCAGGTTCGCCGGATCTCCGGATTGCCGCTGTCCGGGGCGATGCGGGCCTCGATACGGACGGCGCCGGTGAGGGGGCCCAGAAGAATTCGTCCGTTTTCATCCGTGGCGCAGGCATGGGACAAAACCGTTTTCAGCCACCGGTACCGCACCTGGATCCGCACGGGGACACCGGGCTGGGGAGCCCCGTCCGTATCCCGCACTTCCACGGCATATCCGCCGTCGCCTTCCACCAGGTGCAGATCCCGGAAGCAGGGGGTCTCCATGGCCGTGTTCACGATAAAATTCGTTTCATCGGAAAGGGAGACCGGGTCCGGATGCACCAGGGAATCCATTTCCCCGCTCAGCCGGACCCGCAGACCGGTCAGCCGCTCGGGCACACGGAATTCATGGACGGATATTTCCTGGTTGCGCAGGGGAAAATCATGGATCACACGGGAAGAGCGGATGCCGTCGGCATCCGTGGATTCCAGGCGCAGGCGGACCTGCCGCAGAAGATCAATATCCGCAGACCGGCCGTTTACGGTCAAAGACGGACGGATAAAGATCCGGGCCGTCTCTCCCCGGACCAGGGATTCGGCGGACAGATGCATGCCAGCGATGAAATGAATCCGCTCGCCCATATGGGTGAAATCCGCCACATCCGCCTGGGTTCCGGCCACCAGAACCAGGGAATCCTTCCGGTCAGGCCGGGAGGAAAAGGGGATATGGATCACGCCCGTTTCATCGGCGGCGAAGCGGCGTCCGTCCAGCCAGGCCTCCGCGCCGGGGCGGGCCGCGCCCGTATCGTCCACGACCGTCACCAGGTGGCCGGCCGAAGTGACGCGCTGGATGGCGAACAGCCGTCCCTTTCGCAGCACGGCCCGCGCGGCCCGTCCCCCGCCGATGCATTCCACCACAAAAACACCGGCGCGATGGCGCAGTTCGGGCAGATCCACCAGAACCTCCCGTTCCCGGATGGGGGGCAGGTCCGAGGCAATATGTTCTTCCCGGGTGGCCCCGAGGCCGTCTATGTCCAGGGAGGCGTCCACGGGGCGTTTATGGCGGCGGTACCAGGCCGGGGCATTGATCTCGTAGATCCGGACAAGGAGGTCCGGCACGTTTTTCACCCGCAGCCGGACCGATGCCGGGGCCCCGGCGGTCAGGTACCCGGGATTGTCCGGGGCGAACCCCAGACAGACGGATCCGGTCAGGCGGCGGCGTTCTTCCGGGCTGAGAGCTTCGGCCGTCTCCGGAGGTCCATCGGACAGGGGGCGCCCGGCCGTGAGCAGGGTTCTGGCCAGGTGTTTCAGGAGCCAGTCTTTCCGGATATAGGACTGAAAGGGCCGGATACTGGGTTTCATGAGAAAGAAATGACGGAGATAATCCCGGACCAGATCCTCCTCCTGTTCCCCGGCGGGCGGTTCCAGGCCGGCGGCCTGGTCCGCCGGCAGGCCGGGATCGGCCAGGCTCCGGAATTTGGCCAGAAATTTTTGTTTCATATACCGGGCCGTCCGGGGCTGGGACAGGTATTCCAGGAACAGTTTTTCCGGATATTCGCCCCGGGCGCGGTATGCCGAAAGCAGATGCCAGATGATCCGCGTCTTGTGGGAGACAAAGGCGCCCGGCAGGTGATCGGCCTCGGATTTCAATCGCAGAAGCCATGCCAGGCGGACATCCGGATCCTCCGGATTCAGGGCGTCCGACGGGGCCTGGCGGGCGAACCGGGTGCGCACCATCCGGGGGTCTTCCCGCAGCCGGGGCATGAGGCGGATACATTCGTCCAGCTGGGCCAGGGTCATCCGGGAATGGATGGGCAGGCTCCCGAATCCCCGGCTGTTTTTTTCGGAAAGATCCCGGACAACGAGTCCGGCCAGATCCGGGATATCGGGACGGCGCAGCCGTTCCAGATAAGCGCGCAGCCGGGCGCCGGACAGTTTTCCGGGATTCACCAGGCGCAGGCCGTCATCTGTAATATCCCGGAAATCCGGATGGCGCGCCACGGCCTCATCAACCAGGGACGCGGGCGGCCGCCGGAAACGGGCCGACTGGTCCGTTATCCGGTCCGATCGTTCTCCCGGAGCGGGCGGGGCCTGATGGTCGAATCGCAGATCCAGGCGGCGCCGGAGATAGGAGAGGCTGGCTTCGGGGTCATTTTCATGGATCAAAAGGGCCTGCCGGTTCTGCATGATCCGCCAGGCGTGGGTGGCACCCCGCTCCTTTCGCCATTCCGTCAGGATGTCTCCGGCGGCGGCGAGGTCTCCCGAATGCTGGGCCTGGAGGCAGTGGTAATAAAACCAGTCCCCGGTTCCGGGAACGAGCAGAGCCAGTTCGGCCTCCCGGTCATCGGAAAAGGCGAAACGTTCGGTAAAATCCCCACCGCCGGCCGGGGTCCGGGAAGGGGGAGGGGGGACGGCTTCCGCGTTAATAGAGGCCATAAGGGGAAGCAGGGCAAGAGAGAGGGACAGCAGCAGCAGCAGAATTTTCACGGGATCCTCCGCACTATCATCATCAACCGGGGGGACATGGTCAGGCTGAACCGGCATCTGTCTAGCACGCCGGAACGGGGAATTCAAGAAAAAGACAGGCAAAAGCAGAAGGGAAACGGAAATACATTGTTTTCTTGACGTCCGCTGCATACCTGATTTATAGATCCTTTCTCATTCGTTTATTTTTTTACGCGGGGCAACCCGTATTTCAACAGGAGAACAGGAGAAAAATCAATGAAACGAATCATGTTCATGACTGCTGTGATTCTTCTTGCCGTCAGCACCGGGACCGGCATGGCGGCCGATACCATCAAACTGGGCGTGCCCGGAGCCCATTCCGGAGATCTGGCGTCCTACGGCCTGCCCAGCGCCAACGCCGCCAAACTGGTGGTGAAAGCCTTCAACGCCAGGGGCGGCGTATTGGGAAAAACCGTGGAGCTGCTTGTTGAAGACGATGTCTGCAAACCGGAAGTGGCCACCAACACCGCCACCAAACTGGTTTCGGAAAAGGTCACCGTGGTAATGGGCCATATCTGCTCCGGCGCCACCAAGGCGGCCCTGCCGATCTATAAAAACGCCAATATCATCGTGATGTCCCCCTCCGCAACCAATCCGGACCTGACCCACAGCGGGGACTACCCCAATTTTTTCCGCACCATCGCGCCGGACGACGCCCAGGCCCGTCTGGAAGTGGATTTCGCCCAGGACGTCCTCAAACTGACGAAGATCGCCGTTCTTCACGACAAGGGCGATTACGGCAAAGGCCTGGCCGAGTTTGCCAGGGATTTCATTGAAAAGGATGGCAAGGCCGAATGCGTGCTGTATGAAGGCGTTACGCCGGGCGCGGTGGACTATTCCGCCGTGGTGCAGAAAATCAAGCGATCCGGTGCCGAATGCGTGATCTTCGGCGGCTATCATCCCGAAGCCTCCAAGATCGTGATGCAGATGCGCAAGAAAAAGCTGAAGACCATCTTCATTTCCGACGACGGCGTGAAGGACGAGACCTTCATCAAGGTGGCCGGAAAATATGCCGAAGGCGTCTACGCCACCGGTCCCCACGACACCTCTCAAAACCCCCTGGCCATCGCGGCCGGTGAAGCCCACAAAAAGGAGTTCGGGTCCGATCCGGGCGCCTTCTTCCTGAACGCCTACGCCGCCAGCGTGGCCCTGCTGAACGCCATTGAATCCGCCGGTACCACGGAATACGCCGCCGTTGCCAAAGCCCTGCGCACCGTGGAGGCCGACACGCCCCTCGGCAAGATCAAATTCGGCGAAGACGGCGACGCCATCGGCATCGGCTTTTCCATGTATCAGGTCAGGGACGGACAGTACGTCGAAGTGAAATAGGGTAAGGAAAAACCTGTTGTCAGGGGCCGGGGCTGTTTCGCCCGGCCTTTTTATGCGCGGCATTATCCGATGCCGCAGGAAATATCCGGTTTCCCGAGACGGAAAAAATCAGGGCACAAATGACGATGGGCAGGATGTCTTCTTGTGCGAAGCTCCCGGAACAACAAAACCTGTGAGTTAAATAATCAACGAATAGGGATCGGGGAAGTCCGCTATGGACTGGGAATATTTTTTCGAATTATTGCTGGGCGGCATGACGCGGGGCAGCATCTATGCCCTGATCGCCCTTGGCTATACCATGGTCTACGGTATTATTGAGCTGATCAATTTCGCCCATGGGGAGATTTATATGATCGGCGCGTTCACGGCCCTGATTTTTGCCAGCGTGCTGAATCTCATGGGGGTGACGCCCCTGGTGGTTCTGATTCTCGCCGTTGTCCTGGCGGTTGTCTACGCGGCGGCCTATGGATTCACCATTGAAAAAATCGCGTACAAGCCCCTGCGTCACGCCCCGCGCCTGTCTCCCCTGATCTCGGCCATCGGGATGTCCATTTTTCTGCAGAATTATGTGCTGCTGGCCCAGACCTCTGATTTTATGCCTTTCCCCCCCCTGATTCCGGATATTGCGTTTTTAGAACCCGTCTCTCATATTATCAGTTCCGCTGAAATATGCATCATCATAACGACCATCATCATCATGACCGGCCTGACGTTTCTTATTAAATTCACCAGACTTGGAAAAGCCATGAGAGCGGCGGCCCAGGACCGGACCATGGCCATGCTGGCCGGCGTCAATGTCAATCAGATTATTTCACTGACCTTTATTATCGGTTCTTCCCTCGCCGCTGTCGGCGGGGTGCTGATTTCCTCTCATATCGGGATGGTTCACTATTATGTCGGATTTATAGCCGGTATTAAAGCCTTCACCGCCGCCGTGCTCGGCGGTATCGGCTCCATTCCGGGGGCTGTTTTGGGATCCCTGGTGCTTGGCTGGACCGAATCATTTGCAACGGGCTATGTGTCCTCTGATTACGAGGATGTATTCGCCTTTGCCCTCCTGGTATTAATTTTGATTTTCCGCCCGGCCGGGATCCTGGGGCGCTCAGAAAATCAGAAAGTGTAGGTGAGGAAGCCGTGGCACCGGAATTTCAGCTTAAAAATGAATTGAAACAATCCACGCTGGTGGCGCTGTGGTTCATGTTCCTCACCTTTCCCGTCATGGTCATCCGGGTCAATTCCGTGGAAAGACTGATTGAATGGAAATGGGAGAGAATGGGATGGGTTGGCGTCTCTTTCTTTTTTCTTTCTTTTTTATGGCGCTATCTGATGCGCAGGAAGGAACAGGGGCTGACCTTTTCTTTTGAACATTCTCTTGCCGATATGATGGCGCTTCCTCAATTTCGGATGGGCGGAGCGGCCGCCGCTGGTCTTTGTTTTTTAATTTATCCTTTTATTTTTTCTCCGTATCAGATCAATATAATGACGACAGCCCTGTCATGGGTGATACTGGGTCTGGGGCTGAACATCGTTGTCGGACTTGCCGGGCTGCTGGATCTCGGGTATGTGGCGTTTTATGCGGTCGGCGCCTATTCTTATGCCCTGCTGAACCATCATTTCGATATCGGATTCTGGATTGCGCTGCCGATCGGCGGGATACTCGGGGCTGTTTTCGGTGTGATTCTGGGTTTTCCCGTTCTGCGGCTGCGTGGGGATTATCTGGCCATTGTGACCCTTGGCTTTGGCGAAATCATTCGTCTGGTACTGGAAAACTGGAATGAATTCTCTTTTGGGCCTTCCGGTATTTCCAATATTGATCGTCCCGGTTTTTTCGGACTGGAGTTTTCTTTGGCCCAAGCCTCCCTGTATCTGTATTTTCTTATGATCTCATTGGTATTATTTACGATATTTATTGTGAACCGCCTTCAGGATTCAAGGATCGGCCGTGCATGGATCGCGCTGCGGGAAGATGATATTGCCTGTCAGGCCATGGGCATTGACAAAACAAAGACAAAATTGATGGCCTTTGGGCTGGGTGCGACATGGGCAGGTATGGCAGGGGTGATATTCGCCGCCAAAACCACCTTCATCAATCCCGCCAGTTTTACCTTCATGGAGTCCGCGATTATTCTTTCCATGGTGGTTCTTGGCGGAATGGGATCGATTCCCGGCGTGATCACCGGTGCGCTGGTTTTATCTTTATTGCCGGAATATCTGCGCGCTTTTTCCGCCTTCCGGATGCTCATCTTCGGCGCCACCATGGTGTTCATGATGGTCTTTCGGCCTCAGGGCCTGATCCGCGCCCGCCGGAAGCGATACCATGGCGGACCCCGTCCGCAAGATCCGCCGGGCGCTCCTGTTTCCACCGGCCCGCCATTGTAAACCCAATGAACGCCAAACTGAACGCAGAAACGGCTTTTCGGGCATGAAACTGCTTACCGTAAAAGATATGGTCATGGACTTCGGGGGACTTCGGGCTCTCAATCATGTGGACCTGGATGTGGAAAAGGGCGAAATCGTGGCCCTGATCGGTCCCAACGGGGCCGGAAAAACCACATTTTTCAACTGCATCACCGGGATTTATACCCCCACCTGCGGCCATATCCTCCTGTCCTCCGACGGACGGCATTTCGAGCGGATCAATGGACTGAAGCCCAACCAGGTCACCCGGAGGGGCATGGCCCGCACCTTTCAGAATATCCGCCTGTTTCTCAATATGAGCGTTCTGGAAAATATCATGATCGGCCGTCACTGCCGCACCCGGTCCGGTATTTTCGGGGCCATCTTCCGTCCTCCATCGACCCGGCGGGAAGAGCAGGACGTGGTGGACGTCAGCTATGAAATTCTGCGGAAGATCGGTCTGGACGGCGCGGCCGACGAAACAGCCGCCAACCTCCCGTACGGAGATCAGCGCCGCCTGGAGATCGGCCGGGCCATGGCCACGGACCCGTCCCTGATCCTGCTGGATGAGCCCGCCGCCGGCATGAATCCCCAGGAAACCATGGAACTGGTGGACCTGATCAAGCGGATCCGCTCCGGGGAAGGCATCACCATGCTGCTCATTGAGCATGATATGAAACTGGTCATGACCCTTGCCCAGCGGATTTTCGTGATGGATTACGGAAAAATGATCGCGGAAGGCGCACCCGGAGAGATCAAGACGAATCCGCTGGTGATCAAGGCCTATCTCGGAGAAGACGCGCATGCTTAAGGTCGCGGCCATTGATGCCTATTATGGAAAAATCCAGGCCCTGCGCGAGGTCTCCATTGAGATCCAGGAAGGAGAAATCATCACCCTGATCGGAGCCAACGGGGCCGGAAAGACCACCACGCTCATGGCCATATCCGGCCTGGTTCCGCCCAGAAGCGGGGATATTTTTTTCCTGGGCCGGTCCCTGAAAGGCAGAAGTCCGGATGAGATTGTTTCCATGGGACTCTGTCAGGTGCCCGAAGGCCGCCGGATTTTTCCCTATCTGACCGTCGCGGAAAATCTGGACATGGGGGCTTTTCTCCGTCGGGACACGGAAGAGATCAAGCGGGACAGGGATTATCTCTACGGCCTTTTTCCCATCCTGGCGGAACGGCGTCACCAGGCGGGCGGCACCCTGTCCGGCGGGGAACAGCAGATGCTGGCCATTTCCCGGGCCCTGATGGCCCGGCCGCGCCTGCTGCTTCTGGATGAACCCTCTCTTGGTCTCGCCCCCCTGATCATCCGCCAGATTTTCGAGATTATCGAAAAAATCAACCGGGAAAATAATACCACCATTTTCCTGGTGGAGCAAAACGCCAACCTGGCCCTGAAAGTGGCCCACCGGGGATACGTGATGGAAAACGGCCGGATCATAATGAGTGACGCCGCCCACCGGCTCATGGCTAATGAGGATGTAAAAAAGGCGTACCTCGGCATTTGACCGCCGGCAAACGCCAGTCCCCGTTTGTTTCTCCGGAGCCTTCCATGCTGCCTCTTCGCGATAGCAATCCCGGCAATACCGTTCCATGGGTCACCCGTATTCTGATCGCCGCCAACGTGCTGGTATTCCTGGTCCAGCTCGGCCAGGGCGGGGAAATCCATCGGTTTAATTATACCTGGGGACTGGTGCCGGCCCGGTATTTCATGGAAGACGCCTGGGCCTGGTTCGGGATATCCGGCCAGCTCATCAGTTTTGTCAGTTATATGTTTCTTCACGGCGGGTTTCTTCATCTGCTCGGTAATATGTGGTTTCTGCATATTTTCGGTGATAATGTGGAAGACCGGCTCGGTCCCTTCCGGTTCCTGACGTTTTACCTAGCCTGCGGCCTCATGTCCGCCATGGGGCATATGTTCTTCTCCCTGGACTCCGGGATCCCGCTCATCGGAGCTTCCGGGGCCGTGGCCGGGGTCATGGGCGCTTATATCCTGTTGTATCCCGCAGCCCGCGTACTCACGCTGGTTCCCATTTTTTTTATTCCGCTCTTTCTGGAAATTCCCGCTGTTTATCTTCTGGGGTACTGGCTGCTGCTCCAGTTTTTCAACGCCGTGGGCTCTTCCGCCGAGGCCGCCGGCGTAGCCTGGTGGGCCCATATCGCGGGATTTCTTTTTGGTGCAGCCCTGGCCGCCCTGATTCGCAAAGTGCCGGAACAGGGCCTGGACCGGAAGATCCAGACCCAGGTGCAGCGAAAGAAAACCCAAAATTTTCAAGTGATTCATCCCCGCCCCGGCGAGGGGACGGCGGATCTTTTCGGCGAGCTTCAGATTTCGCCCTGGGAGGCGCTCAACGGATCGAAAAAGCTGGTGAACCTGCCCTGGGGATATCACCAGCGCTTCTACCGCGTCGTCGTACCGCCGGACAGCCGGGAAGGAAGGGTGCTGCGCCTGAGGGGGCTGGGCCGGAGACGCGAAGACGGCGGGGAGGGGAATCTCTGCCTGTCCCTGCGCATCCGGACCTGTGAGAACGGGGCGCGGACGTGCTGAGGCCGAACACGTCAAGGCCTCATCCGGCTCACAAGATATATCCATATCTGCCGGGAGATATGGCATTCAGCTTCAATTCCTTGTTCCGACATCATTTCCCCTGCGAGTTCGGCTTGACAAATCCCGATGGGTTTATTTAAATAATAAATTTCGGCAAAATTTAGTGCTGTTTTTCTGTTTCTTTCTGGAAATTTTATCTGCTGAAGATAAAAGGGAAAAATAGCCGCCCCGTCGTTGTTGGCTGCTGATCGTTCCGTTTGATAAAATTCCATGCGTTTTTCCATAAATCCCGCCGTTCGTTCCCGAAGGCCCGGATCGAAAGAAATCATATGGTGTCGGGATGGCGTCGGGCGGGCAGGCAGCGATCAACGGATAAGGCGGCGGACAGGAATTGATATCGTGCCTTTTTTCCCCCCCGCATCTTCCTCAATGGGCTGGTGGATCCCCGGCCGGGAAACCGGTCCGCCCGATACGGCCCCGGAGGCCCTGGCCCGGGCCGTCCATGATATCGGCCGGGCTTTCACCGTTGTGCAATACCGGGGCCGCCCGGCGGTGGCGGCCGGCGGCACCGTTCATATCGTCCCTTCCCCGGAAACCAGCACCCCGGCAGATGACGGCGCCTGCCCGGTCCTGGCCCATGTACCGGCCCTTTTGCCCGAAAATATGGGCGACCCCCTGTTCCGGTCAGCCCACGGACTGCGCTACGCCTATGTCGTCGGCGCCATGGCCAACGGCATTACCTCCGTGAAAATGGTGGAAGCCGCTGCCAAGGCCGGCATGACCGGATTTTTTGGGGCTGCCGGCCTTTCCGCGCCGGATATTGAGGCGGCCATTGATCAGCTTTCCGACCGCCTGGGGGATCTGCCTTTTGGCATGAACCTCATCCACAGCCCCAATGATCCGGAACACGAGGCTGCCACTGTGGATCTCTACCTGCGCCGGGGCGTCCGCCGGGTTTCCGCATCCGCCTATCTAACCCTGACCGCGCCCCTGGTGCGTTACCGCGTGACGGGCATCCACCGCAGCAGCGAGGGAGAAGTGGTTTGCCCCAACCGGATCTTCGCCAAGGTTTCCCGCGTGGAAGTGGCGGAAAAATTCTTCCTGCCCCCGCCGGAAAAACTGCTCCGCCAACTGGTCCGGGCCGGACATATCACAGCGGAAGAAGCGGAGATGGCCCGGGAAATCCCCATGGCCGAGGACATGACCGCCGAGGCGGATTCCGGCGGCCATACGGATAACCGCCCGGCCCTGGCCATGCTGCCCACCATGATCGCGCTCAGGGACCGCGTCACCGAAGGGAAAAATTATCCCCGCCCCATCCGCGTCGGGCTCGGGGGCGGCATCGCCACTCCGGAATCCGCTGCCGCCGCATTCGCCATGGGGGCCGCCTATCTTGTGGTCGGCTCAGTCCACCAGGCCTGCGTGGAGTCCGGGGCCTCGGCGCCGGTCAGGGAAATGCTGGCCGAGGCCCGCCAGGCGGATATCATCATGGCCCCGGCCGCCGATATGTTTGAGATGGGCGTCAGGGTCCAGGTACTCAAGCGGGGCACCATGTTCGCCCTCCGGGCCGCCAAACTCTATGAAATCTACCAGAATTACGACCGGTGGGAATCCGTGCCCGCCTCCCTTAAGATCCGGCTCGAAAAGGATTTTTTCCGGTCCTCGTTCGCGGATGCCTGGCGCCGGACCCATGATTTTTTCCAGGTTCGGGATCCCCGGCAGAATGAACGGGCCGCCCGCGACCCCCGGCACCTCATGGCACTGGTTTTTCGCTCCTATCTCGGGCAGTCCTCCCGCTGGGCCATTGCTGGAGTTCCGGAACGGCGCATGGATTACCAGATCTGGTGCGGCCCGGCCATGGGCGCGTTCAATGAATGGACCCGGGGCAGCTTTCTGGAACATCCGGAGAACCGGGCCACAGTGACCGTGGCCCTGAACCTGCTGGCGGGCGCAGCCATTGCCACCCGCGTGAACTGGCTGCGCTGCCAGGGGATTTTTCCGCCCCCGGGCCAAACCCGCATCCGGCCGAAATCCCTGGAGGATCTGAAACGGCTCACTTCCGGAGAACCGCTTGCCGCGCGGGCTACCTGATTCATATGACGCCCCGGCCGGCCGCCTCCCGGTTTTCCGCGTCCGTTTCCGGATGCCGTCGCAATCGCCGGTTGAGTTATGACCGGCTTTCGCCTATGATGGAATGCTTTTTGTGAACCTCTTCTCCATTTTTTCAAAGGTGCGTTGTGACAATACAGGATCAAATCCAGGCCCCGGTCCCGGTGGCTGTTATCGGCATGGCCTGTCTCTTCCCCAAGGCCCCCGGACTCAAGGAATACTGGCGCCTCATTTCCCGAGGGCAGGACGCCATTGATGAAATTCCCGATACCCACTGGTCTCCCGGGGATTATTTTGACGCCGATCCCAAACGGCCGGATCATGTGTATTGCACCCGGGGCGGATTTCTCCGCCCTGTGGATTTCGATCCCACGGAATTCGGCATCCCCCCCTCCATTCTTGAAGCCACGGATACCTCCCAGCTTCTGAGCCTGGTCACGGCCAAAGCGGCCCTGGAAGACGCCGGATACGGCGAAACCGGACGGGAATTCGACCGCAGCCGGGCCTGTGTGGTTCTCGGGATAACCGGAACCCAGGAACTGGTTATCCCTTTGAGCGCCCGGCTTTATCATCCCCACTGGCGCCGGGGCATCCTGAACGCGGGCATTGATCCGGACACCGCCGACGATATCATCCGCCGTATCAGCGAGGAATTCGTGCCCTGGCAGGAAAGCTCCTTTCCCGGCCTTCTGGGAAACGTGGTTTCCGGCCGCATCACCAACCGCCTGGATCTGGGGGGCACCAATTGCGCCGTGGACGCGGCCTGCGCCAGTTCCATGAGCGCCATTCACATGGCCCTCATGGAACTTCAGACCGGAAAATCAGATATGGCCGTGACCGGCGGGGCCGACTGCCTGAACGATATTTTCATGCATATGTGCTTTTCCAAGACCCCTATTCTTTCGCCCACGGGCGATGTGCGCCCCTTTTCCGCCGAAGCCGACGGCACCCTTCTGGGCGAGGGCATCGGTGTTTTGATCCTGAAACGTCTTGTGGACGCCGAATCGGACGGGGATCGCGTCTATGCCGTGATCCGGGGCATGGGCACCGGATCCGACGGCAAATCCAGCAGCATTTACGCGCCCCTGGCCGACGGGCAGCTGAACGCCTTGAGACGGGCCTATGAAGAGGCCGGATTTTCTCCTCATACCCTGGGCATGATTGAGGCCCACGGCACCGGCACCCGTGTGGGCGACGCCGTGGAAATCGCGGCCCTGGACCGCCTCATGGCCGAAGGGGAAAAAACGGACGGGGCCGCCGCCGGCGGACAGGCTTCCGTGGCCGTGGGCACCGTCAAATCCATGATCGGCCATACCAAGGCCGCAGCCGGGGCCGCCGGACTCATTAAGGCCGTGCTTTCCCTGCACCACAAAACCCTGCCGCCCACCTTGAAAATCGGTTCCGTGGATCCCGAACTTCAATTGAACAAATCGTCCCTGTATCTGAATACCGAGACGCGCCCGTGGATCATGGGAAATACCCCGCGCCGGGCCGGCGTCAGCTCCTTTGGGTTCGGCGGCGCCAATTATCATATCGTTCTGGAGGAATACCGGCCCGAAAAAACGGATGTAAGCTGGGACGGTTCCGTGGAAATTTTTGCCTTTTCCGCCGATTCCCGGGGCGCCCTGGCCGAAAAGCTGGAACGGTTCAAATCGGATCTTCCGGAAAACCCCGACATCCCCAACGCCCGCGTCATGACGAATATCGCGAACCTGGCCGCCGCCGGCCGGGCCTCGTTTTCCACGGATGATCCCCACCGCTGCCTCCTGGTGGTGGAAAAGGAAACGGATCATTTCACCCGGCTCGAAAAACGTCTGGAGGACGCCATTGCTGCCTGCCGTGCGCCCGCGTCCTCTGCGGGCGCGGCCTCCCCGGACAGGTTCATGGGCGGCCCGGATGCGCCCGGCGGGCTGGCCCTGGTCTTTGCCGGGCAGGGCAGCCAGTATGCCGGCATGGGACGGGATCTGGTCTCCCGTTTTCCCGAAGCCCTGGACATCATGGAAACCGCCGACCGCCTTGCCGGCGCTTTTACCGGTTCTTCTGATTCCAGCACTGCCGCCGACACGCCATATGAGACCGCCGCTTCCCCTGATGCCCCTGATACCGAAGCTCCCGCCGCTGGAAAGCGCCGGGGCAGGCGTTCTCTCAGCCGAATGATCTTTCCGGAGCCGGGAACGGCGGCCCATGCCTCCGGAGACGATCACCTGCGCGCCACGGATATCGCCCAGCCCGCCATAGGTGCCATCAGCGCGGCCATGCTCAAGATTCTGGAACGCTTCGGCATCCGGGCCGACGTGGTCTGCGGTCACAGTTTTGGCGAACTTACGGCCCTGTACGCCGCCGGATGGATGGATCTGGAAACCTTTCTGGAACTGGCCCTGCTTCGGGGCCAGGTCATGTCCGAAGCCGGAAAAAGGCCGGCGGACAATGCCCGCGCGGCTTTCTCCGGGACTAAGGCGGGTTCCGGAACTCATTCCGGGACGGCCGCCGGCCCGGGAAAAGATCCGGGAACCATGACAGCGGTCAAAGCCCCCCTGGAGATCATCGACCGGCTCATTTCCGACGAAAATCTGGACCTGGTCCTGGCCAATCGCAACAGCCCGGAACAGGGCGTGATTTCCGGCCCCACTCCGGAAATCCAGCGGGCCGAGGCCCTGCTCGCCCAGCGGAAAATTCCCTTCCGGCGCCTGCCTGTTTCCGCCGCCTTTCACAGCCGGCTCATGGAAGAAGCGGCCCGGCCCTTTGCCGAGGCGGTCCGGCGTGTCCGGATGAAGTTTACGGATATGCCCGTATTTTCCAATATCACGGGACAGGCCTATCCCAGAAATATTGAGGACGCCCGTGAACTGCTGGCGGCCCAGATCCTGTCTTCCGTGGATTTCATCAGCGAAATCAAAAACCTTTTTCATACGGGCGTCCGCACCTTCGTGGAAGTGGGGCCAAAGCCCATTTTGTCAGGATTGATCCGGGCCATCCTGGTGGGACTCAATGTCACCGCCATATCCCTGGACGATTCCGCCGGACGCCGCTTCGGCATGGCGGATCTGGCCCGCCTGCTGTGTACCCTGGCAGCCCTGGGGCATCCCGTAAATTTTGAGGAATGGGAGCAGGCCCCGTCCGAACAGCGAAAACAGCGCATGTCCATTCCCCTTTCCGGGGCAAATTATATATCTCCCCGCAAAAAATCCGCGCCCGCGCCGGCGCGTTCCTTCAGCCTCTCCGGGGACGCGTGCGCCCCGGCAACCCCGCCGGGAGAGGTTTTTGCACCCCGGCCGGAACAGCCGGAACCGCAACCAGTAAGACCATTACGGAAGGCACCGCCTTCCGATGAACACCGCCGCCGGCGGGATGCCGCTTTATCCCCGTCCGCGCCGGATAAACCGAACCAGACAGGAAATCAGTCCATGACCAGACAAGAAGAGCATGCCCTGCCATCCCGCCGCCCTGAACCGGATCACGGCTCCGGCGGCGTCGCATCCGATGTTTTCAACGCCGTGCGGGAGGGGATGCGTGCCATGCAGTCCCTTCAGGCCCAGACCACGGATGCCCATAAATTATTTTTAGAAAGCCAGACCCAGGCCCTTCTGACGGTGCAGCGGATGATGGAAAGCGCCCGCCACCTGTTCGACGGCGATGCGGCTTCCGTATCCGGTGCGGTCCGGGAATCCCTTCCCCCGGACGCGCCGCCCGTGAAAGCCGCGCCGGCGTCCCGGGCTTCGGTGATACCCTCCGGGCCGGAGCCGCTTCCGCAGGAGACGCCGGTTTTACCGCCGGTTTCCGCCGTTCCCGCTCCGGCGCCAGCCACGGATCCGGTTTCGGTTCCGGCCGCGCTTTCCGGGAATGCGTCCGTCAGCCGGGCGGATCTGGAATCGGCCCTGCTGGATGTGGTGAGCGAACTCACCGGCTATCCTGTGGATATGCTGAATGCGGATATGGATATTGAGGCCGACCTGGGCATTGATTCCATCAAGCGGGTGGAAATTTTATCCGGATTCGAGGAAAAAATGCCGGAGATCCCCCCGGTATCCCCGGAAATCATGGGAACCCTGAATACCCTGGGCCAGATCATTGATTATATGACGGGGGGGAACCGGCAGGCGGATGGCGCCGCGGCGCCGGCTTCGGCCTCTCCGGTCCCGGCCGCTCCATCCGGTCTGTCTGCGGATGCCGCTGCCGGGGAAATCGAATCCGCCATAATGGCGGTGGTGAGCGATCTGACCGGGTATCCTGCGGAGATGCTGTCACTGGATATGGATATCGAATCCGATCTGGGCATTGATTCCATTAAGCGGGTGGAAATCCTGTCCGAATTCGAAATCAGGATGCCGGAACTGCCCTCCGTGTCGCCGGAAATCATGGGAACCCTGCGCACCCTCGGCCAGATCGTGGACTATCTGCGCGAAAGTTCCGGTATGGACGCCGCGTCGGCCGGAGAAATGCCGCCGGAGCAGGCTGCGGCCGCCTTCGGCCCGGTGGCCGCCACCGCAGTGTCGGCGCCTCCGGCGTCCATTTCCCATTCGCGGCCTGATCCGCAATCCGGTTCGGCGATTGACCCCATCGACCTGCCCGCCATGCTCGACCGGGCCGGTGAGGGGGTAAAAAAAAAAATCATCCAGCTTGCACCCTGGCCGGATAATGCCGGACCCGGCGTCACGAACAAAGGAAAAGCCCCCATTCTTGTCGCCGATCTTTCCGCCGCCCCCGCCTATGGCGGCGACGAATCCCTCGCCAGCGGGCTGATCCGCGAACTGGACCGCCGGGGGCACGCGGGCGTGATGCTGTCGGCCGGGGCCGCCCTCAATATGGACGGCCCCCTCGGCGGCCTGGTTCTGCTGGCGGATAACGAGGGAAATTCCGGTATTACGGGAAATAAGGAGAAATCGGCGATTTCCGGCGATGATATCGTCAAAACCGCGTTCGCCCTTCTCCACCGCCACGCCGCCGCCCTGGAGACGGAAGGCCGTCTTCTGGCCGCTGTTTTCCGGATGGACGGCGGATTCGGGTTCACCGGCGCCGAAATTTCCGCTCCCTGGCGGGGCGGGCTTTCCGGGCTCATCAAGACTGCGGCCATCGAATGGCCCGGCGTATGCGCCCATGCCGTGGACCTGTCCCCGGAAATTTCCGATCCCCTTGAAGCAGCCCGCCGCACAGTGGATGTCCTGTTGAGCGCCGGTCCCGTGGAGGCGGGGATCGGTCCGGAACATACCGTGTATCCCCGTGCCATGGAAGCGGATTATCCCGCTGGGCTGCCGGACCTGGAACCCGGGGATCTGATCCTGGTCACGGGCGGGGCCCGGGGCGTGACCGCCGAGGCGGCCCTGGCTCTGGCCCGGGTTCGCCGTCCCTCCTTTCTTCTGGTGGGCCGCTCGCCCCTTCCGGGTCCGGAACCCGCGTGGCTTTCGGGCCTGAGCGCCATCGGCGATATCAAGAACGCCATCCTGCAGAATGAATTCAGCGGAAAGGCCATGCCGGCGGACGTGGAATCCGCGTACCGCCGCTATATGGCCGCCCGGGAGGTCCGGGACAATCTGGCGGCCCTGAACGCCGCCGGCTCCCGGGTCCGGTACGCCAGCCTGGATGTCCGGGATCCCGAAGCCCTGGCCCGGGCTGTGGAAGAGGCCCGCGCCGATATGGGACCGGTCACGGCCGTGATCCACGGTGCCGGGGTTTTGCGGGACCGTTTTATTGCGGACAAATCCCCGGAAGATTTCGCCCGGGTTTACGATACCAAGGTGGGGGGCATGCGCACGGTGATGTCCGTACTCGCGGATGTGCCCCTGAAATATATCGTGCTGTTTTCCTCCGTCGCCGCCCGCACCGGAAACAAGGGCCAGGCCGATTACGCGGCCGCCAATGAAGTCCTGAACAAGACGGCCCGGCAGCTTTCCGTGAGCCGCCCCGGCTGCCGGGTGATTTCCTTTAACTGGGGGCCCTGGGACGGCGGCATGGTCACCCCGGCCCTGAAAAAGGAATTCACCCGCCACGGCATTCCCCTGGTTCCTCTGAAGGAAGGCGCCATGGCCATGGTGGCGGAAATGGCCGGACCTCCCGGTGGTCCCGTGGAAGTGCTGGTGGGCGGCGGACTGCCGGCCGTTCCCGTCCCGGACAAGGAGCCGGGAGTTCCGCTTTCGGCGCCGGAAACGGTCCCGGCCGCTTTGTCATCTGACCTGTTCATTTCTTTTACCCAGGATGTGGATGTGGAACGCTTTCCCATCCTGAAGGCCCATGTGCTGGGCGGAAAACCGGTGGTGCCCTTTGCTCTCATGGCCGAATGGATGGGCCATGGCGCCCTCCATGAAAATCCCGGACTCTACCTTCGGGGCCTTGATGATATGCGCCTGCTCAAGGGCATTCGTCTGGATAACGGGGCCGCCAGACCCATCCGTCTGCTCACCGGGCGGGCCAGGCGGAAAGGGGATTTTTATGAAGTCCCGGTGGAGATCAGAAACGGGGCCCCGGATTCCGGGAAAGTCCTGCATACGCGGGCCGTGGCCCTGTTGTCCGATACCCCGGAATCCGCGCCTCCCGGGTTTTCCATTCCGGCCGATATCCGGATGAAAAGCTATGCCCGCACCGTGGACGAGGTTTACGGCACTGTGTTGTTTCACGGTTCTTCCCTGCAGGGGATCAGTGAGATCATGAGCTGCACCGCAGCGGGCATGGCGGCCAAAATCCAGACCGCTCCCGCGCCGGGCCTGTGGATGAAAACTCCGCTCCGTTCTTCCTGGATCAGCGATCCCCTGGTCCTGGATTCCGCCTTTCAGATGGCCATTGTCTGGTGTCATGAGCAGAAAGGGATGGTATCCCTGCCCAGTTACGCAGCTTCGTACCGCCAGTTTCAGCCGGAATTTCCGGCCGGCGAAATTACCGCCGTTCTAGAAACGCGCCAGGCAACGGATAAGAAACTCACTGCGGATATCACCTTTCTGGACCGGCGGGACAAGGTCGTGGCCCGCCTCACCGGGTACGAGGCGGTCATGGATCACGGGCTGACGGCGTCATTCAAACAGAGATCCCTGAGTTTTTCTTGACAATACGGCCGGATCACCATACCTAACTTGAATGGAAAAAACGCCCCACAGGCGGCATTCTCACGATTGGACGGAATATGACCCCCACCCCCGCGCAATCACTCAAAGGCAATCTGATCATCGCCATGCCCGCGCTGAATGACCCCAATTTCGCCCGCGGCGTGGTCTGCATGTGCGAGCACGGCGGACAGGGCAGCCTGGGCCTGGTCATCAACCGGGAATTGCCAGGGCTTCAGGCCAGGGATATTTTCGAGGAACTCCAGATCGACTACTCCCCCCGGCGGGGGCAGGTATCGGTCCATTTCGGCGGGCCGGTGCATTCCAATGAGGTTTTTATCCTCCACCGCCCGCTTTCCGGCGCCGTGCTGGGCGAGAGAATGATGGTTCTGCGGGTCACACCCGAGATCTGGATGAGTACCACGCGGGAGGTTTTGACGGAAATAGCGGGAGAAACTTCCTCCGGTGATTTTATCATCGCCCTGGGATGCGCGGGCTGGGCCCCGGGACAGCTGGAAGCCGAAATCATGGGCAATTTCTGGCTCCATTGTCCGGCTGATCCGGATCTTTTGTTCCAGATGCCGGTGGCGGCCCGGTGGACGGCGGCGGTGCAGCGTATGGGCATTGATCCCGAACAGCTCACGGGCATTGCCGGCCATGCCTGAAATACGGGAAAAAACCGGAAAACGGCGGCGCTGAAATCATTTCGCGCCGCCGTTTTCATTGCCGGATTTCTGTTTCGGGGCCTCCCGTCTTCGCGGACCGGCTTTCCGGAAATGGCCGGAAATGGCCGGAAATGGCCGGAAATGGAATGATGATATCTGCGGCCGATAAAGGCTGCGTCATGCTTTGGATCGGAATATGAAAGAATACAGGGAGATGGGGCAGAAACTGGAGGCGCTGGGCCGGGAACTTCGTCCTCTGCTGGACCGGGCCGGGGAACTGCCGGGGTTTCGGGGAGAACAGCTGGATCAGTGGCGTCGTCTCCTGGATGAAGCGGAAGCCCGCACTGCGGCCGGGCAGCTGCGGGTGGCCGTGGTGGGATCCATCAAATCGGGCAAATCCACATTCGTGAATTCGCTGTTCGGCGGCGATTACCTGCGCCGGGGAGCGGGCGTGGTCACGGCCATCGTCACGCGCATCCAGAAGGGGGACGGGCTGTCGGCGGAACTTTTTTTCAAACCCTGGTCCCGCGTCAATAGTGAGATGCGCCTGGCCCTGGGGCATTTTCCCGACGCCGGATTTTCCGCCGGTGAATTCGATATCCGCAAGGAGGATCACCGCGCGGAACTGCGCCGCGTCCTGGACGAATTACAGTCCGATATCCGCGTCAGCGAGGATACCCTGAACGGCGGCATGGTGCTTCTGGACTGCTTTTTGACCGGATACGCAGATGCCGCCGGAATCGTGGGAGACGAACCGGTCTCACGCCGGTACGCGGACAAGGCCTTTCCCGAACACAAGGCGTATGCGGGCCAGGACCATCTGGCCGTATACCTGGATGACCTGCGCCTGACCATCCCCGGCGGAAAAATGGACGCAGCCGTGGAGATCGCCGACTGCCAGGGCGCGGATTCCCCCAATCCCCATCACCTGATCATGATCCAGCGCTACCTGGGAACGGCTCATCTGCTCATTTACGTGATCTCCAGCCGCATGGGCCTGCGGCAGGCCGATATCCGCTTTTTGTCCGCCATCCGGAAAATGGGTCTCATGGGCCAGACCCGGTTTCTTCTGAATATTGATCTTTCCGAACACGAATCCCTGGATGACTTCCTGCGGGTCCGGCATAAAATTCTCCAGGATCTTACGGCCCTGGTTCCCAAACCGGAACTGGCCTCGCTTTCGGCCTTGTACAATCTGTTTGCCGCCTGTGAAAGCGGCCTCAACGCCCGGGACCGGATGCGCTTTATTCAGTGGAAAAACGAGGGCGAACTTATCCGCTATTCCACGGCCGAAAGCGAGCGGTTCCTGGAAGACATGATTTCCCGGCTGGGGCGGGACCGCCTTTCCGTGATCCTGTCCGCCCACGGGGCCCGCCTGGGGGGGATCTGCTCTGCTTTTTCCCACCAGGCTGCGGTTCATCTGGATCTTTTATCCCGTGACGCGGAGGCGGTCTCCCATATTCTTTCCGGCATCGCGGCGCACCGGAAAAAGGCGGTTCATTTGCAGGGCGTGATCAAAAACGCCCTGGACGGCGCCCGGCGCAAACTCCACATCCATCTGAAAAAAGAAACCGACTCCTTTCTCGACTCCCGGTACGGCCTGGCCGGGGAAACCGTGAAGTATATGGAATCCCATGAAATTGATTACGGGGCCTGGGGCGATCAGCTGGCGGCATCCGGTTTCCATAAAACCCTGTATCTGGTCTACCAGGAATTACAGCGCGGTGTGGACGCCTATCTGGCCGAAAACGTGAACCCGGATATCCAGCGGTTTGTCGCGGAAAAGGATGGGGAAATCGGGGACTGGCTCCTTTCCGTGGCCCGTCCCTTTTCCGCCATGGTTGCCGAGAGTCTGGACGCCTACAACAAAACCCTGGATCGCTTTGGCCTGCCCCCGGTCCGGGAGGCGGAGCCGGCGTGGGAGGGAGAAGACGCCGGAATCCGGTTCATTGCCGCGATCAAGGAGCAGGCCGCCCTGACCGCGCCTCTGGCGGCGGCCCAATTCACCTGCTCGCCCACGGCCCGCACCGAAGCTGCGGCGCGGCTGGGCTGGTATGAGACGGTCCGCGGACTGCGCCGGCTGTTCCGCAAACCGGCGGCGGATGCAAAAGAAACCCGGACCCGCGCCATCAGGGACGGTATGGACCGCATCCGCCGCCAGAGCGCGGAGGTGATCCGCTTTCATTTTACGGATTACCGGGAAAATCTGAAATACCAATATTTTTGCAGGCTGGCGGACAGGGCTGCGGCAGCCCTGGGCGATTCCCTCATGGACCGTTTTGAGGCGCTGGGGCAGGATCTGGATCAGATTTCCTCTCTTATGGATAAAGAACGCGCCGGCCGCGGTGACGCCCGGGAATGTCTGAAGGAGATCGGCGGATCCCTGGAAAAAATGGAGGCATCGCTCGCGGATCTGACCCGGTCCATGACTGCGGTCTGCTCCGGTGCGAACCATGCCGGCCGGCGGGGGAGGATATGAAGCGCCGCCGGTCTTTTCCGGACCGGGACAATGCCGAAATACCGGCCAGAAGCCGCACCCGGAAAAAAAAAGAAGTGGAAGTCCTCCAGAAAATGGGGGAACGCCTTCTGGAGATTTCTTCGGAAAAGCGTTCCCGCCTGGGACTTCCGGATGAGCTGCGAGAAGCCCTGGACCAGATGGATTCGGTCAAAGGACGTCAGGCCGTCCGGCGCCAGCGCCAGCGCATCGGCGTCATCATGCGGCATATTGATCCCGAGCCGGTGAAAGCGGTCCTGGAGGAAATGGACAGCGGGGCCCGGATGGACGCCTGGCGTCACCGCCGGGCCGGGGAAATCCGGAACCTGCTTCTGTCCGGGGAAGCGGAGAACGCCGGCGTCAATGAGAGAGAAACAGATCCGGCGGCTATCATGGAGGATCTGATCCGCCGATGTCCGGATCTGGACCGGACCCGCCTGCGCACCCTGATCCGCAATGGAGAAAAAGAAGCGGCGGCGTCTAAAAAAAAAGGGGCCGGAAAAAAACTGTTTTGCATGATCCGGGATTGCCTGGAGGCGGAAAAAGAGGAGGGGGCCGGTGGCTGAACTGCGGAAAGGACCGCCGGAAACACGGCTCCGGGAATACCGCCTTCCCGGCGGATGGGAAGTGGCGGCGGGCAGAACCGACGCGGATAATGACCGGCTGAGCATCAGGCTGGCCAGGCCAGATGACTGGTGGTTCCATGCCCGGGGCGTGCCGGGCAGCCATGTCATCCTGCGCGCCCGAAGCGGCATGGATCCGGACCGGGCCACCCTGGAGGCCGCCGCTGCCGTGGCGGCCTGGCATTCCAAATTCCGGAACGCGAAAAAGGCCCCGGTATCCTGCACCAGGGCCTCCTGTGTCACCAAACCGCGCGGCGCCAGGCCCGGGAGCGTATCCATCCGCCGGGAAACCGTCCTGAAAGTAAAACCGGGGCTGCCGGGGACGGCAAAAGGGTCTGATGTTTGACGATGGCCCGCCGTTGACGCTTATTGAATGATCAGTTTCCCGACATGCAGCCGGGAAGAGGCGTTTTTGAGCAGCATGTTCTTGTGCCGGCCGACCCTGGCAAATCCCCTGCGGTAATAAGGGGCGTCCAGGCGCGATACCCGCACACCGGAAGACCGGCTGGCGTGAACAAAGGCGCCGTCGGCCAGATAGATTCCCATATGGTTGATGCGCTTGCCCCTGGTGCGGAAAAAGACCAGATCGCCGAAGTCCAGTTCCGATTGGTCCACGGGTTCCAGATCCTTTTGGTCCAGCATGGTCCGGACCGTCCGTTTCATATCCGTTCCATATACTTTCTTATATACTTCCCTTACCAGACAGGAGCAGTCGACCCCCTGCCCGGAGCATCCCCCCCAGCGGTACGGAACCCCCAGCCAGCGTTTCAGTTCCCGGAGCAGACGCCTGTCTTCCGTTCCGGTGAGTGCAACGCCGAAGATTTCGGAATACGCCGCATAAAAACGACGGTCCGCCTTCTTTTCTTCCGGGATGGTTCCATCCCGTTCCGGGTCGGTTTTTTTTATCGGCCCGCGCGGGGCCGGTCCGGCTTCCATAACTGCCGTGAAAGCCTCCGCCGGGCCGGTATCGGCGTCCGGGAGGCATCCCTGTTTTGGTGATGATACCCCGGCATCCGGGGGCGCACGAAAAGAATCAATCTCAGGAGCGGATTTCGACCCGTCGGCAATGGCGGCGTCGGAAAGAAACCGGACGCCGCTGGAACAGGCGGATATGAGCGGCAGCAGGGAAATGAGCAATGCCGCAGACCATTTGAATTTCCCGGATTCGCCGGTGGGCGTGGGAATACGGTGCATGAGGTGCCTCCTTATTCAGCAGGTGCGCATCCCGGGAACGCGGCGCAATCTCCCGCTTTCCCGGCTGTCCGCAAGCCTATCTCGGGGAGGCGGGATGAACAATGGGGCCTGGGCGCATTTCCTCATGGGGAATTGTCCCCAGCCGGTTGTCAAGTCCATGATCCCGGCGCTGAGGGCAATATCGCACCGGGCCGCATCCCGCAGCTTCTTTCAACTGTCTGTCACGATGGCGTTCAGAGTCCGCTGACCATCTCCAATAAAGCAAAAGGCCAGGCAGAAATGCATCATCAGTCACGGCTTTCTGGGTTTAGAGGAGACTTGACAGCTATAAAAATAGTATGTATACTCAAAAGAAAAATATGAATTTTGAACCGTGGGTGTCCGCGAGGATCTAAAAGGGAATCCCGTTCAAGTCGGGAGCGGACCCGCCGCTGTAACACACAGATCTTGTTTTATTAAAGACCAGCTTTCTGGCAATTTGCGTCACTGCTCTGTTATTGAGTGGGAAGACCGCCAGGCAAGCGTGTGAAGCCAGAAGACCTGCCCATGGAATGACGACAAATGTTTCCGGGAAAATGAAACTGTCGCAAGTCATTTATTTTGTAAGGGATAAAATACGGTATCCCCGCTTTCAATGGTTTGAAAGCGGTTTTTTTTTGCCTGCAGCGGTTTTTTACGAGTGGGTTCGTAAACGATCTCTGCAGATATTATTCCCATCATCAGAAAAGGAGAATCGCAATGGAAATCAGGAATTCTTTTAAAAGAGCTTTGGTCGTCGTACCCGTGCTCTTGTTTCTGGCAACAACAGCCTGGGGGCATGGTACATGGCTTGAAAAACGGCAGGATGACATCGTTGTTGTATATGGACATGGTCCATCCGATGATGCCTATGCGCCTGAAAAAGTGAAAAAAACAGCAGCCTATGACGCCCATGGCAAGCCCTTGAAATCAGGAGTAAAAGAAGGAAAAGGAGGATATGTTCCCCTTGAGATTGCGGAAGGAACGGCCATTGTGGCAGTTAATTTTGATAATGGCTACTGGTCTCAAGATGCGGACGGTAAGTGGCATAATTTACCAAAAACAAAACTCGAAAATGTTAAAACGGGAAGTCATTATGTGAAAAGTGGTCTGGCCATTCTTGATCATTTTGACACGCTGCCTGAATCTTTCGAAATCCCTCTGGTTATTCTCCCGCAAAGTGATCCTTTGCAATTAAAATCAGGCGATAACCTTCGTATTCAGGTAAAATACAATGGAAAACCGCTTGCCAAGACAAATATCATTGGAGACTTTGTCAACCAGGACAGTACCGTTTCGGCTGTCACGGATGCAGAAGGGTTCGCCACGATAAAGATTCGTAACCAGGGATTAAATGTCATTGCGACGAGCACTGAAGAAAAGCTCAAAGACAATCCCGATGCAGACAAGTTTTCCATTATGGGAACATTGTCCTTTACCCTAAAGGGATCGGAGTAAAAACGTTGTGGCAGCGACGATTGTTCCTGCTTTATCGTCCGTTTTAAACGGGATATCCCCCGGCTGAAACCGGGGGGCTTTTCAAACGATCGTACTCCCCATAAAATGGTGTGACATATGGTATTGAAAAGAGCATCGGGGTGCTGCCATCCCTTTGTCTTCAGACGAAAGTCGTTTATTGATCAGCGCTGTTTTTGGCAAGATCTCTTTTGCCGCTCTCTAATTTTCTTGTGGGATGGGCTGTGAAGATTCGCTCTGCTGCCGTCCATCCATGTGGGTTGCCGTTGAATGTCGCCTTAAAGCGTTTGACGGCAACCCTTCACTATAACCTGCTATACGGCTGGAACCGGTTCAATACGGAGTACCTGATACAGCGGATCTCGCCATGCAATAAGCGCTTTCCGGACAAACCCTGAGCGGGCCGCCTGACCCTGGCTGCCGACCGCAACGGCAACTCCCAGACACTTCTCTATGACGCCAATGACAGGCTCCATTCCGTTTCTGACAATTTTGGCCGGAGTCTGCCCCCCCCATCTTCCCCAATCAATCAAACCGTTAGGGGACGTGCTTTATATTTCCATTTAAATGGTTTGGCCATCACTTCCCATTATTTCATTGAAGTATTCGATAAATTTTAAAATCCGCTTCTGGAGATGTTCAAGAGAATGAAAATTTCTGTTTTTCAGTAACTTGCCAGAAAGGATTGAGAACCAGATTTCCACTTGATTCATCCATGATGCGTGCTCAGGTGTGTAAACAACCCGGATTCTGTGTGATGGATCAGATAAAAATTCCTGTCGTGAATCCATTGATTTAAGTATCCCTTATTTTTTCAACCTGAAGTTTTATGATTTCCAGAAGATCAGGAACCAGAGGCGTCTTTTCTTCTTCGGGGACTTGTGATATTAGCGGGAGACGTCCATATGAGTCGCAATATCTTACATGTACGGGAAATACAAGTTTTTCCGGAATTTATTGAGAAGTTACGACCGGCAAAACAAAAAACGGACGATTCGACGAACGAGCCGGTTCAAGCAGGATGTGAAGCGCTCTCTGAAGGGCGGTCATTCCGAATTGCTTTAACGAGCCGATGGCGTTTTTGGAATTCAATACGAGCCTGGAAATAAGGGAGAAAACCTCATGGAAAAGGCGGCCCGGAAAGGAGGCGGCAAATGAATGTCAGCGAACTCATGGTCATGGATCCAGTCACCATCCCGGTGACGGCCAATATCGAAGACGCCATCGGCGTGATGAAATCCTGCGCCATCCGCCACCTGCCCGTGGTGGACGATGGCCGGAAGCTCATGGGACTTGTCACCCTGGCCGGGCTGCGCGAAGGTCTGCTGCCGTCCATGCTCGGGGACGTGACCCTTTCGGATATCATGGTCAACAACCCCGTTTCCCTGCATCCGGAAGACGATGTGGAGCGGGCCGCCCGGCGTATTTATCAGTACAAGGTGTCTGGCATGCCCGTGGTGGACCGCGAAAACCGGCTTGTGGGCATCCTGACGGAAACGGACATCCTGCGGGCTTTCATTGATATGATGGGTTTTTTGCACACCGATGTCCGCGTGGATGCTGTTCTGGACGATGATCCGGATGCCTTTCACCAGGCCTTCCGGATCATCCGGGACGGCGGGGGCATCCTCACCAATATCACCATGTCTCCGGCAAAAGACGGAAAACGCCCGGTCTGCTTCCGGCTGGAACACCGGGATACCGCCGCCATCCGTCAGTCCCTGGAAGCCGCCGGCATTGATGTGATCCGCGCTGCGGATTGACCATCCGCCTCCGTCGGCGCATTCCGGCGGAGGCGGCGGATTCGCGCGATTATGCTATGCTCTGCTGCCCGCCGGCGCTCCTCCCCGCCTGATGCCGCCGCCGACACATTGTATCCGCCTGCTGCTGATCACCGTACGCCCGAGCGCATCCTGCTGGCCAGCTTCCTGTATCCCGGCGATCCCCGTGGGCCGCGCCGCCTGCCCCGTCCGCCGGACAAGGCTGTTCGGGAAAAGGCCGCCGCTGCGCCGCTTGCGGCCATTTCCCTGTTTGATAAAATCCTGAACGCGCCCGAGCTGTCCGACGGCGCAGCCTGGCCCCTTATGGCCGGGATCTGTGATGCCCTGTCCCCCGGAACAGGCCCTTATCCGGTCTCGGATCTGGCATCGGGAGCGGCGATTTCCGGCCGGTCCCCGGCGGAAACGGAATCCGGAAGCGGGCCGGGAGCGGAAACGGCAGGGGAGAGCGGCCCCCGGACCTGGGATCTCCCGCGTTTTCTGCGCCATGCCCTTGCCACGCGCCCGGCGTTGAAGGCCCATGGCCGGATGTTCGCCCGCTGCCTGCTCGCCCTTTTTCCCTGTATGGACCGGGCCGAGGAGGATGCGTGCCTGTCCGCCGTCCTGCAAATGGCCGCCCATCCCGATCCGCCCCATCCTGATCCGCCCCATCCTGATCCGCTTACGCTCCCGGAAAGCCGGGAATATCCGGACAGAGACACGGACGCCAGGGGCTGCCTGCCCGTACGCGCCGCCGCCGCAGATCTGCTCCTGCGCCTGTGGACACGGCGAAAAGCGGAGGAGCGGCCTTCCTGGATGCCGTTTCTGGCGGCGCGTTTTTCCGTGGATCCCCACAACGCCGTGCGCCGGGCCCTGCTGCACCGCCTGCCCGAATGGGCCGAACGCGAGCCGGAACGGGCCGGTGACATCTTCCAGCTGGCCCTGCATGGCCGCGAAGCAGAGCTGGCCCCGGCCGCAGCCCCCTATCTTCTCCACCTCCACAGGACGGCCCCGGACCGGTTCCGGGACCGCCTGGCATCCTGGTCCCTGGAAGCGAGGGCAGGGGCCGTCCCCCTGGAATATGTGACGCGCTGGGGCGTCCGCCTTTACCGCGCCGTGGTGGAAGAAGGAGTTCCGTCGGCGGATCTGGACCGGGATATACGCCTTCTGGAGCGGGACGAACTCTTCCTGGATCTGGCCGGACGCTTTCTTGATCCGCTGCGGAGGCCGGACGGGGAGGCGTCAGAGGAGGTCCGGGAAATCCGGCGCCGCTGCCTGCGGGGCCTGGCGGTCATGGCGGTCCGCGCGGGCGGGGCCGGGCTCCGGCGGCGGGCCGTGATGCCGGTATTCCCCCTGATTTCGGCGGATCTCATTGATTTCGGGGTAGAAATTGCCTATAATCTGATTCAGGCCATGCCGGCGGATATGCCGGGGGGGCGGGGAGATCCGCCGCGTTCATCCGATTTATCCGATTCCCCCGGTCCGGCCGGGACGCCGGGCGGAACCGAGGGCCCGATTCTGGACTGGATGGCCGTCATCGCGGACGCGGCCCCGTATGCCGCAGGGCAATTGAGCCGGGATCTGCTCGTCCGCCTGGAGCGGCGGCCCGATCATCCGGATACCCGCGCCGCCATCGGCCCGCTGCTTCAGCTGCTGACCCGCCTGGAAGCCGGGGCCGCGTCCCGTCCGTCCCATTCGGCCCATCTGAATGAAACGCAGTTTCTTCATCGGGCGCGGTGTCTGGCAGCTTGGTGATGTAAACAGGAGATCAGTGATAAAGATCAAGTAGTAAAGAAACCCTTCCTTGAAATCGACTCCGGCGCCGTCAAGTGCATCCTGCGGGTGGGATGAAAAACGTGCGGACAACCCTGGGAATGAATTCCTCATGTACGAGAAATTTTTTGGATTCACGGAGCGCCCCTTTCAACTGGTGCCCAATCCCGCCTATATGTTTTTGAGCCGGAGCCATGAAGAGGCCCTGGCCCACCTGACCTATGCCATGACCCAGGGCGACGGGTTCGTGGAAATCACCGGAGAGGTGGGCACGGGCAAAACCACCCTCTGCCGCGTATTTCTGGACAGCCTGGGCGATGAGGTGGAAGCGGCCTATATTTTCAATCCCATGCTCACGGCCGTGGAACTGCTCCGGGCCATCAACGATGAATTCGGTATTCCGTCCGGCGCCGACGGCGCCAAGGAACTCATCGACGAGCTGAACGATTTCCTGATGCAGCGCCGCCGCGAGGGAAAAAAGGTGCTGCTTCTCATTGACGAGGCCCAGAACCTGAACCGGGACGTGCTGGAACAGCTCCGCCTTTTATCCAACCTGGAAACCAATACCAGCAAACTGCTCCAGATCATTCTCGTGGGCCAGCCGGAACTCCGGGATCTGCTCGATTCCCATGACCTGCGGCAGCTGCGCCAGCGTATTACCCTGAGCTGTCATCTTGCGCCCCTTGATTTTCCGGAAACCATCGCCTATATCCGCCACCGCATCCGCATCGCCAGCCGGCGCGATCCCGTGATATTTTCCCGTTCGGCGGCGGCGGCGGTGTACCGCTATTCCGGCGGGACACCCCGTCGCATCAATATCGTCAGCGACCGGTCCATGCTCACCGCCTTCAGCCGCAATAAACAGAAAATTTCCGGAAAAATCGCCCGCGCGGCGGTCCGGGAATTGACGCCCAGGGGCGATACGGCCCGCTCCCGCATTCCCGTCAGCGGATTTCTGGCCCCGGCTGTAATTCTGTTTTTTTTGGCGGCCGCCGGATTTCTTTTGCTCCATCCCCGCCCTGATTTCCGGCCCGGGGGGGGCGCTGACCCTGCGCCTGGACCGGAGCCGGTGGAAAGCCGTCCGTCCGCCGCTGTTGCCGATGCTGTTTCATCCCTTCCGGCTGCGGCGTCTTCCGGGCGCGCGTCCGTCGCCGCGCCGCCGTCTTCGTCCGTGCCGCCGGAAGCGCCGGACGTGGATTCCTCCCTCGGAATCACGGACGGCCCGGGAGAGATGCCATCCAGAGGGCATTTCAAGGCCGGCCCGCCCGGAGACATGGCGCTGGCAGCAGTTTCGCCCGCGCCCTCTCCCGCAGATGCGCCATCTCTGCCTGCCGGGGATCTGGCCGTATTTGTCCGAAGCGCTTCCATGGCGGAAAGCCGTCGGGATGCCATGGACTGGACGATCCGCCGGTGGGGACGCAGACCGGTCTTTAAGGATGGCCTGGACCGGCTTTCCAAAAGCCGGGATTATTTTTTACTGGCGGCCCGCCAGAACGGCTTTTCCCTGCATATGATTGATGGGGATTTCGATATGATCCACCGCCTCAATCTGCCCGGCATCGTGGAATTATACGATGAAGAGGGCATCCGGCCCGTATACCTGGCCGTATCGGACCTGGCTGCGGATCATGTGATGCTCACCAGCGGAAAACGGCGCTTCCGGACGGATTTTGACACGCTTTCGAATCATTGGGCCGGCGCGGCCTATATCCCGTGGAAGGATTTTTACGGCCTGGCAGGGGTCATTCCTCGAAACGCGCCCAAGGAATCCGTCATCACGCTGAAAATGATGCTCCAGGAAATCGGATTTCCCCGGATTGGTGTGGACGGTGTTTACGATAACGCCACCCGTGAGGCCGTCCGCCTGATCCAGCGCCGCCACGGGGTGGGGGTGGACGGCGCGGTGGGGCCGGTCACAAAAATGATTCTGTATAATGAAATCTGTTCGCTGGAGATTCCCCATGTCCGGGGAGGCCGCCGCCAGGGAGAACCGATGTGAGTTCTATTCTCAATGCATTGAAAAAATTGGAAAATGGGTCAGATTCCACGCCGTCTTCCCCAGTGATGGGGGCACACAGGCGCTGCGGATCGGCCGCTGCCGGAAAAAGCCGGCTTCGCCGGTCCGGGCTGCTGGTTTTTTTCCTGGCGCTGGCGGCGGGGCTGGCCGTTTTCTGGTTTGCACGGTACCGGGTGGAGCCGCCCGCCACGTCCCCGCCCGTCACAATGGCGCCGGCCCCGCCCCCCGCGATACGCCGGCCGGGAGATCCCGGAACGGCTTCCGTGGTTAAATCCGCAGTGACGCCGGCCAAGACGGCGCGGGCCATCCGGACGAACGCCGGGGCATCCCGGACGGGTGGGGTGGCGTCACAGCCGGTTCCGGCGGCGGAAGAGAAATTGGCGGCGGCCGAAAAGGCGCTCCCGCCTGCGTCTTTTCCCGGCGGCCGGGTGATGCCGGGGGGCGGAAAACGCGCGGGAAATAAACCGGTCACCACGCCGGTGGTCCGCCCCGCCGCCCGCAGGGTGAAACCCGCCGGGCCGCCGGTACCAGCCGTTTCGGAGGGCCGGGCGGAGGAAACGGCCCCGAAAAACGATACCCCGCCGGAGAAAATTTTACCGGCCCACCGGGACGTTCCCGTCATGGATGCGGATAATATGGGACTGGAGGTGCAGGCCCTGGTCTGGGCCGAGGCTCCGGCCGACCGCATGGCCGTGGTCAACGGAGAAATTTTGCGCACGGGCGGCATGGTGGGCGATGTGGTGATTTCCTATATCGGCGGAGAATATATCATCATCAGAAAAGACGGAAAGCGGGGGCGGGTTGAATTTGAACTGAAATAGCCCCCGCCGGCGGCCGGAATGGACGCCGGGCCCCGCCTTTCCGCGGCGAAAGGAGACGACCGATGGCATGGTCGCCCTGGATTTTCCGCGCGGCCCTCCTTGCCGCGTATCTGCTTCCGCTGTTTCCTCTGATGCTGGCGGCGCCGGTATCAGCGGAATATTTCCGGTATGTGGACGAGGCGGGCCGGGTTCATTATGTGGACGAGCTGTTCAAGGTACCCGATGCCTATATGCACCGGGTGGACCGGTACAGGGAACCATCGGATTTCATGAGTCCGGACGAGCGGCGTGCCCGTGAGCGGGAAAACGAGGAGCGGGAACGGCGGAACCGGGACGCTGAGGAAGCCTTCCGCCGGCGGATGCGGAAAGAAGAGGAACGGCGGGACCGGGAACTGGAGGCCCGCCGCAGCGGATCCCGGGAAACCCCGGTGGATATCATCGGCAATAAGGTGCTGGTTCCTGTCACCATCCACAGCCGGGGCCGCAGCAAGAAACTGAAGCTGGTGCTGGATACGGGCGCCTCCATCATTGCCCTGCACCGCCCGGCCGTGGAATCCCTGCACTTCGGAAAAATCAAGACGGCCAAGGCCAGGGTCGCGGGTGGCGGCATCATTGATACGCAGGAAGTGGTGCTGGAGCGGATCCAGGTCGGCCCCCATACCAAAACGGGCCTCACCGCCGGCATCCTGGAATTTCCGGGAAATGGGGGACGACACCAGGGCCTTCTCGGCATGAATTTCCTCCGGGATCTGCATTACCGGGTTGATTTTAAGCGGCGAGTGCTTGTCTGGCAGGATTGAGTGAGCCTGAATCGCATGACCCGGAACGGAGTGACCTCTGAACGGAACGACCATGCGCTGCCTGTTACGTCCGGCCTATGTTTATCCGCGAGATCAAAACGAAGAATCGAAATTCCGGGCAATTTATGTTTATCACCGGTAAGTCAATGTCATAAAGTTAAGGATATTGAGGAAAAGCATTGTAAATACAGAAAATTATGGTATAATCAATCTTATTGACAGTCCAAAATATTTATTATTACTGCTTTGTCACTTCAACAGATACCTGCCCAAACAACAAACGGCTCTGAAAAAATTCAGCGCCGTTTGTTTTATTGCACAGGAATATAATACTGCTTTGTCACTTTAAACCATAACTAACTGATTTTATTAGGAAAAATGGAAAATGACGAAATTCAGAATATATAATAAAATCAAATGGTTATCTGTTAAAGTGACAAAGCAGTAATAAAAAGCACGAAACATTAAAAACGATAGTTCACCTGCATGCCAAAGGTTCGGGGCGGCCCCACAAGATACATCTCCAGACCAGAGGCAAACTCCCAGCCGATTTTTCCATTTACCAGGGAAAAGGCCCCGCGTTCAAAGGCAGCATCATTGTCAGTGGAAAAATATGTCTTTCCAAGGGCCTGAAAATCAATGGCAGCGAAAAAACCATTTTGGTTTCTATATACTGCACCCATATTCACGGTATAGTCCGGGGTGTTGACAATGGTGTTGCCGCTGTAATCCTGCCCCAGCTCCTTATAGTCGTCATACTAGCCGGACAAACGGGCGCGCCAGTCAATCTCAATCCCCTTGGCATGGGCTTTTCCGGCATTCACAACAATATACTGCATGCTTGCCACTTCTTCGGATATTTGCAGGTCGTTATATCTGGTATAGAAGATATTGGGGTTAATCATCAATCTGCCGCCCCAGAGCATGGATTTTACCCCCAGTTCATAATCCAGGGACTTTTGCTCATCAAAGGCCGCATACTGAGGATCATTTTCCAGATAATTGAAGCCGCCGGGGGTATATCCCTGGGCCACAGAAACATAGGCCATACCATCCTTGTTCCATTGCCAGGAAAGTGCCGCCTTTCCCAACAGGCAGTCCCAGCTCTCATCCTGTGAATACCCAAGTTCGGCGATCAGGTCTCCGGTCAGATAATCACTCTCCCTGTACTTATGATCCATATCCCGTTTTGCATATTCATAGCGGCTGCCAAGGGTAAGGAACCTGCCCAAAAAGTGCGTACATATCCGAATCAATTACCGTGGGGTAATCATAGGTAATAAATCCATACCCCATATCCCGCATATCATAGTTATAGCCCGTGGTTTTGCGATCCAGATGTTCACGGGAATAAAAGACTCCGGCAAGCCAGCTCATTTGCCCCGGATCGGCATTGGACGCCAGACGAATTTCCTGGGAAAAGATATTTTCATCAATGTCATCAAACCCGGCAGAGGTGGGCAGGCCAAAATACTGGTTGGAATCGGTATGGGTCAACCGCAGGGTGGAAAGGGATGTCAGGGTCATCTTTTCAAAAGAGTAATCCATTTTCAGAGCCGCATCATGGGAGCTGGTATGAAATTCAGGGTTGGTAAAACCGGTGGTTACATCATAGACAATATCTCTGCCCAGAATCCAGGGGCCATTGCCCCCATCATCATTGCCATAACCATATTGAAACGCAGCGGTAAAACGCTCTGTGGGCGAATAGAAAAGTTTGCCCAGAAACTGCTGATTTTCTTCATGGGCCCAACTTTCTTCACCGCCCGGCGTATGGTCGGTCAGCCAGCCGTCTGTCTTATGCAGGGAGCCGGAAATAAGATAAAAGAGTTTGTCGTTGACCAGCGGCCCCTGCACACGAGCTGTAACGCCATAGGTATTGTCTGCGGCCACACCAAGCCCCACCTTGCCCTGAAACTGGTTATCCGGCTGCACGGTGGTTACATTTAACACTCCTCCCATAGCGTTTTTTCCATACAGGCTC
>PDWI01000489.1_pt1 | contig 65974 bp, 40 predicted proteins | sample 1430891 | NCBI WGS metagenome assembly PDWI01 (sample SAMN01162508, study PRJNA174530) | Oral metagenome, whole genome shotgun sequencing project. | biome: Marine environment; feature: Marine mammal; material: Swab sample of the gingival sulcus; isolation source: swab sample of gingival sulcus...
TATTATCGGACAGCTTGTTATGACTGCTGATAGAAAAGAAATCAATATTTCTAATTTACCATGCGGAACCTACCAAGTTATTATAAATACTGGAAATACCGCTGCAACTCAACAATTAATAATAGAAAGATAAAGTTTTTCAGTCAGCTGGTAATGGTATTCAGTATCATAAAATAAATTACAATTTCTTTGTATAAAATAAGAAGATGGAATCCAATAAAAAATGAATTCCATCTTTAATTTTTAAGATTTGGTTATTTTGTTTCTTTGATAACAGAAGTAGCTGTAGCAATTACGCTTGCGATATCTGCCATATTTGAAGGAAGGATCATAGTGTTGTTAGTTTTTGCTAAGTTACCGAATTCTTTCAGGTATTGTTCGGCAATACGTAGATTCATTGCTTCATTACCGCCTTCTGCCTTGAGCGATTTAGCGATTTCTCTCAAACCCTCTGCTGTTGCAACCGCAACTTTTTCGATTTCAGCAGCTTGGCCTTCGGCTTCGTTTATACGGCGTTGTTTTTCACCTTCAGACTTTTTGATAAGTTCTTGTTTCTCACCTTCAGCACGGTTTATTTTCGCCATTTTATCACCTTCGGACTCGGCAATCATCGCACGTTTCTCACGTTCAGCACGCATTTGTTTTTCCATCGCTCCTTTGATACTATCAGGAGGGGTGATATTTTTCACTTCATAACGGGTAACTTTTACGCCCCAAGGGTCAGATGCTTTATCAACTGCTTCTACAATTGTTGAGTTCATCGCCTCCCTTTCTTCAAAAGTTTTATCCAATGCCATTTTACCAATGATGGAACGCATTGTTGTTTGTGCAATTTGAGTAGAAGCAAAACGATAGTTGTCGATACCGTATGATGCTTTTTTAGGGTCCATTACTTGAAGATAAAGAATACCATCGACTTCAACGGAAATATTATCTTTTGTGATACAAGTTTGTGAGGCTACGTCGATAGCTTGTTCTTTCAAAGTGTGTTTATAGGCAACTCTATCAATAAACGGAACCAAGAGGTGAAAACCAGCATCAAGAGTTCCGCTGTATTTACCTAAACGTTCTACGATAAAAGCGGATTTCTGAGGAACAATTCTAATAAATTTAAAAAGAATTATAACAATTAATATTGCTAAAACTATAAGTATTATAAAGTCATTCATTTATGCTTCTCCATTGAGTGGTTGAACAAATAAAGTTAAGTTTTCAGATTCGATGATTTTAACGGTTTCGCCTTTTTTGATTGGACGTTCTGCAACTGCTTTCCACGGCACATCACGGAAAAGAACTTTGCCAGTCATGTTCGGTTTGATGTCCTCAATTACAACTGCCTCGTATCCAATCATATCATTAGGTTCTTTCTCAGGGATATATTTGTTGAAACGTTTAAGGAAATATCTCCTGAAAAGTATCAAGGACAGAACTGATGAAACAATAAAAATTGCAATTTCCCATGCAATCGGCAAATTAAAGATTGCGGTAACAATACCTGTCAAAACTGCTCCCAACCCGAAGAAAATTACCACTAATCCGGGAATAAACATTTCCAAAATTAATAAGATTATACCGCCAAGGAACCAGAAATAATACGGTGCCATCATAAACCTCATAATAAACTAATAACTACACACTATACATTACGTAGAAAAAAAAGAAATGTTTTTAGAAAACATTCTCTTCTTTCCTATTTACTGATAATTATGGCAAAAAAACTATTCTGATTTCTATATGATTTTGACCATTAAGGAACAAAAAAACAATAAACATCTTACAATATCAATTTAAACTTTCGTTTAAAGTTATTTGATTTATAAAGAGCAATGAAATCGGATATACAAGTAGGAGCAGATACATATTATAATGATTATGATACAATATTGCGTTTCATTTCATACCATTATCAGATTGAAAATGTATTAAAACTTAGACCGCAGAAATGTTTAGAAATTGGAATAGGTAATCGTACAGTTTCAAATTATTTGTTAAATGCAGGGGTTAATTTAACGACGTGTGATTTTGATAAAGATTTGAAACCTGATGTAGTTGCGGATATTAGAGAGTTACCATTTAAGGATAATGAGTTTGATGTTATAATGGCGTGTGAAATTATTGAACATTTACCTTGGGAAGATGTTGTAAAAGCATTAGAGGGATTACAAAGAGTCAGCTCAAAATACGTGTACTTATCAATTCCTTATGCCTGTGAAGCCTTTGAAACGGCATTTCGTTTTCCTGGTATTAAGAAATTATTCGATAAACGATTAATGTCATTAAGATTACGTATTCCTCATTTTTGGAAAAAAAATTCCTTTGATGGACAGCACTACTGGGAATTAGGACGTAAATCTACAGGTAAAAAAGAAATCAGAAAACTACTTTCAGAATATTTTATAATAAAGAAAGAAATAGCACCTGCAATTAATCAGTATCAATATGCTTTTGTGTTGGAAGTAAAAAAAACCGCTAATTGATTAGCGGTTTTTTGTTGAATTTTATGGTTTACACTTCGAGATTTTATTTTTAGTTTGAAGCCGGAGTAGGATATTTAAAGTCATCTACATCTTCGAGCATATATATCATATAGCCCTGTCCTGGAGTCATGTTTTTAATAGTGTTTAATTTCAAGTCCGGGAAGTAAATTCCTGAATTGAAATCTCTCACTAATAAGAATTTACGATTTCCCTGACTGTCTTTCAGATTTTCAAAAGCATCGGTTATTGGAATTGAGTAATCAAGTGTATATGCTATTTGATTCCAACCTGCTTTAAGTGAAATTTCAGGTTGATCAAATGCGTCATAAGTCCCTGATATTTCTAAGGTGTCCACCTCTGTACAATAGATATAATATGCTTCTTTAAAATCAAATTCTTTAATCTGGAATATATTAAAATTCGGGAAGTGAAGTTGGTTATGCCCATTTTTCATTAGAAGTAGATGATCAAGCGAACTTAGAATATCTGTAATATTCGTTGAGATTGGATTCACATAAGTAGAAATAAAGTTCCAGCCGGATTTTAGTGGGATAGAGTGATAGAAAATATCAGGTTTTTGCAAAGAAGGCGTAGGACGGAGAACCGTTCCTTTATCACCTACTCCCCAGATGTAAAGGTTATTATAAATATATAAATTCTTTAGCCAATCATTTGATTTTGTATTATCTTCGTTCCAAGTCATTTCGGATTTATTGTATTTTAGTACTGTTCCATTTGAAGATAACGCCCACATAGTTGAATCATTTAAGATTTCGATGTCAATAATTCGGATATTATTCTGATTTTTAGTATATCTCCAAGTTGCACCGCCATCGGTAGAGTTTACAATTCCGTGATCACCTCCGATTGCAGCAGCATTTTCTTTCTTTGCAAATGCTCTTGCTCTACCTATGGTAGGCATGTTATAGTTGATTTCAGACCAGGAATTTCCCATATTATTTGATTTCCAAAGCTCGTTATTAGCAAGGTATAGAGTACCGCCTTCAAAACAAATAGATCTAATATCAGGGAAATTATTGCTTGTTGTCATTGTCCATGTAGTTCCCCCATCTTCTGTTAGATAAACATCATTATCCATTGCCAAGAAACCTGTATTATTATCAACGAAATGTATTCCGTAAATCGGTTTTTGGATTTGTGTATCAAACCTAGTCCAAGTTGCACCGCCATCAGTTGATTTGTACATATATTGGCGATTTGTTGCGGCATACCCATACCCCGATTTTAGAATTTGAATATAATGAATATCTTCGGTGAATTGAGCTGAAATATCAGTCCAACTTTTTCCGTTATCATACGAAATTTGAACATTTTTTCCGGCTGTGATAACAGTGTTTTCTGCTTGTGCAACTGTGTAAAATACGGGTTTACTTTCTTTGCTTAGAGTGGTAAAATTTGCTGTTAAATCTGTTTGTACAACTTCACCTGCCGAGCCTGCTAAGAAGTTAGTTCCATTATGATTACATGCTGCTGTGAAAGAACGAGAACCATGAGTATTTTCATCCCAAATATCAGTCCAAATTCCATTTTTCTTGTAGATAGCATTTGCACCTACTAAGCATATAGAAGCAGGGGCATCAATAAATGCGTCTTTGAAATCTGTTTGCACACCCAAATTAACATTTATCCAGTTAGTTCCACCGTTTGCAGTTTCAACAACGGCACCGTTATTTCCAACTGCGATACCATTATTAGAATCATAGAACTCAATTGCTGAAAGATGAGCTACACCGCTTGCTGTTACTGTCCAGTTGGCTCCACCATCTACTGTTTTCAAAATATCTCCAACAGACGTTACCGCCCAACCCAATAACTCATCACTAAAAAATATGTCATTGATTATATCTGTAACACCTGTGGTTAGATTATTCCAGTTGTTACCGCCATCTGTGGTTTTGTAAATATCTCCTCCAGTGGTTCCGAAAAATCCGATTGAGGTAGTTACCATTGTTAGGGCAGAAATGTTTGATGTAGTGTTAGAGTAAATTTCTTTCCATGTTACACCAGCATCAAATGAGCGATAAATTTTTTGATTACCATCATATCCCAATCCATGAACCCAAACAGAATCCGTATTGCCGAATGATAAATTATCAAGAGAGTTAGCTTCGATTGCTTCGATGACTTTCCATGAGGTATTGTTGTTTTTCAAAAGGATAGCACCTTCTTCAGTTGATGCAATCATTGTTTGAGTATCCGAAGCAATAGAGGTATAATTGAAATTTGGAAGTTCCGGCTGCTGCCAATCCCAATTATAAACCATATCAAAGCGAGAAGTTTTGAAACTTTTTGAACTTGACCAGTCTCCGCAGAAACCGTTAACAACTTTTTTTGCTCGCCAGTAATAAACAGTATTTGCAGCTAATGCTTCAGAAAGACGTATGTTAGTAGTTTCAAATGATTCTTCAAGAATAATACTTTCGAAATCTGATTGAGTAGAAAGTTGCAAAATCCAAGTGTCTCCTTGTGCTAAACTAGATACTTCAAATTCTACAAATGGATTTAAGTTATAAGCTCCTTCGGCAGGAGATGTGAGCGTAAGTGTAGCCTCGCTGAAATTAAATTTTGCAAGCCATGCATCGAAATTACCTCCATTTGATGATTGAGGAGCATTATTGGTAACAGAGAAGTTGTTCGATTTTGTAGTTCCTGCCAAGTATAATTCACAGTCATAGAATATACCACATCCTTCGTCATCTTCCGAACCACCCAAGTATGTTGAGTATGTAATGGAAGTTGCATCATCTGAAAGAACCGTCATAAATGCATCTGCCTTTCCACCTGATGTGGTTTGCTGTGCATTCGCAGTTGTATGATAATCACTGGTTTCTGTTTTACCTGTTATAATTGCTTCTCCTGCCGAAGAAATAGCCAAATCATTCAAATAGTCTTCGCCTGTTCCTCCAAGAAGTGTCGAATATATCATATTCGGGCTATCTGTACTGAATTTTACTACAAAACAATCAAATGTATAAGGGTCAGAACTTACCGGTCGCACAACGCCATTGGTCGCAGGAAAACTGTTTTCACAAGAAGATATTCCAGATATAAAAATATTTAGTTTATTATCCACTTTTATCTTGTGTAGTTCGATTATGTCCCAGTCATCAGGACCATGGAAATATGAAATATATTTCTTGTCCTTTTTCTCTAAGTTAGGTCCGAACTTTACAATAAATCCACTATACAGACCGACAAATGAATTCATAAGGGCATTTTGAGTGGGAACGTGTCCAAAATCTCCCTCTGTTCTGCCTACGATATATATATCATTGTTAAAATCTACGGTAACACCATACCCTTCTTCAGGTGCAGCATCTCCAAAAAGAGTTGATGCGGTTAATGACATAGCATCATAAGGCATTCTCGAAACAAAAGCATCCATTGTAGAATTAGTATTTGATTGGAATTGGAATGCACTACTTCTAACCGGAAAATCAGAACTTTTATCGGAGTTCGTAGAACCAACGAACACTAAATCGCCGTTAATATCAAATTCGATCTCATAAATACAGTCTTCGTTATCGCCACCGAAACAACTGATATATTTTAATTCCGAACCGTCTGTGTTTAGTCTTACGATAAAGCCGTCGCCATTTCCTTCGTTATTAAATTGAAATGTTTTAGATTGAAAAGCGTTTGGCACAAAATTATTAGAGTAAGTCTTACCTACTACAGTAACTTCTCCATCTTTTACTACCAAGCTGTGGGCTTCATCCGAAGCTGTATCTCCAATATAAGTAGAGTATAGAAGAGTCGAGCCGTCTCTGTCATATTTTGCGATTACAATATCTCTGTTTCCACTATTAGAAGTGCTGTATGCTCCTGTCGTAGTAGGGAAGTCAGTAGATACTGTATAACCGGCAACGTACATATATCCGTTTTCTACATATACATCGTTATATTGGTCGGTAGATGTTCCGCCAGCATAAGTCGCGAAAACCATGGGGTCAATGACAAGTTTCTTGGAGGTATCATAATTATCGATTTTAAATGATATAGTACCATCAGTAGATTCTTGTAGCTTTACTTTCGGATTTTCATTTTCAATCCCATCTGTTGTGTATGTTCCATAAGATTTTTGGAATGCAGCTATATCTTTAAATAAAATTTTTCCTAATTGAGTCGAAAGAAGAATTTCCGGTAAATCATCGTTTTCTATTGTGAGTTCATCTTGTCCAACGTAACGCATTTGAATGGCATCAGGATTACCCTCAGGATTTACGATGAAATTGAACCTAAAATTTCCTTCGTCGAAAAGCAGTTCCAAATCAATATTATCGTAAATGTTTTTTAGAAATGCTGATTTATAATTTGTGATATTATTAATTTTCTTTCCGCCCACTAAATAGTGTGAATTGGAATGTTCAATTTCATTCCCGATAAATTTTGCTTCCTTGTTTGAATTAGGAAATTCTAATTTGATTATCTGTCCAGTAGTTCTTGTTTCACGTTCTTTTCCTATGTTCTCGCGGGTAATCGGTTCTTCTTCTACCTTGTAAAAATCAAAATATAATCCTTCATCTGTAATCCAAAGGTTATATTGTGAGTTCTTATGAATAGCATGAATATTACTTTCAAACTGCCCCTTGTTCTCAATAAAGGTCTGCGAGAATAACGCAGTTGTTGCCAATAAGGAAACAAAAAATATAATTAATAATTTTTTCATCAATGATACTCTCCAAAATTCACTAAATACTACAACTTATCTAAGACGCAATGATATAACTATATTGTAAAATAGGCAAATAAGGTTTTGCATTACCCTTACAAAAAATTTATAATTTTCACAATATATAAGCTATTTTAACGTATAACTATATTTGTACTTTATTCGGAGTATATGTCAGTAGTTTACCTTCTATTGGGTGTAGCCTTACTTTATTTTGGTGCAGAGATTTTAGTCAGAGGAAGCAGTAATGTCGCACTCCGTTTGGGTGTTAGGCCGATTATTGTAGGATTGACTGTTGTTGCTTTCGGGACATCAAGCCCTGAACTCATAGTATCAATGACTTCAGCATTAGATGGAGCAGCACCTCTTGCAGTTGGTAACGTTATTGGCTCTAATATCTGTAATATAGCTCTGATTGTTGGTATTGCTGCCATTATTCGACCTATCCATGTCGAGAAAAAAACTGTAATGGAAGATGTAGTACTGATGCTCGGTGTAACGGGATTAATAGCATTTTTCATTTTGAATACTAACGAAAGAATAATAGAAAGTTGGGAAGGGGTAATCCTTTTCTCACTGTTTTTGGGATATATTATCCATACAGTAATCGACTCTCGCAAAGAGATTAAGGCTCAAAAAAAGAAAGAAAAGAAAGAGTTAGAGTTCCGCGAAATACCACTTCCTAAACCTAAAAAACGCACTTGGTTAGACTTGATTTTCATCGGTGGGGGGTTGGTAACTTTGGTATTTGGGTCTGATTTATTCGTCGAAGGAGCTGTTCAAATTGCTCGTTATCTCAATTTAAGTGAAGCCGTTATCGGTTTAACTCTTGTAGCTTTGGGGACATCTCTACCCGAACTTGCGACTACAATTATAGCTGCAACGAAAAACGAAAATGATTTGGCTTTCGGTAATGCTGTAGGATCGAATATATTTAATATTCTACTCGTTTTGGGACTAACGTCAATCTTTCTACCACTCTCGGCCAGTGGAATTAATATGATTGATATTGGTATAGTCTTGGTAATTTCTGCATTAGTACTTCCTATGGCTTGGCATAAGTTTTCTCTCAGCCGTTTTGAAGGCTTTATTCTCTTGCTCCTATATGTGGGATATATTATTTATCGTAGTTATTCCTAAAATAGACTTGTTATCCTTTAATATAGCTTTTATTTTTATACTATTATGATTATAAAGAGATATATCTTGATTGTTGTGCTAATGGTTTCGCTACTTTGTCCAAATAATATTCATGCAGATTCATATAGAAAAAACATTCTATTTTTAGCAGGGAATTTACGAGCAAATAAATTAGCAATTCAGGCGGATTTAGGATACAGAGTTTTTGCATCAGGAGAGAGGGGATTAGAACATTTGTATCAAAAAATTGGGATACGATACTATATTTTAAAGCGAAAAGCGTTTATGGGAGTAAGAGTAAAAGCTCATTATTTCAGCCGTGCGGATTATATTAAATGAGTATGTGGGTATAGCTTTTAAAATATGTCTTTTTGAATACATATGCTAAACTTTGTAGCTCTCAAAAATATTAATTGATTAGTAATAAAATTTATTCTAACCACCTTTTTTTCAATAAAATTGCGATTGTATGCTAATAATTAGTTAAGTTTGCATTTTGATGTATTGTGTATTTTGAAAATAGATGGGAATTTTTAGTATATTTGCACAAGATGTGGCTATAGACTTAGGTACTGCTAATACGTTAATATGGTTGAAAGGCAAGCAGGTAGTACTTAACGAGCCAACAATTGTTGCATTTGACAGAACAACAAAACATATCATCGCTATCGGGAGTAAAGCTCAAGCGATGCTTGGTAAGACACATAAGAATATAAAAATTATCCGTCCTATGCGTGACGGAGCAATTGCAGATTTTGAAATTACGGAAGGTATGCTTCGTGCATTTATCCGTAAGGTTTCTAAGACTTGGCAGTTCTCACGTCGTGTGGTGGTGTGCGTTCCGTCAGGTATTACCGAGGTTGAAAAACGTGCCGTTCGAGATAGTTGTGAGCATGCTGGAGCAAGGGAAGTGCATCTTATTGCCGAGCCTATGGCTTCAGCCATTGGTATTGGTTTGGACGTACACGAATCTGTTGGAAATATGATTGTCGATATTGGTGGTGGTACTACTGAAATTGCCGTAATGGCTCTTGGTGGTATAGTCGCAGATGCTTCCATTCGCGTGGCAGGTGATGAACTTACTGCTTCTATTAACCAGTACTTCCGTAGAGCTCATAATATGCTTATCGGTGAAAGAACAGCTGAGATTATAAAATGTAAAGTAGGCTCTGCTGTAGAATTGGAAGAAGAGGTAGAATTTGAAGTGAAGGGGCGCGATTTAGTCAGCGGTATTCCTAAGATGATTACAATCAGTTCTGCCGATATACGCCAAACCTTGAACGAACCTATTTCAGAAATTGTAGCAAATGTTCTTACTCTTTTGGAAAAAACTCCTCCTGAATTGTCCTCAGATATTTTAGATAGAGGTATAATGCTGACAGGTGGTGGAGCCCTTCTGAAAGGTTTAGATGAAAGATTAAGACGTGAGACATCGCTCCCTGTTCATGTGGCAGAAGAGCCTCTTACAGCGGTAGTTCGTGGAACTGGTAAAGCGATGGAGAATTTCAGCAAATACAGTTCCGTATTTTTGAAATCCTCTCGTTACTAAGTAGGTGATGTACTGGTATGATTGTAGAGAGAATTTATAAATTCTCGCTGCTGTATTTGAAAAAATATTTTTTCTCTCAATGGGGAGAAACGGTGAAGCTTCTCAGGAAATTTCCTAAGAGGTTGACTCGTACAATAATAATCGTTTGTAGCATAAAGAGATTATTGACATGAAAAACAAATTAGTATATTGGGGAATATCATTATTTGTTCTGTTGGCATTGTCTATGCCTATGTTTGCACAAGAAGGTCAAGAAGAAGAAAAACAAGAAGCAACTCCTTTGGAACTACCCAATTTCGTAATTGTAGGGAAGGAGGAATTTAATATGTCTATTGGGGCAAAGGAAAGACCAAAATCACCTTTAGCCTTGGATGCTGATTATTTAGACTCTCTGAACTCATTTGAAAAACAAACCGTTATTCCGATACCTCCCGAATTTTTTCCAAATGATGTATTTAATAATGATTATAAACACGGATTTTTCCGTGCTGATTTTGGTAGGTTTATGAGTGCTGATGTTGAAGCAGGGTATGGATTCAATGTTGCGGGGTATGAACTATACGCAAATGCTGGAGTGGATATGAGCAATGGACATACGGATAAGGCCGATTATATAAATGCCAAAGCTAAAGTATCAAGCGATTTCATTGCACCAATGAAATATTTCCTATTTGGTGGCAGCCGAACTAGGACTTCTGTTTCTTTCGATGCTATGAACTATAACCTATATGGTTCTGAAAATGAAGATTTTATCGCGAATGGAAATTACAACCGAGATGTGATTGATATAGATTTGAATGTTCATTCAGATGGTAATTACGAAGGTGTTCAGTTCAAAACAGGTGCCGGATTTAGAACTCTGAATGTAATGAGCAAAAAGGATGATGCGTCCGAGAACTCATTGAAGGCTTATCTAAAGGCACAGAAATATTGGAATAATTTCTATTTAGGGGGGAATTTAGATTTCGATATTGCTTCTCTAAGCGGTGATGGAGTTACATTTATTCAAGCCGATGGTAGTACAAAATATATGTCCAGTAAATTTTCAATCAATGCTACTGCGGGTTTCCAATATGCAGGAACAACTGTGAAAGAAGACCGTGGTGGTTTTTTATTAGCAGGGGATATGGAATTCCGTGCTAATAATATGCTTTCTATTTTCGGCAACTTTCGAACAGGATTAAACAAAAAGAAATTTTCTGATTATTTCTCTGAAAACAGATACATCGGTGTCAAATCAGAGATTGATTATACTTATGATATCGCCGACTTATATGTCGGCGTAATGTACCATCCGACTGTAAGAACGGGAATTTCCGGTAAAATCGGATACAAAGCAGCTAAACGTTTTGCATTTTTTACCGATAATATTGATGAGTGGAATAATCCAACTCAAGAATTTGGGATAGGATATGCTGACGTGTCTGGTATGCAGTTTGAACTTGAATCATGGCTGCAAATGACTCCGAAAGATAAGCTCTTAGCTAATCTTGATGGGAAGTTTTATACTTTTGATTCGGGGGACTACGTTCCGTATATTCCTAATCTAAAATTTAGTATTGACTATAAACGTCAGATCGTGGAAAATTTTGATGCGGGAATCGGTATAGTTTTTGCTTCTAAGAGATATTGCGATGTTGCAAATCAAATTGAGTTAGATCCTTATGTTGATTTGCAAATCAATACGGACTATAGGATTAATAATAGTTTCAAGCTCTATATGATGGGTGAGAACCTGCTTAATCAAAATATTTATCTCCATAATAATTATAAGTTATGGGGGCTTTTCGTGAAAGGCGGAATAGTTTGGCAATTTTAAAAAAGGCAGAGGTTAGCCAATAACTTGGATAATGATAAACTGTCTGAGTGAGTTACACTATTTTCAAGTTTGGGAATAATTATGGCAAAGTTCGAGGAAAATATATTCAAGCCCGAAGAGGAGCAACAGGGATATATCATAGGAGAAGCTGATGCAGATGCATTTCTATTAGCTGATGATGATGAATATCCTGGAATGGTACCCGATTTTGGTTCGGAACCTGACCCCGTAGAAATAGAAGCTGAATCTGCCTTAGCTCCTGATGCCCCTGATGAAATGATTGAAGAAATTGCCGAAGATTTAGAAACAGAACTCTCTGAAGAAACAGAACTCTCTGAAGAAACAGAACTCTCTGAAGAAACAGAACTCTCTGAAGAAACAGAAGAATCAACGTTAGGGGAAGGTGAAAACGAACCTGAAACTGAGGAAATTGCCGAAGATGTAAATCCAGAAATGAATATCGACATTGAAGATGACGATTTGAGTGATGTATGGAGTGCTTTCGGTAAAGCTGACGACGACGAAATTGAGGAGGAAGAGGTAGTTTCAAATATTCCTAAGACAGAAGAAGAGCTAGAAGTATCTCAGGAAGAAATGGCTGATTTGTCGCAATTCATTACTGAACAGAAAGAAAAAACTGAACCTATTAAATCTGATCCTGAACCGGTACCTGAACCTGAACAAAATTTTGAACCACCGCTTGAAATAGAGGAAGATGCAGAGCCTGTCTTTGCAGAAATTACGGGAGATTTCGAAGAGACTACTCCCAAATCTAAAACTGTACTGGAGCCTGACTCCGAACCTGATCCTGAACCAAGACGATATACTCCGGAAAATACGAAAAAAGAAAAACGTAGAGGAGGTATAGTAGGTTGGTTGATTGCTGCAGTTTTGTTTATTATTTTGGGTGGGTTTATTGTTAGTGTTTATCTTACGGATAATAGTGATTCTTTTATGATTCTTGTTGATGATATTCTTGGAAAAGGGCATATTGCTGATTCCAATAATATAATCGTAGTAGATACTTTACATACAGATAAATTAGTAGTTTCCGAAATGGTTGCAGATACCCTCGAAACGGAAGAAATATCTTTTGCAGACGAGACAATCGAAGACTCTATTGAAACAGAAATGGTAGAGGAAGAAACTTTTAGTGAGTATAAGCCTATACACACTCAATCAAAGCCTCCAACTCAGTATAGACCAAGGAAAAAAACTAATACTGCTGTCGCTACGAATGGAAATTACGATGATTTTGCAAACGAAAAAATAGATAAAGACGGTGTAATCAAACGTGTTTACGAGCCTGTCAATCAACAGTCTGAAAATTATCAAGAAAAAAATAAATCCAATGATGCTTTCATAAAAAAGACAGCGAAAGAAGAAATGATTGTGAAGTCAGATGGTACTGCTACAAGTAAGAAAAATAGTTCAAAAGCTATATCGGCAGACCAAATTGAAAAACCGATTATACCATCTTTGGATATACATAAAGGGACTTTCAGTATTCAAGTCTATAGCACACTTTCTAAAAAAGATGCGAATGATTTTGTAAATAAACTGAAAGGTAAAAGATTGAAAAATATTTATATTTCAGAATATAAAAAGAGAGATGTTCTTTGGTATAGGGTTCGTTTTGGGGAATTCAAATCCTATGAAGAGGCTATGCAGGAAGCACAAAAGCATGGTTTCAGCGATGCGTGGATTGACCGGATTAAATAGTTAGTCGAAACATCGGTAACTACCAAGCGTATAAATTACTTGTATGTTAATTTAATTATAATTGACTATGATGCAGCATAAAAGTTATAATAAGTTCTCTATTTTAGGGGAAAACGAGCAGCTAAATGCTACGCTCACTATACCATGGGACAGAAATACTGCCATCGGTTTAGCGGTTTCGATAGCTATGTGTACTCTCATCTTATTATTATTCCTAATCAAACGAGAGTATGATGAATCTAGATATATTGCTATCGGGAGTGTCCCAACTGAAATTTTAAATTGGGGTATGGGTGATGGAACTGGTATTTCTAAAGGGAATCTTACAGAAGAAGGTGCGAAACAAAAAGGCGAAATACCTCCTTCAAATTTACATGATGCCGAACGTGGAAGGACGAAAAATAACGCAGAATCAAGTAGCTCAAACCTTGATTTTGGTGAGTCTGCTCAAGTTCGTGCTGTTACGGAGTTGGCAGGACGTTCTACTGATGCCGCCGCAAGTTCAGATGGTCATGCGGAAGAATCTATAGGTACAACTGACGGACTTATTGATGGGTCGGGACTTGGTGACTGGGGAAGTGGAAAAGGTAAAGGCTATGGATTTGGCGATGTCGAATGGGGAGGTGGAGGTAACCGTTGGGTACTCCCGGGTGAAAAACATCTTCCGAAATTCCCGAAAAATGTAAAATCTTCGGGGACAATCAAACTTCGCTTCGAGGTCTTGCCGGACGGAACAGTCGGAAAAATCACGCCTTTGGTAAGGGATAATCCGATTTTAGAACAAGCTGCAATCAAGGCATTGAGAAAATGGAAATTCAATAAAATCGACCGTGATGTAATTATGGTCGGAATCATTCCATTTACATTCAAATTGAAATAAAATCATTTCAAGAAATTCAAGAATAATATGCAGAGAGACGTTCGGTTAACGTCTCTTTTTGCAATTAGAAAGAAATATACTCCCTCTATAGTTTGATTTTTATTAATAAATATTACCGTTTTCCGAAACGAGGGGAATCTCCAAACACTCCATATCCTGGCTCATCTCCTGCCGCACGAATCTCCGTCTCCAAGGAATCAATATAATCTGAAAAGCTATCGGAAGTTTTAGGCTTGTTCTGGTACAAAGCATATTCATCTCGGTAAGCTCCGGGAGTGATATTTGGCATAATAATATTTGCACCATACGATAAAGCCTTCGTGCGTCCGAGCGGGTCGGAAGTCTGCAAAGCTGTAGTGGCAGCGATATTAATATCCTCCATCAAAATTCGCAGACAAGCAATCATTTTTATAGTCATAAATGAGCGTTCTGCCATCGGCCAAAGTTCGTTTCTTCGTGTATAAAGCGGAGTATCTGTATGCTCGATATAAGGTCCCATTCCACACATATCAATATCAATATTTTGCATGAAAAGTAAATCGTCGGCAAGATGTTCGACTGTCTGTCCTGGAACTCCAATCATAATTCCCGTTCCAACTTGCCACCCCGTTTTTCGAAGCAGATGTATGCACCCCAACCGTCTTTCAAAATTATGTTTTGCGTCGTTCGGGTGTAACTGATAATACAAATCTTTCGTTGAACTTTCAATCCTTAGTAGATAGCGGCTTGCACCTTTTTCTCGCCATAATCTGTATGTTTCTTCGGATTGCTCACCACAAGAAAGCGTAATTCCGAAACCACCTTCACGTATTGCCATCAGCTTTTCAACTAATCCGGCAACTCTACTTGTAAAAGCACGGGATTCTAATTCTCCCGACTGCAAAGCTAATGAAGCGAAGTTATTATCCAAAGCGTATTTCGCCGATTCTAATATGTCTTCGTCGCTAAGTTTATAGCGGTGGGAATTTTTATTGGACTTGCGGATACCACAGTAGTTGCAGTCTTTCGCACAAATATTGGAGAACTCCACGAGTCCTCTGAAAAAAGTTTTTCTGCCAATATTTTTATGTTTTATAGCACGAGCCTTTTCGAAAAGCTCCTTTGCCTGCTTTCTATCGTATGAAAGCCACTCTATTAATTGTGGTCTGCCTACTTGCATTGTCATTGCCTATCATTCAATCTAATCTGTAGGTACAGAGCATATCTCTATACGTATTTAAGATACGATTAAATTGTACTATTCTTGTTTGTTTGCTTGAATATTTGGATAAAATATTATTTTGAGGTGCTATAAATATTGGCATATTGTTAGGGGAAAAATTACCTACATCATAGTCCTAAAGATAGTAAAAATAACAAAATTATCAGGTTGAGAAAACATGTATTTAGATAAATTAGCATGGAATTTATATGTGTGTATAGAGTGAGTTTACATTTTCAATTAGAGATTACACTATGGATATTCAATAACCCATTTATGTTTTTCTAATTCATCTAAAGTGTATTCTTTTCTCTTATAAAGCTGATTTTCTTTTATATAATTCCAATCATTATATTTTAATAAAGTATCTATATTTATAAAAAAGACGTTTAGTTTTTTATTAGCACTCCCCTGAACAAGAAAAGTCCAAGCGTTTTCACTTCCATGTCTATTTTTTCGGAAAGTCTCACCAGACGCTATTTTATCTCTGAGAAAATAAGTAATATTTTCCTTAATTCTTTCAGGCAATAAAGTATCATCTGAAAAATCAACAGTTATGCTTTCTCTACTATTATTTCTAATCTGTAATCTATTATCATTATAGTCACAGGTTCCCGCTACACTTATTAGTAGAATCACTATTATAATCACTTGAACTTTCATTTTTTCACCTTCTATTTTTGAATCAAGAGTGTAAATCACCCAAATTATATTACCGATTAACTGTGAATCGCCCTTCACTTTTTAGGATATTTCATTAACAAGGTTTTGTATTTCAAACCGCCTTGGCATCATATGATTAATTCACGAATTCAACCATAGTATGTTGCAAAAAATAATAACATTCCGAAACTTTTTTCTTGCTACCATACCTCAAAAATAACTGCTACCTTAAACTAATATTTTATCATTATAAATTGACTTTGTTCTCCGTATTTTGGGTTAAAGAAAATGCAAAACTTGTCGATACTCGGATTGTCTATAGTAGTAAATCTAAGGGTTTCTATGATAGATAAACCTGAAAAAGGTTTAACCAATGGATTGGATAAAAAATAAATTATGGAGGATTGACATGAATAAAACAACTATTCAGTCGCAATACTGGTCACCCGGCTAAGCGTACACTACGGTAGGTTTCACTACCAAATTCACATCTATATTTAGGTTCGATGGTATTGACGGATGTCTTTCGGGGCTACTTGATACCGGGGTAATCGTATCTAAATCACTGACATTCCTACCGTATTTCATTACAAAAATGCGGTTCATAAATTGAGCGGGCAGTCAGGTAGCAAATTGCTTCCGGACTGAAAGCAGTTACCTGTGCTTTTAAATTTTATCGTATGACTGACGATTTCTGCATAGAACTGCTTACTCAACTCCTCGGAGGAGGAGATTTATGTTAAATATAGGAAATTTAAAAATGACAAAACAGAAGTACACAAATAGGACTATACGCCCGATGTTACCGATGTTTGTACTGTCACTTGCTCTGTTTGCAGTATTGAATATTTCTTCAGCTTTTGCTCAAGATTATGAAATGACTTTAAACCAGAGACGTATGGGCAGCCAGATCGGTGTGGAAGTTTGGGTTAAGGCTCTGAAAGCCAATACACCTAACTTGGGCAACATGACCGTGCCTCTTGTCTATAATGAGGCATTTCTAAAACCTGCAAATATAGAGACTGCCGGCGATAACTATACCGGCAACCCGGCTGAAGTAACTGATTCCGTATATTATGATTTGAATACTACTCAGCCTTTCATTACTATCGAATCTCCTTTTGGAAATTCCCAGTATGGATTCAATTCTATTCAAGCTCGTGCCGTAGAAGTAAATAACGGTGGCGTAACAGGAAGAGTATTCAATTTAGAAACTGTTTTAAATCCTTCCAGTGCAGGCTTCCAAGCAAGCATGAGCGGTAAAGGAACTTTTGTCGGTTTGTTGAAATTTAATATCATTGAGCCAGATATGGCTAAATTAACAGATGATGAATTAACTCAAATCGAATTTAATAAAAAATATGATTTCTGTCCAACTTTAGTAGTAACTGATAAAGACGGAAATGATATTTCTGCTAGTGTAACTACTGCAACTACTCCAGATTTTGCTATTCGTGATATTACAATATTATCACCGAATAATCCGGGTAATATAATCAAACGTTACAACAACCCTGCTTTGGCTTCAATCGCTCCGAATAATGGTTATCCTATATATTTTGAGCGTTCAGGCCTTTTAGATGATGTTGAAACTTACGGTACTTACGGTACTGAAACACTTGCTTATGAAGTGTCCCTTTCTTTAAATAACGGTGCATCTTATGTGCCTATGGGTAGATTTGCTGAAACATCAATTGACGCAAACTCAATGAGTGGCAAGAATGATAATTATGCTTCAGGTGAAATCGCTCGTTTAAAAGATACATACCCTTATTATGTAACTAAAGGTGATGGTAAAGCATTGCCAACCGCTGCTGAAAGACCTTCTTATGGTTATGGTGGTGTATTACGCTTTATTTTATCTGCTAATGAAAACTATGCTTTCCGTAGTGAAGAAGCATTATTTAAAATTACTCAATTAGAAGCTGATAAATCTGATAAAACTTTCTCATCTGATGCTATCATCAATCGTGGCTTAATCTCAGGTGAAGGTAGATTTGATGTAACTGATTATTCGTTGGTTTTATCACGTATGTTCTTCGTACAGTTCAATGGTAAAGACCAATATATGAGAACTCCTTATAATATTACTTCTCCTACACAAGTTACTGTAAGTGCTTGGGTAAACTTGAACTCTAAAGCTGCTGAGGACGCTGAACCGGGAATCGTGTGTTGTGGTAATGCAACTTCAGATAACTACGGGCCATGGATGCTTTATTTGAAAAATGGTGCATATCCTGCATTTAGAGCAATAGAAAAGAAAGCTGATACTCAGGATTCTATCGTAGCAGATATAGTCTCACCAATTGCATTAACTACTGTAGGCGATACTCCTCCTTTGGATTACAGCCACGGTGACAACTGGTATCATATCGCCGCGACAGTAAAAGAAGGTTTTGTAACTCTTTACTTGAACGGTGAAGTTGTAGCTCAATCTGACAACAATGACGGTGTAATTAAAAATATGTACGAAATGCAATTTCCAATCTACATCGGTGTTAACCCACACAATGGCGGTTTGGATAAACCTGAAAACTATATCAATGCAGGTATCAAAGAAGTAAAATTCTGGCGTTCAGCTATGACTCAAGATGAAATCCGTAAATATATAGCGGGTATATATCAGCCTAATGTAATTGGCAGTGGTCAAGATGATCGTTACGAATTGGAACTTTATTACCCTCTTCAAGGTACTATGACCGATTATGCTGATGTTACTAACTACCAATGGGGACAACAGGATTTAGTATATTATTCAGGTGGCGTTCCTGCAAATAACATGATACACTATCGTCCTGACCGTGCTCATATTACGCTTACATCTCCAATCGGTGGTGAAGGTGTATCTAACTTAAAAAATGAACTTTATGAAGTTCGTTGGGCAGGTTATGGTTTGGGTTCTGTAAACCCTAATACAAATGACTTACAAATTATGATTTCTCGTGACGGTGGTACTTCATGGTTCGATGCAATTGGAGAGGACGCATCTCCGGCATTGCCACTTGATCAAGTTGAAATTGAAGATGGTACTGCAAAATGGTCTCCTTATAATAATACAACTTTGACTGATTATGATAATGACTTGCAATCTGTAGTTGCAATAGAAAAAAATTATTCTAAAGAATGTATTATGAGAATATCTGGTACTGAAGAAGACGGATTGGACGGTATCTATGCGACTTCATCACCATTCTACGTAGCACCAAACTTTGCATTTGCAAACGAAGGTACTGCTCGCGTAACAATTAACGAAAATAGTGAACTATCCTTCACAGGAAACATTAACATGATTGAAGCATGGATTAAGCCATACAGATTCCCGACAGAACAAGAAGGTTCATTCCCTATATTCAATAAAAAAGATGGTGCTGATATGCAATACGCTTTCCGTTTAAACCCTGACGGTCGTTTATCATTAAGCATCAAAGATACACTAACTAAGAATATCGTTACGGCATATTCGACTAATAAAGTTACCAAACCTAACTCTGAAGCATCTGATTCTACATGGACTCACGTTGTAGCGTATGTAAATTTAGCAGCGGGTGGCAAAAGCTCACATGTTCGTTTCTACATTGATGGTTTGACAGATTATTCTACTGAAACCGTAACTCAATTAGGGTCAAATGTAAATGTTGATAGAAATAATAAATACCCTTGCTATATCGCTTATGAACCACTTTCAAGCGATTTTAACGATGCAACTCACTTCATAGGCGAAATAAAAGAAGTTCGTTTTTGGAACGGTAACCCGGGTGATGTTGAATTAACTTCCGTAGAACCTTCTCCTTTAACTCTTTTCATTCAAGGTGCACAAGGGATCAGAGCTAAGGAATTGACTACTTTCGCAGGCACTAACTATAGTGAAAATTTAGTTGCAGCTTGGTCATGTAACGGCGGTAGCTGGATTAACCGTGGTTTGCAAAGATCAGTTGAAGTTTATCCTACTGATAATCCTAATTTGATTGCAGTTGTTTATGGCGAAGGCTACGAATACAAAGCGACTCAACCTTTCATCAAAATCGTAGAACCTCAATATCAACAAAATGTTTCAAATTTATCCGAAGAATTACGTGTTCGTTGGGTAGGTTGGGATTATGATAGAAATGACGGTAAAGCACCATTCAGAAATGGTAGTAGTGCAACTGCCCACGCTGACCTAGATTTTTCATCAAATGGTGGCGGCGGTAAATTGGTACAACCTTACCAAGCTGTAGCATCTCAAGCATATAATGATTCATATCAAAATGCTTTGATGTTCAACTATCTAAATGAAGCGTATGAATTCGTTGGTACAGGTAGCAGAACCCAATTTGCAGCTAACTTGAATATGTCAGTTACCGATCCTGATGCGAATGATGATTATACTTATTCTGACCAAGGTCCTATTCCTGCTGCTCAAACAAACGGTCGTTTGAAATTGATAGGTCGTGCGACTATCAACGGTTCAGAATTGACTTATGATAACGTGGAAAACGGAAATATAGAACACTTGATGTCTGAATCAGACTTGTTCAATATCACTCCTCCTTCAAACTTTACAGTTCGTGTATTGTTAGAAGGTTATCATACAGGTACTGATAAAAATACAGGCGGTATCAAAAATGATTTAGGTAAATCGTTCAACTCTAAAGGTTTGAAAATTGCTTTGTACGAAAACCAAGCCAACCTACCGGGTAGATTAGTAGCTTCAGGAGAATCCGTTGATGGTTATTTCAATGCTGATGCAATGAAAATCGAAAACCGTGAAGCAGGAAAAATGAACTATGGTAACGTACCATTTGTATTTACTGATGTTAAAGACGGTAGATACTTTGTAACTGTTGATCATATTAACCACTTGCCAATCACTTCTGCTTATGCAGCTCCTTTCTATTTCTCAGGAGACGACCAAACTACTGATGCAGTAGAATCTGGTTGGGACTTTACAAAATGGAATGGTGTTACAAATAACGAATTGACCGCAGACGATGCACAACAAAATCCTCCTGCTATGGCTAATAAATATGCTGCAAAAGGTCCTTCTGAAACTAACTCTAACGAGTCAGCTTATGGTCGTACTCAATTGCGTTATAACAATGGTCAGGCTGGAAGTACAACTGAAGGTATGATTGCTTCAATGGTTGCCGGTGACGTTTACCGTGATGGTAAGATCGACGCACTTGACCGCTCTGAAGTAAACAGAAATGTTGGTGGTGTTGTAGCTTATGCTGACGTAACAGGTGATGGTTATGTGAATGCTACTGACCGTACAATTGTTTATCGTAACAAAGGTATTGCAACTTCTGAAGGTGATCACCCTGCAGGTGCTGTAGTAACTCAATATACTCCTGCTCCTATCGCAGCTCCTTTACAAATGGCAGATTTCCATAGCGTGAATACTGCTGAAGTAGCTGCTATGGTTAGAGCTGAACAAGAATATTACGAAAATGGTGGTACTACTGAAAATATGCCTGCTAAATTTAAAATCAAAAACAGACTTCAAGGTATCAACATTGTAGATTATGAAGTAAGTGCGGACGTTGAAAAAATCGACGATTATATTGATGTAGCTGTTTATATCAAAAATAATGGCGGTAATTGGGCAATAGGTAATGCTACTATCGGTTTGAAATTTGATGAAACTGCTCTACGTTTTGATTCATATTTCGGAACTAATAGCGTACTATTCAATGACAATAGCAGTGCTGGATACGGAACTATCTTCTCTAACCCTTCTGAAAATACTATCAACCCAATCGCGGGATTGAGAACTATTGATATTAAGCATGGTCAAGATGCTCCAGGGCAATTAAGCGGTATCGAAGTTCCTGCAGAAAGAACTTACTTAGGTACTCTTAGATTCCATATCGAGAGAGTAGCTGATTACCACTTCTCATGGCACAAAGAAATGACTGTAGTTCACGATGTGGACGGTTTGACTTTGACTCCTCAAGGTGAATTCAAATATATCGAACCTATCTTAATCGAAAGAAATGCTGAAATTACTTATCCTACTGCCGGTTCACAATTAGTTGCTGAACATTCATATAAAATCACTTGGACTGAACCAACTAATAAAGATATGAATGTGGACATACTATTTTCAAAAGATAATGGCAATAGCTGGGCTGTAATCAACCCTTCTCCTATCGCTATCGGCGAAAGAGAATACCGTTGGGATACTCCTTCAATTAACTCTGCTAATTGTGTATTGCAATTACGTGAAGTTGAAACTGAATCTATTATTGACGTAACACCTGCATTTGCTGTACTTTCTGCTCCAATCGAAATTATTGCTCCTTGTTCAATCTGTGGTACTCTTACTTCAGGTACACAAAGTGATATTATCTGGAATACAGAAAGAGATGAAGATGTATTCTTCGAGTTCTCCGCAAATGGTAAAGATAATTGGATTGCTATAACAGGTATGGTTAGTACTACTGCTCTTTCAACTCCTTTTACAGTGCCTGAAGCAAGAACTTCTTCAGCTGTAGTAAGAATGGTTGATAATAACGGCAATGTACTTTCTGTTTCTACTCCTTTCTCTGTTCTTTCAGGTTCATTGGCAATCACTTATCCTAATGGCGATATGTTGAAAGGTAACACTACAATCGACGTAGCTTGGACTAATGAAAAAGTAGAAATGATAGATATACAATTCTCAAAAGACGGTGGTCAAACTTGGGGTACTATCGCAGAAAATATTAATGCTAATACTAATTCATTCAATTGGTTAGTTCCTAATATTGATTGCGATGATGCAAGATTAAGAGCAACTGTAGCAGGCGAACCAAACTTGGTTTACTCTGTATCTAAATTTATGATTTATCCTGAATGGGGTAGCGTAGAAGATCCTGCATTATACGGTTACACTTTATCATCTGCTGTTCCAAATCCATTTGCAGAAACTACTACTCTTCACTTCTCAATCCCTGAGACTGAAAATGTTTCTGTTGAATTGTATGACATTACAGGTAATAAAGTAGCGGACGTATTGACTTCTCAAATCTTTACTGCCGGTACTCATTTATTCTCTATCGACGCTGCTGACCTTGCAACAGGTACGTACATCGTAAGAGTGAATACTTCAAGATTTACTTTAACTGAAAGAGTATTATTAATAAAATAATCGCTCAGTTAATTTAATCAAAATTTGTAGAGGCGTTGCGTATGCAGCGTCTCTGCTTTTTTATATACATCTGTCAAAAACAACATTTGTGTATATGATTTTTTTGCGTAAGTTTATTTTGTAAATATTTAATTATATTGGTGTTGAGCAAATACGTAAAGGACTCAGACAGCACCATTGACTATTTTATAAAAAATAATTACAAAATGTTGGGTTTTCATGTTACTATTATGATGAAGAAGAGTTGTTTAATAAATATTCATAAGTATTAGCTTTGTAATATTGATTATGGCTTAAATTTCAAAATGAGTTTTTTTATCTTTATCTCTCACAAAAACTTGTCAATATCCCTTTTTTTTCTTATATTTGTAAACTTGATTTTTGATTAGTTTAAAAAAGTATATGGAGATTGTATGAAGAGGAAAATTCTACTATTATTAATCATTGAATTCTCCTTAGTGAATTATCATATTTTTGCAGACATCAGTCCGGCCCAAAAAGATAAAATGGCACAGATGCAGGCAGAAATGCCTGAGTTTGCTCCCGGCAAGGTGATTGTAAAATTTAAAGAAAATGCAGCGATATTAGACTATAATACCAAACAAAAAGAAGCAACTTTACAAGCAATGCTTCCCATAAATATCGAGAGTTTGACAGCTCCATTTGAGAACTCATTTACACCTGAATTTCAGGATAATTTTGGTATCAAACGAATACATGAAATTCAATTATCGGAAGATGCAAATATTTTCGAAGTAATTTACACTTTGAACCAAAGGTCAGATGTGGAATACGTAGAACCTGTATTCGCTCGTTATATCAGTAAGTTCGAGCCTAATGATCCTGGCTATGAAACTCAGTATGCTCCAAAAATTACTGACTGCCCCCGTGCTTGGGATTTAAGTACAGGAGAAGATGTATTAATCGCAGTTGTAGATAACGGAGTATTCTATGATCACCCTGATTTGGAAGCAAATATGTGGGTTAATGAAGCGGACCCAATCGACGGTGAAGACAACGATAATAACGGCTATGTGGACGATTATAGAGGCTGGGACTTTGTAGGTAATAGTAATGGTGCTCAGTTTTTCCCTGATAACGACCCCAAACCATCATCGGATGGAGTATCTCATGGGACCCACGTTTCGGGATGTGCTGCAGCAGTCGGCAATAACGGACTCGGAGTCATAGGCCCGGCATTTAATGCAAAAATATTGCCTGTGAAGTGTGGATCTGATAATCCTAAATTAAGTTCAATTTTTGAAGGTTATAAGGGTATATTATATGCAGCTCAAATGGGAGCTGATATTATTAATTGTAGCTGGGGAGGTCCCGGTTATTCCGATGCTGAACAAGATTTGGTAAATCAGGCATTGAGCTACGGTGCAATCATATTCGCAGCTGCTGGAAACGACGGGCATCCTATGTCATACTATAGCCAATATCCAGCTATGCTTGAAGGTATTATTTCAATCGGAGCATCTACAAGTGGTGATGGAGTTGCAAGTTTTTCAAACTACGGTTACCAAAATTGTGTTTATGCTCCTGGAAAACAAATTTATTCAACTTACCCTGCTAACAGATACCAAAAACTTAATGGTACGTCTATGGCGTGTCCTATTGCAGCAGGTATTGCAGCTATGGTGAAATCAATTCATCCTGAATATACTTGGAAAGAAATGTATCACCAGCTTCGTGCAACAAGTGAAGATGTTTTCTCAGGAAATGATGATAATAAAGATGATTTGAGGCTACTATATTTCGGACGTATCAATGCCTACTATGCGACTTACTTTAATAATCCTAGTATTGATGCAGACCCTGTTCCGGGTATATCGGTATTAGATGTAACAATACCTAATAACGAAAAAGCATTGACATTTATAGGCGAACACAATATAACTATAAAAATTAAGAACTATCTCGGAGATGCTGAAAATTTGAGTATAGAATTATTACCCTATGATAATTTCATCGAATTATCATATACAGATATTCATACTGATATTTTCGAATCAAAAGAGGAAATGACTATTCCTGTAAAAGTTACGCTAAACGATTTGAATCCATGGTTCGAAGGAACGGCAAAAATATTGATAAAATATAAAGCTGCAAGAGGATATGATAATATAGAACTGGTTGAACTTCCAATTACTATTCCTTCAGTAAACAGCTTAGGGGTTAAAGCAAATATACCTTCTGCATATCATGTGAAGTGGGTAAACTGTTATTCTCCCGGATATAATTCTTGTTGGTTCGGAGGTTTTGGCTTTTGGGGAAACTACGCAATATATGCTATTATTGATGGTAGCCAGATGAAAATAGATGCCTCTCCGATTCGAGAGTTCTATAGTGCGGCATACGCTTTTGATAAAAATAGGGGTATGTTTGGCTCAAATAAAGGTAATATTTATGTTACTAATAACGGAACTAACTTTAGTAAAAAAAGTGTTGCTCATATTACTCCATTCGTAAATGATTTATATTTCTTCAATGATTCTTATGGCGTATTAATCGGAGACCCACAAGGCGGAAAATGGGGAATCGGATATACAACAGATGGAGGAAATACATGGCAAAAAGTAAATAAAACACCTGTTCTGGGAAGTAAAGAAATGGGTTTGGCAGGTTCTTTCGGTGTGAGAAACAACAACCTCTGGTTTGGTTCTCAGACAGGACGTGTTTATCGCTCAACTAACCGTGGACAAAGTTGGTCAGAACCAAGTTCTATTGCATACCAAGGTAGAGTTATAGACATTGCATTTTATGATGAAAAACACGGTTTGGCCATTTACGCAGAAGACCAAAACTCGCAAGCAACAAAAATTGCAAGATCAACTGATGGCGGTAAAAAATGGAAAGCTGATGTATTTGATTTTGCAGACTTGGGACAAAGACCAATCTCTATTTCCTCTCCTGAAGGAACAAATCTTATTTTTGCTCATACATCACTTGGTAGAGTTTATGTAACAAAAGATTTAGGGAAAACGTGGAAACCTGTTCCTGCAAAGGAAATATTACCTGTTCAAGTTTCAACCGGAGCTTTCAAATCTGATAAAGAAATGGGACAGATTTTCTCCGCTGGAGAGCAGATTAATCAATTTAATTTTGATTATTCAAAGCCAAAGCCTTCTCTTGAATTCTTAAATGATAATCCAACTGTTTTTGATACAACAGAAGTAGGGAAAACAGATGTCAAAGTAATCAAATTTAAAAATACGGGCAATACTATAATTCAAATTTTGGAAATTGCACTAGAACCTAAAAACTCAACACCGGGCGAGTACTCAATTATTTCGCCGCCGTCAGGTTATTTCAGCCCCGGCAAAACAGTTTCAATTCGTCTAAAATTTTCTCCTACTCAACAGGGAGTTCGAGAAGCTGTTTTAAAATTGAAAACATCAATCAGTGATAATGAAATTGACTTAACTGCTGTAGCTACCCCTTCTGCATCAGTCAATGATAATCAAATTTCTAACGTACTGTTCGCGGAAGTATCACCTAACCCTGTGTCCGAAAAAGGACTTTTAACATACGAACTTAATAAAATGTCTGATATGAATATCGAATTATACAATGAACTTGGCGAGCTGGTAAAAGTAATCTTCTCAGGCAAATCGCAAACCGGAACAAACCAACTTACATTTGACTGTTCCTACTTAGTGAACGGAGTATATTTCGTAAAAATTTCAGATGGTACTACTATCAATACAAGAAAAATAATTTTAGAAAAATAAATTTGGAGAAAAAATGGCTATATTCATAATTGGAATTATATTACTCATAATCGGTCTGACTATGACCGCAACCAATGAACAGACAAAAAAAGCTAAAGGGACAATAAGAATTATTGGTATTATCGTTGCTGCCGGAGGGGTGCTTGTATCAAGTCTTACGATTATTCCTGCGGGTCATGTAGGAGTAAAAGTTCTTTTTGGTAAAACTCAAGAAGGATACCTGACAGAAGGCCTTCACGTCATCAATCCACTCATGGAGATTAAAGAATTTTCAACCCGTACTCAGAACTATACAATGAGTGCTACGAGTGAGGAAGGTCAGCAAATGGGTGATGATGCAATACACATCCTAAGTAATGACGGACTAGAAGTAAATATTGATTTGACAATACTTTATCGTGTTAATCCTGTTAGTGCACCGGTAATTTTCAAAAAGATTGGTATTGATTATCAGAATGTAATCATCCGTCCTGTAACACGTACAGGTATTAGAAATTCTGCTGCTAAATTCAACGCAATCGAGCTTTTCGCTGAAAAGCGTAGTGAATTTGAGCAGGAAATAATTGATAATATTTCCGATACTTTGACTAACCGTGGTTTTAATCTGGAGCAGATTTTAATTCGTAAAATTGACCTACCGTCAAAAGTGAAAGAGTCAATCGAACGTAAAATCACAGCAATTCAAGAAGCTGAAAGAATGGAATACGTTTTGCAGAAAGAAAAAAGTGAAGCCGAAAGAAAAAGAGTCGAAGCACGTGGTATCTCAGATGCACAAAAAATCATTAACGAGAATCTAACTTCAAAACTTATTCAGTTTGAAACAATCAAGATGCAGAAAGAAATTGCAACCTCAGATAATTCTAAAATCATTATTATGAACGGAAAGAACGCCCCACCGCTTTTTATAAATGATAAATAATTAATTTCAAAAATCCGATATTTTAAAATATCGGATTTTTTTGTATACGACCTCCCCGAAAAAAGAATATTTTTTCGGGGAGGAATAATTATATCTAAGTATTAGCTATGCTACGAAATACATAGAGTATATAATTCAATATTTCAGGAGTTTTCCATATTCAGAATAATGTTTTTCTTCTCAAAATTGCTAATTCAAGAATAATGCTTATTTTTGTATCTTGAAATTTTTGTTTTTTAATTTTGAAAAATTATTGTTGAACATATATTTGTGGGATTATGGAATTTGAATTTGGACTTTCTAATGTGATATTCATCCTGATTTTTATCGGGGCGATGGTATTCTTAGCCAAAAATTTGGGTAGAATCATCAACTGGCTCAAGTTGGCAAAAAAAGAGGATCGCTCAGGAAATATAGGTCAAAGGATTTGCCAAACTATCGGAATAGCATTTTTCCAGAAAAAAATCATGCGTGAAGCTGCTGGCGGTTTCCTGCACGTTGCTATTTTCTGGGGATTTTTGGTTCTTCTGTTCTCTGCTTCTAACTCCATCTTTACTGGATTTGGTATTAAACATTTTTGGTCTATTTTGGGACCTGTCTATCCGGTAGTGACAATATTTACAGACGTTTCATGTATTTTGATTTTCCTTGCGATTGTTTTTGCTTTCATTCGTAGATACGTGATAAAGGTTGAACGCTTACAAAATAGCGACCCGAGCGAAGCAAAAGATGCTGCGATTGTATTGTCTGCTATAGGTGTTATCGTTATCGGTCTTATTTTTGAAAATGCTACCGCTGTTGCAATGGGTACTGCTCCTGAAAATGGAGTTTATCCGATTACATCAGTCATCGCAACTTGGATTCCGTCTTGTGCCGCATCAGGGCTACATTCTGCTGCTTTCTGGATTCACTCAATGGTCATTTTGGCATTTATGAATTACCTGCCATTTTCAAAACACTTCCATGTTTATTCTTCAATTCCAAATGTTTACTTATCAAATGGATTTCCTAAATCCATGAATCGCATTGATTTTGAAGATGAAGAATTGGAACAATACGGCGTTTCTGACGTTAATGATTTCACTTGGAAAAACCTTTGTGATTCTTTAACTTGTACTCACTGTGGTCGCTGTACTTCTGTTTGTCCCGCAAATATCACAGGAAAACCGCTTGATCCTCGTGAAATAATGGTTAATATGCGTGCAAGAATGATGGATAAAATGCCACTTATGGCGGAAGCTGCTAAATCAGAAAATCCCGAAGAATATGAATTCAGCGAAGAAAAACAAGAAATAATGGATAAACCATACATTGGTGAAGATTATCAACCGGCCAACGAGCTATGGAACTGTACAAGTTGTGGTGCATGTATGGCTGAATGTCCGGTTATGAATGAACACGTTCCAGCAATAGTTGAAATGAGACGTTCACAAGTTATGATGGAATCAGATTTTCCTCACGAACTTCAAGACGTATTCTCTAATTTAGAAAACAACGGTGCTCCTTGGCAGTTCTCACCGATGGAAAGAGCTGATTGGGCGGAAGGTTTAGATGTTCCTACTGCTGCTGAAAAAGAAGAATTTGATACTCTGTATTGGGTGGGGTGTGCAGGTAGTTTCGATGATAGAGCTAAAAAAGTTTCCCGCTCATTTGTAAAGATTTTAAAAGAAGCGGATATTGATTATGCTATACTTGGTACTGAAGAAACTTGTAATGGTGACTTAGCTCGTCGTGCAGGTAACGAATATCTTGCGGATATGATGATTCAGCAAAATATTGAGACTATGAGCCAATACAAATTCAAACGTGTTGTAGTTACTTGTCCTCACTGCTATAACACTTTCAAAAATGACTACCCGTCCTTTGGTTCAAAATTGGAAGTAATTCACCATTCAGAACTGATTGACAATCTAATCAAAGAAGGTAAAATCAAAGTAAACAAAGCTGATTTAGGAAAAATTTCTTACCATGATAGTTGCTACTTAGGTCGCTACAACGAAATCTATGAAGCTCCACGTGATGTCATCAAAGCGGCGACAGGGTTATCTGTAGTTGAGCCGAAAATGACCAAGAGTAAAGGGTTCTGTTGTGGTGCCGGCGGTGGTCAAATGTTTATGGAAGAATTAGAAGGTAAACGTGTAAACGTAGAAAGAACAGAACAATTAGTCGAAAGTAATCCTGATTGTATTGCTCTAAACTGTCCATTCTGTTTGACAATGATAGAAGACGGATTGAAAGATTTATCGAAAGAAGAATCTGTAAAAGTTAAAGACATTGCTGAAATAGTTGCAGACGCAATATAATAATAGACTAATCCACACATAGTTAAATGAGATGGAATCCACTATTTAGTAGATTCCATCTTTTTATCAATAACTACTTAACCTCATCAATAGCCATATTCAACGCATTCTGAATTATTTCGTAATCTGGTGCTTTGATGAATTCTTCTTCAGTCATCATCTTTGTCAGGTTTCTGGAGTATTCTATATCTGCTTTTGCTTTTTCGTAGGCTTCGTCCCAAGTCATTTCTAACCTTGCGACACCGTCTTCGATTGCCTGCATAGCTACGTCGGCAGCTTCGATTGGGAAAACATCGGCTTCATCCATATTCGGAATGATATTTTCAGGAGTAATACCCCGCTTCTCTGCAAAGTTAGCGAGAGATTTCGCAGCTGCAATTGCCATGTTGTCAGTGATTTTCTTAGCACGAACCATTAATGCACCCTTCAAAATTCCCGGGAAACCGAGAGAATTATTTACCTGATTATCAAAATCACCACGCCCTGTTGCGACAATATATGCTCCGGCCTTCTTCGCAGCATAAGGGTAAATTTCGGGAACAGGATTTGCACAAGCAAAAACTATTGGTTTTTCAGCCATGCTTCTAATCCATTCAGGTTTGATTATATCCGGTCCCGGAGCAGATAGGGCGATAATTACATCAGCATCTTTACAGGCTTCGGAGAAAGAATCAACGCTGTTTTTATTAGTGGTGTTACAAATTTCATGGTGCAGTTTATTCAATGGCTTAGCAAACAAATCCACTCTGCTTTTATGCAATCCTCCACCCGAATCGAAAACGAAAATATTCTCAGGATTCCCTCCTGATTTAATAATAAATCTGAATATTGAGGTATTAGAAGCCCCAGAACCAAGCATAGCAATTTTTACTTTGGATATGTCTTTCTCAACAAGTTTCAGTGCATTGAGTAGTCCCGCTAATGTAACGCAGGCCGTACCTTGAGCATCATCATGCCAAACAGGAATATCACATTCTTCACGAAGAGTTTCAAGTACAGGATAGCAGTTAGGCTGCGAAATATCTTCGAGGTTAATTCCACCAAAACTATGCTGTACCATCTTTACAAAATCAATTATTTTTTGAGGGTCGTGTTCTCCCTCTTCGTTTCTACTGTCGATACACAAAGGCACGGCATCAAGTCCGCCTAAGTGACGCATTAAAAGTGCTTTTCCTTCCATTACACCAAGTCCGCCGGGAGGAGTACAATTTCCGTCTCCAAGAACACGAGTAGAATCGCTGACAACACCCACTAAATTACCACGATTGATAAGGTCAAAGGAGCTGTCATTATCATCACGTATCGTAGTTGAAATTTTTGATATACCCGGAGTGTACCAAACATTGAACCAGTTAAAACCGAAAATTCCAGCTTTCGGAACAGTTTGGATTTTTCCGCCATAAAATCTATGTGCATCTAAGGAGAGCTGTTTCAGAAAAATAGTCTGTGCTTTTGCGATTTGCTCTTCTGTGAAATCTTTAGGGAAAGCCTCCCGTAGATTAGATAAATCAGGTTTGATTTGCATAAATTATTCCTTTATTTTTGCATATTTTTTAATTGCTTCTTTATAAATATCATTGCCGTAGATGTCATTTGCTACGTAGCATGGGAAGTTTTCAACCTCCATTTTTCGTATTGCTTCCGGTCCTAAATCTTCATAAGCGATAACTTCAGAACTAAGTACTTTTTCAGAAAGATAAGCACCTGCTCCGCCGATTGCTGCAAAATAGACAGCCTTATGCGTTTGAAGAGATTCTTTAACTTTTTCGCCTCGTTTTCCTTTTCCGATTATGCCTTTGAGTCCTGCTTTGAGCAGTTGTGGAGTATAACAATCCATTCTGTATGCAGTAGTCGGTCCTGCCGAACCAATGATTTCGCCGGGTTTTGCCGGAGAAGGCCCAACATAATAAAGAATTTGCCCACGAAGATTGAAAGGTAATTTTTTTCCATCTTCTAGCAATTTTATTAGTCTCTTGTGTGCTGCATCACGTGCGGTATATAAAGTTCCAGTGATTAGAATTATATCTCCGGATTCCATGTTTTCTAAATCTTCGTTTGTCAGAGGTGGTGTAATTCTTATAACCTTATCCATTTTCTCCTCTTATAAAACGATTGATTTATGTCTTGATGCGTGACATTGAATATTGACTGCAACGGGCATTGATGCTATATGGCAAGGTTCTACAAGAATTCTGACCGCAAGAGCAGTCGTTTTACCACCCATACCTTGAGGCCCAATACCGGTTTCGTTCACTTTTTCCAATAGTTCGTCTTCAAGTGCACCTAAACGTGGGTCAGGATGCGGAATATTCAAATCTCGCATTAAAGATTTTTTTGCAAGGTAGGCACAATGCTCGAAACTACCACCAACACCAATTCCAACTATCACAGGAGGACAGGCATTTGGCCCTGCATTTCTTATAGTTTCCAAAACAAAATCTTTAAGCCCCTCCAAACCTGCAGCAGGAGTCATCATTTTCAACTGACTCATATTTTCTGCACCACCGCCTTTGGGTGCAAATGTTATTTTCAGCTTATCTCCCGGAACGATTGAAGTATGAATTATTGCCGGCGTATTATCACGTGTGTTTTTTCGGTCATAAATAGGGTCATCAACGATAGAATTACGCAAATAGCCGTCCGAATATCCGAAAGCAATACCCTCGTTTACGGCTGCGGTAAGGTCATCACCGACTATATGTAAGTCCTGCCCGATTTCTAAAAATACAATACTGATACCTGTATCTTGACATATAGGCATGCGGTCACGAGCAGCTTTATCGTAATTTGCTAAAAGTATTTCCATAACGCTGAGGGCAACTTTCGAGTCTTCCTCTGCCTTCATTTTGTGCATTGTGTCAATTACATCGTCACCAAGATAAAAATTTGTTTCTTGAGCTAATTCGGCTATTGCTTCCGTTATTTCTTCTGTGTGGAGTTCTCTCATTTGGCTCCTCCCGATTTTGTTTTTCCATTATAATAGTACAGTATATTAATACTTACCATTAAGTTTATTTTTTATAGACCCTAAAACAACAATTTTATTGGAGAATTATGAACTAAATATGGATTTTGTCAAAAAGTTTTAGAAAAAAGTTTGATGTTTTGTAACCAAAATGGCATTTGAGTTGTCGTATAATTATATAATATATCGGTTTAATTTTTTAGAGGTAGATAGTATTTTTTATGACTATATCCATAAAAAAAGAGGGCTACTTTCGAAGCCCTCTTACGGTTATTGCGAGACAAATCCCATTAGTTCACAATAATAATCGGAACAGTAACAGAGTTACTGCCATATTGTAGTAGTATAAAATATTTACCTGAAAGCACATTGTAATCACGAATATCCAATGAAATATTGTAAGTACCAGCGAGAGTGTATTCATCTTTCAATTTTGCAATTTCTTTACCAAGTTCATCAACTAGTTTTAATGAAACATTAGAGGATTGTTCAATATTGATAGTAATTGTCGCATCGTTTGCGATTGGGTTTGGTGATACGGTGATGAAATCAGAAACGATTATTTCGTCTTCGACATCAACGACTTCAATTTCTTTTGTCGTAGCATTACCGCAGTCATTCCAAACTTCGCAATAGTAAGTACCTTCTTGTGAGAAATCAAATTTCTGTATAACCAATTCATGGCTTGTTGCACCTGCTACTTTTGAGTTGTTATAGTACCATTGGTAGTTTAAGTCATCTCCTTCAGCGATTACGTAAAGAACAACTGTTTTGTCCATATCAGTACCAACTGTATCAGCTGATTGATTTACGATTTTTGGTGCTTGTCGGATTTTTACATCAGCCATTTCGGTAGTCAATACTGTGTCGTAAGGCATAACTGTGATTTTTGCATAGTACCTACCCACAAATGATTCTTGAAGTGATTTGATAGTCAATTCATCTGTAGTAGTACCAGAATAAACAGCGTCGTCAATCAATGCTTGAGCGTTATCATCTCTGTACCATTGATAAGTATAAGTTGGAGTTCCCTGCCCATTACCACCACCTTTAATACGTGCTTGAAGCATTACGGCTTCGCCTGCACAATCCATGATTGATTCAGGATGTAATGTGATATACGGAGGGTCCATTTTTTGCATTTCAAGTGCGAAATATTCTGTTGTATGTACAACGGGGTCGCATCGGTCAATTATTTTTACAAAGTAGCGATCGGAGTAATCGTCCATATTAACATCGTTAATAATTAGCTTGAATAATCCACTTGCTTCTTCGAAGAAAATAACATATTTGTCATGATCATTTTCTAATTTTGTGCCGCCTCTGTACCATTCAACCTTAGGTAGATTATCTGGAGCAAAACCAAGAGCATCTAATTCTAACTCGAAGAATGCTTTACCGCTGATTTGTACTTTCGTTGATTTAGGAGAAGAGAGAATGAAAGGCTTATCATAAACGATAACTTCAACTATTTCTGAAGTTGCAGAATCTGTTTCAATCTTATTGCTTACTATGCAGTAGTATAATGCAGCATCATTCATAGTTGCACTTTCAACCATGAAGTGAGCTTCATTTGCACCAGGAATGATTTCATCATTTTTGAACCATTGGTAGTTCCAGTCTCCTAAGTTGCAAACAACTTCTAAGTATAGCAGTTCATTAACACAGATTTTTTCTGTAACACTAACGCCTTCAATTACTGGAATTGGTTTGGCAACATAGTATCTGTAGATTTCAGAGTAGTCGCTTTCGTAGCTGTCGATAATCGCTTTAACTCTCCAAAAATATTCTCTTTCATATTCTAAGTTTTCTAAGATTGCGAACGGATCTTCTACGATTTTAACTGTTACAAGATTTGTATCAGTGAAGTCCTCTGTTTTTGAAATTTCTATTTGGTATTCATAGAAATAAGCCATGTCGCCATATAGAGATTCCAAATCTTCCCATTCAAATTCAGTTTCGTAAGCAACGATTGTATCGTTATTCATTGGGCTGAATAATTCAGGAGCAGGAATTTGGAAATCCAAGTATTTAGGGAAGTTTTTAGAACCGTAGTAGCCTACCAACCCAAAATTATCAACTGCATATATTGCATATTCGATTGGTTTCATACCAGAGAAACCAGCAGGAATTTCAAACATTTCAATTGTTTTCTTAGCTACAGGACTAAGTGTAATTTTTTTCGTTCTCCAGAATAATTCACCTTCTATTCTGTAGTACATTCCAACTTCTTCTATGTAATTATTCGAGTCTCTAACTTCAACTTCAAATTTGATAGGATTATCAAAAGAAAGAAGAGTTAGAGCCGGTTCATTTAATACATTTACGATTGGTTTTGTACTTGGTTTAGTTGAGTCGCCCAAATTTCCAACTGCCAATTTGAAAGGATATTCCCATGGGTTTTCTTTCGGGTAAGTCGAAATTCGACCATCATTATCCATTGCCCAGATGTAGAAATCACATCCTGGAGCAACAGCGATAGAATCAGGAATAGTCGCAGTAAATTTAGTATCATCATTAGCGGAACGTTCTAGACCATAATAGAAATATCTGTCTGTACCATTTCGTTTGAAATATAAACGTGCGTTTGCAATAGTACCATCATCAGTAATGATTAGTGGTAATACGACTTCCTGTCCATTAGGATAATTGATATCTAAGATAGTACTTGGGTGAGTGCCTTCCGGCAAATCAAAACGGATTTCCGGAACAATACCTACTTCGTAAGTACCCACCAATTCCAATTCCTGACCTGAACATCCGTAATCATTACGAATCAATAGACTGTAAGGTGAGAAGCCTTTGAAGTATCTATTCAAATCAGTAGGATCTTGAGCTTCGATTTCCAAACTGTATAATCCAGCCGGTAAGTCCGTAGGAAGTAAAGCACGTACAGTATAAGATGAAGTTTCTTTGCCTGCATCTGTGATTGTCAAGTTATATTTCATTTTGCCGTTTTCAGTAATCAAATTCAAACGGCTTGTATTTAGATTGTTAACGAAATTTGCTTCTGCGTCAATTACGGTAAATCTGATATCTAAGTAAGATTCATTTTGCAATTCGATAATAGCCGGATTTTCATGAACAGGGGAGACGATATACATCGTCATATCTTCTGCTTCTTTCCAACCGATTGAGTAATTTGCTTCGTTATCTTGGTCATCATCTAATCGTACAATAGCAATTTTCATCTCTTCTACGTCCAATAATACGTCATTTTTATGACCGAAAAGTTCTCTTAAGTTGAAACGAGCACGTTTTTTATTTTTGAATTTTTCGATTGGAAGTACATAAGATACAGCTGCACTACCCTCAATTTTTTGTAATGAAGGATTCGATTTTGGAAGAATTACTCCACCATAATTATCAGTTTTGTTAAGTTGAACAACAACCGCCCAGTCAGCATCTCCATCACCTACGAATTCAAAATTAAGATTTTTTGTTCCTAGTTTAGGGAAGAATTCGTTGTTATCGAATTTGTGCAAGTTGATACCGTAAGCATTTTCTATACTTGATTTGATATAACCTGAGTAGTTATGAGTAAAATCAAAATAGTATGAAGTTCCATAAGTTGGCGTGTTATAAATTTTGTTGGCATTGTCGAACCACCTTCCCCAATGTCCATCGCTTCCTGAAATATAGAGCAGCTTTTCTGCGAAAGCAGTCCATGAGTGATTGAAGGTGCGGTATTGACTTTTTTCAATCTCATGTAATGCTTTGTTCATGTATGAATTTAAGTCAGTGAAATCACCTGTTTGAGCATATTTGTATGCGATGCGGAAGATTTCTACTTCTTCTGTCCAATCGTTATAATTTCCATCGAACTCATCAGGAATAATATTTTCAAATAAGAATCTCCAGTATAGAGCAAACATATATGAGGCTTCCAAATCGCCATTATTTGGGATAAGAAGCTGGTCAGTATTTGCTAAATATTGGTTTACGTATTGAGCATAATCAGTTTTTTTATTTTTGAATTCTGATTGTAAATATTGGGTGGCTATTGATTGCATTGCAAGTGCAGCACCATTATACATCCAAAAAACAGGAGTGTCATTTTCTTCATTCAATGATTGTTGTATAATCTTGAATAGGTTGTTTGCCATTTCTGTATAGATTTTGTCTGTTGCGTTTAAATACGGATTTTCTTCCGTACCGTCTTCAAAAATTGTAGTAGGGAAGTATAAGCGTTTATCATTTTTATTGAAATAAGTGAATGCTTGCCCGTGCAAATCATTTGTTTTTTCGATGCAGTGGAAGTTGTTTAGACCATCATATATAACGATTTGAACGTTTTCATTCAAGTCTTTTGGCAAGTCTGTGATATATCGTGTAGTTGAAGCCTCGTATTCCACTCCTTTCGCTAATTTCCAGTCTGCAACTAATTTTTGCCACATATCAACGAAAGCATTATCAATAATTTCTAAATAAGTTGATTTAGTTATTTTCGTTAGACCTGTGAAGAAGTCATCAGTATAGAAGATTGTGTAATCATAGCCTGTTCCGTTGTAACCGATAGTTCCCGGTAAATCTCGAAGGATAACATGCTGAGGGACAACTTTGATATTATCAAATTCTTTTAATATTGAATAATCTGTTTCAGATTTATTTTTTGAATACAGTATTATATCACAGATACCTGTTTCATCAATAGCGGGAATGAACGAAATATCGAAAGATTTTCCATCACCTATCCCTTGGTCTTCAGATTGTAAATTGATTTGTTCGTCGAATACCTTACCAGATTCAGAAATAACTTTTACTTTGTATTCCAAATAATCAGTATCGTCAAGATTAGTGAAAAGTAGGTTGTATGCCGTATTCATCATCTGATTATTTACTGTTACATTTAAGTAATAGTAAGTTTGAGTTTTCGTTTCTCTTTTAGCATAGAAGTGGTTTCCTGAGTTCTTCTCTGCTGTGACTGTCAGTTCAACTTCCGAAAAAGCCAAGGAAGAGAAAGTAACAATCATTATACTTAGTATAGTTAGTAATTTTTTCATTTTCTTTGCCTCCCTTATTTAATTACACTGTCATAACTTACTTTAACTTTCACGTTTCTCTTAGTATCTGTTTGGTCAGTGTTATCAATCTTATATACTATCTTGTATGTATTAGTAATTTCGTTTTTCATGTCTTCCATAATTAAATCGAAATTTGTATCAATATGATAGAACTTTCCACTGCAATTTACATTTTCTTCGTCAGAAGTCAGCGGAATATATTGATTACGTTGAGTAGCATCATAAATATCAAAAACAGGATAGAATGCAATGCCAACTGTACGTAAATTTTCTTGACACTGTGCCATTGTTTGACTAGCAGGTTTGGTATCAGGGTTGTTTTCTAAAGATGCTTCATCAGTAATCATTATGATTGCTTTTTTCGCTTCAGGACGGAATTCTAATCCTGTTGCAACATTGATTGCACCAAATTGATTTTCTTCATCTGTATCACCCTCATCAAGCATTGCTGAATATTCACTGATAGTTGAGGCTACTTTTTGAATTTGATATGGGTTAGAAATAAAGTCGCCATTTTCCAAAGTTTTTACATCATCTGCGAAAACTACGAATGCAGCTCTGTGGTCTATATTTGTGTCTTCCAAGTCTTCTAAGAATTTTTTGATTTGAGTTTCAATGTCTGAAATGCTTTGTCGAAGTGATATAGAAGCATCTACAACGAAAACAATATCCAAAGCTGCTATGTTAGAAGGTTCATCAGGAGTTGCAAACATATAAATATCTTGAGTATGCCAAACTCCTAATTTTGTTTTATCTTCTTCTTTTATGTCAAAATTCAACTCAGAAAATTCGTCAATTTTCGGACAGTCACCACTAATTGTCAATTCGAGATAAACAAATTGATGATCACGTTCACGGATATATTTTGAATTAATCGAGTTGATTTCGCCCTCTAATTCTAAATCCTGAAGAATGTTTTGTTTTTTTACTTTCCATACGGCATCTTTATTCTTAGCTGTATTTTCGAAAACAAAACTTACTTCTTTGCCTGCGAAAGACGTTACGTCGATGGCGTATTGCTTAGTGTCAGATTCTCCTTTACGGAGGTCAAGCAGGTATCTGCCATTTGCTGTTTCAGCGTAGATTGCCCCGAAATCATCATACATACTATACTCCTCTTCAAAAGTAAGGAAGAGGGTATTTGATTGACCTTTTCGTAGAGATGGAAGAGTCATCTTAGGTGAGGTGTAAGTGTCTTTCACTTCCAACCACGAATTATCAGTTTCGAAATCACAGTCTTCTATAATGACTGAATTTGGTGAGATAGTCTGTATCACCGAATTAGCATAAGATGAACTCTCGAATTGCTCTTGAGATTGAGCGGAACTTACCAAGAGAAGCATCAAAAATGCTGTTACAATTATTCCGGTTTTATACATTGTAAAACTCCTAAAATATATTTAAAATAATTACTTACCTATGTAATATTTCTATTTTTAACGAGTATATACACTCATCTAAAAATAATAAACCCACTTCAAACATGCAAAAACCTTGCCGAAATTGTATTTATTGTAGAGTTTTTCCTACTTTTATTTTTTTACTTTTCCATATCCAATTTCCCAACAAAAAGTAATATTAGATTTTTATAGTCAAATTTTTTTTTGTATTTTCGCATATTGTTTTTTAGTCTAAGGATATATGATATGAAAAAATATTTAACTCTTTTTATTATGATCTTTGTTGCTACTTTAGTATCTGCTCAGGAGTTGGTGAAACCGGAATCAGTATTATATGATGCACAAAATGAACGCTGGCTTGTTTCAGATGTAGGAGAGCATAATCAAGATGACGGAAGAATCTTGGAAATAGATGATACTGGAAAAGTCCTTCGCGTTATCACGGAAGGACTAAAAGATCCGAAAGGTATGGCTATTTACGAAGGGAAGCTATATGTTACCGATGTAGTACAAGTCGTAGTCATTGACTTGAGTTCCGGTAAAATCGAAAATCGTATCAACCATAAAGATGCAACATCTCTTAACGATATTTGTTTCGTAGGAAACCAGTTATATGTATCTGATAATATGGAAAATTCGATTTCAACATGGGAATTAGGGCAAAACGAGTGGAAACATATTTGTAAGGCGATTGCTCCAAACGGTTTGCTTTATATTGAAGAAGATAATGCTATTTATACTGCATCGTTCTCACCTGAAGGTAAAATTTACCGGGTTGATTTGACAACAAATGAAGTAACTACAAAGGGATATACTGATTTTTCATATTTAGACGGTATTACTCGTGATGGACTTGGTAGATATTATGTTTCTAACTGGTCTCAAGGAAGCGTAAATATATTTGACGAAGATTTCAACTATATCGAAACTTTGATTGCTGAACTTAATGGACCTGCTGATATATACTATGCTCCTGAAAAGAAAAAAATGGCTATTCCTGTGATGGAGTCAGGCGAGGTGATTTTCATTGAATTCTATGATGTACCGGAGAAACCTATTAACCTTAGTCCAGGTGATGGCTCGTCGAATTTGCCGGATATATTCAAGTTTGCATGGATTAAATGTGAAAGAGCTTTTGGTTATACGGTTTACATTTCAAAAGATATTTTCTTTAAGGATGATAAGGTAATTTTAGGAAATATGGATACGGAAAATGATACCACTTATGTAAATGAAGAGCCATTTAATATGGAATCAATCTATTACTGGTATGTAGAAGCTGTGGGTATGGGAGGAATTACCTCATCTGATACTATCTTATTTATCACAAAAGGATATGATGATGTTAGAAGTGAAAATCCATTTGCAGTGTCAGTATTTCCGCTACCGTTGAAAGAAAATTTAAACGTAAATTTCTCTGAAAAAATATCTTCGGAAGCGAGAATAACTATCCTCGATATTAATGGACGTGAAGTCTTTAAATACTCAACATATAATTCAAACAATAGTCTTGATATTTCTGAGTTACCAAAGGGAAGTTATTTTTTGATTTTGGAGTATAACAATAGAGTAGAAAGAGCTAAACTCGTAAAATAGAAGGAGATAAAAATAGACAAATCGGGCTTCATTTATTGATGAAGTCCGTTCTATCAATTAATCCGTATCTTAAACCCAAAAGAACCAGAGGGGCCAATATAAGATTTTGACGAAGGAGAGTAATCTATAACTTCGTGTAAGTCAAAGCCCTTCGTGTCGTCTGACTGCTGATATAAGAGTCCGAGTTCAAAAGTCAAAACGAAATGTTTTCTAAGAATAAGCTCGTATCCTGCACCTATTCCGTAATTATAAATATGGTTGTAAACACGGTTTTTCTGAATCGTCTCTCTATCATATATCCAAACTGTTTCTGTCCATGCGTGTTCAGCATACCAAGCTCCGGCTCCGATATATGAGTATGCACGATTTTCGCGGTTATTGATGAAATTATGTTGAATATTTAGTCCGATTGAAGCATAGATATCACCGTCGTGTGGGAGGTCGTCCCCCATTTTAAATGTTATGCCTGTCAGTTTAAAAGACCAGTTTACATCATGTTTATATTGGTATGATATACCCGTCCCCGAATTCATAGAAAATTCTAAACCGAGTTCATTATGTGGATAGGCAGAAAAGGCTTCCTTGTTGCAAAACATGGAAGCCATTGTAATAAAAATAATTATAGATATTTTCCTAAACATCAGTTTTCCAAAATGACTTGTGCATCTTTTGTTTCGATGTATTTGCCCGTTATTGTTACACTTTTTTTTGCTTTGATAGCTTCAAGTTCAAACATTATAGGTAACATAGATTCTTCAACGATTGCCCTCAATGCTCTTGCTCCAGTTCTGCGTTCCTGAGCTTTTGCAACAATCACTTTTAATGCAGATTCATCGAACGATATATCTACGTCGTCGAGATTAAATAGTTTTTTATACTGCTTAACAATCGCATTTTTCGGTTCGGTAAGGATATTTAGTAGTGCTTCTTCGGACAGTTCTTCAAGCGGTGCTATCACCGGTAAACGTCCTGTCAATTCAGGAATAAAACCAAACCTCATTAAATCATCAGGCTCAGCATGTCTGAGGAGTTCTAACGCTTCATTTACACGATTTTGATTTTCGGCAGTAAAACCGATTGTCTGCTTACTCATACGTCGTGCAATTTGTTTTTCGATACCCTCGAAAGCCCCACCACAAATGAAAAGCACATTTTGCGTATCAAGATAGAGTAGAGGTTGTTCGGGGTGCTTACGTCCTCCTTTCGGTGGAATACCAACAACCGTACCCTCTAACATTTTGAGTAATGCTTGCTGAACGCCCTCACCCGATACATCACGGGTTATTGACTGGGATTCACTCTTGCGACCGATTTTATCAATTTCGTCTATATAAACGATACCTCTTTCGGCTGCCTTTAGATTGTAATCTGCATTTTGAACGAGTTTGAGCAATAGTGATTCTACATCATCGCCCACATAGCCTGCTTCCGTGATAGTTGTCGCATCAGCAATAGCGAACGGAACTTTTAGAATACGTGCTAAAGTCTTGGCAAGTAGAGTTTTTCCCGTTCCTGTAGGTCCTAAAAGTAGAATATTTGACTTTTCCAATTCAACATCATTTTCAGACTTTTGGAAATCATGGTATTTGATTCGTTTATAGTGATTATAAACGGCTACTGAAAGCACCTTCTTCGCATAATCCTGGCCGATAACGTATTGGTCAAGACTGGCCTTGATTTCAGACGGCATCGGAAGATATTGTTCTTTGTATATGTCTAATTGTTGTGTATTATTTTGTTTAATAATATTATGGGCATTTTCGACACATTTATCGCAAATGTAAGTCTGGTCATTGCCCTCAATCAGCCCGTCCACTTGGTGAGATGATTTACCGCAGAACGAACAATACACCTCATTTGGTTTGTTAGTTTTTCCCATTTTATTTTAACCATCGCTATAAGGTAACGATTATTTTCTTATTTCTAAAGGTATGGTTTCAAAAAGGGCATATGATACAGCCCTACAAACTAAAATTGTATCTTTTTTATTTTTCGTTATTCATTACTTTATCAACAATCCCATATTTCACAGCTTCATCTGCTGTCATATAGAAATCACGGTCAGCATCTTTTTTTATTTTTTCGACATCTTGCTTAGTGTGTTTTGCTGTAATATCAAAAAGTTGATCACGAGTACGAATCATTTCGTTTGTATAAATTTCAATATCTGATGATTGTCCTTCGATACCGCCTAATGGCTGGTGCATCATGATGCGAGAATGCGGTAGAGCATAGCGTTTACCTTCCGCACCTGCACACAGAAGTACCTGTGCCATAGATGCTGCCATGCCTATACACATGGTAGAAATATCAGGCTTTACGAATTGCATAGTATCATAAATAGCCATACCTGCTGTTACGCTTCCGCCTGGAGAATTAATGTATAAGTTAATATCGCTATCAGGGTCATCACTTGATAAAAATAGCATTTGAGCTACTACGAGGCTTGCTGTATGGTCATCAATCGGATTACCGATGAAGATGATACGCTCTTTCAAAAGACGTGAGTATATATCGTAAGAACGTTCGCCGTGTCCTGTCTGCTCAACTACTATTGGAACTAATTGGTTTACCATATTTTTTCCTAAATATTTGTATTTCCTAAATTGTACAGATGTTATTTATACAGTCTCTACATGGAAACTGGTATTATTAAAATTCAATTTTTCAAAATATATAGATTAGGCAACTTCCCAATCTATACCTTGTGACGTTGAAAAATCAAAATATTTTTCGGATATTTATAGAAAGATGGAATCCATCTTTAAGGTGGATTCCATCTAAGTATAGAAAACCTTATTCTTCAGTTTTTTCTTCTTCAGTAGATTCTTCGTTTTCCTTGTCTTCGATTGGGTTGCCATCGAAATCAACATCAGTAGTGATTGCATAATCATAAACCAAGTCGATAACTTTTTTATTTCTGATTGCATCTTTGATACCTGGATTAGATTTGAATTGCTCGAACATTTCTTTTCTTGCTTCTTCATCAATACCTGAAGTATCGCCCATCTTGCCCATTTGATCATCGAAAAATTCTTCCAAATCGAAATCATCAACTTGAATATCTTCTTTTTCAACGATAGCACGGCGGATAATATCCCATTGAACTTGCCGTTTTGCCATTGGTTTGTATGGTTCTACAAATTCAGGTTTGATGTCTTCCGGTTTTGGTTCTTGTTGGGTCATTTGCATAAACATATTACGAACCATTTGAACTGCCTGGCGTTCAACTGCATCTTCAGGAACATCGAAATCATCGTGAAGTTCAACCATTTTTTCAATGATATTATTCTCAACCATCTGACGAGATTGTTGGTCCCAACGTTCTTGCATTTTCAACTGCATATCGTATTTGAAATCATCTGCTGTATCGAATTTTCCATTTGTTCTTTCTTTAGCAAAGTCATCATCGAATACAGCCGGAATCGCTTTATCAATAGAAGTGATTTCAACTTTGTACAACTTATCTTCAGAAATGTTTTGTGGATTAGGCATCCATACTTCGAGTGATTCGCCTTTATTTTTTCCGATTACTGCTTCTTTCAAAGTTGCAGGAGTATTTGCGTTGTATAAGTCTGTATTTGCGTCTTCTACTTCAGCACCTTCGATTGGTTCACGAGTGGTACCGTCTAATTCTAATTTAGTATAAGCGATAACGTAGTTTTCGTCTTCTACGGTTTCAGCCTCCTCGAATGTACCGTATTCACGACATAAAGAATCAATTTGCTTTTGAACGTCTTCTTCTGTAACGGTATAAGTTGGCTCGTCGATTGTCAATCCTTGGTAGTCTTTAACTTCTATAGAAGGCATCAATTCTACTTGAAGGATGTAGCTTACAGTACCGTCATCGTTAAACTTAATATTGTGAAGTTCTGGAGTACCTGCTAACTCGGTACCGGTTTCATCAAGATATTTTCCGAAAAATTCGTTTCCTGCTTCTTGAGCAGCTTCTTGCTCTAGTTGAGCACCGTACATATTTTTGATTAGGTGATTCGGCACTTTACCACGGCGGAATCCCGGAAGAGAAATATTTTTTCTTACATCGTTATAAGCCTTATCGTAGTGAGGCTTTAGTTCTTCTTTTGTTACGGTGAGAGTCAGTTCTCTTTTACCGCTTTCTAATTCTTTTATTGAATGTTCCACAATCAATCCTGTATTTAATATTTAGTTTATTTATCGTTTCAAATACAAAAAAAGCCCGCTTAGGGAAGCGAGCTTTCTTAGTACGGATGGAGGGAATCGAACCCACACGCCTCTCGGCACTAGATCCTAAATCTAGCGCGTCTACCAGTTCCGCCACATCCGCATCTTCTTCAAAACTGAATCTGAAGCCTTACAATCAAACTATGATTCCAAATCTTGAATCAATACATTAATTGTAATATCAATTTGTCAAAGTTCAAGAACTCAAAATTACAACTATTGGCTGATATGGCCAAATATTTATGAAAAAAACATAAAAAAATTTTGGGGAATAATTTATGAACATATAATGGAATTACGTTTTGATTTATGAAGAAAAATTAATTTGCTAAACTTAAAAGAAATATGTAATTTTGCCTTGCAACTTTTTCGAAAAAGTGAAAGGTCGGTGCTAAATGAAAAAGTGATTTGTTTAACTATTGATAGGAATGGTTTCTAATGAAACAGTTAAAAATTACAAAGCTATTGGTAATAACCATAGCACTATGTTCGGTGTTGGCATTTACCTCATGTGAAAATGGAAATGATGATGTAAGTGCAGACGATGATTCACAAATCATTTCAGGAATTGCTCAGCCTTTATCGTTACTATGGAAAAAGAAAGTACGAAGAAACCCTGGTCCAGAAGGATATTATTTAATTGATCTATATGAAGATCAATGGGGCGAATCAATTTGGTGTGAACACCCGGGGAAACAAGACTGTCCCGACTTCAAAAATGGTCTGGCCGGTTTAGCAAATGATGCTGTATTTCACGCTGAATCAGAGATAGGAGAGTCTAATCTCTCTGGCCAGTCAGACTTGGGGTCAGGTTTAACTGTAAAATGGATTGCAACAGATAGTAATATACAAGTTGGTAATTCAGAAATCAAGATTTGGGTGACGGGGCAAAATGAGCCTGATTAATTTTCATCTATAGATACATCATCGTAGCCCTCTCCATAGGTTGAGGGCTACTCGAATTAAATAAGTAATAGTAAGTTGAAAATAGATTGTCAAGTATTTCTATAAATTATAAAAAAATCTCACAGAAAACACCTTAGATATTTATTAGTAATTGTGAATAAAATGATAAAAAAAAGAATAGTTTACTTGCTTTTTGTAACTCTTTTAGCAGGCTGTAATAATTCTCCCCAAAGAAGTGAAATAGGCGAGGTAGAAAACATAATAGAGGATTCAATAGAGAATAGCCTTTTGGATTATATTCATCTTAATACAATCTATTGTACAGATTTAGTTTTTACAGGTGGCAGAAGGTACCTGCCATTTTCTATTTTTAATGATACTGCATATGTTTTTTCTAAGATAGATAAAGACTGTTTATGTTTTAATGCTATTGATTTAAATTCTACAAAGACAAGTATTTTAAAATATCCTGTGAAACAATGTATTATAGATTCATTAAAATATCGAAATCGCTCGTTTGATATTGAGGTATCTTCCGAATATATATATATGCTATATGGAAATTTTTTGGTAATTATCAATAGATACATGGAAGATGCCAATACAATATATAATTTAGATAATGATTTTCTAAATCTAAAGAAAGTAGGGGATTATTTATATTTGTCATCAGTGCATAATTTTTCAGGAAAATTAAATTACGAAGCTGCTTTAGTTGCTAAATATTCATTAGAAAAACACAGTGTAGTAGAAAAAAAAGTATTAGATTTTGACGCATCTGAATATTCATATTACCAACCAAATCACTGGATAGATATTTCGAGCAGGGGTAATATTTTGTTTTCTCATACTTTATCTGCTAATCATTTTGTTTTTGATAGCAGTTTGTCAATTGTGCAGTCGCTTACTCATAAACCAGCCAATTGGGAAGATGTAAATACCGATAAGAATAATCAAATAAGAAAGTACCATAGCGATACCTTGACAGAAAACTCTTGTATTGATGTTGGATATATTTTAAAACACTTATCACAGCAGACAAAAGGAGATGGATGCAGGGTTGTTTCAAATTATTTAGTATCAGATTCTATTTTTATTATTTACTATACTGCTCCAACCAAAGAAGAAAAAGCAGACCATGTAAGATATTGTAATATATACAAGTATGAACAAAATCAATGGGTGCTATCGAAAGAGCAATTAATAGATGGAAATTTATCATCTAATACTATTTTCAATGGCAGCAATTATCCTTTTAACGGTAGCTATACATATTTAAAATCCTACAAAGGTAAATTGTTTTATATTAGTATTTTCCCTGATAATAAAAAATTATTAGAGGTAGGTAAAACGTGGAAGGATATTGAGCGAAATATTGAAAATGCCGTAAAAACAGATGACTTAATGTACCACTTATTTGAATATGGGATAAGTTTATGAGAATAGTTTTTTACGTAGTATTAATGTCTATTAATATATTTTTAGCAAGCTCTTGTAATAAATCCGAAACAATTAATTTGACATCAATAGATGGCGATATGGTGGAAATGAATTTATACGATACTAAGAAAATATTTGTCATTATTGATGGGAAGGTATGTCACGACTGTATTATTCAACTAAATGATAAGTTAATAAGTAGTAAATTAAATACAGAATACAACTACATTGTGTTACATAGTGATCCCGGTAGTAATATGGGACGTAAAATGGTTCATATAGATCTTTCAAATGAATACAAATTAAACTATAAAAATATTTTCTTCTGCTATGGAGATGATAAAAATATTCAAACAAAATTGCATATTCCGAATGATATTTTTGAGCCACCAACTCCATATATTGTTGTGGTTACGAAAGAGCAAGAAATAAGAACCATCTCGAATAAGTCTATTTTCTTAGAAGGAAGGTCGGTTTCTTTGGAAATGCTAAATGAGATTATAACGAAGTAACTGTTCGGATTTCCGAACGGTTTAATATTCATTGTAGTTACAATTTACCCTTATCTCTATTCACTCCCCGCTCCCATGATTATTCTTCAATTAGTTTAAATGCCTGTGCAGTTTCAATATGTATTTTGTTATAGTTATCTTCTCAAAGAAGCCTGATACTGCTCCAAAATCCTCATATTATTCATATACAGCCCGCCTATTCCTTCGTAGAGATGTCCCTCGCGGTCTTTAATTGACTTTAAAAATTTCTTTTCTAATTCGGGGAGTTCTTTCGTCATTACGGGAGTTCTATATTTTGTCAATCTTATGGCCATACCTTGCGGGTATTTCATATAGTTAGCACCGATAGCTCTTTCTTTTTGCAAAATGTCGATTGTCATATAGATTGGACGTTCGTCAATATTCTTATCTATGATGGCATTGAACAGTTTTTCGTAACGCATTTGAATTTGTCGTGCATCATATTTTTGACCGCTCTCAAACTTTTCTAACTCAACCATATAGTCATCATATTCAGAAGAAATTTTTTCAAAAAATACAGGATATTGATGTTGCATTTGGTTTCTGTACCATGTTCTTCTCACCAATTCCTGCTCAACCAAAACCACGTCAGAACGCATATTCTCCACTGTTTGCAGATACCAAAATGCACTTACCCAATAGTCCCACTGTGAAGAAATAATTATGGCATTTTCCTCAATATTTTCGAGAAGAATTTTGGTATATGATTCTACCGTATAATTTTCAGATTCATCACATTTTTCATAATTGAATATCAGTGAAAGTACAGGAACTACGAAAATCAGAGGCAGCAGAATTGTTTTTTTCTTCAAGATTTCCATATAGCCAATAGCCCCTATTGCAAAAATAGCAATATAGCCCGTTATGAAATAAGGCTCGATGTCATGTATGTCATAATTGAAAGAATAAAATGCACACGCTATAAATAGCAATAGAAGAAACGAAAGTTTTGTTTTAGCTTGCTTCAACATCAACGGAAGCCCCCAAATAGCTACAAACATAAGGAGGTTCATTTGTCCAGGCATGAGACTAAAAAACAGCTTGAAATTGTCAATAAAATTCTCAGACCCTGTAAACATCATAACCCTATATTGTTCACCTCCTGCATGGTATAAAAATTTATCAAAACTACGGTGTACTTCGCCCCAGTTTATATTGGGAGCCATGCTCGAACGTATTGGAAGATAGAGATATAGAGCCACTCCCATAAGCATCGGAATAAATAAAATTGCTAATTGAATAAATCGAGATTTTGAAAAATCAAATTTCTCATTGGGACGCTTGAAGAATAGCAGTAAAATTGCGGGTAGCAGTAGAATCGTAGTTCCATGGTTGGCAAATCCAAATCCGATAAACAAAGAGGATAGCAAAAAATATTTCATTTCCTTTTCGTTCGTCAGTCCCTTCATGAAGAAAAATAGAATCATATTCATCAGAAGTAGTTGAAGAGAATATACCTCAATCTGTACTGCCTGTTGCCATACCGTAAGAGAAAACGCATAAGCCAATGCTACGCCTGCTGAAAGTATCGCTTTAGTATTATCTGAAATATCAGCGGTATCATTTCCCAGCCCCATAAAGATTTGTAACCATTTCATAAAGAAAACCGCAGACAATGCAGTATATACACCTGCCAATATATTCAGCCATGCGATATTGCTCGCCATTGGGTTTATCATCGTCCAAATATGTCCCAAAATTGTGAAGAGGGGATAGCCTGTCGGGTGAGCTATATTCAGCGAAGAACAAGCCGCAGCGAGTTCACCGCTATCTGTGAACATAAGCGATGGAGCAGCGGTAATATAATACACAAGCATGGAAATTGTGAATACACCAAGTTCAAAACCAATTTTTCTACGTTTCATATTTTGTCAGAAATAAAAGCTAAACATTTACAAAAATAATAAATATTTAGCTTTTGCTTTGACTATCCGGTTAATTTATTCTATGATTATATACCCTTCTATCTAAAAATTTAACTTTCATGCTTATAAAATTTGTTTGTTTGTTAAAAAAGTGCTAATTTTGTGTTTCTTATTGACGGAACCTTGGTATGCTTAAAATCAGATTAGTACTGGCAATAGTTATCGTAGCATTGTTGTTTGTATCAACGGGAACTCGAGCTGAGGAACAATTATTCCCTACCAAACCTAAAGTCTCAGGTATGGCTTTTCTGTCCTATGAAAACGCTTTTAACCATGAGGACAATGATGATGACAGTGATTATTCACGCTTCAAAGTACGTCGTGCTTACTTCACTATGAAAGGCAATGTTACCGATCGCTTATCATATCGTTTTACACTTGATGCCTTCGATAATGATAAGGGTGCGGAATGTCGCGTAAAATATTTATACGCTTCATACAAACTAAATGATTTAGGTAACTTATTTACACAAAACAAATTACACTTTGGTTTAACAAATACTAGCTACTCAGGCTATATGGCAACAATCAACCACTACCGCCTTGTAGAAAAAATGCTCCTTGATAGATTTAAAATCGTTACTCCTTCTGATTTGGGGGTTCACTTTACTACCAACTTGGGCGGTGAAATGGATGCAAAATACAAAAAAGAAGTTTCTAAAAAGAATGTAGGTAGATTTGGCTCGTTAGATATTGGTGCTTATAATGGTGGCGGATATAGCTCTATCAAAGGGGATTATTTCATGACTTATGAGGCTCGCCTTTCAATTCGTCCGCTTCCGTCGATATTACCAGGATTCCAATTAACAGGTTTTGGATTATTTGGCAAGATGAATCTTGAAGATGGAAACCCGTTGGATGAAGAACAATGGCACGTCATGAACTTTTCGACATCATACCAACACAAACATTTTAATTTAATGGCTGAATACACAATGGGTGAAGGTAGTCGATTTGGAAAAATGACTGAAATGGTGGGTACAGAAATGCAAGCTACTGAATACTCTGGTTATTCCGCTTTTGCAGAAATCAAATTTAATGATAAATGGAGTATGATTGGTCGCTATGATTATTTCGATCATTACGTTAAAACACCTGGTCAAGAAATGTCGTCTATAATTGGAGGGTTAGCATATAACATATACAAAGGCAATATGATTATGCTTTCTTATGATTACCAGACTATTGGCGATGCCAGTAAATCTATAGTAATGTTTACTACTCAACTAAAATATTAGACAATATGATTGGTATATGTTTTTGATGAGGTGATACCATGGCTGAGAAAAAAATATTGATAATTGATGATAATTTTGACAACTTCTACTTGTTGAAAGCATTGTTCTCTGTTTATTCAAACTGCTGGGTAGAGTGGAGCAAAGATGGACAAGAGGGACTCGACAAATATTATGAAATGCAACCAGATTTAATCCTATTAGATTTGTTTATGCCAAGGATTAATGGCTTCCAAGTATTGGAGAAAATTAGAGAGAATGATTCGACAATTCCTATTATCATTATTTCTGCCTTTACATCTTCTGAGAATAAATTAGAAGCTATTCAAAAAGGTTCTAATGACTTTATTAGCAAGCCAATAGATACTAATCAGTTAGAGATTACTATGATGAAATATGTTAACCTTGAGAAGAAGGATAAAACTACATAGAAAATTGTACTTATTCAAAAAAAAACACTGAGCTTTTGTTCGGTGTTTTTTTTGATGGTATCTATAGGAGTTGATATGCTGTTTCTAAAAATTCATCAGGTCAATAATTTGTTCTGCTATTTCCTTTGAAGTCCCATCTAAATATTTCATATTTTCGTATCTTCTGAACCATGTTAGCTGACGTTTTGCGTAACGACGTGTATTTTTTTTCATCTCTTCGATAGCAAAATCTTTTTCCCATTCCCCGTCTAAAAACTTTATACACTCCTTGTAACCTACAGTATGGAGCGAATTCAAATCAGGGGAGTATCCCATATCTAGGACTTTTTGCGTTTCTTCGATTAATCCTTTTTCCCACATCAATTCTGTTCTTAGATTTATGCGGTGATATAGTTTTTCTCTATCCCAATCTATTCCAAAAAAATATGGTTCTAAGTTGGTTTCAGCCAAGTCTTCATTAGCCTGAGAGAATGGCTTCTCGTTCATTTCAAAATATTCTAATGCACGAATTAATCGTCTATGGTTTTTATCGGGATATTGTGCTACAGCTTCGGGGTCAACTTTTTTTAGTAAATCTACTAACTTATTAACCCCTTCATTTTTATAGATTTCATTGTATTTTTTCGTAATTTTCTTTCGTTCAAGATTGTCCGATTTCTCCTCGTCAAACATACCATTGCATAGTGCATCGACATAGAAACCTGTGCCTCCGACTAGAATGGGCGTTTTTCCCCGCTCCTTTAAATCCTGAATAATAGGGTATGCTTCCTCAGCGAACCTACCCGCAGAAAAATAATCCGTCAATTCCAAGCAGTCAATAAAATGGTGCTTTGCGACTGTTAACTCCTCTTTGGTGGGCTTTGCTGTCCCGATGTCGATATGCTTGAATACCTGGCGTGAATCATAAGATATTATTTCAGAATCAAGCATGTTCGCTAATTCCAAAGAAACATCGGTTTTTCCCGAAGCGGTAGGGCCGCCGATTACTATTAGTTTGGTTTTATTCGTCATACTTACCTTTTATCATGTTTTGTTTACATACTTGAGAAAGATTGGGATTGATAGATGAAATGATCAGTCCACATAGTAATCAGTTTTTCTCTTGAACATCACAATTACATCACGAGTTGCTCAGTAAGATCGGTTGGTAGCGAAAGCAGATATAAGCTCCCAACCTGCTTTGCCTAATTCATTCATCTTTGCTTCGAGGGCTTTTTCGTCTAATTTTCCGCCTAAGAATCCGGTTGTTCCTAACTTCAATCCCATGTAATCATCTTAGTTTCCTATGAAAAAAACTAAATATCATATACGTTAGCAGTATGGGATTTGTTGCAAATTTTATAGTCCGAAGAGAGCATTTAGTAATAATTTCGTTATTTAAAATAATTGATACTTAACTACGTCTCTAAATTTCACTCGAATAAAATTTCAGTTCAAGCGATTTTTTTTATATAACTAAGGATTATATGTCATTTGAGCAACTAGGGGTAATGCCCCAGATTCTTGATGCTTTGATTGCCAAGAATTACACTGAACCAACACCGATACAAGAACAAGCTATCCCCCTGATATTAGAGAAAAATGATATTCTCGGTTCAGCCCAAACTGGAACGGGCAAAACGGCAGCTTTCGCAATTCCAATTCTTCAACTGCTCAATCCAGGTGCGAAGAATAAAAACGAAGAGCCGAAAATCAGAAGTTTGATTATGACTCCGACTCGTGAGTTAGCAATTCAAATCGAAGAAAATATTAAACTTTACGGTAAGTTTACCCATGTTCGCCACGCAGTAATTTACGGCGGTGTAAAACAGGCTGCACAGGTAAAAAAATTACAAAAAGGTGTCCATATTTTGGTAGCTACCCCAGGTAGGCTTTTAGATTTAATTAATCAAGGAATCATATCTCTTTCTGATGTTGAGATTTTTGTACTTGATGAAGCCGATAGAATGCTTGATATGGGATTTATCAATGATATTCGTAAGGTTCTAAAAATGCTACCGCAGAAAAGACAATCACTGTTTTTCTCTGCAACTTTACCAGATAATATTATTCAGTTATCAAAGAAAATTCTTACAAATCCAAAGAAAGTAGCGGTAAATCCAAAATCCTCAACCGCTGAAACTATTCAGCAATACCTGTATTACACAAATAAGGATAAAAAGAAACATCTTCTTCTACATATACTTCAAGACACAAATATTAAGCAGGTTCTGCTATTTGTGCGGACTAAACATGGAACCGATAAAATCGCAAAAGATTTAAAAAAGAACGGGATAAATGCTGCCGCTATACATGGTAACAAAGGGCAAGGATATAGGCAAAGAGTACTGTCTGAATTTAAAAATGGAGATTTACGTGTACTTGTAGCAACTGAACTTGCTGCTCGTGGACTTGATATCAGTAAGTTACAATATGTGATTAACTATGATATTCCTGAAGTTCCCGAAGATTATGTTCACAGAATTGGTAGAACAGGTCGAGCGGGAAAAGATGGGATAGCAATTTCATTTTCCGAACCCGAAGAAAATGCTTTGGTTCGTAATATCGAAAAATTGATAAAGATGAATATTCCAAATGTTGAAGATCATCCATATCCGCAAACTGACAAACCTATGACCGCTCTTGAACGCAAAGACTTCAATAGGGAAAAAGTGAGACGAAGAGAAGAACACTTTGCAAGGGTGAGAGAAGCAAAAGCAAGAAAGGCAAAGAAAAATTTAGCAAAATAGATTAGCGGTATATATCAATGGTATATCTTTTCTCGAAAAAGACGAGTAGGAACGTTTTTTTCGTGTTGTTATTTTTCATAATCCTTAGCAAAATATAAAATATACTAAGAATTTTTTGTATTTTTGAAGTTTGTATTTTGAAATTGTACTTTTTTTATGAGTAAAACAATTAAAAATATAGTCAAATGGGGGATAACTGCTGTTGTGGTAGTTGTGTCCGTGTATTTGTCAATGAGAGAGATTGATTTTCAGGCGTTTGTTAAGGAAATTCAAAGTGCTAACTTGTGGATAGCTCTGCTACCTATTCCTATTATGTTGTTGTCTCATTGGCTTCGTGCTATTAGATGGAGGACAATTCTTAGACCGGTCATGGAGGTAAACTCTTTAACTAATATGTTTTCGGCGATAATGGTTGGATATTTTTTCAACAATGTCATGCCGCGTGGTGGCGAAATTATGCGGCCTTACGTATATGCCAAGCGTGAAAAAAAATCATTTTCGACAATTTTCTCAACTATTGTAATTGAAAGATTATTAGATGTTCTGACTCTTCTTTTCCTTTTTGCATTAGCATTATTGATTTCGAAAGAGACCATTATGAGTGCAATGCCGGAAGAACAAAATTGGAACAGCTTTATATATATTCTTGTCGGTGGTATTTTGGTTGTTGCGGTATGTTTGTATCCTCCTGTTATGAATATGCTTTTGGAAAAATTGGTTAAGCCAATTAGTTATAAATTCTATGAAAAATTAAGTGAAATCTTTGGCAAATTCAAACAGGGGTTCCGAATTATTCAAACTCCGAGTATGTATGCAAGAGTTGGGTTGGAATCACTTGGCATTTGGGCTTGTTATGCTATTCCAATGTATATTCACTTCTACTGTTTCAGTTTTTCTGCTGATATTCATCTTGGAATAACTGATGCCTTATTTTTATTGGTAGTTTCAGGGATTGGTGTTTCGATTGCTCCCACCCCAGGTGGTGTTGGCGTTTTTCACTTGGTAGTGGGAACTGCAATTATGACTTTGTACGGATTGACAAAAGAACAAGCTATGGCCTATGCAACGGTGAATCATTTTATAAATATGATGTTCCAGATTGTAGTTGGTTTAGCATTCTTCCTAAGAGAAAGAGTTGTGAAAATGCCACAAGTAGATGAGAATGGAGAATTAGAAACTTTAACAAATGAATAATTAATTAGGGAAGATTGTGTATTTAAAAGAAAAAGAGGACGCAAAAATAAAGATGCAAATTAAAGAAAAGCCAAAGACTATGAAGGTTGATTACAGCATCATTATTCCAACTTTACAAGAAGAAAAAATCTTGGAGAGCGTACTATCTTTATACACACATGAATACAAAAAAAAGTATAATTTTGAGTTGATAGTATCAGACGGAGGCTCGACCGATAATACAATTGAAATAGCAAATAAATACGCCGACAAAGTCGTAGTCCACGATAAAGCAAAAAAACAAACAATCGGCGAAGGCAGAAATATGGGAGCAGATGTTGCCGAAGGGGATATTCTTATTTTTATAAATGCTGATACTTATCCGGCGGATTTTGAGCAGTTTTTCGGGGCGGTAGGTAGGTTGAGAGATACACAGGATTCTCAAATTGCTATTTCATGCCATTGCCAAGCAATTCCCGAAGAGGAAAGAATGGTCGATAGAATTTTCTATTCTATCCATAACCCTATTCTGAAAATTGGAACAAAACTCGGTTTTGGCTACGGTAGAGGAGAGTGTCAGGTAATCAAAAAAAATGCTTTTAAAATAGTCGGTGGCTATGATGCAACTGTTCATGCGGGAGAGGATTTTGATTTGTATGGCCGGTTGACAAAGATTGGTAAAATTAAGTATGATACGGATTTGCTTGTTTATGAATCCACCCGCCGTTTTAGAAAATTCGGTTACTTTCGTGTGCTTTCATTATGGGCTATGAATGCAATAACAGTCAAGCTGAAGGGTAGATCAATGTCTGAAGATTGGGAAGCAGTTAGATAATATTTCAAGGGCTTAGACGTTTAGACAAAGTTCATAAGATACTTATATTGTATAATGAATATTCTGAAATCTGAACAGTTTACCAATTTCACTGCCCAAATTTCAATAAATAAAATAATTAATAATAGAAAATAAAATCATGAATTTAGTAGCATTAGTAGGTCGTCCGAATGTGGGCAAATCCACATTATTTAATAGGCTTACCGAAAACCAAAATAAAGCGATTGTCGAAGATATTCCCGGCGTAACCCGTGATAGGATTTACGGGAAATCGGATTGGAACGGAAAATATTTCGACTTGATTGATACCGGAGGATTTATCCCCGGTACAGAAGATGAGATGGAAAAAGCTATCCGTGAACAAGCAATGATGGCAATCGAAGAAGCCGACGTTATCATTTTTGTAACAGATGGGCGTGATGGCGTAACGGCGTTTGACCAAGATATAGCAACGATTTTAAGAAATTCTGGAAAGCCGGTAGTCTTAGTCGTAAATAAATGCGATAATCATAAACAGGACGATGCTGCATACGAATTTTGGAATCTCGGATTAAATGAACCCTATCCAATTTCTTCAACAAATGGACATAATACGGGTGATTTTCTCGACGAAGTAGTAGGCTATCTTGATGAAATCGGCGAAGAAGAGGAAGACGAACGCTTGAAATTAGCCTTTGTGGGTCGTCCAAATGCTGGAAAATCATCAATGACAAATGCCTTCTTGGGCGAGGATAGAATGATTGTCACCGATATTCCAGGAACTACTCGTGATTCTGTAGATAGTGTTATAAAATACTACGGCGAAGAAATTGTTTTGATTGATACAGCAGGACTTCGCAGACGCTCCCACGTAAAAGAAAATATCGAAATGTTTAGCATTATGCGTACAGCCCGTGCGATTGAAAGATGCGATGTCGGAGTAGTTCTAATTGATGCCACTCGTGGAATTGAAGACCAGGATAAGAAAATTATCAATCAAGTAAACGATGCCCGAAAAGGCTTACTTATTGCCGTGAATAAATGGGATATCAAAGAAGAAAAAGACCACAAAACAGTAGATGAATTGACAAAGAAATACCGTGAAGAAATGCGTACTTTCGATTATGTACCTATGGTTTTTGTTTCAGCTATGACTAAGCAGAGAATTAATAGAATTATCGAAATATCCAAGAAAATCAAGGAAAACCGTGAACGACGTATTCCTACAGGAAAGCTGAATGATATAATGATTCCTATCATGGAACGCACCCCTCCTCCCGCTGTAAAAGCAAGAGATTTGCGTATCAATTATATCACGCAAACCAGTACTGAACCACCAGTATTTGCATTCTTCTGTAATCATCCGACTCTAATTCCGAAAGCATATAAACGCTTTCTTGAGCGTAAGTTAAGGGAAAATTTTGATTTTGAAGGTACTCCGATTTCATTCGTATTCCGAGCAAAAAATAAGAAGAAAGACGAATTATAGTTTTGAATTTTTGATTGATAATTGACAAGTAATAAGATGGAATCCATATTACAGCAGGGTTCCATTTTTTATGCGTCTCTCTCACTTGTTTGCCTCACGATGGAGTTCAGATAGCAACTGAAGAGCCTCGATAGGAGTAAGAGAATCAGGATTTATACGGCGTAATTTATCCCGTAAATCGTCGTCTCTAATTTCGAAAATAGCTAATTGTCCTTCAGACGGTTTATGTTTATCACGTTTAGTTTTGACTTTTTTGAGGTCGATTTTCTGGTTATTTTCAGAGTCTTTTCCCTCGAAAATATCCATTAATTCATTAGCACGCTCAATCACATCAAACGGAAGACCGGCCATTTTTGCAACATGAATCCCGAAAGATTTATCACTTCCACCTGGCTTTACTTCATGAGTAAATATTAGATTTGAACCACTTCCGATAACGTCTATGCGATAGTTGTGGATTCGTTCATATTTTTCGGCTAAGGTGTTTAGCTCGTGGTAGTGGGTAGCAAATAAAGTTTTTGCTGCTATATGATTATGAATATATTCCGTAATCGACCAAGCTATTGCAATACCATCAGTTGTAGCCGTTCCTCGCCCTACTTCATCAAGCAGAATAAGACTTTTTTCAGTAGCATTATTCATAATATTTGCAGCTTCTTGCATCTCGATTAGGAATGTCGATTCGCCTGCCGCAATATTATCCTGAGCTCCTACACGAGTAAAAATTCTATCGACTATACCAATATGAGCAGATTCAGCAGGCACAAAACAGCCTATTTGTGAAAGAAATACAGCCAGTCCTGTCTGACGTAAATAGCAGGATTTACCACTCATATTAGGGCCGGTGATGATATGTACCTGATTTTCGATTATATCAAGAGAAGTAGAATTCGGAGTAAATGGCGTACCCGGCGGTAGTAATTTTTCAACTACAGGGTGGCGGGCATTAAGCAGTTCAAGAGTCTCGCTATCATCTACTTTCGGACGGATATATTTGTTTTTAAAAGAGACTTCGGCAAGCGATTGCAAGCAGTCAATCACAGAAATATTCATTGCTGCTGTTCTTACTCCTGCTATATATTGGTTGATGTGGACTAATACATCTTCATAAAGCTGCTTTTCTAATTCGCCGATTTTTTCCTCTGCTCCGAGTATATCGCCTTCAATTTGCTTGAGTTCGGGAGTTGTGTAGCGTTCTGAATTTGCTAAGGTTTGCTTGCGTTCGTAATTATCGGGAACCTTATCAGAATGTATTCGGCTTACTTCTATATAGTATCCAAAAACATTGTTAAAACCGACTTTCAATTTTTGAATATCCGTAGCATTTCTTTCTCTGTCCTGATATTCCTTAATCCAGTCTGAGCCTTGAGTTTTCGCCTTGACATAACGGTCTAATTCTTCATTATACCCTTTTTTAAAAACTTTTCCTGTGCCTAATTGTACTGTTGGTTCATCAGTAAAAGCCCCCTTTAGCATCTCTGCTAAATCAGAAAGCGTTTCTAATTTTTCGTTTAGATTTTCTATTGGTTTGCATGGTATCTCCAAAAGAATTTCTTTGACTTTCGGAAGACGGTACAAACTATCACGTAGATTTACAAGTTCACGTGGATTAATTCTTCGGGTTGCAACTTTCGACATCAGACGTTCCAAATCGGAAATATGGGATAATTCCTCACGAATCATCTGGCGTTTCAGTGGGTCTTTTACAAGAGCTTCGACTGCATCATGTCTTTGCAATACGGATTCTAATTTTCTCAGCGGATTAGAAATCCATTTTTTCAAAAGGCGACCACCCATAGGGGTTTTTGTATCATCAAGAACATTTATTAATGCAGCATTTTTATCATCGTGCATTGAGAACAGAATTTCTAAATTTCTTCTCGTGGCTGCATCTAAGGTCATATATTCGGAAGGGTCATATAGCGATAGTGTCTGAATATGTCGGTAGTTATCCTTTTGAGTTTCGGACACATAATTGAGCAAAGCACCGGCAGCAACCACTGCAGCAGTCTTATCCTCAATTCCGAAACCTTTTAGGTTCAGTGATTTAAAATGATTGATAAGATTGTCGCGTGCAAATTCCTCATCAAACATCCATGATTCTAATTTTGCCGTAGAGGGCATTTCAAAATTAGAATGTATTATACTTTTGATTTCCTTCTGCTGTTCTTTACTAAGGATTACTTCAGCAGGAGCGATATTATTCAGAACGTCCGGTAGTTTGTTTATTGCTACTTCTGTAGTTTGAAATTCTCCTGTCGATACATCGCAAAATGCAATACCGGCAGAACTTTCTTTCTTTGTCTTATGCAGATATACAGCACAGCAGAAATTATTTTTTTTCGCATCTAATAGCTTTTCATTCAAGGATATACCAGCCGTAATTACCTCTGTTACTCCACGTTTTACTATTCCACGAGCCAATTTAGGGTCTTCCAACTGATTGCATACTGCTACTCTATGCCCGGCACGTACTAATTTAGCGACATAATTATCCAACTGATGGTGCGGAAAACCTGCAAGTTCTATATCGCCTGCACCGCCGTTATTTCGCTTAGTAAGCGTCAAACCGCAAGCTTTTGAGGCAACTATTGCATCTTCGCCGAAAGTCTCGAAGAAATCCCCCATTCTGAAAAGCATAATTGAATCGGGATATTTATCTTTTTCTTGGTAATACTGCCTCATCAGAGGAGTAACTTTTTTCCCATCTAATTTTAGTTCGTCTTTGGGTTTCGGTTTTCTGCCCATGGCTAATCCTTATTTGCTTTCTTGAATATCAGATAAAATTTTTGTTAAAAATGGAACTGCGGAAGATGCTGTTTGTTTATCAAATGGAATCTCAACATCAGGAATAATCGGTTTTGCAAGTGCATCACTTCCGTCAGGAAGAGTGGCTTTCCCCGGAGTAAATGACAGAGTATATGAACCAGGAAGAGAATAGTATAGGGACTCGTACTGCGAAGCCGGAGCTTTTCTGCCATAGACAGTTCCAATCTTATGGAACTGAACTAACTTTATCAAATCGTTTGAGAATCCGACAGAGCGTTCATCAACTATGAAATATAATTTTCGATTAGGAACGTGGTTATGTCCCTTGATTATTGCGGGAAAGTCGTTGTAGCTATTCCATTTATTTCCCGGAGCTGTATATTCTGCAAAAGCCCAATCAATGCCTTTTAGTTGTTTATCGACAAACATTCCGATTGCTAAAGGATTGATATGTATCCTACCTCGGCAATCAAAAATTATATGTTTATAGTTTTTGAGCATTTTTCGATTATCCATTAATTCCTTATCTGTCCAAACCGTTACATCAATATATAGAATACTGTCGGCTAACGGGTGCACTATACGTGGACGAGTCTCCTGTATCTGTCCAAGTTCGTGGCTACGTTTTACGATTTTCGTTTCTGTTTGTCCATTCGGATATTTGAATTCAAATTCGATTTCCGTATCTTTATCACCAATTCTGTATGTTGAGAATTTCTTGGTATTTAGAAAATTATAATAAGGTTCATTCGGATTATTAAATAATTCAGATACTTTCTTTCCGTTAATTTTTATGATTTCTGTTCCTTCGACTACCAAAGTGGAATCATAAGTAATATTCACCATTAATTCACGGTTATCAGTAAACTTTGTGCGGAATGGGAATGTATAATATTTTGAATTATCCCAGCCCTCATAAACAAAAATATTCGGGCGTTTGAACTCGGCAACAAATTCATTTAGTAACTCATCAAATTCATCTTGGTTTATTTCCAAATTCACTCTTTGCAAATAAGTCATATACATATTTTCAAGGTTATCCAATGCTTCAGCATTCAAATCTATTCCAAAATTTTTGAAATATATGTACAAGTCCGTCAATATTGCAATTCTTGAAACCGCATCTTCCGCTGTCAGATAATATCCGGCCGGTCGTCTTTCAGTAGCATAGATTGAGAAATCCATTTTTTCGTTTGACGGAGGTATAGTTTGTGGTTTATCGTTTACCGTTTTACCCCATAGAGCTAAAGGTATTTGTACTTCATATCCTCTTGGAGATTTGTAAGTGGCATACTCTCCCGGCTGAGAAAAACGAATTCTTTGGTCTTCATTTGCTTTCAAAGATAAAGATGTAGTACCTTTAAAAGATTCATCAGTTGTGATTTCAGGAATATATCCTGCTTCTAAAACTGAAGTCGGATAGTACCAACCGAATCCAGCTTTCGGATGAAAAATAGCACCTTCTGCACTAAAATCTTTTACCGGAATTTCCTCGTTTGTCTCAACGATTTTTACATGAATATCATCATAGTAAGCATCTACTTCGCCAATCGCCATCAGCCCAATTCTAACAGCATCAACGTCTTTTTCCCTTACCTTTACCTGTATTTTATGTTCAGTCCAATCAGCGGTTCCTCTGATAATTTCAGATTTTCTCTTACTTTGGACATAGCCGCTATCACGGTCAATACGCACCCAAAGCTGAGTCGCCCCGGAAATATCATAAGCCTTCTGTTTTGCTTTCATTGATACTTCGATTGTCTTGCCATAATAGCGTTTTGGCAGTTTTACTTCCTGCATCAAAGTACCTTCTCGAATCCGTGTACTCTGTGCGATATTGCGATATTGCGAAGCAAAAAATTCCATTTCATTTGCACTGTATGCCCCCATATGAAGCCAACTGTAGGCTAAAGAATCGTTATTATTTTGAGGTTTAACCGAGCGTGGCGGAATATTCCCATTGTTGATAATTTCTAAAGTAGGGCATAGGGGTTTATAATGATTTTCTATAAAATCCGCGATTGCTGAGGGATTAATACCATTTGTAATTGCTTCCACACCAGAGACTAATATATCGTCCCAATTTGCTTCAAGTCCGTTGAAAAATGGACTGTAATATCTGACCATACCGTGTACGTTTGCAAAATCTACCAAGTTCATCATATCATCATTCGAGAGCCTAACATTTCCATTTATTACTTTTGCTTGTTCGTTTGGCTGAATGATTTCAAATTTTATATCATCAAGATAAGCATCTCCCAATCCAAAAAGAGAAATACCGTATGAAAGTTCAGACGCATTATTCGGAATTTTTATCTCCATTACTCGTTCTTCCCAATCGTATGATTTTATAGGTTGATTGGTTAGCTCTTTGAAATCAAAAGTTCCGTCATTGTTCTTGATTTGGAAAAATACAACTGCACGAGAAGAGTCATTTAAAAATGAAGCACGGGAAGTATATGTTATCCGTATAGTTTTTCCTATGTAGCGATAAGCTGAAATTGACTGATAAAATAATCCACGTTTTATAGTTGTATCAAGTTGTTTGTGAAGGTATATCCGACCTGAAAAATCACCTTGCCCCGGTGTATGGTCGGTAGCAATAAACTGATAACCTACCTCTGCATACGCTTCGGGAAGAGTCCAAAAAGTAGGAGGCATTCCCTTTCGAGAGGATTCGAAATCCAAATTTCTTGGTTCATATAGAGAGATTTGTGCACTAAACACACTTGTTGAAGCTGCTAAAAGCAACAGTAAAACCAATATCTTCTTCATACTAAATTCGCAATAATCAAATAAGAATTTGACGTTATTTGGTGCTTGTTAGTGTGTTATGGGTGTAATAGGGGTAAATCTTATTTTGAGGAGTAGGGGATTTTATGTCTATATTTCCCAATTCTTCTAAATTAGTTTTAATTTTGCATTACTGATTTTTTGACGTTTTAATTACGTTGTAATTAAGTGTATAATTATTTTTTATATGATAGGAGGTAAAAAATGAGCTATGATTTTGTATTTGGTTAGAGCAAAGTTCTAAAATTTTAGGCTTCGACTTCGCTCAGCCATCTTCCCACCAAGCCCCCTGAGCGGAGTCGAAGGGTACTTGCGGGAAGCAAATCAACAAAGCTATCGCCCCTTCGACTACGCTCAGGGGACTTGGTTTGCTCTTTGCAGGTAGGCTGAGCGACAGTCGAAGTCGGAAGCCACAAGAAAATCTTTCGCCCCTTCGACTACGCTCAGGGAGCTTTCTAATGATTGATTTTCGCACGTAGTGCGGAGTATCAATCTCGTTTCTGATGAAGGCGGAAACTGGGCCGTAGTCTTCTGTGCCGTCTGTATAGATAACGGCATAGCGGTAGTAGTACATATTTCCGTAAATGTAGTCATTCCAGTTGAGAAGGATATACCCTCTTGCTTCTGCGTCGTTGTCTTTTAAATTAATTATATTTTGGGTCATTCCGTAGTTTGAGGCTAATTGGAAACCGATGAAATCAACGGTTTTATTTGCATCAATAACAGGTACTGCTACAAATCTTATGTCGGCAGGGGTTGTGCCTTCCGCTGTTTTAAAACTTACTGGTTCAAATTTTGATACGAAAGTCCATGTTGTTTTATCGTTAATTCCTGCGTAGCCATTATCAGCAGCATCATTAAAACAAGTAGCTTCGATTTGCACGTAATAATTTTCTTCATATTCTAAATCATTGTCAAGATTGATAGTTACTTTGTTTTCCTCGATTGTTACATCAGCAACATTAATTTCTTGGACTTTACTATCATCAGATTTGTAAAGTGTGATCTTACCGGCATCTTTTACTACTTCTTCATCAAAAGTAATAACTAAATTTGCATCTACGGATACTTCGCTGGCACCATTTTCAGGGCTGAAAGATTTTACAGAAGGGCCGCTATTATCTGCCCATTGGTGAGCCGGATACCCATCGTTTAAATCAGGATCCATTGTCCAAATTCCATCCTGTCCGAAAGTCCAATCAGTAGGGAAAGTAGATTGGTCTTTCATATCTGCTGTAGTTTTAGCTGTGGCAGTTCCCACCGCAGTGCTAGTTTGGCCAGATGTGTTCTTGTCGAAAAAGTTGTGTTGATATGTAGGAGTACCGCTACTATTACCTACAAAGCCTTTTCCCGTTAAGTTATTATTAGATTTATCAAGAACTTTACCGGTAGAATAGCAGTATTCTATAGTAGCATTCTCATTATGCCCACAGAAACCACCGAAATTAGTATGTGCCGAACCGCTACTTTTACGAGTAACATCAGCTCTTGAATAAGAATCGCTAATCGTGGAACCCAAGAAATTATCTCCAACGAGTCCGCCGACATAATTATTACCCGACACCGTACCCGTGGAATAAGAATCGCTAACTGTGGCTTCGTAATTCCTTCCAACGAGTCCGCCGACATAATTACCTGTACCCGACACCGTACCCGTGGAATAAGAATTGCTAATCCTGGAACTCTCAGTATTCACTCCAACGAGTCCGCCGACAAAATTACTACCAGATACCGAACCTGTGGAATAAGAGTTGCTAATCCTGGAATTATTGAGATTATATCCAACGAGTCCGCCGACATAATAACAACCAGTGATATTACAATTTACAATTCCTATGTTTTCAATAGTTGCTCCACCTGTACGACCAAATAAACCGACCCCATTTTGATTAGTACGATGAATATACAAATTAGAAATTTTATGCCCCTTGCCATTGAATTTGCCCTCGAATTTATTGTTATTATTCCCTATAGGCGAGAAGCCATATTTATCGCCGTCATCCCAATCGACAGAACCATCGCCATCCCAATCAACCGAATGTTCATTTGCATTAAAAGTAATATCCTCAGTAAGGATAAAACGCTCACCCCAATCACCTGGAGTATTTGATAATTCTATCAAATCGCCAGTAGTTGCAATTTTATAGGGATCAGCCTCACTACCATCTCCACCGGAGTATGTAGCCGCCCAAGAAGAGCCTGTCACAACAAAAATCATCAAAGCGATTAACATAAATTTTTTCATGTCAATACCGTATATAAATTTGAAAAATAAAGTCCTTACAAAATTACAAAAATTTTTCAATATAACAATAAAAAAAATCTTTCGCCCCTT
>PDWI01000461.1_pt1 | contig 65973 bp, 62 predicted proteins | sample 1430891 | NCBI WGS metagenome assembly PDWI01 (sample SAMN01162508, study PRJNA174530) | Oral metagenome, whole genome shotgun sequencing project. | biome: Marine environment; feature: Marine mammal; material: Swab sample of the gingival sulcus; isolation source: swab sample of gingival sulcus...
GGGTGCACTCATCTCTACCTTGCCACCTTCATTGAGTGTACTAGTCTAACTCAATAAACCTATCATACAAGGGTGCGCAGTGCGCACCGATAGATGAACGTCTCGTTTTCTTTAATGTCTAATTTAGCTTAGTTTGTTTGGCTATGTTACTTATTATTAGTTAGTGAACTGGTTCAGGCGGTGCGCGATGCACACCCTACGGAATATCTGAGTGTTTGTAAGATTTATAGCATTTTAGTACCGTCATTCTGGGAAATATAGCTTATTCCTAATGATGATGAACCAGTTTATCAACGATTTTAGCTAATAGAAGCCAGCCATCGCCTTTTTCTTGGCCTTTATTGATTCTATCCAGTTGTGCCAGAGACTTAAGTGTCTCTAAAAGCTGTGGCTCATCATAGTGCCTTAAAGCTGTCTGATACTGAGTTTTTTTTGACTGCCAGATTCGCAAGTTCCGACAAGCTTGCTCGAAAGGTTGTCCAGAAGTTGAAATTTGTAACAAAGTATCAATTTCGCGACATAAGACTGTAGTGATATAAACCAAAGATTCATTTTCGTGTTCCAACTTCTCCACAACCCTTAGAGCATGAGGGTTCTTATTGAACAAAGCAGTGGTTAAATCGTCAATGCGAAAAACTGACATATCAGCCAACATTTCTTCAATCACGCTCTTTTTAATCGGCTGAGGGTGATCGCTGTGAGCTAACTGCATCAGGATTTGGTTAGTCCATAACAAGTTACCCTCAGAAAATTGAATAATGGTTTTTAGAGCCTCTCCATCGAGTTTTATCGCCAATTGTTCAGCCCGTTGATGTATCCAATTGGGCAATTGATTGCCGTAAATCGGTTTTGACATAACTGCCGTTGAACTGCGAAGTATTTCGCTAAACCATTTTTCTTTTTGAACTTTCTTGTCTAAATGGCTGGCTTGAATAATGAGAATATTATCCGACTGATGTGCGGCAATCTTAGCCACTTGCTCACCAATTTTCTTGGTGGGTTTATCGGTATCAAACCGTAACTCAATGATTTTTTTGGGGTCAAATAATCCAGGGCTTTGTAAGCTATCTAGAATACTTTGTAATTTGCTGCGATTGTCAATGTAGAAAATCTCACGCAAAGTAATCCCTTGTTGCTTGGCAGTTTGCACCAAATTATGTGCATTTTCTTCAGATAAAAAAGGCGTTTGACCATAAAAAACATAAACCTTATCCAAGGGTTTTTCTGGATTAGCTGCTAGTTCTTGGTTAAACACTTGAGATTCTATCATGTTACCGTCTCTGGTTATTTCTTATCGCTGTGATTGGCATTGAGTAAACTTAATTCTGCTAGCAGTGATTGCAAAGCAAGCCCTCTGTGGCTAATGCGATTTTTTTCTGCTTTACTGAGTTCTGCGGAAGTCATGCCGTGCGAAGGGACAAAAAACACAGGATCGTAGCCAAATCCACCTTCACCAAACGGCTCAGTGGTAATTTCTCCCTGCCAAATTCCCTCAGCTAAAATAGGCAGAGGATGAGTATCAGAAAGACACAGTGCCATAACGCAAACAAAAGCAGCTTTTCTGTCCGTTTTATCGGCTAGCTCAGTCAGCAATTTTTCAATATTTTTTTGATCACTCTTGGGCTGTTGGCTACTGAGTTGTTGATTGTCTATTTGGGCATAGCGTGCCGAATAGATACCCGGTTCACCACCCAAAGAAGGAACAACCAATCCCGAATCATCAGCCAGTGCAGGCAATCCGCTAATTTTCGCCGCATGTTTGGCTTTTAAAATCGCATTTTCTACAAAGGTTGTCCCAGTCTCTTCGACATCAAGAATACCAAACTCACTCTGTGGAATGACGGTGATGCCAGAAGGGGAGAGTAGGTCGTTCAACTCAGAAATCTTTCCTTTGTTGTTACTGGCAAGAACTAATTTTGTGATGGCTGTTCTCATTATTTTCTCCTCTTAGGTTGGCGGTTAAAAATGCTATCAAGTACCATGCGAAACGACAAAAACAAACTTAAAAACAAACCTGCAATGACACTAATCATGCCAATAGGAAGCAGCAAACTACTATCGGCAACACTCATTTGTTGCCCGTAGAATGTTTTTTCTAAAACGAGGCAAATAATGCCAACGATTAAAAGAATAATACTGATTAAATTCGCTTTGTGTTTAATTTTTGTCATTTTTCTATAATGGTTTTAAAAGGTTAACTATCAGCTAATCCCAACACGCGACGCTGCTCGATGAGAATTTCATCAATGCCTTTTTCAGCCAGTGTTAACATGTCATTCAATTGTTCTCTAGAGAAGTCTTTATCTTCAGCAGTGCCTTGGATTTCGACAAATTTGCGATGTTCGTTCATGATGACGTTCATATCCGTTTCAGCAATGGAGTCTTCATCGTAGTCCAAATCGAGAACGGCTTCACCGTTATAAACGCCAACTGAAATAGCGGCAACTTGTCCTGTAATTGGGTTTTTTTCTACTTTTTGATTGGCAACTAAATACTTGATGCAATCAACCAACGCGATAAAACCACCGTTAATCGCTGCTGTTCTGGTTCCGCCATCAGCCTGGATAACATCGCAATCAATAGTAATCGAACGCTCACCAAGCAGTGATAAGTCAACAACGGCACGCAGTGAACGGGCAATCAAGCGTTGTATTTCCATAGTGCGTCCACTTTGTTTGCCTTTGGCGGCTTCGCGAATATTTCGAGTTCCTGTTGCTCTGGGTAACATGCCGTATTCAGCGGTAACCCAACCTTGTTTTTTGCCTCTTAAAAAAGGCGGTACGCGCTCCTCAACACTAGCTGTACAAATGACTTTGGTATCTCCGCATGTAACTAAAACACTGCCCTCGGCATGTTTAGTAAAATTGCGAGTAAAGGTAATCGTGCGTAATTCATCGGGTTTTCTATTGCTTGGGCGCATACTTGTCTCATCAAAATGGTTAAATAATTATCCGTTATTCTAACAGAGAAACTGTATCGCTAGGAACAAAGACGATAATATTTTGTAGCGTGCTTTAGTAATTGCAATAAAAGATAGTTAAAATACACATCAGCTACAGAAATTCCAAAAAATAAAGCGTATAATGCCCCAATAATCCGCTAACAAAAAAGAAAATAATGACACAAAGTATGACAGGCTTTGCCCGTGTGCAGGCCGAAAGTGAATTGGGCACACTATCTATTGAATTAAAAGCAGTAAACAGTCGTTATCTCGACCTGTTTTTTAAAATTCCTGAATCAATTAAACCCTTTGAAAATCAATTTCGTCAATCAATTGCCAAAAAATTGGCACGTGGCAAAATCGAATGTAGCGTACGTTTTTATGCAGCTAATGAGACAAAATTAAGCATTAATGAAGATTACGTGAGTGCTTTGCTTAGTGTCTCTAAGCAGTTGGCAGAGCAAAATCAAATCGCCAATGTCAGCATGGGGGAGTTACTACGGTTGCCGGGTGTATTGGTTGAAAATGCCGTTGACAGCGAAGCTTTAAAAAGGTGGTTAATGCCACTCTTTGAGCAGGCCGTTGATGAGTTAATCGCTCAACGCCAGAGTGAGGGCCAGCATTTAAATAGCTTAATTACTGAGCGATTAGCCAGCGTCAAGGTGATTATTACCCAAGTGCAAGCCCATTACCAGCAATCAACTGAAACTGTTAAACAAAAATTGTACGATAAGTTGACTGATTTAGCAGAGCGTTACCAAAGCCAAGTTGATGAGATACGCTTTGAGCAAGAGCTGATTTACTTCTTACAAAAAATGGACATTGCTGAAGAAATTGACCGCTTAACAGGGCATATCGCTGAAGTAGAAAAGCTACTGGTTAGTCAGAAACCCGTGGGACGCAAATTAGACTTTTTAATGCAAGAAATGAACCGCGAAAGCAACACGATTGCTTCCAAATCGCAGAATTTGGGGTTAACCTTGAATGCCGTAGAGCTAAAAGTCTTATTAGAACAAATGCGAGAACAAATTCAAAACATTGAATAAAGAATTTAAAAAACAAACAATACAATAAAAATGAGCAAAAATAATCAAAAAGCAAAAGGGCGTTTGTGGATAGTAGCAGCGCCGAGTGGCGGTGGAAAAACGTCTTTAGTTGAGTCTGCCGTTGAAAAAATGACCGACTTAGTTCGTTCAGTTTCTTTTACTACCAGAGAAAAACGCGTTGGCGAGAATGACGGTACCGATTATGTCTTTGTTGATAAAGAAACTTTTGAGCGTTTAATCGTTGAGAAAAAAATGCTGGAATACGAAACCGTATTTGATAATTATTATGGGACGAGCTTGGCATTTATCAATGAGCATTTGGTGGCTGGACGCGATGTGGTTTTAACCATTGATTGGCAAGGCTCAAGACATGTGCGGAAAATTGTGCCAGAAAGCAAAGGCATTTTTATCTTGCCACCCAATATTGAAGCGTTGGAAGAGCGTTTGCAAAGCCGAGGACAGGATAATGAAGAAATTATCGCCAAACGAATGGCACAAGCAAAAGAACAAGCCTCGCATTACGATGAATTCGACTATTTAATTATCAATGACGATTTTGATAAGGCACTGGAGGAATTGATGACCATCTTTTCGGCAGACCGCTTGCGTAGACATCGCCAAGCAATCAACCATGCCGATTTGATTGAAAGTATGCTTTCGTAAACAGCATAGCGACACAATGATAAATAAGGCGTGAATTTTTATCGGAATAGGGCTATAATTAATAGCTTAGTATTTTTTATTTGAGGACAACCACATGGCACGAGTGACAATTGAAGATTGTATGAAAAACGAAGATGACAATCGTTTTAAAATTATTTTAGCCGCTGCAAAACGCGCTCATCAAATTAACAAAGGTGGTACAGCAAAAGTTCCAGAAGACAACGATAAGCCAACAGTTATTGCTTTGCGTGAAATTGCTGAAGGCCAAACCGATGTCGATGAAATTTTAGCTTTTGAAGAAAAAGTTGAAGTTATTTTTTAAATCATTTGAGAACGCTATTTAGATAATTATTAAGAGTTTTTCGCCATGTCAGAGCTATTTTCAGAATCAAAATATTATGATAGTAATTTATTTGGTTTAGCTGATATTTTGGCGAGCATTAAAAGCCTAATAAAACAAACACATTATCTAAGCAAAGAAGATCAAAAGCAGCTTATTGATTGCTGCTTGTTTGCCGCAAAAGCACATGATGGCGTTAAGCGTAGCTCTGGCGAACCCTACGCTTGCCATCCCATTAAAGTCGCTGAAATTTTGGCCAATGAAGTACGCTTTGGTCTGGTAGTTTTGCAGGCTGCTGTTTTACACGACGTTATTGAAGACACCGATTTTAGTAAATCAGAAATTGCCGATATTTTTGGCGATGAAGTTGCTTGCTTGGTTGATGGCGTCAGTAAACTAGAGAAAGACAAAAATATTTCTCCCCAAGAATTACAAGCCCGAACTTTTGAAAAACTGGTTGTTTCTATGGAAGCAGATCCTAGGGTAATCATGATTAAGTTTGCCGATCGCATGCACAATATGCAAACCCTAGATGCCTTACGACCTGAAAAACGCCGCCGCATTGCTCAAGAAACATTAGATGTTTACGTGCCAATTGCCAGTCGCTTAGGCATGTTTATTTTCAAGACTGAGTTAGAAGAACTGGCTTTCCGACATATTTACCCTTGGCGACATCGCATTGTTAAACGCTTGGATAAAGATAATCCAAAGCGAGACAAAATAGCAAAATCTGTAGAAAAAACTTTAAGTGAATGTTTTAAAGAGCATGACTTACAGGTTTCAATTCGTCGCCGAAGACGTAATTTGTTAAATATTTACAAAAAAATTGAGCGAAATCGCTCCAAAAGAAAGCCGCTAGAAAACGCCAGTATTCCGTTCATTATTATTACTGAAACAAACGAAGATTGCTATCGTGCTTTGGGCTATATTCACAGCCTATATCAGCCTGTGTTTAAAAAGTTGACGGATTATATCGCTTCGCCAAAAGTGAATGGCTATCGCTCTATCCATACTTCTGTGCTAACCAAAGAGCGACGCGTTATTAACTTTCAAATACGAACAAAACAAATGCACGGCGTTGCCGAATCGGGGATTATTGCTTTGTGGCGAGAGCATAACGAATCAAATAAAAACAACGAAAATGCAGTGAGCTTACAAGGTCGACCTGGTGATAAGTTTATCCGCCGTTGGCTAGGAAAAATGAAAGACTTGAGTGGCTTTTCAGACACGCCGCTAGAATACTATGAAGCCGTAAAACGCGATTTAATTGATTTTGATATTCAAGTTTTTACACCTAAAGGCGAGCCTATTGCTTTACCTAAGGGTGCAAGTGTGATTGATTTTTCCTACTATATTCACAAAGAAATTGGCAATCATCTCAGTACCGCCAAAGTCAATGGCGTTGAAGTGAGCATTGATTACAAACTGAGTACAGGGCAAACTGTTGAATTATTTACAGATCCATCGGTAACACCCAAAGGCTCGTGGCTGAAAAAAATCAAAACAGGGCGGGCAAGAACCGCCATACGTCACTTTCTAAGAAGTCTACCTGAGAAGGATTTAATTAAACGCGGTCGCAAAGAAATTGTCAGATACCTCAAAAAACACAATACCCATTATCAGCATTTAGATAGCATGCTGATAGAAGTGGCTGAAAAACGCTTTAAAATCAATTTGGATACGCTTTTTAAGAAAGTCGCACTTTATGAAATTACTCGCAGCGAAGTCCGAAAGTCATTACAGCAAGTAACGTTTAAAGATAGCTTTTTCTCCAATATCCGTATAAAAGTCTATAACGAACCCGGTGTTCTTGCTCGCGTCGCAAAAACAATGGGGAACAACAAAGTCAATATTCAAGGCATTCATCTACCAGATGATATGCAGACAGAGGAGGTGACTCTGATTTTTAAAATCCACCTCGATACCGTTTTACAACTAGAAAAAATAATTGATGAGCTAAAAGCTCTAAAATCCGTTAAATCCATCCAACATGAGGAAACAACCAATGAAACAAATTATAGCCACTGAAAATGCACCTGCCGCGATAGGTACTTATTCACAAGCCGTTCGCACAGGTGATTTAGTCTTTTTATCAGGACAAATTCCACTAGATCCAAAAACCATGGAATTAGTTGAGGGGTTTAGCGACCAAACACGCCAGGTTTTTAATAACTTAAAAGCTGTTGTTGAAGCTGCTGGTGGCAACATGGATCAGCTAATCAAACTCAATATTTTTGTGATGGATTTAGCAAATTTCGCAACGCTAAATGACATTATGGCCGAATACTTTTCAAAACCTTACCCAGCACGTGCAGCTGTTCAAGTTGCAGGCTTACCTAAAGGTGCGGAAGTAGAAATCGAAGCAATTCTAGATTTATCTTCATAATCAAGCATTAACATTCTAATACGCTAGAATACTAGAATATAGTACCGTCATTCTGAAAACATCTTATCAGGTAGAGTTTTGGTAAGGTAAGGTTCAGAATGACGGTGCTTTTTTATTCCTTATTTAACTTCGCATAATATATATTATGTTAAATTAAATAATGTATGAAGGGTAACCTTGCGGTGCTTAGCTTCCACTTCTCTATGTGTAATTATCTTTCTTTCCCAAGCTAATGAATGTCGGCTTTTATTTAGGTATCAGGCTCATTTAAGAATTTCTTGTGAATGTGTGCGGTCTTATTCCTGATATTTGGCTAACATGGTTTTGCATGCAGTAGAAAACCTAGCGACTTTCTTTTTTTGATAATCATAGCCAACCAACATGACTTCTGCAGTCGCAATTAGTTTATCGTTCTGATTTTTTATCTGATAACTTAAATTAAATGCTGTTTCTCTAAAGCTGCTAATGCTTAACTGAAATTTCAGTATATCTTGGTAAAATGCTTCTTTTTGATAGTTAACCTTTAGCGACTTCAGGATTAATCCTACACCGTAAAAATCAATCTCACTCTGATGAATTGAGCTGAAAAATTGTAGCCTTGCTTCATGCATTAGCGTAACGAGTTTATCATGTGCCAAGTGGTTACCGTAATTGATATCGTCAATTCTAACGGGAATCTGGGTATAGAACATCATAACCTCGTCGCGTTTGTAAGCCGTCTGTTTAAGTTTTAAAGGCTACCATGATAGCTTGAGCTACGTCGTCTTCCATTAGGTGGCATAATAATCGATAAAACATATCCCACTAAAATACCCGCTAAAACAGTTAACACACCAACAATAAAATCTCTTTTGCTGATTTGACTTTGCAAGGATTGATTTTCAGCCTGCAACTGCCTTGTCGTCTGCTCATTGGCAACCAATTGCTCTTGTAGCTGTTTGTTTTTTTTATCAATATCAACAGCATTTTGAGAAACTTTAGTTAGGCTTACGTATTGTGTTTTTGCATCTAACGTTTTTTGTTTTTCGACATCCAGTGCCTTGACTAATTGGGCAATTCGACGATTTTGCTCAATGAGTTTGTTTTTCAGTAGCTCTGAGCCTGAAAGAATGGCTTGTGCTTTTTTTCCATCCACACCAAATTGACTAATTAAGTGCTTTTTTTCTTCCAATTCTGCTGAAACTTTTGCCAATTGTTCTTTTTTTTCAGTAAGTTCACTTTGAATTTTATCAAATTGCTCATGAACACTGGATTTTCGCAAAACATAAAAGTTAGATAACCACCCTACTTTATTATTGGCAGTTCTTACTTTTACGTAGCCTTTTTGATTTGCTAGAACTTTAACCTTTTGACCTGCACTTATCATGCTGATAATTTTAGATTTTTTATTGGCTTCACTGCGTAAAGGTGCTTTTATTTCATCACTGGTCCAGACATCTTGAGCATATCCGTACGTTAGAGGCAACAAAGCCAATCCTAAAATAACGAGGTATTTTTTCATTTAAATTTACCTTTTATCCTTTGATACCATTGTGTCTAAGCAATGCTTCAATCGTTGGTTGACGACCTCTGAAAGCAACAAAATTCTCCATAGCGGTTCTCGAAGAACCTCTTTCTAAGATTTCTGTTTTAAATTGTAAGCCGACAGCTTGATTGTAAACGCCCTCTTCTTCAAATTTTGCAAAAGCATCCGCTGATAAAACTTCAGCCCATTTGTAACTGAAATAGCCTGCAGCATAGCCACCAGCAAAAATATGCGAGAAACTCATTGGGAAACGCGAGTATTCCGGTGCTGGCGTTACGGCGACTTGCTCACGAACTTGAGCCAATGTCTTCATGACATCTTGAGGATCTTCATCGTTATATTCTGCATGAATTTTCATATCAAATAGTGAAAACTCTAGCTGTCGAAGCATCTGTAAGGCAGAATGATAATTTTTTGATGCCGTTAATTTTTCAAATAAATCATCAGGTAATGCCTCACCCGTCTGTTTATGTACCGTCATTCTGGCGAGTACTTCTCGCTCAAAACAGAAATTTTCCATAAATTGACTAGGTAATTCAACAGCATCCCACTCAACGCCATTAATACCTGAAATGGCACTGTATTTGACTTTTGTTAACATGTGATGCAATCCATGACCAAATTCATGGAAAAGCGTCACAACTTCATCGTGAGACAAATAAGCCACATCGTCGCCAACAGGTGGAATAAAGTTGCAAGTCAAATAAGCAACTGGAAGTTGTTGTATTTTTAAACTCGTAATTTTATCAATCGCCCCATTCATCCATGCACCGCCATTTTTACCCTGTCTGGCGTATAAATCCATATAGAAGTAAGCGATAACTTCACCGTTTTGGTCTTTAATGGCGTAAGTTGTCACATCATCGTGCCATTTGCTCAGTGCGTTTGTTTCTTCAAAATCAATAGCAAACAAGCTCTTGCTAATCGAAAACAAGCCTTTTATCACGCTGGGCACTGGGAAATAATCTCGCAACTGTTCTTGAGAAATTGAATATTCAGCCTGTTTTAACTTTTCAGAAGCGTAGGCAACATCCCATGGCTGCAAATCTTCTAAGCCCAATTTTTCAGCGGCAAAAGCTTTTAATTCTGCAAATTCTTTCTCGCCCTGCCCTTTGGATTTTTCAACTAAATCAAGTAAAAACTTAATCACTGTATCAGCGTCACTCGCCATTTTGTCAGATAATGACAGTGCGGCATAATTCTCAAAACCTAATAATTTTGCAATATCTGAGCGAACGGCAAGAATTGCTTCAATAACGCTGGTATTATCAAATTCTCCTGCGTTAGGACCACACTCTGAAGCTCTGGTTGCATAGGCGTAATACAGTTCCTCTCTGAGTTTGCGATTATCAGCATAAGTCAATGCAGGATAGTAAGACGGGAAGTCCAAAGTAATCCAATAGCCATCAACATCATTTTCAGCGGCCAATTGTTGGTAAAGACCTTTGGCAGAACCGGGAATACCTGCTAGCTCTGCTTCATCTTTTATGTGCAGATGAAACGCTTGTGTGGCATCTAATACGTTATTGGAAAAGGTTGTATAAAGCTCACTAGCGGCCTGAGCTAACTTTTGGTACTCGGCTTTTTTATCATCAGCCAAATTAACACCAGATAGCTCAAAATCACGAATAGCGTCATTCACCAATTTTTTTTGAGCATCGTTATACTGCTCAAACGCCTGACTATCACGTAATTGTCTGTAGAAATTATACAAACCAGAGTGCTGTGCCATTTCTGCACTGTATTGCGATAAAATGGGTTGGCAAGCTTGGTAAGATTCTCGCCACGCTTCGTTGTTCATCACGGAATGTAAATGTGAAATAGGTGACCAAGCTTTGCTCAATTTTTCACCAAGCACTTCTAATTCCTCGTAAGTCTCCCAACTAATTTCTGCGTTGGCGAGCAGGTCTTCAATTTTTTCTTTTGAGTGCTCACAGAGAGACTGAATTGCAGGCAAAGCATGCTCTGGTTTGATTTTATCGTAATCGGGGAATTGCTGTATGGATAGTAAGGGATTGTTTGTTGTCATCATTATTATATAAAGTTAGATAAAATAGTATTAGAAAGTGATTACCAGTATAGTAAAATCGCTTAACTTTTGCTAAAGGGTCATGCCGTCTCGCCGTATTAGCTATACTGTCTTCGACGGCAAGCCTTGTATCAAAAATTAATTTATTTACTATAGCTAATGCTGGATAATATCTTTTCTACCGTTTTTTGTGGGTTGTCTGATTGTGTAATTGGTCGTCCAATCACCAAATAGTCTGAGCCAGATTGCAGTGCTTTTTCTGGCGTCATGATGCGATGTTGGTCGTCTTGTGAGCTGTCGGCAAGGCGAATACCTGGCGTTACCAAAATAAAGTCTTTTCCTAGCTGTTGTTTTAAACGCCCAGCTTCCAACGCGGAACAAACCACGCCGTCAATACCGTTATCTTTAGCCAAACTAGCTAGGCGATTAACTTGATCTTCTAATGGCGTATTTACTCCTAACGCTTGTAAAGTTTCTTCGTCCATACTGGTTAACACGGTGACGGCAGTAATTAATGGGCGTTTTTCTAAGTCTCCCAAAGTTTGCATGACTTTTTTCATCATGCCTGCACCGCCGCTAGCATGAATATTGGTCATCCAAACACCCAGTTTGGCGGCTTCTAGACAAGCTTTTGCCGTCGTGTTGGGTATATCATGAAATTTTAAATCCAAGAAAATCTCAAACCCCAATGCCTGTAATCGTTTGACAACTTCAGGACCGGAGGCAACAAATAGTTCTTTACCAACTTTTACCCTAACCTCTTTAGGGTTAAGTTTTTTGGCAAAATCAACAGCCAAATCAGCATTGGGAAAATCAAGTGCAACAATAATAGGAGAAATAGACATACTAGAATCGATATTTACTAAATAAGGCAGAACATTATACTAAGCTCTATTCAACATTTAAAGCGATATATAGTAAGGTTAATCAATTCTCGTTACGGCGTTGCACAGTTCATGTTTTTTGTACGAGATTGAATATGCCAGAAAACAACTTTATCCCTTAGAAGCAGCCGACTTTTTAAAGTCTAGTAATTCTTTATGGGCTTTTAGTAGCATTTTTTCGGTGGTTTCCCAGTTGACACAACCGTCAGTGACAGATACGCCATAAGCCAAATCTTCACGGTTAGATGATATTTTCTGGTTACCCTCATTTAAGTGCGACTCAATCATCAAACCAACAATGGACTGGTTTCCCTCTGTGATTTGGTGAATACAATTCTCCATGACCAAAGGCTGTAGAAGTGGATTTTTATTTGAATTTGCATGTGAGCAATCGACAACAATACTCTGAGGCAAGCCTGCTTCTGCCAAAGCGTTTTCTGTCAGAATGATATTGACACTGTCGTAATTAGGACCGTGTCTACCACCCCGTAATACAACGTGTGAATAAGGGTTTCCCGTAGAGTGCGTAATTGCAGAACGACCTTCTGAATCGATACCTAAAAAACTATGTGGCGATGAGGCAGACTGCATCGCGTTAACACAAGTATCCAAGCTACCGTCTGTGCCATTTTTAAAGCCAACAGGGGTAGAAAGCCCCGAACTCATTTCTCTGTGTGTTTGAGATTCTGATGTTCTTGCACCAATTGCTGTCCAGCTAATTAAGTCACCAATGAACTGAGGCATAATTGGATCTAGAGCCTCCGTTGCCGTAGGTACACCCATTTCCGCCAAATCCATTAATAACTTTCTGGCAATACGCACACCTTTGCTGATGTTAAATGAGTCATCTAAATCAGGGTCATTAATAAAGCCTTTCCAGCCAACTGTCGTTCTAGGTTTCTCAAAATAAACACGCATTACCAAGTAAATAGTTTCTGAAACTTCCTCTGCCAATCGTTTAAATCGATGAGCATACTCCATGGCTGATTCAATATCGTGAATGGAACAAGGACCTGCAACCACAAAGATGCGGTCGTCTTTTCTGTCTAAAATATTTTGAATAACTGTTCTTCCCTGCAATACCGTCTGAGCAATCTTATCATTAATCGGTAGCTCTTCACGCAGCTGTCTTGGTGTTAGTAACGGTTCTTGGGAAACGATGTGTACATTGCGCAATTGTTCGTCTTGTGCCATTTTTATTCTCTAGTTATGGTAGCTCTTAAACAGCTATCTTACGAACTCAAGCCAAAAAATCAAGCCAAAAAATCAACAAACGCTTTCAAAAATATTTAAAAGTATAATTATTTCAAATAGCTTAAGGGGGTTCTTTATTTTTTATTCAAAGCAATTGGTGAAAATTTTAGTTTTTTTACAAAAAAAGTTTGACAACCCTCCGCTCAAACCGTATCATTCGCACTCCAATTTACACACTCTGATTTGCCCGGGTGGCGAAATTGGTAGACGCAAGGGATTTAAAATCCCTCGGTGGTAACACCGTGCCGGTTCGAGTCCGGCCCTGGGCACCATTTGATACTTAGTTTAGACTAATTCAAATTCTTCAAAAATTTTTATCTTTTATTCCCTTCGATATTTGATTTTTCTTTGGATATTCCCTACTCCAGAATGACGGTACTTATTTGTATTCATTTTTATAAATGCTGTACTAAGTTACTCGTGTCATGTTTGCGATGATGTGCCTTGTAGCAAAAAATTTTGTCATGACTATATATTTTATTTTTAATGCTAATGGGCTAAACTTATCCCATGAAAAAACAAAATATTTTAATTGTCGAAGATGAAAAAGCCATTGCTGATACCTTGGTTTATGCTTTAAGCAGTGAAAATTTCAATAGTCATTGGGTTAGCGGTGGTGAGAGTGCTATTCAGGCAATCAAAGACAATCATTATGATTGTGTTTTGCTAGACATTGGCCTGCCCGATATCAACGGTTTTGAGGTGCTAAAAAGCATTCGCTCTCACAGTGATATTCCAGTACTTTTTTTAACGGCTAGAAGCGAAGAAATCGATAAAATTTTAGGGTTGGAAATGGGCGCTGATGATTACATTACGAAACCTTTCAGTCCCAGAGAAGTGGTGGCACGCATCAGAGTTATTCTCCGTCGCATAAACCGAACGAATACCGCGGAAACTATAAAAACGACAACAACCCCCGTCGAACATTTTCAACTTAACGAAGCTGCCGCAATTATTACTTTGCAACAGCAAGAGTTATCTTTAACTAAAGCGGAGTACTTACTACTTAAGACCTTTATTTCTCAGCCTAATCGCGTTTTTAGTCGCAGCCAATTGATTGCAGCCGTATGGGATGAAAATCACCCCTCTGACGAACGAGCGATTGATACACACGTCAAAACTCTGCGGGCAAAAATTCGCGAAATTGACGATAAAAACAATTATATTCACACACACCGAGGTTTGGGTTACAGCTTGCAGCTATAAGTAAAATAGCTTAAATTTCACTGCGGCGTTATGCCGCATTGTATTAGCTATACTTTCTTTGACGGCAAACCTTTTCACTATATGATGCGTTTATTAAAAAAACTACTGACTAATTTTTCTTTCCGAATTTACCTACTGTATTTTCTTATTGTGGGTGGTGCAGCGTGGTTTATTGCCAGTCGTAGTTTACAAACCGTTGAAGTCAGTGTCAGTCAAGCGGCTGAGGAAATTCTTGTCGATACCGCCAATTTACTGGCAGAACTCGCAGGACAAGAAAGTAATGCCCAAAAAATCAACATCCAGCGTTTTGAAACGCTTATGCCCAAATATCTAGCTCGTCGCTTCAATGCCCCAATTTATCAACTTACCAAAAAACAACCGGATTTACAGGTCTATATTACCGACAAGAAAGGGAAAGTTCTATATGACTCTACAGGACAATCTGTAGGCAAAGACTTTAGTCGCTGGCGAGATGTTTCTCATACACTCAAAGGCGAATACGGTGCTCGCTCTAGTCCACTTAATCACACGGTTAAATCAACGACCAACGAGGACGAAAAAGGACTATTTGTTGCTGCACCGATTAAGCATAACAAAAAAATCATTGGTGTATTAACCGTTGTCAAAGGCAAAACGCCGCTGGGTGATTACGTTACACTTTCCACCAAAAAAATCACGGCTTATGCTTTTGCTGCTTTTTTTATTGCTTTGGTGATGGGAACTTTCACGACTTGGTGGTTATGGCGTTCTATTAATAAGCTTTCACGCTATGCCAAACAATTGGGACAGGGAAAACACGTCCCACAACCCAGAATTATTCACAGCGATTTTAAGCCCCTTGCCAATGCCGTTGAATCTATGTATAAAGACTTAGAGGGTAAAGAATATGTTGAGAATTACACGCACACGATGGCTCATGAGCTAAAATCGCCATTGACAGGAATCATTGCCACAACTGAGTTGTTACAGCAAAATTTATCGCCAGCTGATCGCCAGCAATTCGTCAACAATATCCACGATTCTGCCCAGCGCATGACGGACTTAATCGAGCGATTGCTTGAATTGGCAGCGGTTGAAAACAAAAATCAACTAGAACACACCCAAACGATTCATTTATCGCAGTTAGTCAAACAAGTCATTGCCTCAAGGGAAGTTTTGCTAGAAAAAAAACAGCTACAAATTCATTTACAAACTGATAATCAGTTAACCATTCAAGGTGAGCCTACCCTATTGTCACAAAGTTTGGCAAATCTACTGGATAATGCCATCGAATTTTCTAACGAAAAGGGTTCAATTAAAATAAGCGTCGAAAAAATCAGTGATGAAAAACAAAAAAACACCTGTAAAATTTCTTTGCACGATAGCGGTAACGGTATTGCTGATTTTGCTAAGGCGAGATTATTCGAACGCTTTTTCTCCACACCGAGGCCGCATAACCAACAGCGTAGCTCAGGGCTGGGGTTGGCTTTTGTCAAAGAAGTTGTTCAGCTGCACGGTGGTAGTGTTACACTAGATAATCACCCAGATGGCGGAGCAATTGCAACTATTTATCTGTAGACCCCAATTATCTTGGTACAGCGTTACGTCCTCTTGCCATACTAGTAGCTGTAGCGGAATTTTTTTGCATGACTATAATATATCAGAATGACGGTACCTTTTTCACTCAAAATGCTTTTTAGCTTGTTTTATTTTACCTACAATAAAAAAACCCAGAAATTGTTGCCAATCTCTGGGGTGTTTTTACATCTGCCTAAAAATAATCACCAAAGCGATTATTTTTATTTAACTCAAATGTTATTAGTTTTTAGTTTTATCAACTAATTTATTTGCTTCAATCCAAGGCATCATGGCACGCAATTTTGCACCAGTCTCTTCGATTGGGTGAGCGGCATTATTACGACGACGTGCAGTCATTGCAGGATAACCCATTGCACCTTCAGTAATAAACATTTTCGCATATTCACCATCTTGAATGCGTTTTAGGGCATTGCGCATCGCTTGACGAGATTCTTCGTTGATGACTTCAGGGCCAGTAACGTACTCGCCGTACTCAGCATTGTTTGAAATTGAGTAGTTCATGTTGGCGATACCACCTTCATACATTAAGTCTACAATCAGTTTTAATTCGTGAAGACACTCAAAATAAGCCATCTCAGGAGCGTAACCCGCTTCAGTTAACGTTTCAAAACCCGCTTTAACCAACTCAACTGCACCACCACATAAAACAGCCTGTTCACCAAACAAGTCAGTTTCAGTTTCGTCTTTGAAAGTCGTTTCAATAATACCACTACGACCGCCACCAACGCCTGCTGCGTAAGATAAAGCAACATCTTTTGCTGTACCCGTTGCATCTTGGTGAATAGCAATCAAATCTGGAATACCACCGCCGCGAACAAACTCACTACGTACTGTGTGGCCTGGTGCTTTAGGTGCAATCATGACAACATCTAAATCTTTGCGAGGTGAAATCTGATTGTAGTGAATTGCAAAACCGTGTGAAAAAGCAAGCGTTGCCCCTTCTTTAATATTTGGCTCAATTTCTTCTTTATAAAGTTGAGATTGGAACTCATCAGGTGTCAAAATCATCACAAAATCCGTCGCTGCAACCGCATTAGCAACTGTGTCTACTTTGAATCCTGCTTCTTTTGCTTTAGCGACAGAAGAAGAATCAGAACGCAAACCAATTGTTACGTCAACGCCAGAATCTTTCAAGTTGTTTGCTTGAGCATTACCTTGAGAACCGTAACCAATCACCGATACTTTTTTTCCACGGATTAGGTCTAGGTTACAGTCTTTATCATAATATACTTTCATTTTTACCTCTTTTAATAATAGATTTTAATAGTTTTAAATAGATTTATAATTTCCAAAATTTAACAACTTTCATTGTCATCATGGTGGATTTTTGATTATTGCATGATTAAATTCGTAGCGATAAACTGCCCCGAGCCAAACCACAAACACCTGTTCGAGCAACTTCAATAATTTTGTCATTATCCAAAGTTTTTAATAAGGCATCGAGTTTTTTACTGCGTCCCGTTGCTTCCAACGTCATTGTTTCCAAGCTAACATCAAGCACTGAGCAGCGGAAAACATCCGCAATTTGAATAATTTCAGCTCGTTCAGAACCTTTTACACTGAGTTTTACCAACATCAATTCACGCTCAATATGTTCTTCGCCACTAAAGTCAATCAGCTTAACGACGTCAATTAATTTATTCAGCTGCTTAACGATTTGTTCCACAATCGCATCAGAACCAGTCGTTACGATGGTGATACGCGATAGCGATTTATCTTCTGTTGGGGCAACGGTTAGACTCTCGATATTAAAATCACGAGCAGAAAATAGCCCCACAACGCGAGACAAGGCCCCTGCTTCGTTCTCAATTAGGATTGAAATAATATGTTTCATTAGACCAATTTTCTCCCTTCTTCGTTAGTTGATTTCATCTCATCTCGACCGTATAGTAGCATCTCATTATGTGCCGCACCTGACGGAATCATTGGGAAAACGTTTTCTGATTGATCAGTGATAAAATCAAGGAAAACTGTACGATCTTTCAAGGCAATCGCCTCTTTCAAAGCACCTTCAACATCAGACGGTTTATCAATCACCATACCTACATGACCATACGCTTCTGCCATTTTGACAAAATCTGGAAGTGCATCCATATATGACATAGAATAACGTCTGTCATAGAAAAATTCTTGCCATTGACGAACCATTCCTAAGTAACGGTTGTTCAAGCAAATAATATTGGTCGGCACTTGATACTGCAACGCAGTTGACATTTCTTGTAGCATCATCTGGATAGAGCCTTCGCCTGTTACACAGAAAACATCTTCATCAGGGTGAGCCAACTTAGCACCAATGGCAGCTGGATAGCCGAAGCCCATTGTTCCTAAACCACCTGAATTAATCCATTTTCTAGGACTCTGGAAGCCATAGTACTGAGCAACCCACATTTGGTGCTGTCCCACATCAGATGTGACAATTGCTTCACCACCTGTTAATTCATGCAGTTTCTCAATGACGAATTGCGGTTTGATAATTTCGTCAGATTTGTCATAGTTAATGCTTTCGATTGACTGCCAAGCCTTAATTTTATCCCACCAGGGTTTTATCGATGGCTTTTTGCCTCGACTGTCAATTTCTTCGATAAATTTGGCAAGTACGGCTTTAACGTGACCAACGATTGGTACGTCAACTTTGATAATTTTTCCAATTGAGCTAGGATCAACATCAATATGAATAATTTTGGCATTGGGGCAAAAGCGTTCAATTTTAGCGGTAATGCGATCGTCAAATCTCGCACCAACAGCAAATAACACATCGCACTCGTGCATAGCCATATTGGCCTCGTAACTACCGTGCATTCCCAACATACCCAAGAAATACGGGCTGTCTGCTGCTTCAGAACCCAAACCCATCAATGTATTTGTAATAGGAAACCCCAGTTTTTCTACCACAGTTCGCATTTCTTCACTGGCATCACCCTGAACAACCCCACCGCCGGTATAAATCATCGGACGCTTGGCACTTAAGAGTAAAGTAACTGCTTTTTGAATTTGGCGACGATGTCCAGAAGTATTTGGATTGTAAGAACGCATTTCCATTTTATCTGGATAATTAAATTCACCCTCAGCAGCACTGACATCTTTAGGTAAATCTATTAATACAGGTCCGGGACGACCTGTTGTCGCAATATAGAATGCTTTTTTGATAGTCTCAGCTAGCTCATTAACATCTTTAACTAGATAACTGTGTTTAACACAAGGACGGGTAATTCCTACGGCATCAACCTCTTGGAAAGCATCTGTCCCGATGAGTTGAGAGGGAACTTGTCCAGAAAAAACCACCATGGGAATAGAATCCATGTAGGCGGTCGCAATACCTGTGACGGCATTGGTTAATCCAGGTCCCGAAGTAACTAACGCAACGCCAGGTTTTCCTGTCGCTCTGGCATAGCCATCGGCTGCGTGTGTTGCGGCTTGCTCGTGGCGAACTAAAATATGCTGAACTTTATCTTGTTTAAAGATTTCATCATACATGTGCAAAACTGCACCACCAGGATAACCAAAGACGTATTCAACGCCTTCCTCTTGCAAGGCTCGAATAACCATTTCTGCACCCGTCATAACAGGCATTTTTTTTGTTTTTTTTGACATAATTGTTACTTTTTAATGACAACTTAAGTCTTGCTAAAGTACCAAGCGATGGACTATAGGTCAAGCGATAATCCGTAAAAAACAGAAAAAAAGCACCTTCTATATGCAATAGTTCTTATATAGAGCATGATTTTAAGCAGAATTTCACATCCTCTTTTGATTGCTCAGAACGCACAGAAACTTGTTTTTGCTGCATAAATCTAATAACGTAGCGATAAGCATCACCGCTCACACTAGGGTACACATCAAAGGTCTTGTCGACATCAATAAGCAGCAGCTGTTGCACGCTATTCCCTCTGGCTTTGTTACTCCTAATAAACATGCCTTTTTGAGCAATCACTTTCTCCTCTTCAGCACTACTACGCAGTAAATTCAGCATAAACTTTGCTGTTTTTTCGTACACTTTCAAAGGCAAAAGCCACTCTTCCAACTGCACCTGGCGACATTCTGCTGGTTGTAACAACCAATGTTTCAACTCAGGAATCTCAAAAAGATAAGACCCTACTTCATGTACGCTACGCAACTTAACGATATTCAAGAATTCAATGTTCCTAATCACTTCAATTTTTTTAGAATCAAACGCGTGTAGTGCGTCCTTACACGACAGCAGTTCTTCTAATATTTTTTGAACATTTTCGGTAACAATTGCTTCATTGCCCTCTAGCTGAACTAGCATTAGTCGCAATCTTTCCAATTCTTTTAACAGTAGCGAGCGCAATTCATAGCGTTTCGTGATATTTAGCAGAGCAAAGTAAGCCCGCAAATACATTTGCGTTTGAAACTCATCTCTAACAAACTGATAACGTTCCAGCTGAGAAAAAATTACTTCTAGTCGCAAGAGCATTTTTACACGCTCTCCAAAGGGGTGTTCATAAGCTGAACTAACGGGTACGGGTACTACGTTGTTATTTTCCATTGCTACTTACCTAGCTATTATTTAATCGAAATTAATCTATTTCACTATGTTCTATTGCACTGACAATTGCTTTAACCCTTCCTTTTGCCAAGCGAATACTGAGGGCTTCGTTAAGTTGTAATTGCTCACTAGACTTTAATAATTCGCCTTGTTCATCAAAAACAACGGCATAACCTCTATCTAGAATTCCCAAAGGGGAAAGCAATGTCAAACGCGCTTGCAGTCCTTTTAGTTGCTGTTGATAAGCGGAAAAAGACTGTGAACGCTGTTGTATTCTTTGTTCTGACATACTTAATTCCTGTCGGCACTGCATGAGTTTTTTCTGCATGCTGTGTTTTAGCTTATCAGAAATTTCTGCTAATTCAGACTTTGACTGTTGTAACTGATGATAAGGGCTTTTTGACTTTAAATAAAGCTTATACTGCTGGATTGTTTGCTTATCACTTTCCAAACGGCGAGAAAAATACTTTTTCAACTGATTATCTAATTCATCTAAACGCTGACTTTGCTGTCTAATCACACTAACTGGGTGTTGAACGATAAGACGTTCTTTATAATGAGTTAACTGTGTCAGATACCTAGAAAGTCGCCCATCTATTTGAGCAACTAATTGTTGTTCCTTTTGCTTGAGTATTTTTTCCAGCGACACTCTATCAGGGCTGGCAATTTCCGCCGCCCCCGTCGGTGTCGGTGTTCGATAGTCACTGACAAAATCTACGATGGTAAAATCCGTTTCGTGCCCTACGCCTGTGACAACAGGTAGCTCACTGTTAGCCACGGCATAAGCTAGCTTTTCATCATTAAAGGCTTGCAAATCCTCTATAGAACCACCGCCACGCACGAGTAAAATCACATCGTGTCCGTCATCGTTATCACTGGATTGACAGTTTTTATTTGCTTTGGATAAAGCTTGAATAATTTGTTCTGCCGCTTTTTCTCCTTGCACCATTACGGGATAAACCGTTACCGCAATAAATGGCGCACGGCGTTTTAGCGTTGTCAATACATCGCGAACAGCCGCACCAGTTGCTGATGTCACTACGGCAATATGTCTTGCCCAGCTAGGTATGGGGCGTTTTCTCTCTTGTGCTGTCAGCCCCTGTTTATCCAGTTTTTGTTTTAAAAGCACAAAATTTTTCGCCAGCTCACCAAATCCTGCTGGTTCAATGTCACTAATAATTAACTGGTAACTACCACGTGGCTTATAGACGCTAACGCTGGCTTTGACCAAGACTTTGTCGCCATTTTTGAGATTTTTTAGGACTTCGTTATGAATACGGCTTGCACTACCGCGAAACAAAGCACAACTAATTGTTGCCCCATTGTCTTGTAAAGACAAATAGCGATGCCCCGAAGAAGCCACCGATAAGTTACTAACCTCGCCTTCAACCCACAAAAAACTCGGTAAATTTGCGGCAATGGCATCGGCAACCATGGCGTTAACTTCACTTACGGAGAAAGCTTGTTGCCCCATTGGCTGATTGGTACTTTGTGCGTTGAAACGACCTTCTATCATAATATTCTTTAATCTAAGTCCTAAGCTTGATTACTCAAGCTATTATATTTTTAATCACCCTCACAGAATGACGGTACTAAAATTCTAACACAGCCAATAAGCACACCCTAACTGAGTTAATTAAATATTTTTCAGGAAACAATACTGAATAAAAGTTTATCAATCGGCTATGATAATGCCCTATTAAATTCCCCATAGTAATCATTATAAAATTCGAGCACAAATGGTACCGTCATTCTGTTACACAAAAAGCTACTATACAAAATAAAACCTATCCGTTTGAGGCAATAATAAAATGTGTCTTTTATACTGCTTTATATGGCGAAAATGGGGATTTTGCCGTAGAATATCCGCTTTACGATAAACAAACAACGAACAAAATACTGTGAGCATCATCATTAAAACGCCCGAAGAAATTGAAAAAATGCGAGTTGCGGGAAAACTCGCTGCCGAAGTCTTAGAAATGATTGAGGAATACGTTGTTCCTGGGGTAACCACGGAAAAACTCAATCAAATTTGTCATGATTATATTGTTAACGTACAGGGATGTATTCCAGCACCGCTCAATTATCACGGCTTTCCAAAGTCTATTTGCACCAGTGTTAACCACGTGGTTTGCCACGGCATTCCTACTGAAAAGAAAAAACTCAAAAAAGGCGATATTATCAATATCGATGTTACGGTGATTAAAGATGGTTATCACGGCGATACCAGTAAAATGTTTTTTGTTGGCGAGCCAAGTATCTTAGCCAGACGACTCTGTCGCGTAACTTACGAATCATTAATGATTGGAATTGAAATGGTTAAACCTGGCGTTCGCTTGGGCGATATTGGACACGCCATTCAGCAACACGCCGAAAAAGAGCGTTTTTCTGTCGTTCGCGATTTTTGTGGACACGGCATTGGGGCTTCATTCCACGAAGAACCACACGTGATGCACTACGGAACGCCTGGTACCAAAGAGACTTTAAAAGCCGGCATGGTCTTTACTATTGAGCCTATGCTAAACGCTGGTAAATACCAAACCAAAGTGCTCGCAGACGGCTGGACAGCGGTAACACGCGATAAATCATTATCCGCACAATACGAGCATACTTTAGTTGTGACGGAGACGGGTTATGAAATCTTTACGTTGCGTCAAGAAGAAATCGATAAGACTTTTTCTATCTAAACAAAACCCTAAAGAAAACCCAAATAATCAAAAACAACAAGGCAATCGAATGAACCAAGCCATTGAAACCTTTATCGCCAAAGTTAAGTTTAACCAAGATGGACTAGTGGCAGCCATTGCCCAAGAGAAAAAAACTGGTGAAGTCTTAATGCTAGCTTGGCAAAATGAAGAAAGTTTGCGACTTACCCTAGAAAAAATGGAAATGGTTTACTTTTCTCGTTCTAGACAAAAGTTGTGGCACAAAGGCGAAAGTAGCGGTCATACTCAAATTGTCCACGAAATTAGTCTAGATTGTGACGGTGATGCTATATTAGCCAAAGTAACCCAGAATGACGGTATTGCTTGCCACACAGGTCGCAAAAGTTGTTTCTATCAAAGCTTTTCTGCAACAGAAGGGATTAAAGAAAATGCCCCCGTCCTCAAGGACCCTAAGCGTATTTATTCCCAATAGGGTTAACTATATTTAACAACATCTACCAAAGAATAACTTATGAACGATGATATCTTTGCACAGTTAGAAAGCGTTATTGAGCAACGCATGCAACAATCTCCAGATAGCTCTTACGTTGCCAAACTCAACCATAAAGGACTGGAAAGTATTCTCAAAAAAATCGGGGAAGAATCTACCGAAGTTGTCATGGCTGCTAAAGACGATGAATATCAAGAAGATAAAAACGCAATTATTTACGAAAGCTGTGATTTGATTTTTCATCTGATGGTACTGCTGGCTAATAAAGGTATCAAAATGGACGATATTCGGGTAGAATTACAGCGTCGCTTTGGCGTTTCTGGCATTGTAGAAAAGGCAAACAGAAAAACAAAAGCATAAATTTTTTCAGGGTAATTCAGTAGAAATACCAAAAATATCAATAAATAAAAACTAAAATAGTTTAAATACAAGAAGAGGTAAATTATGGGTGGAATTAGTATTTGGCAAATCGCTATCGTTATCGTTGTTATCGCTGTTTTATTTGGCGGCAAACGCTTGCGTAATTTAGGTGGTGACTTAGGTACTTCATTAAAAGGCTTTAAAAAAGCAATGAGCGATGAAGACAAAGGAAGCATCGAGCATAAGAAAAGCGATATTGAAAGCACCGCCAAAGAAGTCGAAAAAGAAAAATCTAACTAATTAATCATTAACAATATTTGTGCCGAAGCTCATTGCCAGCAAATATAAACGCAGATGTTTTAAGTTTTCATCTTGTCATTTCGTTTATTGGCACATTTTTTAGAATGGTTTTTGGCTACTCACTTTTGATTATTCACTTTTAAGGCTTAAATAAAATGTTTGATATTGGCTTTACTGAGCTACTACTGATTGGCATTGTTGCCCTGATTGTCGTCGGTCCTCAGCGTTTACCTGGGGTCATTCGTACGGGCTTGGGTTACGTGCGTCAAATCAAATCTGGTTTTGCAAATGTTCGCGATGAAGTTGAGCGTGAGCTTGACCTCAATAAGCTAAAAGAAGATTTACTGGAAAACAAAGACGAACTAAAAGATGCGGTTGACTATGACAATATTCAGCACACTTTGGAAGATGTCAAAAAAGCCTCCGAAGAATTTCACGATATTGCAAATGACGGCTATGGATACGCTGATAACTTTATCGACAGCCCCGTTCATAATGCTGAAATAGAGGCTGATTTAGATCATTTGGTCCAATCTAGCCAGATGCCAATGCCAGACGCCAATGCCGAAGCAAGCACAGGCGTTGAAAAGATTAATAGCGAACAAGCTATGGCAGAGAAAATTGCCAAAAAAAGCAACAAGAAAAAGAAAGCCAAGAAAAAGGCAAAAAAAGCCGCTAAAAAAGAAGCCCAAAAAGCTGCAAAGAAACTGGCAAAAAAGCTTGAGAAAGCAAAAGACAAAAACATAAAGTCTAAGCAAATCAGCTAAACGTCGCTGACCTATTTTAAAATTTCACTAAATAACACTTAAATTATGCCGAATACTTTGGACAAATACCTTAGTCAGAATAGTGAAAAAACACTATCAGAGGACAATCAATTAGAAGATTTACACATTCACGATGAAGCCTCCCATGAAGAAAGTCTAACGACACATTTGGTCGAACTTCGCCAACGTATCATTTATATTGTGGCTGGCGTATTAGTTTTTTTCCTTGCTTGTTTACCTTTTAGTCAAATTTTATTCGAGCAGTTTGCACAACCTGTTTTGCAGGCGTTATCCGCTAATGAAAACCTGATTATCCGAAAGCCACTAGATTCCTTTCTCATTCCCTTAAAACTGTGCTTATTCTTAGGCGTTATATTTTCCTTGCCTTGGATTTTATATCAAATTTGGGGCTTTATCGCACCTGGACTTTACCAACGAGAGAGAAAAGTTGTCGCACCACTAGTTATCTCGACAACCGCCCTATTCTACTTAGGCGTGTTATTTGCCTATTTTGTGGTATTACCTTTAGCCTTTAAATTTTTAGCAGGCTTTGCTCCCGACGGCACGGAATATGGTCCTGATATTGCCGACTACTTTTCTTTTGTCTTTACAGTGTTTTTTGCGTTTGGTTTGGCATTTGAAATTCCTGTGGCTACCGTTTTGATGGTTTTAGTTGGGATTACAGACACGGAGTCTTTACGCAGTAAGAGACGCTATATTATTGTTGGTGCGTTTGTTTTTGGCATGCTGCTAACCCCACCAGATATGATTTCGCAAACGTTACTTGCACTACCGATGTGGGCACTCTTTGAACTTGGTTTGTTTGTCGCTACTCGAATAGAGAAAAAACACGACGCTGAACGAAAGGCAGAAATTGCAGAAATCACTGGCGATAAAGTCGACGAAAACGCAGAGTAACACGCAAAAATGCCGAGCACATAAGCATTCAAGCACGTAATCATTCATGACCAACTCTTCTGAAGCCCTAGATAAATCACGCAAACTACTTGCTATGGTGCTTTGTGGAGGGCGTGGCTCTCGCATGAACGGAGAGGATAAAGGACTAGTATTATTTAATCAACAACCCATGGCTAGCTATCCCATCAAGGCCTTTAGCGGCTGTGGCGAGATTATCATTAATGCCAACCGTAACCAAGAGCAGTACAGCAAGCACTTCAGAATGACGGTACTCAATGACTCAAATGCTGCTGATGATAAAAATCATAAACAGGATAACCCAGAGTTTTTAGGACCGCTTGCAGGTATGCTTGCAGGGCTGCAATACGCAAGAGACAATCATTACCAGTGGTTAATCACAGCTCCCTGTGATGCACCGTTTATCACATCTGATTATGTCAAAAAAATGCAGCAAGCAGCAAAAAACAGCACGAGCAAAATTTTTATGGCAAACGACGGCTTTCGACAGCCCGTATTTAGCTTATTGCATACAGATATTATCGAGCCACTCGCACAATTCTTAAAAAGCTCAGACAGTAAAAAAATTTTAGTTTTTTATCAAGAGATAGGTTACGAGTTTGTCTATTTTAGTGACACAAAGCTGTTTACCAATATAAACTCGCCCAAAGAAAAGCAGAAATATAGCAAAATATAGATAGCCTAACTTTCACTGCAGTGCTAATTAATCTCACTATAACTTTTAGATGACTCGGATTATTCGGACTACTCTGGTTTTTCTAATCCCAGGTGTCGGTAAGCCATATCGGTTGCCACACGACCTTTAGGCGTTCGCATCAAATAGCCTTGTTGAATTAAATAAGGTTCGAGAACATCCTCAATTGTTCCTCGCTCCTCGCCAATAGCTGCTGCCATGGTATCCAACCCAACAGGACCACCAGCAAATTTTTGAATAATGTCATTCAGCAAGCGTCTATCGAGATGATCAAATCCTGCATGATCAACATGCAACATATCTAGTGCTTTTTTGGCAATTCGCACATCTATTTCACCATTTTCAGTCACTTCTGTAATATCGCGGACACGACGCAAGAGACGATTTGCTATCCTCGGTGTGCCGCGTGAACGTTTACCGATTTCCAATGCAGCCGTCTCTTCACAGGAAACGCCCATGAGTCGAGAAGAACGCATAACAATACGCTGTAACTCGTTAGGCGTATAAAATTCTAGTCGTTGAACGATACCAAATCTATCTCGTAGTGGTGATGTTAACAACCCAGCCCTTGTAGTTGCTCCTACCAAAGTAAAAGGCGGCAAATCTAACTGGATTGAGCGTGCCGCTGGCCCTTCACCAATGACGATATCAATTTTATAATCTTCCATAGCAGGATAAAGAATCTCTTCCACGACTGCACTCAAGCGATGAATTTCATCAATAAACAATACATCATGAGGTTCGAGATTGGTGAGAATTGCCGCCAAATCGCCAGCTTTATCCAGCACAGGTCCTGAAGTTGTCCGTAAATTCACCCCCATTTCAGCTGAGATGATATTCGCCAAAGTGGTTTTACCCAATCCTGGCGGACCGAATAATAAGGTGTGATCTAATGGTTCTTGTCGTTTTTTTGCCGCTTGAATAAAGATATTCATTTGCTCGCGTATTGGCTCTTGCCCGATATACTCATCGAGTTGTTTCGGGCGAATAGCTCGGTCGCTGTCCCCTTCAAAGGGAATTTCTTGCGAGGGTGCTGCGGATATTAAACGATCTGACTCAATCATACTTTTCTCTTGTTTCTTAGTTTAGCCAATAACAGCCATAATGTTTTTAGTTAATAATAGGTTAATGTTATTTCAAACATGGATGGACGAACAAAAGCCAAACAACCTTTATTTACCCATTATTAAACTAGCGTTTTATTTTCGCCTGCAAAGCCAGACGAATCAGTGATTCGCTATCGATTTCAGGCTGATAAACTAATTCTACCATTTTTTCTGCTTCGACAGGTTTATAACCTAAGGCGACCAAAGCATCCGCCGCATCTGATTTCGCGTGAACAGTAGAAGTGGTTTCACTTTTGTCTTCAGAGCCAGAAAAATTATCCAGTTGTTTAAATTTATCTTTTAATTCGACGATGAGTCTTTCTGCGGTTTTCTTGCCAATACCTGGCAATTTCGTCAGGGCTTGACTATCCTCAGCCGCTATCACACTGGCAAGCGTTTCAGGGTCCATACCTGATAAAATCACAACGCCCATTTTAGGGCCAATACCACTGACTTTAATTAATAGACGAAATAAATCTCTTTCTGCCAAACTGGCAAATCCAAATAACACATGAGCATCATCGCGAATTGATAAGTGGGTAAAAATCGTCCCTTGCTCATCGATTTTTGGCAAACTAGAGAAGGCGGTCATCGTTGCCTCAACCTCATAACCAACACCACCGCACTCAATAATCAAATGCGGGGCTTTTTTGTAACGGACAATGCCATTGAGTAATCCAATCATTATTTTTTTGATTTTTGTAACAGAAATTAAAGCCATTGTAACGGAAATTGAAGACTTTGCAATCCTTAGAGTAGGATTGTTAATGAATATAACAGCTATTAGCATCAGTCTCGCTAAAAATAAATACAATAAGATGATACAATGCTGCACCGATTGTTAGATTATCTGATTTTAGTACCGTCATTCTGAGAAGCACTCCCATGTCAGGTTGATTAAAAATAATCAATAGTAGCAGCGTATAAAACGCTCTAACAACTGGCTCAAAAGCTAATTGGTTTTTATTCTCAATTATCCCTAGTAATTTACTAGGTTAATAAATAGACTTTTTCCCATATAATTAACTCGCTATGATTTTATTTCAAAGTGTATTGTATGAGTAAGTTTCCCCGTTCTTGTAACGGGGCTTTTTTTTGCTTGAAAAAAATGGACTGTCCCCCACATAGTACTTATTCAATTAACAACCACAATACGAGAGAAGAAATGGAACAATATCGAGGAACAACTATTTGTTCAGTACGCCGAGATGATAAAGTTGTTATTGTTGGTGATGGACAAGTTTCACTGGGCAACACCATTATGAAAGGAAATGCCCGCAAGGTCCGTCGCATTTACGATGATAAAGTTTTAGTTGGTTTTGCTGGAGGTACTGCTGATGCCTTTACGCTATTTGAACGCTTTGAAGGCAAACTTCAACAGCACAGCGGACAGCTAACCAAAGCTGCCGTCGAAATGGCAAAAGATTGGCGACAAGATAGAGCCTTACGCAAACTAGAAGCCATGATGATTGTTGCGGATAAAAGTGCCACACTAATCATTTCAGGTAACGGCGATGTTATCAGTTGTGAAGATGACCTCTGTGCTATCGGCTCAGGTGGTATGTTTGCTATTTCTGCTGCTCGCGCCCTATTCTACAACACAGAACTTTCTGCTCGCGAAATCGGTGAAAAATCACTCAATATTGCCGCGGATGTGTGTGTTTATACCAATAATAATTTAACTATCGAAGAGTTGTAATTATGTCAGAAAAAATGATTCCAATGACCCCACGTGAGATTGTCACTGAACTTGACCAACATATTATCGGACAACACGATGCCAAGCGTTCCGTTGCATTGGCACTGAGAAGCCGCTATCGCCGCATGAATGTTGACGAAAGCATTCGCGATGAAGTGACACCCAAAAACATTTTAATGATTGGCCCAACAGGCGTGGGTAAAACAGAAATTGCCCGACGTTTAGCAACCTTGGCACAAGCACCTTTTGTCAAAGTGGAAGCCACCAAATTTACCGAAGTCGGTTATGTCGGTAAGGAAGTTGATTCAATCATTCGCGAACTGGCAGATGCAGCCGTACAAATTGCTCGCGAACAAGCCATCAAAAAACAACGTCCCAAAGCGGAACGCGAAGCTTTAGAACGCGTGCTAGACGCTTTATTGCCTGGCTCAGAAAATGATGACTTTGGCAGCAAAGGAGAAAACGCCACCAGAGACAAATTGCGTCAAAAAATTATCCGTGGAGAAATGGATGACAAAGAAGTTGAAATTGACGTACCTGCTGTACAAGTTGGCGTGGAAATTATGGCTCCTCCAGGTATGGAAGAAATGTCCCAGCAATTGCAGTCTATGTTTTCAAACATGGGGCAAGAAAAAACTAAAAAACGCAAAGTCAAAATTCAAGATGCACTAAAAACGCTAACGGAAATTGAAGCAGCCAAACTGATTAACGAAGAAGAAATCAAAGCCAATGCCGTAAAAAATGTTCAAGAAAATGGCATTGTCTTTATTGATGAAATCGATAAAATCTGTAAAAAATCTGAGCACTCAGGCGATGTCAGCCGCGAAGGCGTTCAGCGAGACCTATTGCCATTAATCGAAGGCTCTACCGTCAACACGAAATACGGCATGGTAAAAACTGACCATATTTTATTTATTACTTCTGGGGCGTTCCACTTGGCAAAACCCAGTGATTTAATTCCTGAGTTACAAGGACGATTGCCCATTCGCGTCGAATTGCGTGCTTTGACCAGTGATGACTTCGTTCGCATTTTAACTGAGCCTAAAGCGTCTTTAATCAAGCAGTACCAAGCTTTGATGAAAACCGAAAATCTCGATTTGAGTTTTGATAAAAAAGCCATTCAACGCATTGCCGAAATCGCCTATCAAACCAATGAAAATGTAGAGAATATTGGGGCGAGAAGACTTTATACCGTGATGGAAAAATTGCTAGAAGAAATTGCTTTTGATGCAGGTGAAAAACCTAAAGACAGCATCAAAATCACCGCCAAATACGTCGATGAACAGTTGGGCGAGCTGTCAGGCAATGAAGATTTAAGTCGCTATATGCTTTAACCGTATGTCTACAGAATGACGGTACTCAATGACCATTAGTGACTTTTTAAAGCACGTTACAAAAAACAACAGCTCAATGGATTTATTAGAGATTGAGCTGTTGTTGGCTTTTCATCTAAAAAAAAATCGTAGCTTTATACGGGCTTTTGATGAACATGAAATTCCCCCAGAAATTTTAACCCAGCTTGAACAAGCGATTAAAAAACTTTCAAATGGCTATCCCCTCGCCTATTTGTTAGGTGAAAAAGACTTTTGGGATATGACGCTAAAAGTCACTGAGGACACTTTAATTCCGCGTTCAGATACAGAAACGTTGATTGAAGTTGCCACTCAATTATTACCTCATGATTTTTCTGGTAATCTCATTGATTTAGGCACAGGTAGTGGCGCAATTGCCATTGCCATGAGTCGCGTGTTTCCCAAAGCCACTGTTTGGGCCAGTGATTTTAGTGAAAAAGCCCTAACGGTTGCTAAAGACAATGCTCAAAACTGGCAAAAATCCCCAATTACCTTTCTACACAGCGATTGGCTAAATCCCCTAGATGGTACCGTCATTCCAGCATTTGATGTTATCGTCAGCAACCCACCTTATATTGAAGAAAATGACGAACATTTATCCCGCTTAACGCATGAGCCAATCACTGCTTTAACCGCACCTGAAAGCGGGTTAGCCGACATAAAAACCATCATCACCCAAGCCGCAAAGCATTTGCAGAATGACGGTACTTTAATCCTCGAACACGGCTATAACCAAGGTCAAGCCGTCCGTGACTTATTCAATGAAAATACCCACTGGCATCACATCAAAACTTACCAAGATTTAGGCGGTAATGACCGCATTACCGTAGGGAAAATTCAATATCCACCATCGTTGCTAAGCAAACGATAGTGATAATAATCTCCAAAAACAAGACGTTTTGCGAGGAATGACAGCAACACAGCCCCCTTTATAAACTAACACGTTGCGAGGAGCGACAGCGACGTGGCAACCCCCAACTACCCTGCAAAGTAGCAGGAGACCGCCACGCTCATGCTTCGCTCGCGGTGACGCTGTGGCTTGTGCATAGTTTCCTATAGATAACTAGCTCGCGTCTTTTTCAATCAACTGCTTAATAATTTCACCAGCTAGTAAAATACCAAAAATGGCGGGCATATAAGAAATTGTCCCATTAGTCGCTTTTTCGCGATAGTTGCTACTGTCTGTATTTTCAACTTGTGGTGGACGTCTAGGCTCATCGGTATAAACCACAGGGTACTTTAGATTGGCGTGCAGGCTACGCAAGCGGCGACGCATTTCGCGAGCTAAAGGACAGCCTTCTGTTTTGTCTAATCGAGCAATGCGGGCTTTGGTCACATCAATGCGATTACCAGCACCCATTGCAGAAATAATAGGGATTTGGTGTTTTTGTGCTTCAACAACCAATTGAGCTTTACAAGCAATCGTATCAATGCAGTCAGCAATAAAATCGTAGTTTCCCGATAGCACGGTTTGCTCCGCCGTTTCCACACTCATAAAATCATCGATGACATTGACTTTGATGGTCGGGTCAATATCGGCAATGCGAGCTTTCATAATTGCCGTTTTTTTCTGCCCCACCGTTGATTGCAAGGCAACAATTTGACGATTAATATTCGACTGGCTTACCACATCTTTGTCGAGTAAAGTTAGCTCGCCGATTCCTGCTCTGGCAAGGTTTTCAGCTGCATAGCCACCAACACCACCAATGCCTGCAATTAAGATATGATGATGACGCAATTTTTCTGTCGCTTCTTGACCCAATAAAATTTCAGTACGAGCGTGTAGCGTTGGCATAGTCAGTTTCCTTTTCTTAGCTAGATAAAGGTCGATATTATAGCAAATTAATAGGATTTGGATTACAAAGCATTAGATTATCGGTTAAAATACGCTTTTGCAAAACTGACAAGAATAAAGATGACACAACAAAAACGTAATATCTTAGTAACTTCTGCACTGCCTTATGCCAACGGTCCTATCCACTTAGGCCATTTAGTCGAATATATCCAAACTGACATTTGGGTGCGTTTCCAAAAGGCTCGAGGACATCAAGTGACTTATTGCTGTGCTGATGATGCACATGGCACGCCCATTATGTTGCGTGCAGAGGCAGAAAAAATCACCCCACAAGAACTAATCGATAAAAGTCACCGCGAACACAGCCGTGACTTTTCAGGGTTTATGGTGAATTTTGACAATTTCTACAGCACCCATTCTCCCGAAAATGAGAAATTGGCACAAAGCATTTACCGCAAGTTGCGAGAAAATGGTTACATCAGTGAAAAAGTCATCACTCAAGCTTACGATCCCATCAAAAATATGTTTTTGCCTGACCGCTTTGTCAAAGGCACTTGCCCAAAATGTAAAGCTGACGACCAATACGGCGACAACTGTGAAAGCTGTGGCGCAACCTATTCACCAACAGATTTACTCAACCCTAAATCTGCCGTTTCGGGTGAAGCCCCTATTGAGAAAGAATCTAAGCACTACTTTTTTGACTTACCAAAGCTAGAAAAGTTTTTACAGGATTGGTTAGAAAGTGCAGATATTCAACCTGAAATTAAAAACAAAATGCAAGAGTGGTTTGAGTCTGGATTGAATAACTGGGATATTTCTCGCGATGCACCTTATTGGGGATTTAAAATTCCCGATACGGATGGTGAAGATAAATACTTTTACGTGTGGTTAGACGCGCCGATTGGTTACATGGCGAGTTTTGAAAATTACTGTAACAGCGATAAAAACACTGCAGGATTGAAATTCGAGGATTATTTTAACGCCGATAGCAATACAGAAATGTATCACTTTATTGGTAAGGACATCGCCTACTTCCACACGCTATTTTGGCCGGCTACTTTACAAGGTGCTGGATACCGCACGCCAACGGGTGTTTTTTGCCACGGCTTTTTAACGGTCAATGGGGCGAAGATGTCAAAATCTCGCGGCACGTTTATCAAAGCTGAAACTTACCTCAATCACCTACGCCCAGAATATTTGCGTTATTATTTTGCATCAAAGTTGTCGGCAAGCGTTGAAGATATTGATTTAAATTTAGAAGACTTCAGACAAAAAAACAACAGCGACATTGTCGGTAAATTAGTCAATTTGGCTAGTCGAAATGCTGGATTTATTAAAAAGCGTTTTGCTGGAAAACTGGCATCACAATTAGATAGCCCTGAGCTGTTTGAACAAGCTGCACAAGTTATCCAAACAGAAGTCGCCGAACTGTACGAAAAACGCGAATATGCGGCTGCCATGCGTAAAATCATGCAGTTAGCCGACCGAGCAAATGAGTATATTGACGCTGAAAAACCGTGGATATTGGCAAAAACTGAAGGCCAAGAAGAAAAATTCCACGCGGTCAGTACCACGGGCATTAACTTGTTTTACCAGTTGGTCATTGCTTTACAGCCTGTACTGCCCGAGTTGGCAAAAGCCGCTTTCAACTTTTTAAATATCCAAAAAAGCGTCAACTGGAACGCTGTAAACTCACCGCTCACTGATTGTGAAATTAACCCGTTCAAACCATTGGCACAACGCATCGAAGACAAAGCCATTGAAGCCATGATAGAAGATGAAAAAGCAACGGCTGAAAAGCAAAACACCCAAAGCACCCAGAATGACGGTACTAAAAAGGCAAAAAAACAAAAATCTTCTGACAATCAAGACGATGGCTTAATTAATATTGACGATTTTGCCAAACTGGATTTGCGCGTGGCGGAAGTTTTAGCGTGCAATCACGTTGAGGGTGCGGATAAGTTATTGCAATTCCAATTAAATGTCGGTGATTTGGGCGAACGTCAAGTCTTCTCAGGCATTAAAAAATATTACCCCAACCCTGAAGAACTGGTTGGGCGTAAAGTTGTTCTTGTTGCCAATCTCGCACCGAGAAAAATGCGCTTTGGTTTGTCGGAAGGAATGATTTTGTCTTCTGAAAATGAAAAAGGTTTATTTTTAATGCCAGCTGATGCACAAGCAACGGCAGGCGACAAGGTTAAATAAAAATAGTTTAACGCAACCACTATGCTAGGCACTGAAGGTATGTAGTTCGATAGCTGGCTAAAGTCCTTGAAATTTAATATTGCGAACACAGTGACAGCGGCGGAATAATCCTTGAAAACCACACGTCATTACGAGGAGCGAAGCGACGTGGTAATCCCACACTACTATGCAAAGTAGCAGGAGACCGCCACGCTCGTTCCTCGCTCGCGGTGACGCTAAATATGAAAAAAATTGTGGTTGTGAAGGTTTATTTTTAATGCCAGCTGATGCGCAAGCAACGGCAGGCGACAAGGTTAAATAAAAATAGTTTAACGCAACCACTATGCTAGGCACTGAAGGTATGTAGTCCGATAGCTGGCTAAAGTCCTTGAAATTTAATATTGCGAACACAGTGACAGTGGCGGGATAATCCTTGAAAACCACACGTCATTACGAGGAGCGAAGCGACGTGGTAATCCCCCACTACTATGCAAAGTAGTAGGAGACCGCCACGCTCGTTCCTCGCTCGCTGTGACGCCAAATATGAAAAAAATTGTGGTTGTGGTAGAATGACGAGATTATTTCTAATTGATGCTTCAGAACGCAGAAAATTTGGAAAATCTAAAACAAAAATTAGACAGTAAACACAAATTAAACAAATAAATTACAGAGGTATTTATGGGATTTTTAACAGGAAAAAAAGTACTGATTGTTGGACTAGCTTCTAACTTATCAATTGCCTTCGGTGTTGCCAAAGCAATGAAGCGAGAAGGTGCGGAATTGGCGTTCACTTACCAAAATGAAAAGCTTAAAGGTCGCGTTGAGAAAATGGCGGCTGAATTAGGTTGTGACACCAATCTGATTTTCCCTTGTGAAGTAACATCAGACGAAGAAATCAACCAAGTTTTTGTTGACCTTAGCAAACACTGGGACGGTCTTGATGGACTCATTCACTCTGTCGCATTTGCCCCGCGAGAAGCTCTAGAAGGTAACTTCTTAGACGGCATTACTCGCGAGAACTTTGCACTTGCCAATGACATTAGCTCTTACTCATTAGTTGCACTTGCCAAAGCAGGTAGAGACATGTTGGCTAAAAATAACGGTTCAGTAGTCGCGATGACTTATTTAGGTGCTGTGAAAGTTATCCCAAATTACAATTTAATGGGTGTTGCCAAAGCTTCTTTGGAAGCCAATGTGCGCTACTTAGCTTCGGCATTGGGTGAGCAAGGTGTTCGCGTCAACGCGATTTCAGCAGGTCCAATTCGCACTTTAGCGGCTTCTGGAATTTCTGGCTTTAGAAAAATGTTAGAGCAATTTGAGAAGTCTGCACCATTACACAAATGTGTAACAACTGAAGAAGTTGGCAACGCAACGGCGTTCTTAACCTCTGACCTGGCCTCTGGTATCACCGGTGAAATCATGTATGTTGATGCAGGTTTTAACACGGTTACGATGACAGGCATGGGTGACGAATAACACAGTCGTCTTAATTAAAAACGTAGTGGAAGCAATTAATTTTGATGCGATAAATGTCGTGAGAAGGTTAATTGCTTACACTATAAAACAAACACTAGGAAGTACAATGAACATCAAACAACATTCAACTCGACTAACTGTGAGTGTTTTAGGATTGACAACGTTTTTATGGGGTTGCCAGTCGTTCCCTTTGATGACAACTTCTAGTGCTGTTGAGTCACTGCTTATCTGTCAAGATACGCCCAGTGCAGTTAAATTAAAAAATGACATTAAAAAGCAATTTGGCTTTAGAAAAATTGCCACTGACTCCTATAGTCCCTCAACTGAGCTTCGTGTACTGGGGCATTCTGTCAGCGTGATTGAGCTGAACGAGCAATATAATCGTTTTTACGTTTTGGGTAGACCCATGGAGTTCGCTCATCATGTTGAGCCTTTGACGAAATCCATTCAGTGCAAAAAAAATCAGGCTTGTGAAGCGGTCATTAATAAAAACCAAATTTTAAAAATCCACAAACCAAGAAATAAAAAGCTCAAAAGAACCAGCGTCATAGAGTGCCGCTATCCGAAAAAACCTGCGAAAAAATTAGTGATTAGCCCCAAACAGTAATTCAAAACTGTTTCAAGACTAATCGCTATAACTATTTCATGGTTTATTAACTCAAATGTCTATCGCCAACCCAGCCATTCTGGTTGCTTTTATCTCAACTTTCTTTTTTGTCTCCATTACGCCCGGTTTATGTATGACGCTGGCAATGACCATGGGCATGACCGTTGGCTTTTGGCGTGCTTTATGGATGATGTTAGGCGAACTACTGGGCGTAGGCTTAGTAGCAGTTTCTGCGGTTATTGGCGTTGCTGCCATTTTGCTTAAATATCCTGCTGCGTTTGATGCGATTAAGTATTTAGGCGGTTTATATTTGGCTTACATCGGTATCAACATGTGGGGGGCAAAGGGAAAAATGGCACTCAAATTAGACAAAGAAGCGGTTCCGCCCAGTCGATTCGGTTTATTTACTCAAGGTTTTATTACGGCAATCGCCAACCCTAAAGGTTGGGCTTTTTTTATCGCCCTGCTCCCACCATTTATTGATACTAGCAAGACGCTGATTCCCCAGTTAAGTTTGCTAATTGCTATCATTTTAACGCTGGAGTTTATATGTCTTTGCATCTATTGTCTTAGCGGTGGTGCCATGCGAAAATTCTTAAAAAAGACAGATAATGTCAAAATGCTCAACCGCATTGCTGGCACGCTAATGATTGGCGTGGCAATTTGGCTAGGATTTGGCTAGAGAGAAGTTAATCAGCTAAAGAAAGCCAGAGAAATACCAGAATGACGGTACCAGAACCCCATAAAGCAATTACAGTTTGCGTTTTTTTCTAGATTTCATGTAAGAAACAATGTGCAATCGCCAAAGGACGCGAGTCAGTAAAAAACCTAAAGCAGACAATATCACACCAACGACTAAAGAGCCGAAAAATAGCGGCACCAGTATTTCTCCCCCTAAAGTCAATAAGGCATCCACCGACCATTGAAAGTTATTCATTTGTATTGTTGGTAAATTCAGCAACCATGCCCCGAAATAATAATTTGCTGTGTATAAAAATGGCATGGTAAAAGGATTGCTAATCCAAGTAGCAACAATCGAAATGGGCATATTCGCCTTCCAAAAAACGGAGACAATTGCGGATAACAGCATCTGTCCAGCAATCGGAAAACTGCCAAAGAAAAAACCAATCGCCACACCCAACGCAATTGCTCGACGGTTAAAGTGCCAGATTTTAGGATTACCCAACCAATGAGCAATAGGTTTCAGTGCTTTATGTTTTTCTAGACTTGACTGACTTGGTGCGATTTTTTGCAAACGTTTCTTCATTGTCTTAGGTGTTTTAGGATGGGACCACAAAATACCGTGATAAACGGTACCTTCACTAGGTGATATCATACCATAAACCAAGCCCACAACTAAAAAGATGTTATAATGCCAACATGAATACTCAGAATAAAGCCAACAAAACGTCAGCTCGCCATATCGCTGGCATTAATAGCGTTGCAAACGCACTGGAAAAAGGCACTAAAATTAGTTGCTTGTACATTGATAAAAACAAAAAAAGCAAACGCTTAGACAGCTTGATTTCACAAGCTAAAAATAAAGGCGTGGCTTTACAACAGCTGGACAAGCTTCAATTGGATTTAATGGCAATTGGCAGCAAACACCAAGGGGTTGTCGCTGAGCTTAGCGAGCTACCTCATCAATCACTGAGATTAGAAGATATTCTCAATCGTGAAAATCCGTTGATTTTAGTTTTGGACGCAATCCAAGACCCACATAATTTAGGAGCTTGTCTACGCAGTGCTGCCGCAGCCAATGTTGACGCAGTGATTTTACCTAAGAATCGTTCGGCAGGCATAACGCCCGTGGTCAGTAAAGTTGCCTCTGGTGGTGCTGAAATGCTCCCCATTTTTACAGAAACCAACCTCAGTCGCACATTGGAAAAAATGGCTGACAAGCAACTTTGGTCCGTCGCACTAACTGGTCATACAGAGCAAACGATTTATGATACCGACTTCAATCAAGTTTCTATTATCATTATGGGAAATGAAGAAAAAGGCGTTTCACAAAATCTACTACAACACGCTGATTATCACGCTCGCATCCCCATGCCTGGCGATATAGAGAGTTTGAATGTTTCGGTGGCGACAGGTGTCGTATTGTTTGAAGCACTTCGACAACGACAAACTCGCTAGAATGACGGTACTAATTCGCGACAAAATGAGTAACTGCATCGGAAACGCGACAAAAGCTCGACTTAATTACAAATAAATCACTAAGAAAATAATTAAATACGTTTAATTAACTGTATTTTTTATAGACTTTTCTTGCTAAATTAGCGAGAATTACCCGCAAACAGCTGGTCTCAATGGTTACTGTAAAATTAAAATTAATGCCCATTAATAGGTTTTAGTGTAGCAACAAATATTTCATCTATAGTGGGATAATAAATAACAAAATAATTTAACCTCGATGAGACAAAAATAGGTCAGATAAAACTTCGAGCCACGTAAGAATAGGCTTTTTAATTATCCGACCCGATAGAAATCAAGATAGCAAGATATCTCTAACTCTAGAAATAATCTCCAAAAAAATGCTATCTTAGAACTTAATTTAGGAACACAAATAATGAGAATTCTCGTCCTTAATGGACCCAATCTAAATTTGCTTGGTCTACGAGAGCCAAGCCAATACGGCAACGACACACTAGAAGCTATCAATGAACGCATGCTTGCTTTATCAAGCGAACTCGGTGACGATTTAACTTTCTTTCAAAGCAATCACGAAGGGGACTTAATCGACAATATTCACGATAGCATCGAAAATAAAATTGATTTTATCATTTTCAACCCAGCAGCGTTCACACACACCAGTGTCGCTTTGCGAGATGCACTACTGGCCGTCGCCATTCCTTTTTACGAAGTCCATTTGTCTAATATTTATCAACGCGAAAGTTTCCGTCATCACTCATATTTCAGCGATATCGCCAAAGGCGTTATTTCTGGTTTTGGTGCTCACGGTTATGAGATGGCACTAATTGCTGCTCATCACGAATTTTCCGACAAAGACGAATAGCCTTAAATTAACCCCCATTTTTTAGGAGAAACCATGGAAATCAAAAAAATCAAACAACTGATTGAGTTACTTAATGATACTGACATCACAGAATTTGAACTCGATGAAGGCGATGATTCAGTTAGAATCTCAAAAAACAGTCCATTTGCAACAGCAACGGTAACCACACCTGTCCAGCAAATTGCTCCAGCACCTGCGGCACCTGCCGCCGCACCAGCTGCTGCTGAAATTGCACCTATTGCAGAGCCAGCGAGCTTGGGTAGAACGATTAATTCACCGATGGTGGGAACATTTTATTCAGCACCTAGCCCTGATGATGCTCCATTTGTTAAAGTTGGTCAAAAAGTCAAAATCGGCGACCCAATTTGTATTGTTGAAGCGATGAAAATGTTTAATAAAATTGAAGCGGATGCTGATGGTGTGATTAAAAGCATTTTACTCTCTGACGGCGAACCTGTTGAATTTGACCAGCCACTATTTGAGATTGAATAATTTATTCTACGGAGGTAGCACCTATGCTTAAAAAAGTCTTAATTGCCAACCGTGGAGAAATCGCACTACGTGTCTTGCGTGCTTGTCACGATTTAGGCATTGAAACTGTTGCTGTGCATTCAACAGCAGATAAAAATCTCAAACACGTTTTTCTTGCCGATGAAACCGTCTGTATTGGTCCAGCACCATCAACAGCCAGTTATCTAGACATTAACGCCATCCTAAGTGCAGCAGAGCTAAGTAATGCTGATGCCATTCACCCTGGTTATGGCTTTTTATCTGAAAATGCAGAATTTGCCGACGTTTTAGAAGAGTCTGGCTTTACCTTTATTGGCCCTACTGCGGAAACTATCCGCATTATGGGTGACAAAGTTGCCGCTATCAAAACCATGAAAGCCGCTGGCATTCCTTGTGTACCGGGGTCTGATGGTCCATTGGATATTAATGATGACGCTGCAAACTTAGCTCACGGTGAACGCATTGGCTACCCTGTTATCGTCAAAGCCGCTGGTGGCGGTGGTGGACGAGGCATGCGTGTTGTTCACAGTGCAGCGGAATTACCTGATGCTATTCGCATGACTTCTGCAGAAGCTGCCGCAGCCTTTAATAACGGCATTGTCTATATGGAAAAATTCTTAGGCGCGCCAAGACATATAGAAATCCAGGTATTGTCAGACACACATGGTAACGCAATTCACTTAGGCGAGCGTGATTGTTCACTACAGCGTCGTCACCAAAAAGTTTTGGAAGAAGCACCAGCACCAGGCATTACTGATGAAGAACGCGAACGTATCGGAAAAGTTTGTACTGAAGCTTGTCAACGTATCAACTATCGCGGAGCAGGTACATTTGAGTTCCTTTACCAAGACGGTGAGTTTTACTTTATCGAAATGAACACACGTGTTCAGGTCGAGCATCCAGTGACCGAAATGATTACTGGCGTTGATATTGTCAAAGAGCAAATCCGTATAGCGGCTGGCTTGCCACTATCATTCACTCAAGATGATATCAAAATAAAAGGGCACGCCATTGAGTGTCGAATTAATGCCGAAGACCCCAAAACCTTTATCCCTTCGCCGGGTACAGTAACGCGTTATCACGCAGCTGGCGGTAACGGTGTCCGTGTCGATTCGCACTTATACGGCGGATACAAAGTCCCACCGCACTACGACTCAATGATTTGTAAGCTTATTACTCACAGCGAAGACCGTGCTTCTGCCCTGAGAAAAATGGATGGTGCTTTACGTGAGATGGCAATTGATGGGATTAAAACCAATATTCCATTGCAGCTTGATTTAGTCAATGACGAAGTCATTAAAAAAGGCGGCATGGATATTCACTACCTAGAGAAAAAACTAGGCTTGGAGTAATTGATTACTGTTTCGCACCTAGCGTTAAGAAGTGGCTATAAAAATAAAAGTCGGGGCGAGCCTCCGACTTTTATTGTTTAGAAGAAAGAAATAAAACGTAACATAAATTATATAGTGAAATAGATTAATTTCTAATACGGCAAGACGGCGTAACACTGTATCAAGAATTAAGATACTTCACTATAAAACCAGATAAATAAAAATGACTGCATCAACGACTACTAAAGATTGGCTAGAAATTAAACTTGAAACCACTGAGCAATACGATAGCGATACCTTAGAAGAAGCACTTTTTGCCGCAGGTGCCTTATCGGTCACATTGACAAGTAAAGCTGATGAAGTCATTCTAATTGAGCCAGCCCCTGGTGAGCTACCGCTGTGGGAGCAAGGAATTATTGTTACGGGATTATTTGATAAAGGTTTTGACCTGAATGAAGCCTTACCTGTGATTAAAGCCTGTTTGGCAACAGAAACACCACCATTGATTGCTTCAGAAAATTTAGCAGACAGACAGTGGGAGTTAGAATGGACAAAACACTTTCACCCAATTCAATTTGGCAAAAATTTATGGATTTGCCCATCAAACAAACAAGTCCCAAATGACAAAACAACCAATGAAACACAAATCATTACCCTAGACCCAGGGCTTGCTTTTGGGACTGGCACGCACCCCACCACCGCAATGGCATTAGAGTATATTGCCACTCACAACGTCAATAACCAACACGTTATTGATTTTGGCTGTGGTTCAGGCGTTCTCGGTATTGCGGCACTAAAAATGGGGGCAAAAACCGTTGTCATGACCGACATTGACCCTCAGGCACTGACTACAACCCAAGAAAATTCCAAAATTAATGACGTTGATAATAAAATCAGCGGTTATTTGCCCGATGAAATGCCTGAAATCAAAACTGATTTTTTGATTGCGAATATTTTGCTAGAGCCGCTTTTGATGTTAAAAGACACTTTTGTTTCACATTGTCAAAATGGTACCGTCATTCTACTAACGGGATTATTAAAAGAGCAAGTTCCTCAAATTATCGAAAAATATGAAGAGGATTTTGAAAACTTTAGCATTACTGAAAGTGGCGACTGGGCAATGGTGGTAGCGGAGAAAAAATGGCAACACTAGAAAAAGCCATAGAATTAGCGGCAAAGTATCACGCTGGACAAACAGATAAAGCTGGCTTGCCCTACATACTACACCCTTTGACAGTTATGTCGAAAGTTGACAGCATAGAGGAAAAAATAGTGGCAGTCCTTCACGATATCGTTGAAGACACACCAATGACTGCCGAAGATTTATTAGAGCTCGGTTTTAGCAATACCGTTGTTGAGGCAGTTGTTGCCCTCACCAAAACCAAAGGTATGACAAGAATCGAAGCCGCTTACCAGGCTAAAGCCAATCCCATTGCTAGGGTCGTTAAATTAGCAGACTTAGCGGATAACATGAACCTTAAAAGAATTTCCAATCCCACCGAAAAAGATTATCAACGATTGGAAGAATACAAGCAAGTAAAGAAAATTTTACAATCTGCTTAGCTCCATGAATTCTAAAATTAAGCACTATTACGGCATCACCGAAGATCGCCCGATGATAGCACTAGCCCCCATGGCTGGCGTGACGGATTTGCCTTTTCGCCATGTTTGTGAGCAATTAGGGGCGGATTATTCTGTTACAGAAATGGCAGCAACTGCCCCACAATTATTACAATCCGATAAAAACCAATCACGACTAAATTTCACCCCCAATGCCAAAATAAAAATTTTACAAATCATCGGCAACGATGCTGAACAGATGGCGACTGCCGCACAGCATTATGCCCAAATGGGTGCTGATATTATTGATATTAACTTGGGTTGCCCTGCGAAAAAAGTCCACCGCAAAGGTGCTGGCTCAGCCCTACTCGCTGACCTAGATTTAGTTAAAGTAATTTTGACTGAAATTAAAAATCGTTGTCCAGTCCCAATCACCGTCAAAACCCGATTAGGCACTGACCACGACAATTACACTTTGCTAAGAATTGGGGAAATTATTAGCAACTTAGACATTGAGCTTATCACCGTTCACGGCAGAACCCGAGCCTGTCAATTTAAAGGACAAGCCCAATTTTCCGAAATTGCCAAACTCAAACAAGCATTTCCGCAACTTACAGTTATTGCCAATGGCGATATTGACAGTGTAGAAAAAGCCAAAAGCGTACTAGAACAAACACAGAATGACGGTATCATGATTGGTCGAAATGCAGTTGGGAATCCTTGGCTATTCAGTGAAATCAAACAAGCTTTTTGCCCATCTTTTAGACCGTTGAAAAAAAATAAAGCAGAAATCATTTTAGAACACATCCAACAAACCCATTTTTTTTATGGGGAGAAAAAAGGCGTTCGTTTTGCCAGAAAACATATTCGAGAATATCTACAACATTTAGGATTATCACCTTACTTCGAACAACTCGCAAAAGTGGAGCAAGCACCAGAACAATTTGCTATACTGAAAAACTTATTGAACAAACATCTATAGTGATATCTGTATGCTTACACTGTGGTTTTACTCAAAGATAAATCGTATTTTATGAAGATAAAACAAAAAAAAATCAACTTAGAAAAATGTGTCAAAGGTTTGGTCAAACAATACTTTTACAACATTGAACACACAGAAGAAACCGTTAACAGTGGGTGTTTACACGCTGAGCTTATCGCTAGGGTTGAACGCGAATTAATCAAGCAAGTCCTTAAACAAACCGAGCAAAACCAAAGTCAAACCGCTAAAATTTTAGGCATCAGTCGCACAACACTACGAAAAAAAATGGCGGAACTTAATTTGATGCAATGATGCAAATCAGTTCTTCTTGCTATAGTCAATCCCACCTAATTATTACTACTATAGTAAGGTCAATTAATTCTTGGTACAGCGTTACATCGTCTCGCCGTATTAGCTATACTGTCTTCGACAATGTGCCTTGTACCAAAAATTAATTGACCTCACTATATAAATCACTCTATCTATAAATATTTAGTCACAGTACGACAAAACATTTACAAATTATTTTCCCACTAATTATACGAGTTAATTGACAGACAAATCCATTACTAAAAAAGTGGCTTTGTGGTAAAATTTAGCCAGTTGCAACCACAAAAATTCACTATTATGAACTCACGTATTTTCCTACATAAAAAGCCTCAATTTCAAACAGAATCTGCCGTTGTTTTAGCGGATATCAAAAAAACATTACATTTGCCACATATTGAAACCCTAAGTATTTACAACGGTTTTGATATTTTTAATACCCCGAAACAATACTTGGACGAATTGACATGGCAGGTTTTAGGCGACCCAACCACTGACGAGCCTATTGAAGAGCAAGCTATTGACGGCGATTTAGTTTTCTCACTGGAATTTTTGCCAGGTCAATTTGACCAACGTGCAGATGCTGCCGAGCAAGCTGCAAAATTACTCAATGACGATTTACGTCAAACACAAATCACTTCGTTTAAAACCTATGCTTTCACTGGTGACTTGAGCCAAGAAGATAAAGAAAAAATCACCAACTACTTACTCAATCCCGTCGAAAGTCGTTTAAAGGATTTATCACAATTGAGTATTGAAGCCGTTGAAGTCCCCGAAGCCGTTGCAAAAATTGATGGTTTCTTCCAACTAGACGACACGGCATTAGTTCAGTTAAAAGAAACCCTGGGACTATCGTTAACAGATGCGGATATGTCTTTTATCCAAGCACACTTCAAAAAAATCGATCGTGACCCGACGGAGACAGAAATTCGCGTCTTAGATACTTATTGGTCGGATCACTGTCGCCACACGACTTTCTTTACTGCCATTGAAAAAATCAAATTCCCAGAAGACAAACTCACCGAAAGATTACAGGAAAGCTTTGAGCATTATCTACAGTATCGACAACTGTCTGGTATCAGTGAACGCCCTATTACGCTAATGGATTTAGCGACAATTAACGCGAGAACCTTACGAAAACTAGGTAAATTGGACAGCGTGGAAATTTCTGATGAAATCAATGCCTGCTCAGTGTTTATTGATGTAGACAACCACGAAGGGAAAACTGAAAAATGGTTGCTACAATTTAAAAACGAAACACACAATCACCCGACAGAAATCGAGCCATTCGGCGGTGCGTCAACTTGTTTAGGTGGTGCTATTCGCGACCCATTATCTGGTCGAGCATTTATTTACCAAGCGATGCGAGTAACGGGCTCTGCCAATCCTTTAGAGCCGATTGAAAATACACTAGAAGGCAAATTGCCACAATATAAAATCACCAAAGGTGCGGCACAAGGCTACTCATCTTACGGTAACCAAATTGGCGTAGCAACAACGCAAGTTGCCGAAATTTACCACGAAGGTTACAAAGCCAAACGCATGGAAGTCGGTGCCGTTGTCGCCGCTGTACCTGCTGAGAATGTCATTCGTGAAAAACCAGCAGTTGGTGACAAAATCATTTTACTGGGCGGAAAAACAGGTCGTGATGGTTGCGGTGGTGCAAGTGGCTCATCAAAAGCTCACACCAGTGAATCTTTAGAAAAAAGTGGGGCAGAAGTTCAAAAAGGCAATCCACCTGTTGAGCGTGCTATTCAACGTCTATTCCGCAACCCCGAAGTCGCTAAAAAAATCAAAAAATGTAACGATTTTGGTGCTGGTGGCGTTTGTGTTGCCGTCGGTGAGCTTGCTGACAGTTTATTGATTGACCTCGATAAAGTACCGACCAAATACGCTGGTTTGTCGGGAACTGAATTAACGATTTCTGAATCCCAAGAGCGTATGGCTGTTGTTGTTTCACCAAAAGATGTTAGCGATTTTATTACCGCTTGTGAAGCTGAGAACACTTTAGCTGTCGTCGTTGCAGAAGTAACAGACAGTGGTGCGATGATTATCACCCACAATGGAGAAGAAATTGTCCACCTAGATAGAGACTTTATTGAAACGGCTGGTGCAAAGCAACAGCAAGAAAGTGTACATATCGCTGGTGAACTCAATAACGACAGTCCGCTTAGTATCACGTCAGAGGAAAACTTAGAGACCGATTTGCTTGCCCAGTTAAGCCAGTTAAATAATGCTTCACAACGAGGCTTACAGGACATGTTTGATAGCAACGTCGGTGCAAGTACCGTTTTATTACCTTATGGTGGGAAAACACAAAATAGCCCTGCTGAAGCTTCATTGCAATTATTACCTAAAGCAGGTACTTCGACCGTTTCTGCTATGAGCTATGGTTTTGACGCGGATTTATCTTCTTATAGCCCATTCCTCGGAGGTGCTTATGCCGTTGTTGAGGCCGTTGCTCGCCAAGTCGCTATCGGTGCTGAGATAAGCAATATCCACTTTAGTTTCCAAGAATACTTTGAAAAACTTGGCAAAAACCCAGACAAATGGGGCAAACCATTTGCCGCCCTATTAGGTGCATTTTCAGCTTCTCGTGCCTTTGACCTTGCCGCTATCGGTGGTAAAGATTCTATGTCGGGCAGTTTTGGAGAACTGCACGTGCCACCAACTCTGATTGCCTTTGCCGTTTCTCACTTATCAGCAGACAACGTTATCTCTTCTGAGTTAAAGTCAGCTGGAAATTCTTTATATTTGCTCAAGCACACACCACTGGCTGATGGCTCGCCAAACTACAGTCAATTGGCTAAAAATTTCCAATGGGTGAGTCAAAACCGAGAAGATATCGTTTCAGCTATCACGGTAAAACACAGTGGTGCAGCCATTGAGCTCGCCAAGGCTGGATTTGGCAACGGCATTGGTTTTGAGATTTCAGCAGATGTAAAAGACTTATTTGCCATGGGCTACGGCAGTTTAATCATTGAAAGCCCTGTTGAAATAGACAGTGATAAACTCACACTGATAGGAAAAACAACCAGTGACAAAGTTTATTCAGTCAATGGAAAAACGTACGGCATAGATGAGGCACTAAAAGCCTATCAACAGCCTCTGGAGCCTGTTTTCCCACTTTACCCTGACGTTGAAGTAGACAGTATTCAAACATTGGCCTTTGAAAAATCTAACCGTAAAGATATTGCTGTTCACAGCAGTGGCAGTTTTGCCTCACCTAAGGTTTTCATTCCCGTTTTCCCAGGTATGAATTCAGAATACGATATGGCAAATGCTTTTGAACGCAATGGTGCAACAACGATACAACAACCGTTTGTCAATTTATCTCAAGATTTGATTCACCAATCATTGGATAAGTTCTGCGAACAATTAAAAAACAGCCAAATTTTCGCCTTATCAGGTGGATTTAGTGCGGGTGATGAGCCCAATGGTAGTGGTAAATATATCGCTATGGTGCTAAAAAACACACAAATTCGCGAAGCGATTCATGAATTTTTAGCAAAAGATGGCTTGATTGTCGGTATTTGTAACGGCTTCCAAGCCCTCATTAAATCAGGCTTATTGCCGTATGGTGAAGTGACACAACGTTCGGCTCACGATGTGACTTTAGAGCATAATAATAGCCACCGTCACATTGCTAGAATTGCTAACACGCGAATTTGTCACACCAATTCGCCGTGGTTAAGTAACTTTAGTGTCGGGGAGCTTCACGATGTGGCTTTCTCACATGGTGAGGGACGATTTGTTGCTGACAGTGAACAGTTGCAAACCTTAATTAATAATGAACAAATTGCCACACAATACGTTCATAATGACGGTACTGCTTCGATGAATCCAATGTTTAACCCTAATGGTTCAACCTTGGCAATTGAAGGAATTACAAGTATTGACGGAAAGATTTTAGGCAAAATGGGACACAGTGAACGCTATGCCCTGCACTGCTATAAAAATTATCCTAATTTCAGGCAGCAAAATATTTTTGCTGCAGGCGTGAGTTATTTTAAATAATTCCCAAATCAAATAGAAATTGATAACAAAAAAGGCGGCCTTCTAAGCCGCCTTAATTTTTTCAAAAAAAAGTATTCAGTATGTCTCTCTCCCTCCAAAGACGCATTCAATGCGTCACAAGAGAGAAAATTTTTATCTATACAGCGTTAACCATTTTCTCTGACAATCGCTTTTACTGACTCAGCAATATTATCGACAACGATGACTTGCTTTTCAGTCTCTTCAATTCCCTCATAACCCACAGGTCGTGGTGGAACTTTTCCTAGAGCTTCTTGCATGGTTGCTTCGAATTTCGCAGGCAATGCCGTTTCTAAACAAACCGTCACCCCCGATAAAGTACCGTCATTCTGTAGTTGTCTAGCAACGAAAACACCGTCGGCAGTGTGAGGGTCAATAAAGTCATTTGCTTGTTGATAAACACTTTGAATTGTTTGCAAGCGATTTTCGTGTGTTGATTGTCCCGAAATAAAGCCAGTTGCCTGAATTTTTTCTCGACACTCGTTTAGCTCAAAATGATTAGACTGGGCAATTTGTTCCCATAACTGAGCTAATTTATCACTGTCACCATCGAGAATATTATAGATATAGCGTTCAAAATTTGAAGCTTTACCAATATCCATAGACGGACTGCTAGTTTCATGAACGTCTTTTGAAGGACGTACATTGTACTGACAAGTACTGAAGAACTCATCAAGCACATTATTTTCGTTAGTGGCGACAACGAGCTTATCAATAGGTAGCCCCATTTGTTTTGCCACAAATCCTGCATAGATATTCCCGAAATTCCCCGATGGAACGCAGAAGGAAATGCTTTCGTTAGGGCTTTGTTTTTTTGCGGCAAAGTAGCCTTTAAAATAATACACTACTTGTGACAAAATTCTTGCCCAATTAATTGAATTGACAGCACCAATTTGATACTTCTCTTTAAAATCCGCATCAGCATTAATGGCTTTGACAATATCTTGGCAATCGTCAAAAACCCCTTTTACAGCAATATTGAAAATATTAGGCTCATTTAAACCATACATTTGTGCTTGCTGAAATGGCGACATGCGACCGTGAGGTGATAGCATAAAGACATTAATATTTTTTTTGCCCATCATGGCATGTTCGGCAGCAGAACCCGTATCTCCAGAAGTCGCTCCCACGATATTGAGCTTTTTGTTATGGCGGACGAGAACATATTCAAACAATTCTCCAATCATCTGCATGGCAATGTCTTTAAATGCCAAAGTTGGACCATTTGATAAACCTAAAATGGCTGTTTTTTCATCTAAATAGCGAAGTGGCGTTATTTCATCAGTGGCAAATTTGCTTTTATTGTAAGCATTTTCAATCAATGTTTTTAAATCTTCCTTAGGAATATCATCGATGAATAATTGGAAAATTTCAAAAGCCAATTCTGGGTAACTTAAATTCTCCCAACTAGCCAGTTGCTCGGATGTAAGCTGAGGAATTCTCTCAGGCACAGCCAAACCGCCATCAGGTGCTAGCCCCATAACTAAAACTTCGGTAAATGATTTTGGGGACATTTGTCCGCGTGTACTGAGATATTTCATTATTTTCCTCTAATAAACTTGAATATAGTAAAGCAATTTACTTCGCTATAACTAAAAAACCGTTCGCTAAAAATCTTCTTTTTCTAAATGTGTCACCATCAGAGACAAGCTGCGTTGTCCACGCCACTCATTAATATCCAGCTGATAAACCGCCACACATTGTTGCTTCGACAGACTATGATAATATGCGTACTTGTCAAAGGCAATCCCTTTTAAAACTTGACCCGATTGCGACTCAATCATCATGAGTTGAGCGTGGTTTTTACCCACCTCTCGGATGCTGTCAATGTAGAAACTATTTCGAAAAATAGGGGCAGGTAAACCAGCTCCCCAAGGCTCTAATGTCTTTAGAAAATCGGCATTGGCAATGTTTAATTCGTAAGGTAATAATTGCCCATCAGTATAAATAGCTTCATCAATGTCCGACTTAGCCAATTGCTGCTCGACGGCTGCATTAATAGCGGTTATAAAAGTCGACAAATCACCCTCTTTCAAAACCAATCCAGCAGCTTTTGCATGCCCACCATAATTATTAATGAGGCACGGATTATTCGCATTGACTTGATTCAGTGCGTCAATCACATTAACGCCCTTGCTCGCTCTTGCTGAGGCTTTTAATAAGCGAGTCTCGCCATCACTTTGAGCGGCCGTAAAAACAAAAGCTGTTTTTGCATATTTATCTTTGAGCCTAGCCGCAACAATACCAATCAAACCTTCATTCCAAGCGCTATCGCACAAACAAATCACCGGTTGAGAAAAATTTTCTGCCTGCTCAGCCAGCAAGGCATCTGCCTGTAGTCGCATTTCATTTTCAATCGCCTTTCTTTCTTTATTTAAGCGATCTAATTCAATGGCATAATCCATGGCAAGCCGTTCGTTACTTGCCATCAAACAATCAACACCCAGCTGCATATCAGCAATGCGTCCAGCAGCATTTAGTCTAGGGGCAATTTGAAAGGCAATATCGCTGGCACTGAGTGTTTTCTCATCGAGTTCGGCAATGGCTATCAACGCCATAATGCCCTCGCCTGCTTGACCAGCTCGAATGCGTTTTAAACCATTTTCCACCAAAACACGATTATTAAAATCCATTGGTACTACGTCAGCCACCGTGCCGATTGCCACCAACGGTAACAAACTTGCCAAGGGGAAATTGTCCAATCGCGTATCGCCTTGCCCTCGATAATATTGTCGCAATGCCAAGACGACATAAAAAGCCACACCAACACCTGCCAACGCCTTACTTGGAAAAGCACAACGGGGTTGATTAGGATTGACAATTACATCGGCACTGGGCATGATTTTAGGTGCCAAATGGTGATCTGTAATAATCACATCTACATCGTGCTTTTTTAACTCAGCAACGCTATCAACCGCAGAAACACCGTTATCGACGGTAATCACCAACTGTGCTTTTTTCTCCAAAGCCAAAGCCACAGCAGATTCAGAAAGCCCATAACCCATCTTTACGCGATTAGGCACGATACTGGCAACATTGGCTTTTAAAAATTGTAAAACGGATAACAGCACCGACATCGCCGTTGCCCCATCCGCGTCATAATCCCCGACAATAACGATTTTTTCTTTTTTCTCAATGGATAAAGCCATTCGCTCAGCCGCTTCTTTTGCCCCAAACAGTTCATTGACATTATGGAGCTGAGATAAAGATTTTTTTAGCTGATGCGTTTGAATATTACGTGCGGAAAGCACCCGACGATGACAAGGTGAAAAATCATCTGGATAATCTGATAAGTTTAACGGTGTCGAGTAATCTTTTAATTGAGGCACAGAATGACGGTAATAATTTTAGGTTAATTCGCTTTATACAAAAACATTTTATAAAACGAATTTATTAGTAAAGTGGTTTAGTTATTTAAAACAAATAAAAATAAAAAAAGGCAAATCAGTAGCGTCATTCTACAGTTAATAAACGATACGTTAATCGTTTAAAATTAATTTACGGATAAGACAAACAAATCAGCCAATAGTTAACCGTTCATCTTATCCGCAAATATTTGACGCATTTACCTAATCAGAGATTTTTTTATTTTATTATTCTCTAGGAAGCTCTGCAAAACGTACAGTTCGAGTAAAAGACAAGCCACGAAATACTTTCGGGTACCGCAGTAACCATTTGACATAACAATGAGTTAGGCAAGTGGCACGAGGAACGCATGACGCAGTATTTTGCCGAAATGTGGGTTTTGCGGAGTTTCCTCTAGTTAAAATGTTCTACACGAATTCGCAACAAGTCACCTGTCACATCTTCCAAAGCGGTAATTTCAGCAATCGCACTCTGTAAATCCGACTCTTTAACCACTTGCGTCACGATAACCAAAGGTACACTTGTTTCGTTATCCTTAGGCTCTTTTTGCAACAAAGCCTCAATACTAATATTTCTATCAGCAAAAATATTGGCAATTTTTGCCAACGCACCAGGCTTGTCCGCAACGGTGACGCGCAAGTAGTTCGCTGACTGTTGTTCATCTGTACTCAGGGCCAATAAGTCTGTTTGACTTCCAGCACTATAACCCAATGGTGAGATATGTGGGGCTGACAAATTCGTTAACAAGCCCAAGACATCAGCCATAACCGCAGAGGCTGTTGGCAAAGATCCTGCACCAGCCCCATAGAACAATGTCTCACCAACACCATTACCAAATACGCGAACAGCATTCATTACGCCATCAACTTTTGAAATCAAATTCGTTTGAGGGACTAATGTCGGGTGAACGCGTGTTTCAACACCGTTTTCTCGACGTAGAGCCATACCCAAGTGCTTGATGCGATACCCCAACTCTTCGGCATACTCAACATCTTGTGGCGTGATTTTGCTGATACCTTCTACGGACAATTTATCAAAGTCTAAATCGATACCAAAGGCAATTGAGGCAAGAATCGTTAATTTGTGAGCCGCATCGACGCCCTCAACATCAAATGTTGGGTCAGCCTCTGCATAGCCAAGTGCTTGAGCTTCTGCTAAAACATCCGCAAACTCGCGACCTTCTTCACGCATTGCCGTCAGGATATAGTTACTGGTTCCGTTAATAATTCCCGCAACTGATTGAATTTCGTTCGCTATCAAACCTTCTTTCAAAGATTTAATGATAGGAATACCGCCAGCCACACTGGCCTCAAAAGCAACTTGTACACCTTTGTCAGCGGCCGCTTTAAAAATCTCACGTCCCTTGGCGGCAATCAACGCCTTGTTCGCCGTCACAACGTGTTTACCGTTAGCAATGGCCGTCATCACCAAATCGAAAGCTAAATCTTCACCACCAATTAACTCCAAAACCACATCGACATCATCGCGGTTAACAACTGCCATAGGATCGGTCAGACATTCAACACCTTCAGGCTTATCAATTCCTTCCCATTGACGCTTGGCAATACTGACGACTTCAATATCTGAACCCGTTTTATTTTTCCACTCGTCTTTATTTTGAGAAAGCAACGATAAAACGCCTTGTCCTACCGTTCCATAACCTAACAAACCTAATTTCACTGTCTTCATAAACGTACCATTTTTGTGTTTTTATGTGTTTTTTTAATATTTCTATTATTTTTATCTTGCTCAATCAATCTAGTAATAATTGAATAAATATTGATTATTGCGTCGACTCTAACTCTATTTTAATCGGTTGTGCCTGAGCTTTTCCAGTCTGTTTCGCCTTGTGTTCTGGCAATTCAGTTGTTGGCGTCTGAACGGGCTTCGTCGATTCCAATTGGATTTTGATTTCAGAACCAGCCTCTTTATTGCTATCCTGAATAGATTCTAAGATTTTATCTATATCACTATTCTCTTTTCCTGTTTTGGGTGTTTTTTCCGCACCTTTATCTAAGTCAATTTGTAAAACTGTTTCACCCACTGCATTCAGCGTTTTTTTACCTGAGTCTAAATAGGTCGATAAATCCTTAGGTAACTGTCCTGAAGCCTGTTGAGCAAGATTTCTAAAAATAGGTGCTAGCTTGGATTGTTTCCACCAGCCTTCATTACTGACACCTGGGATAAAGCCAATAATTAGCACCAAAATAGTATTAATAATGCTTCCTCGCACCAAACCAAAAAGCAAACCTAAAAAGCGATTAACAAATGACAAACCACTGGCACTAAGCAATTTATTCGCTAACGAGCTAATTATTGCAATGGCAAATAACGTTAAAATAATGATGAGGACAAAGGCAACAATATAGCTAACTTGAGGATCTTCAAATACTTTAGAAACATAACTTTTCGACAAAGTATCTGAAAACTTAAAGGCAAAATAAACTGCCGCAACTAAACCGACTAAAGACATCACTTCTCGCACTGCACCGCGAATGAGTCCAATCACTGCAGAAATCACCAAAATAGTGACAAAAATAATATCTAAAAATCCAATCGACTGTAATAATTCCATATTTATCCCTCTAAAAATCTATTTGCTATGTTTTTTTGTGTATTGATTAGTGCTGAACACTAGGACTAAGACCTTGTGATTTTAGTAATTGTATGGTTTTTTCCATTGTTTTTTTGCTTCTAAAAGGACCAATCAAAACACGATGATAGTTACTGCCTGAAACAGTAATCGTTGTCACCTTTGTTTTAAAACCTTTATTGCCCAAATTGGTCGATAAGTTTTCGGCATTGTGCAAATCAGCAAAACTACCCACTCGCACCCAATTACCTGATTGGCTCGCGGTATTGGCAGCCACATTGGCGACAACAGTACGCTTAATCGGTTGAGCAGAGGTAGTCTGATTTGACTCTGTTGCAAGACTTTCCAGCTTAACAGTAGGTTGTTGATTACTTCCTTGAGATTGATTTTCCTGGCTACCTTGTCGTGCTGGAGAGTTTCGTGTGGCATTTTCTGGGCGAACCTTTTTCTCATCTAGCGAAGAAAGAGAAATAGCCTCAACCTCACTTAATAAAACCCCCTCATCTTCATCATTAACTTGAGGTTTTTCCGTTTCAATATCGATAGCCAAGTTGGGATTATTCAAAGTTTTCTGTTCAGGATTTAAGATAGCTGGAACAAATAGCATTGCCGTAAGCAACACAACCGAACCACCAATCAAACGATTTCGCATTAATGGAGTCATAAATTATCTATTTATTTAAAAGTGATGACAAAATAGCTATTATAGCGACTGTCGAAAAAATGTCATGAGTATTTTTAACAACTAACAACTCTAGCAGTAGCAATGACCTAAGCTAATTACACTTAAGTTAAAGCTTCAACCACCAAAAAAGACCCAAAGGCATAAATCACATCATTTTCTCGGACATCGGCTTTCGCACTACTTAACGCTTCCGTTAAGCTGGAATAAGATTTTGTCTGAACTTTATGCGTCAAATCTTGCTGTTGATAAATTTGAGCAATTTTCTCCGCACTAAGCCCACGATAACCTTCGGTACCAGCAAAATAAAATCCGTCAAACACGCCATCTAAAGCAGCAAAAACTTTGTCATGTGCTTTATCGTTCAGCATACCGACCACTGCGTAATACTTTTTATCTGGATTTTGTTGGCGTTGTTTTAGAACAAAATCTGCTAATGCTTGAGCAGCTTCTTCGTTATGAGCGACATCGACAATAACCTCTGGCGTATCGCTAATTTTTTGCAAACGCCCAGCCAGTGAAAAACCTGATAACCGTTTAGCATAATCCACTGGCAAACGTTTTAGCTCAGCCAACAACACCAAAACCGCAGCGGCATTTTGTACTTGATGCTTTCCTAAGCGTACAATCTCTTCTGGTAACGGATAATCAACGCCACGGAAAAGCACATGGCTAGCACCATTAACATCGGTAATTTGATAATCTTTTTGATTAACCAGCAAAGGAATGTGATGATTGCTGGCAAATTCACGAACACTGTCATAAATATTTGCTTGGGCGTAGACTGCTGTTGCATTCGGGCGACAAACACCTGCTTTTTCTAAGGCAATTTGAGACAAGTCATTACCCAAGTAGCTTTCATGATCTAAAGCAATCGAAGTAATAATTACTGCATCAGCATCAACGATATTGACCGCATCCAAACGTCCACCTAAGCCAACTTCGAGAATGGCAACATCAACAGCTTGCCAAGCAAAAATCAGCAAGCCAGCCAATGTTGTTGCCTCGAAATAACTAAGGGTAATTTCACCTCTAGCATTTTCTATTGCCTCAAACGCACGGATAATTAGTGCATCGTCGACTTCCTGTGCATTAATTTTAATACGCTCGTTAAAACGATGGATATGTGGTGAGCTATAAACACCAATTTTCTTATCAGAGTCCTGTAATAAATTAGACAGCATCTGACAAGTCGAACCCTTGCCATTAGTGCCTGCAACCGTAATCACACACTTGGCTATTTTATCTATATTGTGCGTCTGACAGAGTGTCTGCCAAACTTTTTCTACGCGAGAAAGACCTAAATCAATACCAACAGAATGTAACTGCTCATAAAAACAAAGCCAATCATCTAAGGTTTTTCGTACCGTCATTCTGAGCCTACTGTGTCCTATAACTATCAATACTGTAGTAAAATAGCTTAACTTTTGCTACGACATCATGCCGTCTCGCCGCATTAGCCACACTGTCTTTGACGACAAGTTTCTTATCAAAAATTAATCTATTTCACTATACTTGCAATACAGAATTATTTAATTGTTGCACTTATTTTTCTTCAACAAATGCTTCCAACTTTTCTATCTCTTTATCGATATCCATCTCTGCAACCGATGCTTCAGAGCTATTTTCGGCTTCCTGTGCTGCTTGTTTTTCAGCCTCAGCGTGCTTGTGCATTAGCATAGATAGAATCTCACTGAGTGTTTCTCGCATATTACGGCGGTCAATAATCATATCAATCGCCCCTTTTTCCAGTAGAAACTCACTACGCTGGAAGCCTTCTGGTAGTGTTTCTCGCACAGTCTGCTCAATAACCCTAGGACCAGCGAAGCCAATGAGGGCTTTGGGTTCAGCAACAACCAAATCCCCCAACATCGCAAAACTGGCAGAAACCCCACCCATTGTCGGGTCAGTCAAAACAGAAATAAAAGGCAGTTTTTTTCTCGACAATTGCGTCAAAGCCGCCGATGTTTTTGACATTTGCATCAATGAAATTAAGCCTTCTTGCATTCTTGCACCACCAGAGGCGGCAAAACAAATAAAAGGGGCGTTAAGTTCAATGGCTTTCTCAACGCCACGAACGAACTTCTCACCCACAACTGAACCCATTGAGCCAGCCATATAGCCAAACTCAAAAGCAGAAGCAACCAAAGGCTTGCCGAATAATTCACCACTAAAGGCAATCAAGGCATCGTTTTCTTGGCTGCTTTTTTGTGCGGCACTAATGCGATCTTTATAGCGTTTTGAATCTTTAAACTTGAGCTTGTCAACCGGCTTTAGCTTAGCACCAATTTCAGTCCAAGAATTTTCATCAAACAATTGTTCTAGTCGCTGACGTGCTGGGATTCGCATGTGATAATCACATTTGGGACAAACATCCTTATTTGCTTTTAATTCAGCGGTATAAAGTGTCGCATCACAAGCTTTACACTTTGACCAAACACCATCTGGAATTTGTTTTTTATCACTCGTACGGATACGAGATGGTACTAATTTTTCAAACCAACTACTCATAATTTCAACCTATTTTATTGTACTTTTTATTGTGTCTAGAGCCGCTCGAAGTTCAGCCATAAAGGCACGTCCCTCGGCGACAACATCTTCATTATTGTTTGCTGCATTATACAGTTTTTTAACCAAAGCTGAACCCACAACAACACCATCCGCAATTTCTGCCATTTGCTTGGCTGTTTCAGCATCAGAAATCCCAAAACCCACACAAACTGGCAGGTCTGTTTTTTCACGAATATTTTTAATACGCTTGTCAATTTCTTGGGCATCTAAAGCACTTTGCCCAGCACCACTATTGCCTGTCACACCACGCATGGAAACGTAGTAGACAAAACCGCTGGCTGATTTTAGCATTTTCCCCAAGCGAGTTTTACTCGTTGTTGGCGCAACCAACGTAATCAAATCAACATTTGCTTGCTTGAGTGCCTTGCGATAATCTTTCCCCGACTCATAAGATAAATCAACCAAAATAACCGCATCAGCACCCGACTCCGATGCTGCTTGTGCAAAACCTGAAAATTTCTGTGGGTGAACTTCAGCAGGATTTAAGTAACCCATTAAGACAATCGGCGTATCCTTGTCTTTTTCTCTAAACGCCGCAACGGCTGAAAAAGTATCTTGATAGCCCACACCATGACTAATAGCTCTTTGGCTAGCCTTTTGTATCGTCTCACCGTCAGCAGCAGGATCTGAGAAGGGAATGCCTAATTCAATGATATCAGCGCCACCAGCAACCAAACCGTGTAAAATATCCGCCACATCAACACCAACAGGATCACCTGTCGTCACAAAAGGCACTAAAGCTTTTTGCTGGTTAGCCTGTAAACGTGCGAAAGTTTTTTCTATACGAGAAAGTGTTTTGTCTGTCATTTTTATTCCCTTAACTCAAATCCACGCCATCAATTTTGGCAATAGTATTAATGTCTTTATCGCCACGCCCTGAAAGATTGACAATGATAATATCTTCTTTGGCACGTTGTTTTGCCAATTTTAAAGCATAAGCAATCGCATGCGAAGACTCTAGTGCCGGGATAATGCCTTCTACAGTACACAGCGTTCTAAATGCCGACAACGCCTCATCATCGCTGATGCCGACATAAGTTGCTCTTTCTGTATCTTGTAAAAATGCATGCTCAGGTCCCACACCTGGATAATCCAAGCCTGCCGAAATCGAATAAGGTTCGGTAATTTGTCCATTATCATCACACATCACATAGGTTTTATTACCGTGTAAAACACCTACCTTTCCGCGTTGTAGAGCCATTGCATGTTCTGCTGTATCGACACCCATACCAGCCGCCTCAACACCGAATAGCTCAACGGAACGGTCATTTAAAAACTCATAAAACAAGCCCATCGCATTTGAACCACCACCAACACAAGCAACCAAAGCATCAGGCAATCGCCCTACTTTTGCCAAAATTTGTCGGCGTGCCTCACGTCCAATCACCGCATTAAAATCCCGAACCATAGCAGGATAAGGGTGTGGACCTGCTACCGTACCAATCACGTAGAAAGTATCGTCAACGTTTGCCACCCAATCTCGCAGTGCTTCGTTTAACGCGTCTTTTAATGTCTTTGAGCCTGATTCAGCGGCAACCACTTTGGCACCTAGTAGTTTCATGCGATAAACATTTGGGGCTTGTCTGGCAATATCTTTCGCTCCCATGTAAACAATGCATTCTAACCCCAATCTTGCCGCAATGGTTGCGGTTGCCACACCGTGCTGTCCTGCACCAGTTTCTGCAATAATGCGTTTTTTACCAAGACGTTTTGCCAGCAATGCTTGCCCGATGGTATTGTTGATTTTGTGTGCACCTGTATGGTTGAGGTCTTCACGCTTTAGATAAATTTGAGCACCACCGTTTTCACTCGATAAGCGTTTGGCATGATACAAGGGACTAGGTCGACCAACATAGTGTGCCAAGTCCTCATCAAACTCCGCCCAAAAACTGGCATCTGATTGGACTTTTTCATACTGCTGAGATAAATCTAACACAGCCTGCATCAAGGTTTCTGAAATAAACTGTCCACCAAACTGACCAAAAAAACCCTTATCGTCAGGATAGCGGCGAAAATCAAGATGTTTGTTTTGATTTGATGATTGTTCTTGCTTATGTTTTTCTGTCATCTTGTTTCCTATTGCGTCCTAGTCGCCTAACGTTATGAAATAAAGCTGCCTACCTCAAGCCTAATAAATCAGCCAGCATTCGACAAAGTGGTTATTTTTAACATAAACAATAGTCAGTTGTAAAGAAAGTCAAAATAAAATATAGCAATAACAAAATGCAAAACCTCAGAATGACGGTACCAAAAGTAATAAAAAGCACAAAAGTATTCGTGGATGTTATCTTAAAATATGATAAATACAGCGTTATATATAGAATTTTTTTGGCGTGACTATCAATATAATTATGCTATAGTAAAACAACTTAGCTTTTGCTACGGCATTATGCCGTCTCGCTGTATACTTATACTGTCTTTGACAGCAAGCCTTGTATCAAAAGTTAATTTATTTCACCATAGTATATGAAACATGATTATTGTCACAGGACTTTCGGGGGCTGGAAAAACCGTTGCCCTCCATACACTAGAGGATTTGGGTTACTACTGCATTGATAACCTGCCTTGTAGTTTGTTACCTAAACTCTATGAAGAGCAGTTAAAAATCAATATGCCTGTCGCTGTTGGCATTGATATCCGCAATCAGTTAGACACGCCAGAGCAAATGGCAAAATCCATCGAAGCATTCAAACAAAAAATCCCAAGCACTAAAATTCTTTTTCTAACCGCCCAAAAAGAAACTATTACCAAACGTTTTAGCGAAACACGCCGAAAACACCCGTTAGCCAGCCCACAACTAACGCTACAAGAAACCATCGCGTTAGAAAGACAAATTCTTGCACCGCTGACTATTTGTGCGGATTTTAAAATCGATACGAGCAAGCTGAGCATTTATGAACTCAAAGAGAGTATTCAGCACTGGTTAGGACATGACAATAACAAAACAGCGATAACTATTGAATCATTTGGTTTTAAAAATGCCCTGCCAATTGATGCAGACCTAGTTTTTGATGTGCGTTTTTTACCTAATCCGCACTGGGAGCAAAATCTTCGACAATATACGGGCTTAGATGATGAAATCAAAAACTATTTAGGTAACTTTGACGAGGTCAATCAATTTATTAGCGATACCGCTAGCTACTTAAAAAAATGGCTACCTATGTATCTTTCTTCTCATCGCTCTTACTTGAAAATCGCCATTGGCTGTACGGGTGGAAAGCATCGCAGTGTTTATGTAACAGAGTCTATTGCTGAAGACCTGTCAAAAGCGTTTGGACAGATTAACGTTCGCCACCGAGATTTACCTAAATACAGTCAGACGAAAAAATAGAGTAAACATTAATGTGGTAAATTATAGCGGAATAACTTAATCATTGTTACGGTGTTAAGATTATCGATAAAAAAACACCCCAAAAGCCTAACAAAGCTTTTGGGGTGTTGCTGTTTTATAAGAGCTAGCAGAAACTATTTTCCAGCACCACCTTTCATAGACTGAAAGAACTCCTCATTGGTTTTTGTATTACGCAAACGCTCAAGCAAGAATTCAATTGTGCCAATTTCATCCATTGGGTGAAGAATTTTACGTAAAATCCAAGTCTTTTGTACGATATCAGGTGCAATCATCAACTCTTCGCGACGCGTACCAGAAGGGTTAATATTAATTGCTGGGAAGATGCGTTTTTCAGCAATCGTTCGGCTAAGGTGCACTTCGTTGTTCCCCGTACCTTTAAATTCTTCATAAATGACACCGTCCATCTTAGAACCCGTGTCAACCAAGGCTGTCGCAATAATGGTTAAGCTCCCACCTTCTTCAATATTTCTCGCCGCACCGAAAAAACGCTTAGGTTTATGCAATGCATTGGCATCGACACCACCGGTTAGAATTTTGCCTGAGGCAGGTGCAACAGTGTTATAAGCTCTAGCCAAACGAGTAATAGAATCCAATAAGATAACGACATCTTTTTTATGCTCAACCAAACGTTTGGCTCGCTCAATGGCCATTTCAGCAACCTGAACATGACGCGTTGCTGGCTCATCAAAAGTCGAGGAAATAACTTCACCGGCAACAGTACGCTCCATTTCTGTCACTTCCTCAGGACGTTCGTCGATAAGCAGAACAATCAAATGACACTCAGGATGATTGGTCGCAATCGACTGTGCGATATTTTGCATCATCACCGTCTTACCTGCTTTCGGCGGAGAAACGACCAAACTACGCTGTCCCTTACCAATTGGTGCAATCATATCAATGACACGAGCAGTAATATCTTCCGTGCTACCATTACCACGCTCCAATTTTAATTGTTCATTCGGGTGTAGCGGTGTTAAGTTTTCAAAAGCAATTTTTTTCTTAGTATTAGAAGGATGCTCATAGTTAATGGTATCAACTTTTAATAACGCAAAATAACGCTCGTTGTCTTTTGGGTGACGAATTTTCCCATCAACAGCATCCCCTGTTCTCAAACCAAAGCGTCGAATTTGACTTGGGCTAACGTAAATATCATCAGAACCAGCAACATAGGAACTAGAAGTACTACGCAAAAAACCAAAACCATCAGGCAGGATTTCTAATACACCATTACCATAAATGTCTTCGCCACTTTTGGCATGTGCCTTCATTATGGCAAAAATAAGGTCTTGTTTTTTCTTTCTTGATAAGTCCTCAAGCCCCATGTCTTGTGCCATGGTCAGTAATTGTTGAGGGGTTTTTGCTTTTAAATCGTTGAGATGCATAAAATAAAATTAAGGGTTATAAAAAGTAATTAGCAATATTTGTCTAAAAATGCAGCTAGCTGAGCTTTAGGAAGCGCACCAATGAGCGTATCAACTGCTTCGCCATCTTTAAACATAATTAAGGTAGGAATTGAGCGAATGCCAAACTGCACCGGCGTTTCTTTGTTTTCATCAACATTCATCTTTGCAATGGCAACTTTTCCACCGTACTCTTTTGCAAGTTCCTCCAAAACAGGACCAATAGCTTTACAAGGTCCACACCACTCAGCCCAAAAATCAACTAAAACGGGGACTTGTGATTCCAAAACGCTAGTTTTAAAATCAGCATCGTTTACATACAAAATATCACTCATGATTGTCTCCTAATCATAAAAATTGAAAAATTTACTGTCGTTATTCAGAGTAAATAAGGGAATACATTTTCTCAAATTGAAACCAGAAATTAATGGACGTCAAAAAATGACCACCTGAATAGGTGGGCGACATTATACCACGCTAACTAACAAGCACAAGCAACAATCGCCGTTTTTAGAAAATTTCCGAAGATAATAAAAGGTTAATCATTCGAGAGCGAGATGGCTTATCTAGCTCTTCGACAACATCTTCATAACGATAACCCTTTTCGATAGTTAAGGCAGCTTGTATCTCATCTAATTTTTGCGTGAACTGTTCTAATGGCTTTTTCTCTAAAATATCATTTTCAGACAAACTATAGTTCATGAGAACATGCCCATAACGCGTTAGTATTAATCGATTAATGGTGCGATTAATGGTGTTGCCGAAAAAGTCTTTTAGAGAAATGCCAAACTCAAGTGTTTTGCTTGCTTTGTCGTAGTGAGGCTCAGGCCACCAGCCAGAGAAATAAATAGCTTCTTCCCTTCCCCACTGAGATTCTCGATTAAGAATTTCCAAGTCAATCTCAATTTGTTTTTCCGCATCAGCAATACTAACAGGGTCGTCAGGACGTAAAACATAGCCATGATTAGAAAATGACAGTGCAATAAACGAATTATTGTCGCTAATTTTTCGTACAGATTTATCATAAACAACCGCAAAAAAATTAACCAAATCCTCAGCATCAGCCCCCCAAATCGTTGCTAAAGCTGCCCGTGCCGCCGCATTGTCCAATACTTTCAGCGACGGGAGTTTTTTTTCATTAAGATCTGCAACAAGTGTGCTTAGCTCTAATTTAATCATTTCGGTATTGTAATAAAAACCAAGCTCATTGAATAGTATTTATCCAAATATTTGCTAAGAACGCCACATATAAATTCAAACAACCTCACTTTAGTACCGTCATTCTGAGAACGATAGTCGCGTCAAAATTTTTTTGGCACAAGGCACATCTAAACAATCAATTTATTTTATCTATAGCATCTGTAGTATCTCTTCATCACCAAAATCCTTAAGATAAGCTATAATGACGCTATGGATATTTTTAGGTATTTTAAATACGCTAACTTTTATATAACACTTAAATAAATAGGAAAAAACATGAACGACTCAACTTATGATTTAATTTGTATTGGTGGCGGTAGCGGCGGACTCGCTGCTGCTAAACGTGCCGCAGAATACGGAGCAAAAGTTCTCGTCATCGAAGCCAAAAAACTTGGTGGCACTTGTGTCAACGTCGGCTGTGTTCCCAAAAAAATCACTTGGCACGCTGCTCAAATTATCGATTTTGCCCACCTTGCTAAAGATTACGGGTTCAATGAACTCGAACCTCAACTGGCATTTAATCTTTTTGCTCAAAAGCGAGACAAATTTATCGAAAAACTTAACGGTATTTACGAAAATGGTCTAAACAATGCCAATATCGACATCGTCGAAGGCTACGCCAAATTTATCGATAAAAACACATTAGCTGTTGGCGAGCAAACATTCAACGCACCACACATCATTATTGCTGTTGGTGGCGAACCAATGATTCCTAATATTCCGGGTTCAGAATTAGGTATGGATAGCGATGACTTTTTTGCCTTACGAGAGCTACCCAAAAGCATGGCTATTGTCGGTGCTGGTTACATTGCCGTTGAACTTGCTGGTGTGCTAAATATTTTGGGCGTAGAAACCCATCTGATTGTACGAAAAAATCGCTTCTTAAAACAAGTTGATAACGACATCAATGATGCATTAACAGAACAAATGCAAAAGCACGGCGTACACATTCATTTTGAAACAGAAATTCAATCGATTAGCGAAGAAAACGAGCAGCTCTCATTGACACTTACAACAGGCAAGAACCTTTCTGTTGAGAAATTATTGTGGGCAATTGGCCGCACACCAATGACAGATGCAATTGGCTTACAAAATACCGAAATAACAACACAGCAAAATGGAAATATTGTTGTCGATAATCAGCAAAACACGACACAACCGGGGATTTACGCTATTGGCGATATCACAGGACAGCCAACACTAACACCTGCCGCCATTGAAGCAGGCAGACAACTATCCGAGCGCCTATTCAATCAAAAAGCAACAGCAAAAGCTGATTTCACCTATGTACCTACCGTTATTTTTAGTCACCCAGCTATTGGTACAGTTGGCTTAACCGAGCAACAAGCTATTGAAGTACACGGCGAAGAAAACATTCGCGTTTATCGTTCTCGCTTCAATCCACTACTACGCTCAATGACCGAAGAAAAAGTCCCTACCGTTATGAAAATGGTTTGTTTGGGCGAAGAAGAAAAAGTCATTGGACTTCACGTTATTGGCGATTTTGCCGATGAAATCATCCAAGGTTTTTCTGTTGCCGTACAAATGGGAGCAACAAAAGCAGACTTTGACAAAACGCTAGCAATTCACCCAACCAGTGGGGAAGAGTTTGTTACTATGAGGTAGTCAGAGCTTCACCGTGCCAATAAAAAACACATAAAATTTCTGACAAGCTTACCAAAAGGCTTGTCAGGAATTCTAGCTTCTACAAAAAAACGAAAAATTCCTCGCTCAAAAAAGCAGAACAAATCCCACCAGATCAAACAGTAAGAAAATCCTAAAACATCGGTAAAACAGAGATGTCTAGCAGATTACAAATTCATCAACACATTGTATCGTGAAATAAATTAATGCTTGATACAAGTCTATAGTGAGGTCAATTAATTTCTGGTACAAGGCACATTGTCGAAGACAGTATAGCTAATACGGCGAGACCATGTAACGCTGTAACAGGAATTAATTGGACTACTATATGAGGCGGCATAACACCGCAGCAAAAGCTGAGCTATTTACATAGACAGCCACCAACTAAGTGCGAGCGTAACACACCACTGAAATAACATCATTTGACCCTAGGTGTGTTTGCGTTATGCTATCACCAACAAACCCTGCCCTATACATTGTTTACAACAATAAAAAACTTAACAAGCCATATCCAGAATGAACTGCCCCCCAAAAGTTGGACACAATTTTCGGGGTTTGAATATGAGCAAATATGATACAAGTTTTAAGTTATCGGTAGTTAACTATTATA
>PDWI01000463.1_pt1 | contig 65857 bp, 63 predicted proteins | sample 1430891 | NCBI WGS metagenome assembly PDWI01 (sample SAMN01162508, study PRJNA174530) | Oral metagenome, whole genome shotgun sequencing project. | biome: Marine environment; feature: Marine mammal; material: Swab sample of the gingival sulcus; isolation source: swab sample of gingival sulcus...
ATTCAAAATGTTTTATTCTATTGTCAAGGTTCAGTATTTCTTCATAATCAAATTGCTAAACTTTAATAATAAAACACATTTATGGAAATAAAAGTATTTTGTACTGTAAATATACTCCCGTTTCTAAAATTTGTCAATAGCTTTTTGAAAAAAAGTTATAATATGGCAATAAAAATATAAATTTTTAATGCTAGTACACTTTCGAGGTTTAATTCATCAACTTTCTTCGTTGATTTATACTTTACCAAAGTTCCTTAAAAAAAATATTAGCACTCTTGTCTAGTGAGTGCTAAAAAACTATTGACATTTCATCTATATGCTATTATCATATTATTTGTAAACCTATTAAATTATTTTGAAATAAGGAGATTATTAAAATGAACAAAGAAAAAGGTAATTTGTCAATACACAGCGAAAATATTTTTCCTATTATAAAAAAATGGCTTTACTCTGACCATGATATTTATATTAGAGAATTAATCTCTAATTCATGTGATGCTATCACTAAAGTTAAAAGACTCAGCACTTTTGGAGAAGCTGACTTAAAAGATGATACAAACTTTGAAGTTAAAGTTTTATTAGACACTGATAAAAAAACATTAAAATTTATTGATAATGGTATTGGTATGACTGCTGATGAAGTTAAAAAATACATCAATCAAATAGCATTCTCAGGCGCTGAAGATTTTCTAAATACTTATAAAGATAAAGCTGATAATGACCAAATAATCGGGCATTTTGGATTAGGTTTTTACTCTGCTTTTATGGTTGCAGATACTGTTGAAATAGACTCACTATCATTTGTTGAAGGTGCTAAACCAGTTAAGTGGAAATGTGATGGTGGTACGGACTTTGAAATGGAAGAAGGAACAAAGACTACTCGTGGTACTGAAATAACTCTATATCTTGGCGAAGATGGCAACGACTTTAACAATGAATACAAAGTAAAATCAACTATTGAAAAATACTGCTCATTTATGCCATATCCAATTACATTTATTCATACTAATAAAGAGCCAAAAACAGATGATGATGGAAATATAGTTATCGAAGAACCACAAGTTCTTAACACAACTACTCCACTATATACTAAAAATCCATCAGACTGTACTGATGAAGAATATACGGAGTTTTATAGAAAAACTTTTATGGACTTTAAAGACCCACTATTTAAAATTCATTTAAATATGGATTATCCATTTAATTTAAAAGGAATACTATACTTCCCTAAATTAAATACTGCAATGGATACTTTAGAGGGTCAAATCAAATTATATAATAATCAGGTATTTGTAGCTGATAATATCAAAGAAGTTATACCAGAGTTTTTACTCCTATTAAAAGGTGTAATTGATTGCCCAGACTTACCTCTTAATGTATCAAGAAGTTTCCTACAAAATGATGGCTTCGTTAAGAAGATTTCTGATTATATAACTAAAAAAGTTGCAGATAAACTCAACGCAATGTATAACACAGAAAAGGAAAAATACGAAGGTTTTTGGGATGATTTAAGTCCATTTATTAAATATGGTGCATTAAAAGATTCTAAATTCTCTGAAAGAGTTGAAAAAATAACCTTATTTAAAACAACTGTAGATGAATATATAACATTACCAGAATATTTAGAAAAATTTAAGCCATTAATTGAAAATCAAGTTTACTACACTACTGATAGAGTTCAACAAACACAATATATAAACTTATTAAAATCGCACGAAATAGATGCAATCGTATTAGAACATCCAATAGATAATGCATTTATATCACATTTAGAAGCTCAAAATGAAGGAGTGCAATTTAAACGTGTAGACTCAGGAATTTCAGATTTAATGAAAGATTCTAGTAACGAAGATGAAAATGAAGAAGCTAAAAAAGATTTTAATGAAAAGCTATCAGAGAAATTTAAGTCTGTTCTTGGTTTAGACAAACTAAGCGTAGAATTAGAATCACTAAAAAATAAAGATATCGCTAGTATGATTATACTTTCAGAAAGCAATAGACGTATGCAGGAAATGATGAAAATGTATTCTCTTGGAAATATGGACACTTCAATGTTCCCAAATGATGAAGTTTTAGTTTTAAATAAAAATCACCCTCTTGTAGAATATATAATTAAAAATGATAATTCTGATATTGAACTTAGCAATATAATAACAAAACAAATTTATGACCTTGCAATGTTAAGCCATAAACCACTTTCATCAGAAGCAATGTCAGAATTTATTAAGAGAAGCAACGATATTATGTTAAAAATGATATAAATAGAACAAAAAAAATGCCACGTTAAAAAACGTGGCATTTTTAATACTCACCTATCTGGCATATATAAGTTTACCTTTTAAACACAGCACCAAATATAAACCCTAAAATCCCACCTACAACCGCAGGTACAATCCAAGGAAATCCAGCTGCAGCAAATGGTAATTTAGCAACTAACTCTAAAAATGGCACTGCACTTTGGATTCCAAACATTCCATATAAAACTTTTAGCGACATTACTATACTTATAGGTAAAGTAAAAATAACTGCTCCTCTAAATACAGAATCATATTTAATAAATCTATCAAGTAGCGTTAAGAAAATTAATACTACAAATAATGGATATATAAGTGAAAGCACAGGAATAGCAAATTTAATAATTCTCTCAGTTCCATTAACCGAAACGATAAAACTAATAATAACACTAATAGCAACAATAATCTTATATCTAATTTTGCCATTAAAAATACTATTACTAAAGAAATTGCCCGCAGTCGCAGTAAGTCCAGTAGAAGTTGTTAAACAAGCAATTGATACACAAATTGCCATAACCCATCCGCCAACATTACCAAGAACTGCTTTTGAAACTCCAATTAATAACTCAACTCTTGTAAGTCCACTCGATACAGGCATAACGCTCGATGCAGTAGCACCGACATACGTTAAACCACCATAGACTAAAGCAAGAAGTAAACAAGCAACTATTGCAACACCAATAGAAAGAAAATCTCTATCCCTTTTCTTTTCATAACCACGTCTTTTCATATCAGTTACGACTATTCCAGCCATAAGACCTGCCCCGAGTGCATCCATTGTTTGATAACCTTCTGTAAATCCCTTGAAATACGTACTAACCCCACCAATTGCAGACGCAGCAGGTGCTGCAATCGCACCTATTGGATGAACGATACACTTTCCTATAAGTAGAGCCAAAACCATAATAAGCACTGGTGTAAGATACTTACCTATAATATCTATAACTTTACCTTGATTAAAAATCAAAATAAATGTTATAACAAAAAACACTAGTGAAGTAGCATAAGTTGGAACACTTGGGAAAATTGGTTTTATAGCTATTTCATGAACAGTTGCCGCAGTACGGGGAACTGCAAAAAACGGTCCAATAATAAGCATAGCAAGTGTAGCTATAGCTTTAGCAAAATTTGCACTAACCCTTTTTCCTAAATCGTCAGCTGCACCGCCTACAAGAGCAGTTGCAATAACTCCAACAACTGGTAATAAAGGGTCAGTAGTCAAAAATCCAAACATTGCTTGTCTCCAATCCGTACCCGCTATTTGACCTAAATAAGGTGGAAAAATCAAGTTACCCGCTCCAAAGAATATTGCAAATAAAGCAAAACCCATTATTACAATATCCCTATATTTATTTTTTACCATATAAATTCTCCTTAATATTTTTATAATTAAAAATAAATATATCATAAATTTAACAAAAAATATATACTTCATTAGTAAAAACCTATAAAACTAAACCATTAGCTTTATAGGTTTTTTTATATATTTATTTTTCTACATAAAGCTTAACTTCATGCTCATTTAAATTATAAACTTCTCCATCAAACTCTGAATCCCCTTTAAGAGTAATCTCAGTAGCTAATGTTTCTGTTTTAATATAATCTTCAAACGCCTTTATACCAGTAGAGAACTCTTCATCAGCAGCATAAGTTATTTTAATATTATCCATCATTTGATAATTATTATTTTTTCTCATTTGCTGAACACGTGAAATCAACTCTCTTGCAAAACCTTCGTGAATTAAACCTTCAGTTAAAGTAGTATCTAATATAGTAAATATATTGTTCTCCATATTAACCGTAAATCCATCTTTAGCATTTATATTAACTAATAAATGTTCCTTAGTCGCTTTAAATATTTCACCATTTAAGTCTATATCTATCGACTCACCAGCTTCTACTTTAGAAATTAACTCATTTGCATTTAACTCTGCCACTTTCTTTCCAAATAAGCCCATATTCTTACCTAATATTGGTCCAAGAACTCTAAAGTTAGGTTTTAAAGTAAAGTTCATATACTCAGATAAATCCTTAGCAAATTCAACTTCTTTAACATTAAGTTCTTCTTTGATAAGTTCAACTAAATCGCTAATAGTTTCTTCGTATTTACCATCAACTAAAACCTTTTGTATTGGCTGTCTAACTTTAATCTTAACAGACTCTCTTGCACCTCTACCAAGACCAACAATATCTCTTACTAAATCCATCTTTTGCTCTACTTTTTCATCAATCAAGGTTTCGTTAACTTCTGGATAATAGTCTAAATGCACTGACTCTTTTCCAGTAAGTTTTCTATAAATATCTTCAGAAATATATGGTGCAAATGGTGCAGAAAGTTTCATAACAGTAACTAATACTTCATAAGTTGTTAAATAAACTGACTTTTTATCATCACTAAATTCTTCTGCCCAAAATCTTCTTCTTGAACGTCTAATATACCAGTTAGATAAATCTTCTGAAACAAATTCTTGAATTTTACGAACAGCCTTAGTCGTATCGTAAACTTCCATATCTTCTCTAACAGCTTTCACTAAATTATTTAACTTAGATAACATCCATCTATCAAGTTCAGGTCTATCAGACTCTTTAATCTCAAATGTAGAAACATCAATATTATCAGTATTAGCATATAGTGTAAAGAAATTATATACATTCTTTATGGTTCTAAAGAATTTAGAGTCAACTTCCTTAATTCCCTCTTCATCAAACTTTGTAGGAGTCCAAGCTGGAGATACATAGTATAAATACCATCTAACAAGGTCAGCACCGTATTTATCAAACATCTCAAACGAATCTACTCCATTACCTCTTGACTTAGACATTTTCTTACCCTCTTTATCAAGAATAAGGTCATTAACAAGTACATTCTTATAAGGAGCTTTACCCATTACAAATGTAGATACTGCAAGAAGTGAATAGAACCAACCTCTAGTCTGGTCTATTCCCTCACAAATAAAATCAGCTGGGAATAATTGATCAAAATTCTCTTTATTTTCAAATGGATAATGATGCTGTGCAAATGGCATAGAGCCACTATCAAACCAACAGTCAATAACATCAGGAACTCTTGTCATTTCCTTGCCACATTTAGTACAAGGCAATTTAAAATTATCAACATATGGTCTATGAAGTTCAATATCTTCTACTTTAAGCTCACCAACAACTCTATCAGCTAATTCTTGTCTTGAACCAACAGTATCTAAATGACCACATTCACATCTCCAAATATTAAGAGGTGTACCCCAATATCTCGAACGAGAAATCGCCCAATCATTTACATTCTCTAACCAATTACCAAATCTCTTTTCTCCAACATAATCAGGGAACCAATTAACAGAATTATTATTTTCAATTAATTGTTCTTTTAATTTAGTCATTTCAATATACCAGCTTGGCTTAGCATAGTATAATAACGGAGTTTTACATCTCCAACAATGAGGATAATTATGCTCCATTTTCTGTTTTCTATATAATTTATTATTTTCAATTAACCATTCAATAACCATAGGGTCAGCATCAATTACAAATGTACCTTCCCAAGGTGTAGCTGTATATTTACCATCTTCATTAACTGGCTGAAGAACAGGTAAATCATATTTTCTAGCAATATTATAGTCATCTTCACCAAATGCAGGTGCAGTATGAACTATACCAGTACCATCTTCAACAGTTACATAATCAGCACATACAACATAAAACGCTTTTTTATCTGGCTGAACAAAAGGCATAAGTTGCTCGTATTCCATATACTCTAAATCTTTACCTTTTAATTCTTCAATAACTTCATAATCATCTCCACATACCTGCGGCGCTAAAGTCTTTTCGATATATAAAATTTCATCATTCTGTTTTATTTTTAAATAAGTTTCCACTGGATTAACTGCAAGTGCAACGTTAGAAGAAAGTGTCCAAGGAGTAGTTGTCCATACCAAGAAATACTCATCTACATCTTTCCTCTTAAACTTAACATAAGTAGTTACAGTTTTAATTTCTTGATAACCTTGAGCAACCTCGTGTGACGCAAGTCCAGTACCACATCTAGTACAATATGGTAAAATTTTATGTCCCTCATAGATATAACCCTCTTTAAAGAACTTATCTAATATCCACCACTCAGTTTCAATAAAGTTATTATCAAGTGTAATATATGGATTGTCTAAATCAATAAGATATGCCATTCTTTCAGTTTGGTCTCTCCAAATAGCCTCGTAATCAAATACAGATTCACGACATTTCTTATTAAAATTCTCAATACCATACTCTTCAATTTCAGTTTTATTATTTAATTTTAATCTCTTTTCTACCTCTATCTCAACAGGTAATCCGTGAGTATCCCAACCAGCTTTTCTCTTAACATTATAACCCTTCATAGTCCAATAACGACAAATAGAGTCCTTCAATGCTCTAGCTAAAACATGGTGTATTCCAGGCTTACCGTTCGCTGTTGGTGGTCCATCAAAAAACACAAATGACTTTCCATCTTTCCTAGTTTCAATACTTTTTTCTAATAGGTCTATGCTCTCCCAATGTTTCCTTAATTCAACCTCTTGTTCAGTTATAGGCTGATTTGACAACTCCTTATACATCTAATTCCCCCTTAATTATTACTTTTCCTAAAAATAAAAATCCCTGATATATAAAATATCAGGGACGAAAATTTTCCGCGGTACCACCCAAGTTGCAGTTTTTTAATAAAAACGACCTCTTTTTTAATGATAACGGTTTTATACCGAATACGGTTACTCATTTCACCATATTTGCTCCAAGGTGATTTTCAAGCTAATTCACTTATCGGTTTGCACCAAACACCGACTCTCTAAAAAGCTCACTAGTCTACTCTTCCTTATCAACACATTCTTCCAATTCATTATATTATATAGCATATTTAGATTTTAGTCAATTTTTTCTATAATAAATTTTTTAATTTATCTCCGAATAAATCGCCAATAGTTGTATTTTCATCTTCTTCGATAACTTGTTCAACTATTTCTTCGTCTTCAATTTGTTTTATACTAAGAGATATTTTTTGATTAACATCATCAATTTTAGTAATTAATACTTCTACCATTTGCCCAAGTGTAAGCACATCAGATGGTTTATCAATTTTTTCATCACTAATCTGAGAAACATGTAATAATCCCTCAATATGTTCTTCTAATTTAACAAATGCTCCAAAATCAGTTAATCTGACCACTTCGCCATCTACTATCTCATTTTCTTCGTATTTGTCATGAATAGTATCCCAAGGATTTTGTTCAATATTTGTAAGTCTTAAAGAAATTTTTTCATTTTGCTTATCAATTTTAGTGATTTCAACCTCTACCTTATCTCCTACTTTTAAAATTTCAGATGGGTCTTTAACTCTTCTCCACGACATTTCTGAAATATGAACAAGTCCATCAACTCCGCCAATATCTACAAATGCACCAAACTTAGCAAGTCTTTTCACTTCACCGCTAATTGTCATACCCTGCTTTAAACTCTCAAACGCTCCTTTTTTAGCCCTTTCCAATTCATCTTTTAAAATCTGCTTTCGAGAAAGTACAACCTTATTCTTATCTCTATCAAACTCAATAATATTTACATCAAAACTTTTTCCAATATAAACACTTAAATCTTCAACATATTCAAGCGATACTTGAGAAGCAGGCAAAAATGCTCTAACACCTTTGATAATAGAAACTAATCCGCCTTTTACAGCTTCATTAATCTTAACAAATATAGTAGAATTATTTTTAAAACATTCTTCAATCTCTTCCCATACAACTATACTATCTGCTCTTTTTTTAGACAAAACAACATTGCCATCGCCATCATTCATCTTTACAACTTGAACATCAATCTTGTCGCCTACTCTAAATAGATCTACAAGAGCATCTTGCTCAGATATTTCCTCTTTTTTAACAATACCGTCAGCTCTAAAATTAATACCTACTAACAACTCATCATTATTAACAGAAATAACACTTCCACTAATAATATCTCCTAAATTTAGTGACCTCATAGATTCATCAATCTGATCCATAAAATCAGCCATACTCTCTACTTTAACTTCGCTCATCTATCCCACTCCTTACTCCAACAATATATAATATATTATATCAAAATTTATTAGCTTTTCAATTAACCAAAATCAATAATCTACTAATAAATAAGCGTTTGATGAAAAAACTTTAAAATGTTAAAATCAATTATATAAATTAATACTTAGGAGCATATATGGCATATAAAGATTTTACAAATGATATAAAAAACAACACTTTAAATAATATATATTTATTATATGGATCTGAAAAATATCTAATAGATAATTCTATAAAAATGTTAAGGGATAAAATAATTCCAAAAGATTTTTTAGATTTTAATTATATTCAACTAGATTCAAGTGAAACTACTATTGATAATATAATTAATTCGGCTTATACAGTACCGCTATTTTCAGAAAAAAAAATAATTCATATAAAAAATACAAATTATTTTAATAAATCTAACCTTACGCAAACTGACGAAACAAAGTTACTAGAATATATAAATTCTGCCTCATCATCAACAATACTTATATTTAACTGTAATGGTGTTCCCGACAAACGAAAAAAGTTATATAAGAGTATACAGAAAAATGGCAAAATAGTAGAATTTGATAAATTAACCCCACTGGAATTTCCAAAATGGGTCGCTAAAAGATTTAAACTGGAAAAAATAAATATAGATTCTAATACATTAAAATATTTAGTTAATAGAATCGGTTATCTTAATAAAAATTCTGATAAAACACTTTATGAAATAGACTCTGAAATAAATAAATTAATAAACTTTACAAAAACTAAAATGACAGTAGACACAAATGATATTAATGTGATAATAAAAGAGCCTTACGAAACAAATATATTTGAATTTTTAGATGGACTATCCGCTGGAAATATAAAAAATTCTATAAATGCCGTAAATAAGCTAATTGAAAATGGAGAAGCACCACTAAAGATAGTGTCTATGATTAATAGACAATTTAGAATGATTTACAAGACAAAATCACTTAAAGAATCTGGATACTCTGCTTCATCTATATCACAAAAGATAGGAATTCCTAATTTTGTTGCAAATAAAAATATAAGTTTTGCAAACTATGTATCATTTGAAAATTTAAGCACTATTCTTAATCTTTCAACTTCATATGAGCGTATGATAAAAACTGGTAAAATGAATGATGAAATAGCTCTTGAAACATTAGTAGTAGAAATTTATACGATAATAAAGAGATAAAGAAAAACTCACATCATTTAATTTGAGATTATCTCAATTGCGATGTGAGTTTTGTTTTATCTTATTTTTATTAATTTTTATTTAACTGATACTTCAGGATTGCCTTCCCCAAACTTATCCATTAACATTTCCATAATATCCGAACGAGATTTACCTTTTGCTTCATGAGTTTTAATCATTTTATATGCTTTAAATAAAGTTGATGGGCCTATCTCTGAAGCGAAAAATCCAATTCCTTGATTCCAAGCTATAAGCTCAAATACATCATCAAACATTTTTGAATCCATTCCGTATGAATAAGCCTTAATTAATTCCCTACTCGCTTGACGCATTCTACCAGCACCAACTGCATTAGTAAGCGAAAGCAATAATCTCATATCATAAGGGATTGTCCTATTTTCACTATTCCATGTAACATTCCAAAAATCAACCGCTATATTTCCTAAATCCTCATCAATCATAGGGAAATTTAAAAGTGCTATTGGCTTAAATGGACTTTTTCCATCATCACCTAAATCTTCTACTCTATAAAAATATACATGATATTCATTATCCGCAACTTCATCTGTATGATGTTCAAAACCAAGTTCCTCCATCGCTTTATATAATGGATGAGGTTTAAATGTTTGAATTATCTTAAAACCTTCTCCTACGCTTAACCCTTCTGCTTTTTTCTTTAACGCTGGGAAAAAGTTCCCGTTAACATGTCTTAAATCCTGTACCTTAAAATTTTCTGCTTTTTCTTTCCAATCTTGATAACCCATAATATACCTCCATATTTATCTATTCCTACTAAGACTAATATCAAATTAAATATTAACTTTCTAAGTATAACCTTATATTTTAATAAGCCGATTTGCTATTTCGATAGTAGTCTTTACTAAAACATAATCTTATTGCTTAAAATAACAATATTTAATTTACGATTTGTATTTATCCTTGTCTATATATTAATAATAATACTAATTCTCAATGAAGTATGTTGTTAAAGCAACGGAAATGAAAAAATCAAGTAACAATAATTTATACTACTTGATTTTTACAGTTTTAATTAGGCTTTAATTTATAATATCAGATATAAATTTAAATAACAAACTACCTATACTTAACCATAAAGAAACACCTATAATAAAAGATACAACACCTATAATGAAAGATACACATCCACACCCTGAATTATCATCGCTATCGGCTTCTTTTTTATTTTCTAATTTATCTTCACTTTCCTTGTGATCAAGTTCTTCTATTAATTTAATCCCTTCTTTGAGTTCAAGTTCTTCTTTACGTAATTTCTCAATAGAATTATCTATCAATTTTATGAATTCTTCTTTTTGAACATATCCATAATAATCTATTTTTTCAATAAGTATTTTTTTTGATTTAAGTGCAGAATTTAGCGAAGTAAAATCTAATTCTTCAAAAAAACAAATTAAAATATAACGCTTATAATCTTCAATTTCCATTTTAAAATAATTTGAAATATTTTGAATATTGCCATCCCTATCTCCATAATTATTAAGTATATATTGATAGTAATCTATTTTATAAGGATCCAGTTCCAACACTTCAATTATTAATTTCAAAGCATCCTGTTTTTCTAAATTGTTGCTTTCAATATTATTAAAAATTCGTTTTGCTTTTTCTGCCTCACTTTTTGTTACATAACCAGTTATTTTTTGATTCCAAATTATCATTAATAGCATCTATTAACGCATAATGCACGCTAAAAGTAGCACGATATACACCATTAGATAAAGTTAATAATGTTTTTTCATCATCAAATATCTTTTTCTTTTTGTTAGCAATTGATATAGAAGTTGATACTTTACCAATACCATTAAATATAGCATGCCCAGCACCAAAAGCCATATTAACAGCACCAGCTTTTGCAATCCCCTTTGCAGCTCCAGAAAGACCAAAACCACCTCCAACTAATTTTCCTCTACTTTTTCTTCTAGCCACTCTATATTGGTCTAAAGCTTCCTCTCCAAGCACTAACTCCATATATTGGTCATTTATTTTTGCGAATTCTTCATCCCAGATATGGTACTCAGAATAATATTCTTCTATAAAATAATCTCTATCAACATGATATATCCCTTTTTTAAGTAATATTTCTAATGAGAAATCTATTGCATCTTGAATACAATATAAGCCTTGTGCATAAGCATTTTTTGATACATCATCTAAATTATGATTTTCTTTCGTATATATTTCTATAAATTTATTAGAACTTTCTTCTGCTAAATCTACAAATTTCCTCCTAAGAGCATTATAAATTTTACGCTCCTCAGATACATTTAACTCATAACCTAATATAGGAAAACTCATTAATAAACAACTCCTTTATTTTAAATTTATTTATCATCAAATTTAGCTATTTCATTCATATATCCAGCTGTTAAAATCCCAGATGGTAAGGCAACTATCGCTATCCCCACAAATGCTGAAATCATTGTTATAATTCTACCCCAAAATGTAATAGGATATATGTCTCCATATCCCATAGTGGTAAGAGAAACCGTAGCCCAATAAATCGCATCAAACATATTTCCAAATGAAGATGGCTCAACATTAAAAACAATTAATGCAGACAATATTATATATCCAATAGCTAATGAACAAACGGTAACCAATGCCCTTTTAGACCTAATTAATACACCACGCATAATTTGTATATTTTTAGAATATCTAAACACTTTAAGCACCCTAAAAACTTTTAATAATCTTAATGACCTCAATACTTTTAATGATTTTAAACTCTTTGATATTATTGAAATAGATGGAATAATAGACAATAAATCTATTATCGCCATAAATGAAAACGGATATTTTAAATACGATTTCATAGATTTATCTCCATATTTAAAGTCTGCGGTAAAAAGTCTTAATACATAATCAACAATAAAAAACGTTACTGTAACTTTGTCTATGAAATTGAAAATATATCTTTCTCCTTTAAAAAAAAGTGGAATTAAACTCATAATTATAGATATAAACATACTAATATCATATATTTTACTTAATTTATCATTTTCTTTAGAAACTTCAATTATTTCATAAATTCTCTTCTTCATAAATTCTCCTCAACTCTAAATAAACAAAATATAAATTTTAATTTTTAGAAAATATAATTAATTTATCATCTGCTCTAAGTTTAATTTCTTTTTCATAAGAATTAGTAAAAATATTAACTTCACGATTATTTCTAATATATCCTATTAAGATAACTTTATTTTCTTTTGGTGTGGAATCATAAACCGCTTTAATTAATTGATATACATTGCACGAATCAGGTATAACATCAAAAAAGCTATCCACTCTTTTTATATAAATTTCTTTACTTTTATTACCATTAATATCAACTAAATCATCATAGTGTAAAATATCCATATAAAATTCATATAAAGATTCATTATTACCAATTTGAGTAATTAAATTACTTACATATTCATTGCTTACCACAAAATTATCAACATCATAACTTCTTATTACATCTATATTCTGAGGATTAACTATTTCAATTATTATATCTATTTTATCCTTATCAAAATTCTTATTTCTATTAGATAAATTACAAATAACCTCTTTTATATAGAGCAAATACATAATGGCAAAAGCATCTTGATCATATAAACTCTCATTATCATTAGATAATATTAAAATACTTATACGCTCGTCATTACCATTCATAAAAGACTCTATTTTTTCACAAATTTCATTTACATTATAAATGTCAACTTCAATAACATCAGAAATATAAGACTTTTTATAAATTTCTTTATTTTCTTTTATACCCTCTTTATCATCAATGATTAAAACTTCAAAGTCTTCATTTCTATCCTTATATTCATTATAAAACTTATCTAAAGAATTAATTATATGGATAAGCTTGGAATTACTACCTAGAAGAATTAATTTCTTACGCTCTATACTAGAGTTACCACTTAACTTAAAACTAATTTCATCAAAAGAACTAGAAAATACTCTTTTTTGACTATCATCATCAGCAATATAGAACAATCTCCTATCATTACCATCGCCCATAACAGTTAATGGTATAGCAGATATATCATTTTTAAATAACATTTCCATATTTTCTGTATCAGTTAATTCGTTATCTACTTTGCTAGAATGAAATTCAGCACCTTTATAAGAAAATAAATCTCTATATACTAAATTTAATTCAGGCATAATCCAAAACTGTGATAAAAGCTGTCCCAATATAATATTAGAATCTATTGTTTTAATAGAAATATTATCCTGTGTTATTTCGTTTTGCATAATATTTTTAACTATTTTTGAAGTCCAAGCATCTCTAGTTTCAACAACCACATTTATATTCTCTTTTGTATCCCTAATCATATCTAAAACTTGAACAAATGACTTTATTACTAAAATGTCGCCATAAAAATTCTCATAATTATCTGACGACCCCTCTCTATAATCTTTTCTACCAAAAATAATTATAGACTTAGCTTTTTTTATAGATATATCATTTAAATCTTTTACAGAAAATGAATTCCCCTCAACAACAACTATAGTTAATAATTTTCTATTTAATTTAATTCCTCTTTTTTCTTCCCTTTCAATAATGTCAGACAATTTATTTTCTATAGTTTTCATTACTTCATCTTTGTTGCCTTGCGTTAAAATAACTACTTTTTCTTTTTGATTTTCATATAATAAATCACTTATAATTTGATTTACTTTAATATTCCAATTCAAAATCACAATATGATTTTGTAAATATAACTTTTTCTCACCTTTACTAGCTCTTTCAATAAAATCAGATATGTATGACACCACATAACCTAAAACTGCACCACTAAAAACTATCATACCGAATAAAACCATAGTAGTTCCTAAAATTATTAATGTAATATTAGCTTCACTAACATCTGGTATTATATTTTCAATACCTCCACCAGTAATAACTATACTAAAAGAATAATAAAAAGCTTCCCAAAACCCTATATTATTTTCGTTATAAAATATAAAAACCGCAAGAGCACCCAAAATAGAAATTAACAAATTAATAAAAATAATTATATTTAATATAACCATTCTAGGTTTTGTAGCAACCCTTAAACTTATCCACTCTCTAATCTTATTCACTTTAACCTCCACATTTCATAAATTATAAATTAATTAAAATAATAATTCGTTATTTTTCATTTCCATTAGCAATACGCACAATTCCAAACAAAATGAATATAATCCCAATAATTAATGAAGATGTTAAAAGCAAGACTCCTATTCCAACACATATTGTACCTATAACACTCCTTTTTAAAGTAGACATCGCTATAAAAATTAGAACTATTAAAAAAATAATCTTCATTTTACTACCTCTTAAACATTCGTTCTATCTCTCTAATTAAAGCACCCCCAGAATATTTAATAGAAAGTTGATTTATCTCATCATTCTTTCTTGAATTGCATTCTTGACATAAAACCTGCAAATTGGTTATTGCGTTCGTTCCACCAAATTTCTGTGGAATTATATGGTCAATTGTAACTTCTCTAGGAACATTTCTATCTAATCTTCTACCACAACTTTTACAATTATGATATCTATCAGGATACCGTTCAAAATATACCTCTCTATAATTATTCCCAACTTTAGAATTTACCGTTTTTTGAAAATGAGAAAGAAAACTCATATTACCCCTCCTAATTAATTTTTATATTCAGTAACATTTTGGTATTATTTTAAAATGTTTTCATTTTTCTAATAAAAACAAAAAGATTAAGCAACATAATTGTTACCTAATCTTTTTTATAATAACTAATCTTCATCATCATATTCTTCTTCTTCAAATAAATTATGATAATTCAAACCATTTTGATTACAATATTCATCCCAACTTGTACAGCCTTGTCGTTCACATCTTTCAATATGTTCTTGTCTTATTCTTTTCTCTTTCATACAAACCACCTCATAATACATCTTCAAAAATTTTCGTACACATCAATTATATATATATATATATATATATTGTCTAGGGTTTTTTAATAAAAAATTTAAAAAATACCAATTTTATAACAATCCTAAACATAATAGAATTTAATAACCCAAAAATAAAAAAAGAGACGAAAGTTTTACCTCTCGTCCAAAATTTTGCACCAAATATTGCATAGTTTTTGGTGCGTTATTTGATTTTATATTTTTTACTTCCCAACATCAACCCTATATCTCTCTATCTCCTTTTCATCAGGCGTTACATATAAAGTCTTATTATTCACATAAATAACCATTCCAAACTTTGCACCAGATGGCTTACTTACATGTTTAACCAAAGTGTAATCTACAGGAACATTAGATGAATCTTTTCCCTTGCTATGAAGAGCAGCTAGCTTTGCAGCAAGAACTAACGTAGTTTTAGGAATTTCTTTACCATTTGACTTTATAATAACGTGTGAACCCGCTATATCCTTAGTGTGTAACCAAGTATCCTTTTTAGAAGCAAATTTTAATGTCAATTCATCATTTTGAATATTATTTTTACCTACATATATATCAAATCCATCATCAGAAATATAATGATGTGGTTTACTTTTAGCTACACCACGTTTATTTCCCTTTTTCTTTTTAGCATTTATAAAACCTGAATCTATCAATTCATCTCTAATCTGTTGTAAGTTTGAATTATCTGTAGTATTTTCTAAATTTGCAAGTACCTGTTCTAAATAAATAATATCAGCTTCAGTTTCTTCAATCTGATTAACCACTTCAATTTGTGCTGTTTTTAATTTATTATATTTCTTAAAAAACTTTTGTGCATTTTCAGTCGGAGTAAGCCGAATATCAAGTGAAATTTTAATTTTAGACCCATCATAATAATTATCTAAAACCACATTATTCATACCCTTTTCTAAGAGGTATAAATTAGCAAGTAACAATTCACCCTTCACTTTATATTCATCAGCATTTTCAGCTAGTAATAAATCATTTTTTAAATTGCCAAGCTTATTTTTATTCCTTTCAATTTTACTTGAAACCAATTTTCTCATAGATTGAGATTTTTGTAAAAATTTATTTATCGTATCTTTCTTTGAATAATATTCATTGATAATCCCTATAATATCTCCATCTAATATATTATATTCGTCTTTAGAATATATTAGATATTCCCAAGCTAAAATGTCAATATACTTACCGCTATCCTTCTCTTGAACAATACACGGACTAAAATCATCATTATCAATCATAGCCTTAACCCAACTAAGTTGATTATATAAATTTTGTATCTCACTATCTCTAAGTTCACTCAATCTCGTTTTTAAATCAAGTGAAGCCCTATATACAATATCCCTTGAAGCATTAGGACTAAATCCTTCATAATTCATATATATAAATTTAAAAACTTCTATATCCTTATTTTGAGAGAGCAATTCATCTATTTTTAACTTTAATAAATCTACCTCTAAATTTTTAATGCTTTCTTTAGTTGAAATTAAATATTCAAACTCTAGTCCAGGAAGTATTTGTCTAACTCGAGATTGATATAACGAAATCCTTTTAATAGAGTCAATTATTTTATTATCAGTATTATTTATAAGAATAATATTTGAATGTTTACCCATTATCTCGATTATAAGACTATAAGTAACCATATCACCCAACTCATTACGAGCATCGACTTCCAAAGTCATAACTCGCTCTTCAGTTCTTTGTGCTATATTTTTAATTGTTCCACTAACTAAATGTTTTCTAAGCAACATACAGAACATAGGCGGTGTAAGTGGATTTTCATACTTATTCTCTGTAAGAGTTATAAATGGCATATTATTATTAACTGTAATATATAATCTATATCTATCTTTCGCTATCCTTACTTGCAATATAAGCGTATCAGGTTCAGGTTGGTACACCTTATCTATCTTACTTCCTACTAATTTATCTATTAAATTATTTGTGAGTGCCGACATAAATAACCCATCAAATGCCATAAAGTCCTCCTTATAATATAAATTTCTTTATATGCATAATTACAATAAAAATAAGTTATAGCATTTAAGAGTATTGAATAGTATAAAATATTTGACTTTTGAATAATATTGATTTTTCAAGACAAATTTGAACGTTCCCTTATATCTTTTCCATAAAGGGAAGGATTCCACTTGTCTGAAGTGCGAGCTCCCAAGCGAGCACGAGTGTTCGTAATAAGATATGATTGCAAATGATACGATGTTTAAAATCGTTGAAAATTTATTTTCATAAGATTTTATAATATTGCTATCATTTATTTGAGTATCAAAACGATGAGTAAATCTATCTGATTCACGAATGCTTTTGATACTAGCAAGCATAACTCAGATAACGGAAAAATATTTTATATTATTAAAATGCTATTAATTGCTAAAATCCTCCTTATTTTAAAATGCAAATATAACAATCAATCCGCAATATTCCTATTAAGCTTAGAATACACCTTTTTTATAGTAAGACCTTGAACAAGTATTGAAAATGCTACTACTGAATAGGTACTTGCTACTATAAAATTATATATATCTGCATTTACTTTTCCAGACATGCCAAGAGCTAGTGCTATTGATATTCCACCTTTAAGTCCACCCCAAGTTAAAAGCTCTATTATAGACCAAATAGTTTTTCTTTTAGTTTCTCCAATATAAACATGATTATCCATACTTCTATTTTTACTAAATAAATAAACAGGAATTATAAGACTCAAATACCTTGCAATCAAGCCTATAATAATCGCAGTTATCATAATAATTAAAAAATTCTCCATATTGTGTAGATAAAGAATCGCAAATCCTATTAATATATATAAAATACCATTAAATGTTTTATCTATAACGTCCCAAAATCCATAAAAATTTGTATAATAATCTTCATAATCTCTATGTAACTTATTCATTTTAGTCGCAAAATACATTCCAACTACAACAGCTGCAATTGGAGCAGAAACACCAAAATGCTCGCTTATAGAATATGCTGCAGTTACAGCAGAAACACTTACCAACACCTCTATATGCTTTTGCTTAGTAATTTTAAAAAGAATAAATAAAGGAATACTTACAACAAATCCAACTAAAATAGCACCTATAACATTATAAACAATCGTTTCAATAAAAGTAATAAATGGAGATGTACCAGACAACGATTTATTCATCGCACTGAATGTAACAAATAGGGCTACTGCTATACCATCATTAAATAAAGATTCTCCCTCTACAATTAAAGAAAGCCTTTTTGACATACCAGCTTTTTTTAAAATACTCATAGCCGAAACTGGATCAGTAGGTGCAATAATACTTCCAAGCATACACGCCTGTAAAATATTCATATTAAAACCAATAATTTTTGCAAAAATAAATACCAACGCACCATATATAATTGCTGAAATCAAAGTTGAAAAAAAAGCCAAAGAACTAATTAATAACCTATCATCAGCAAGGTCTACAAATCTAATTTTAGCAGCTCCACTAAAAAGTAAAAAACATATTAGCCCATTCATAATAATATCATGTAAATCCAAAAAATTAGATATATAAGATATTTCAGGAACAAATGAAAAACCTATATAATGGCAAAATAACACTATACCCGACAAGCTAAATGAAATCGTCATAAGTCCTATCTCTGTTGGAAGTTTTAAAACTTTTTCATTAAATACACTAAACACCACTATTATGATCGCAATAATCGACAATGCAGAAATTAAAGTAATTCCCATAATCTGCCCCTCCATTTTTAAAATATATAACTTAGTCAAATTCCCAATAAGCTTAAAAGCACATTAACATTCTAGCACAAAGCTATAAAAGTTCAAAATATAAATTACATGTTCACACTAAATACATATTAGTTATTTATAATATCATCGAAAAAATAGATTAGGAGAAATTTATGAAAAACAAATTAATCATTTTAATAGTTTTAATGTGTATATTAAATACTGCCATAATTTTTGCAGATAATAATATTTCGTCTAGCGAAACTTTAAACGGAGATCAAAACAATGTAATTTCAACATATGTTCATGGCAAAATTATGAAAGTTGAACAACGTCATGAAGAAGGTGCATTTTCATATGATTATCAATATTGCACTGTATTAATACAAGATGGTAAATATTCTGGTGAGATAGTAAATGTAGAAAATGTGTTTTCTGAGAATTTAGCGTACAATATAGTCGTAAAAAAAGGCGACCATGTAATCTTAAACATAGATGACTATGGCGATACTAAAGAAGTCAACATCGCAGACCACTGTAGACAACATCTTTTATACATACTTGTTATTATATTCTTACTTACACTTATATTAGTCGGTCGCATAAAAGGAGTAAAATCAGTAATAACTATATCTCTTACTATAATTTTAATCTATAAACTACTATTACCAGCTATTTTAAAAGGAATAAATCCATTATTAATCACTATATTTATTGCTGGTATAATAACTTTTTTAACTATACTAATGATTTCAGGAATACACAAAAAAAGTTTTTCAGCGATTATAGGTACGTTGATAGGAGTTATAATTTCTGGAGTTATAGCAATAATATCAGGAAATATAGTAAAACTAACTGGTCTATCTTCACACGAAGCGACTATGCTAATGTATCTGCCTCAAGAAATCAATTTTAATTTTAAATACTTATTATTCTCTGGTATTCTGCTCGGTTCTCTCGGTGCTGTGATGGACGTTTCTATGAGCATAGCCTCATCAATTTATGAAATTTACAATACTGATAATACAATTTCAGGCAAACAACTATTTAACTCTGGAATGACAGTTGGTCAAGATATTATGGGAACTATGTCAAATACTTTAATCCTAGCATACACAGGTAGTTCAATACCACTACTTTTAATTTTCTTAGCATATAAAACACCCTCGATAGTAACCCTAAATATGGATTTAATAGCAACTGAAATTGTTCGTTCATTAGCTGGAAGTATAGGTTTAATTCTTACTATTCCAATCACAGCTAGTATAAGTGTACTAATGCTAAAATATAAAACAAATAAAACCATTAAATAACATATTGATATACTTTTATTTTTAAATTTGTTATTATTAAAATAACAAAGGAGTCCAATATGTTAAAAAAACCAGCTTGTGATTTACTAAGACTAATATATATACCAGAAACACTAAATTTAGATGACCCGTATATCTTACATATCTCTGATACGCCAAATACATTATTTCCAGCGTTAAGATTACTTATAAAAAGGGTAAATCCCAAAATTATAATTCATACTGGAGATTTAGTTGATAATTTTAAAATAGAGTTTAAACAATCAGCTATGGCAGGATATAAAACGTATTTACAAAGATTAGTGTCAATACTTGAAGATGAAAAAAGAATGGTTTATTATACAATAGGAAATCACGACAATATAAGTTTAATAAAAAAGTTTTCTAAAAATGCCTATATTATACCTACATATCAAACTATAGATATTAATGGCTTTTTAGTTACTATGATTCACAACATTGAAGATTTGCCTATTGATGAAAAACATGGAGATTATATATTTTTTGGGCACAACTTAGTACAAACTAGTGATTATGAGGGAACTCCAAAATATTTTAATGGAATAGAAAAAATAACACTTATTAATATGAAAACAAAACAAATATTCCCATTAAATTATCCATTAGGCACTAAAAAAAGCAGACTTAACATGTTAAGAAGAAAGTTTTAAAAAAAGGGGGGTTAATATGTTACATTTAGTTAGAGGTTCTTGTAAAATAATTGGTATTGAAACCAAAGACAAGAGTGATTTAATCAATTTTCTATCTACACATTTTGAAATTATTGAAGAAGGTGAATACACCGAAAAATTAATGGACGAAGCATTCGCTTTAGCTCAAGAGGGAGATGTTATGATTTTCCTACTTGACGAAGTAAGTAAAGGCGTACTAGAAAACGATAGAAATTATTTGTTATTATTAAGAACAGAAGTTGATCAGGTGTTATCTAGTATCGTTAATAATAATGTTACTGCTCCTACTGTAATAAGTATAATTCCATTTCCACGACCATTGATTTTACGCTTAGTTGGTCTGTCAGAAAAAGTTATAAAAGAAGTCGCAGAAGATATTGGCGGAATGATACTTCCAAGAACAAGGGCAATTGAAGATATAAAAATTGGAACTTTAATATATTTTTCTGAAAACGGTATTAATAAACCAGTAACTTTTTCAAAAGTAAATAATACTGTTGTTCATACTAATGCTCCTTACCATCAAGTTCTTAGATTTCTAAGAAATCAAAACTTAAAATACCTCAATATAGGGATTGATAATAAAGATTGGTATGAATTAAAAATTAAAATATACGATTCTTATGGAAAATTCGATTTACATTATGACAGATTAAGATATATGTTAGAAAAATTTGAAATGGGATTAATTTTAGGTGAATCATGGGGAACTGATATGGCTGCTATGTTCCAACATGTAGGGATTTATAAAGTTAGATTTTTTACTTTTAAATCTCCACTAGAAATCAAAAAATTCCTTAAAGGTCTTGAATATTTAGACTCTGGCGAAAGAATATGTGATTATGATTTATATGAAGGTCGCAAAAAAATTCACTGGGACGAAGTCCAAACAAAAGAACCAAAGAGTAAACCTGAACTTGGAAAACATTATAGAAATTTATTAATCCAACAACTTAGCGAGGAAGAATTAGATATATTATTTGATTATGAACAATTAATATTAGAGAGCAAACATAGTGATAAATAAAAAATCCCTCAATAGCAAAAATTATACTAGCTATTGAGGGTTTTTAATATTTAGAACTCACACTAACCTCTCTTCCCAATATTTAATTCAACTATAATAATAGCTAAAAATATCATTACACCTCCCAAAACCATTTGAAAATTTAATCTTTCATTTAAAAATATTACTGCTAATATCATTGTAAAAAATGCTTCTAGGGATAAAATTATAGAAGCATGACTAGCTGTTGTGTTTTTTTGTGCAAAATTTTGAATACCATAACATAGTATAGTTGCAAAAAACACTTGATAAATAAGTCCATACCAAACTCTTGGCTCAATATAAGTAGGAATTGGCTCTAACAGTAAAGCAGTTATACTCATAAGAATACCAGCCGTTATAATCTGTATAAGAGTTAATATTCTGGGGTCAGACTCCTTAACAAATACGCCTATACTAACTACATGACCCGCAAAAAATATAGCACATATTAGGGATAATATATCACCTTTTCCCATGATTAAAGTTATATCTAAGCTCATTAATCCAACGCCCACCAAAGTTATAAAGGAAGCTACAAAAACCTTAATTTGTGGTGGTTTTTTATAGTAAAACCAAATTATAAAAGGAACTAAAACCACATTTACAGCGGTCAAAAAAGCACTATTAGAAGCAGTTGTATATTTTAATCCCACATTTTGAAAAGCATATCCACCATATAAAAAGAATCCTACAATTGCCCCATTTCGTATATCACATTTAGTGATATTTTTTAATTGCTTATAAAAAATCATAGCTACAGTAATTCCCGCTAATACAAATCTAAGCGACATAAGTATTAATGGTGTCATAGTGTTAAGAGAATCTTTAATAACTATAAATCCCCCACCCCAAACTATTGCTACTAGGACTAATAACGCATCTGCTTTAAAAGTTTTATTATCTATTTTCATATTTAAACCTCGCAATATATAATATAAATATTTTAATATATTTTTTTTACAAAATAAACTGTTTTTGTGGTAATATATTATTATGTTTGAAGGAGGAGTTAAATATGAAAAAAATTATTTTAACAGCTACCGCTCTTGAAAAAATATATAAAGAGCGAGATGAATTAATCGCCAAAAGAAAGGAAATTAGTGAAGAATTGAAAAAAGCACGTGCTTTTGGAGATTTATCTGAGAATGCTGAATACACAGCTGCTCGTGACGCACAATCTGCAAACGAAACAAAAATCATCGAATTAACCGAACTAATCGAAAATCATGAGTTAGCTCCTGAAACACACACAACAGATAAAGTATCTATAAATTCTGTTGTAAAATTCCTTTATGTTGACGATAAAGAAGAAATGACTGTTAAAATTGTTAGTAAAATAGAAGCCGATCCATTTAATGATAAGCTATCTATTGAATCACCTATAGGTTCAGCTTTACTTGACCATAAAGTCGGAGATAAGATTCAAGTCGAAACACCAAATGGCGAACTAAAAATAGAAATTTTAGAAATACAATAATTTTAAAATTAAACACTCAAAAACCCGCCATAATAGGCGGGTTTTTACTAGCTTTTATTCAACTAAACTAGCTCTTTGAAGTTTTGCTAATTCAGTAAGCTTAACTTTAAGTTCTAATTTTTGTTTTCCTGCTCTCACTAATTTTATTTTTATTTTATCATTAACTTTATAATTTTTAAGTATTTCTTTTATATCTTTCATGGAACTAACTTTATTTCCCTCTATTGAAATAATTAAATCACCACGTCTGATACCTGCTTTTTCAGCTCCACTGCCTTTATATACACCAATAACCATTACTCCAACTGGAATTTCATATAAATCTGACATTTCAGATGTAATATCATTTAACATCACTCCAATAGCAGGTTTATAAACATGACCATACTGCATAATATCATCAATAACTGGTTTTATTTCATTTATAGGAAGTGCAAAACCTATCCCCTCAACTTGAGTGCTAGCGATTTTAACAGTATTCATTCCTATAACTTCTCCACGACTATTAACAAGAGCTCCACCACTATTACCAGGATTTATAGCTGCATCAGTTTGAATTAATCCAACAAGTCCCGAATTATCTAAACTTCTGCCCAAAGCACTCACAACACCAACTGTAACCGTGTTTTTATATCCAAGAGGATTTCCAATAGCAATAGCTTTCTCTCCCACTTTAATCAAATCAGAATTCCCAAAAACAACGGGCTTTATAGAAAGATTAAAATCATCACTAAGCGATTCTCTTTTAACTCTAATAATACCTATATCATTTATAGCATCAGTTCCTACAAGTTCAGCATCGCATAATTCATTCTCTAAAAATTCCACTATCAATTCATCAGCATTCTCAAGAACATGATTATTAGTCAAAATATACGCATATTCCTTATCTACTTTAAAAATAATTCCAGAACCAGCACCTTCTGAAGTTTGAATATTATTAAACCAATCCCTATAGCTAACTTTCGTCGTTATACCAACTATTGATTCTCCAACTTCTTGTGCAATTGATACTACTGATTTTTCTCTATCTCCATCATAAAATAAAGCTATTTCTTCTGTGTTGTTTAAAGTAGAAGATTTTTCCTTATAATTATTTGCAAAATTAATATCATTAAAATACTCTTTTGCAATATAATATCCCACACCAGATCCAAGTCCTAAAACTAAAGCTATAACTAATACAAATGTCACAAATCCAATCTTCAATTTACCAGTCTGTTTTACCTGCTTTTCATGGTCTGAATTTTTAGAATCCACTAATATAAATTCCGTAGTTCCATCATAATTATCTCTATCCATATTATCGTTCATATACTCCCTTCTTTCTTTTATATTAATATTTTAAATCTTGCATTTGAATTTTATGTGTTCAAAATATTACATATAAAATACGAAACAAAGTTTATAAGCAAGTCAAATTTAATTTTGGTTTTTAAAAATTGCAACTGAAAAAATAAACTCTACCCCTAGTTCAGGATTACTTTTTACATCAATTTTCTCTCCATGTTCTTTTATGATTTGACTAATTATAGATAATCCTATTCCACTTGAGTTTTTTTCCATTCCTCTCGATGAATCAATTTTATAAAATCTTTTCCAAATATTCTTTAACTGTTCCTCAGGTATATATGGAGTTGAATTTCTTACACTAACTAATATTTTAGAATCATGAATTTGTGTTTTTATATAAATACTTCCCTCTTCATTAATAAATTTAATTGCATTATCAAACAAATTATATATAACCCTAGAATACGCATGTATATCCCCATAGGCAAAGATTTTTTCATCATAAAAAGAAATATCAATATCAATTTTTTTATCCATAATTCTTTTTTCCAATTTATCTAATATCTCAACAATAGTTGAATTAATATCAAATTGATTCCAAGATAATAAAACATCACCACTCTCTAATCTATTCAAATCAAGAATATCATTTATCATTTTAGAAAGCCTAATACTCTCATCATGTACCACTTTAATATACTTTTGTTGATTTTCATAAGGAATTGTTCCATCTAAAATACCTTGAGTATAACCTGATATAGATGTAAGCGGCGATCTTAAATCATGACTAAGATTGGATATAAATTGCCTTTTACCTTCGTCTATTTTTGCTAACTCATCAGCCATATCATTAAACTTCATAGCTAAATCTTCTAACTCTGTATTTTTATTAATCTCAATTTTTCTATCAAAATTACCCTCTGCAACATAATCTACAAGATTTTTAAATTTCATAATATCTGAGCCAATTCTATTCATAAAAAACCTAAGCAGTATAATTCCTATAATTCCTACTATTGCAAGTGAGAATAGAATAATTATGGATATATCTCTAATTTGCGTACTGATTTTCCACATTGGCAAAGATAAAACTAAAATACATTCCGTTTTACCATCTTCTACAATCGGATAACCAACTATCAAAAATTGTTCAAATCCATATCTAGTTTTTATTGTACTTTTCTTTGTGGTTATATTTCCTTTCATACCATCAGAAAAATCATAATATGAAAATCCTCTAGCAAATGGATTAGAGATAGAATACCCCGTATTTACAACAATTTCAGCTAAAGGACTTATAATCATTAAATCCGCATCTGTAAACTTTCTTAAATTTATAACATCTTTTATTAATAATTCTAAATCAATAGAACTATTACGACCTGAAGCATCATATATTTCTTCAAATCCACGAGCATGTTCCAATAAAACATGAGTTTTCTCTTCAATAAAATAACGCTCTAAAATAAAATTAGTTCCGACAACTATAAAAGCACAACCAATGGTAAGTACTAATAACTGGTATAAAAATATTTTTTTAAATAATTTATTCATACCTAACTCTCCATATGAAACTTATAACCTACTCCCCAAACTGTTTTGATTTCCCAACCATTATCTCTATTTGTAAATTTCTCTCTTAATCTCTTAACATGAACATCAACCGTTCTAGTTTCACCAACGTATTCATATCCCCATATTTTATCTAATAATTGATCTCTTGTAAAAACTCTGTTAACATTGCTAGCTAGATAAAATAATAGCTCTAGTTCTTTGGGAGGTAAATCCATAACTTTATCAAAATATCGAATATTAAAAACTTCCATATTTATAACTAAATTTGGTAGAGTAAGTACACTGCTTACCTTTTCTTCTTCAACATTTTCATATCTTCTGAGTACAGCTTTTATCCTTGCAACAAGTTCTTTTGATTCGAAAGGCTTCATCATATAATCATCAGCACCAAGTTCTAATCCCAACACTTTATCAATGGTTTCACCTTTAGCACTTAACATGATTACAGGAACTTTACTTATTTTTCTAATTTCACGCAAAACCTCATAACCATCCATTTTAGGTAACATAACATCTAAAATAACCAAATTTATATCATTATCCTTAAACTTTTGAATCGCATCTGCTCCAGAATACGATATAAAAGTATCATAACCTTCCTTGTTTAAATATAGCTCTATTAAACCTGCAATATTTTCATCATCATCAACAATTAATATTCTTTTATCTCTTAACATAATAACCTCCTATTGTTATTAAACTATACATCTTTATTATACACTTTTAATCCTATTTAAAAAAGTTTGTATTTAAACTTTGACAAAATATATCAACTTAGATAGAATAATTTTATGTATATATATATTTTTTCTATATAAATAAATTAAAAACCCATTTTTATGGAGGTAATATGGATTTTAAACAATTAGAAAGTTTTATTACAATAGCAAAATTAAAAAGCTTTTCAAAAGCTGCAGATAAACTTTTTTTGACACAACCAACTATTAGTAATCATATATCAAACTTAGAAAAAGAACTTGATACCACTCTTTTAAATAGATCAAATAAAGGCATATCACTTACAAAAAGCGGAGAGATTTTGTATAAATACTCTATTGAAATATTAAATAAAAAGGATAATATACTATTTTCATTAGACCAATTTAAAGGCAAAATGGAAGGCACACTTGAAATTGCTTCAAGTACAATTCCAGAGCAATTTTATTTAACAGATATATTATCACAATTTCATAAAAAATATCCACATGTAAAATTCTCTTTAAAAAAATACGACACTATGACGGTAATAAATAAAATTAATTTGGGCGAAATAGATTTTGGAATTGTAGGTGCAGAAAAAAATATAAAAAATATTAGTTTTATTCCTATCTTAGAAGACCAAATAGTTCTAATAGCACCATATATCAAAAAATTTATCCAAATGAAAAGTATAAGCTTAGACGAATTAAAATCATATCCATTGATAGTTCGAGAAAATGGTTCAGGTACTCTTTCGAGAGTTATACATGAACTTTCACAACACGATATGGATTTAGAATCACTTAATGTAATTGCAGATGTAGAGAGCAATCAAACAATAAAAAAATTAGTTATAAATGGTACTGGACTAAGTTTTGTATCTAAATTATCTATTGAAAACGAATTACTACTCAAACAGCTAACAACTATAGCGGTTAAAAATTTTGAACTAAAAAGATATTTTTACTTCGCATATCATCAAAATAGAGCACTTTCACCACTTGCAAACGCATTTAAAAAATTTATCGAAAAAGATTTTTAAACAAAAGGCTTTTAGAATGAAATCAACTCATTTTAAAAGCCTTTTAATATTTTAATTTGTATAAATTTCTAAAATTCTATCCACTAAAGATTTTACATCTAATCCTGCAATCTCCAATAATTCTGCTTGTGAACCATGCTGTATTATTTCATCATCAATACCAATATTGTAAACATTTATATTTGATAATTCATGAATTTTGTTTATACTTTGTGCAAAATAAGCTCCAAATCCGCCTATAACAGTATTTTCTTCAATAGTCACTACTTTAGATATATCTTTTAAATGCTTAGAATAATATTCTAAATCAATAGGTTTAATAACTCTTGCATTTATAAGTTTAATCTTAATACCTTTATCATTTAAAATATTAACTACCTGTTGTGCAGTATCAACCATAGAGCCAACTACAACTATTGCCAATTCTTCGCCGTAGTTTAAAAGTTCTGGAATCAATGGATTTTCTATCCTTTTATCAGTAATTACGCTTTTACCACGTGGGTATCTAATAGCCACAGGGTGTTTTATTTCTTTTATTGCAACTTTTAACATAGCCCTTAACTCATCACCATCTTTAGGTGCAAGTATATTCATATTTGGCATATGAATAAGATAAGATAAATCATATATACCATGGTGAGTTTCCCCATCATTGCCTACTAACCCAGCTCTATCAATAGCAAATACCACATTTAAATCTTGTAAGCATATATCATGTAAAATTTGGTCATATGCACGTTGTAAAAAAGTAGAGTAAATAGCTACTACAGGTTTCATACCAGATATAGCCATACCACCAGCCATAGTTATAGCATTTTGTTCAGCTATACCTACGTCTATAAAATTATCTGGATATTTTTCTTGAAACTCGCTAAGTCCAGTTCCAGACGGCATAGCCGCAGTAAAACAAACTACATTTTTATCCCTTTCAACTATCTCCATCATAGTATTTCCAAATATATCAGAAAAACTTTTTTTATCTGGTTCCGCTTTAGAACCACTTTTTCCAACACCATGATATTTCTCTGGGAATTTCTCAGCTTTTATATAACCTTTGCCTTTTTTAGTTATAACATGCACAACAACTGGCGTATTAATTTTCTTAGCGTACTCCAAATACATAGAAGTTTCATAAATATTATGACCATCAACAGGACCCAAATATGTAAATCCCATATTTTCAAACAACATTCCTGATATTAACATATTCTTAAAAGTTTCTTTTATCGTATGAATAGAAGTATTTAACACCTCTCCAACAACATCTGGCATATTATTTAAAACTTGTTTAGTAGAATGTTTAAGTTTATAATACTTACAATTTGAACGAATACTTGCTAAATGTTTAGATATTGAACCTATATTTTTAGATATACTCATTTCATTATCATTTAATACAACAATTATCTTTTCATTAGAATGTCCAGCATAATTAAGAGCTTCAAAAGCCATACCAGCAGTAAGTGCACCATCACCAATAACAGAAACTACATGACTATCTATCCCTTTCATTCTATTACTCATAGCTATACCTAGCCCTGCTGATATAGATGTAGAGCTATGTCCAGCATTAAATGTATCATGCTCACTTTCATCTGTCTTTAAAAAACCACTTATTCCATCCTTCATTCTTAAAGTTTGAAATTTGTCATATCTTCCCGTAAGTAATTTATGAGGATACCCTTGATGTCCAACATCCCAAATTATTTTATCCTTAGGACTATCAAACACCTTATGAAGAGCTATTGTAAGTTCTACAACACCTAAATTCGATGCTAAATGCCCGCCATTTTTATTTACAGTATCTATTATAGTTTGTCTTAGTTCAACTGATAATCTAAGAAGTTCGTTATAACTTAATTTCTTTACATCATCAGGACTATTAATATTTTTAAGCAACATTATTATCTCCATATCTTCTGTATACACTTTATTTATCTTTTTTCAATATATTCAATTTTAAATTTTCATCAAAAAATCCAATCACTTTTCCAACTAAATGTACAATTGTTTTAGAATAATTAAGTGCAACCTCTTTACCAATAGCTTTCCCTCCTACAGTAAGAGCCGCTATAAATGCACTAAATACTACTGATATAAATGATTCACTAAAACTAAAATTAGAATTAGTGCTTATATATCCTACTATTGTAATAAGTGTAGTTCCTGAAATAATACCTACAATATCACCTATAACATCATTACAAAAGTTTGAAACTTGCCCAGCATTTTTTATTAACAATAACGAATACTTAGCACTTTTAATTTTTTTAGATGCCATAGCATGAAAAGGTTGTTCAACACAAGCTGTTACAGCTATACCAATAGTATCAGAAACTATACCAAGTAAAACTATTAAAAACAACAATATAAAACTAATGTATATATTTACATTTTTTAAAACTCCATTAGCTATAAAACTAAATAAAATTGTTAAAACAAATGTTATTATAATAACTTTATAAGTCCATTTTTTCATATTAATTTCCTTTAAATAAGGTGGCGATAGAATAAGTAAAACTTACGGCTTAGGTCCAGTAGGATTTCCCGAAATTTTACTGTTTTGTCGCCAAAACAGCGGTTTCCCTTTAAAAAACTTTTATGTTGTCGCCAAACATAAGACTGGATTACCACTTAGTCCGTACTACAATCCATATTCTATCTCAAAGAGCAGTCTAGGAGATTTCCTCGACAGTTTAATTTATTCTTAGCCTCTTTTGCAGAAAGGGTTTATATCAGCGATAATCAAAACTCATTGGCCAATGAATTTTAATTTGAACCAATGTCCACCCATACCACTCAAGGCAGGCTACACTACACATGATACTGTGTAGGTGTAATCTCGCAAGCGAGTCTCCAGGAAAAGAGGGTCAACGCCCACATGCCATTGTGGATCGCCCCCTAATCTTAACTCCCTGCCAAAACCCAAAACTGGGCGTTTCAAGCATTGACAACGAGCTTCATCGATGTGCCCTTTGACGGATTTTTAGCCCCGCCTTCCAAATAAATTAAGCTGACTAGAATACTGTGCCACCTTAATATTTAATTACATACACATAATATTTGCTACTAATATACCTAGCACCGCTCCCATAAAAACTTGTAAAGGAGTATGCCCTATAAGTTCTACCAATTTTTCTTGCTCAACATAATGCTTAGTATAAAAATCTTCTATTATCGTATTAAGAAGCGTAGCATGTATTCCTACATTACGCCTTACATTTGAAGCATCATACATTACAATTAAAGAAAACATCAACGCAACAGCATATAAAGGCGTATCCCACCCATGAATTAACCCAACTGCTGTCGATAAGCCCATAACAGATGCGGTATGACTACTAGGCATACCACCAGAGCCAATCATTCTATCAAAAGCAATCTTCCTCTCTACTATAAAAGTTATTATGACTTTTAAAATCTGAGCAAGAAACCAAGATACAAAAGCAATTATAAAAATCTTATTAGATAATATTCCCCAAAAAAAATTCATATTTTATCTCCAAAACAAAAGTAATTAATTTGTTCTATTCATTAAAAACTTTACTAGTTCAATTAAAAATTCATTATTAGGTAAACTTGATATATCATCAATACATAAATCGTAAAGCTTTTTATACTCGGCTATACATTCATCTAATCCTAATAAATCAACATATGTGAGCTTATTATTAAATTTATCGCTCCCTATTGGCTTACCTAAATTTTTTTCATCTCCAACAACATCTAAAACATCATCTTGAATTTGAAAAGCACTTCCTAAATTTTCACCTATTCTACAAAGCGTAAGCATATCATCATATTCAGCCAAATAACCAGCACTAACAAATGAAGCTCTTATCATATCACCAGTCTTATGCAAATTTATATAATTCAAAGAATTAATATCTCTATCAACTATTTTAATATCAGATACTTGACCAAGTATCATTCCATGTACTCCAGCAGCATTTACTATGCTCATACACGCATTTACACTAGACTGATTAACATCTTTTAAAACATATTTAAACATTATTTCATATGCTGTATTAAGCAGAGCATCCCCTGCAAGAATAGCCATATCTTCACCATATACTATATGATTTGATGGCTTGCCACGTCTTAAATCATCATCATCCATAGCAGGTAAATCATCGTGAATTAATGAATATGTATGTATCATTTCCAAAGAACAAGCAAGTATCTTAGCTCTATCTATATCAGCGTTGAGAATCTTTGCAATTTCTAAAAGAATAATTGGTCTAATCCTCTTACCCGAGTTTAAAACTGAATACTTAATACTATCCCATATTAAAGTTTGCATTTGAGTTGGCTTATCACCAATCTCTCTATTTATAACTTCATTCAATGACTGATTAAAAAAATCTAATCTATTACTAAATTCTTTCTTAAAATCCATATTATCTCCAATATTTAATCTTCAAATGATTCTTCAATAAATTTTGCGTTTTTTTGCCTTATAACACTTATTTTTTGCTCTGCGTTTTTTAATTCGTCTAAACATTTAGAATATAATAACGAAGCTTTTTCAAAATCTTTTACCACTTTTTTTAAATCCATTTCGTTACTTTGAATATCAGCTACAAGCTCTTTTAACTCATTAAAATTTTGTTCAAATTTTTTAGCAGACATACTACTCCTCCAAATCAATATCAATAACTTTTGACTTAATGCTACCATCTAAAAGTTTTAAAGATATTTCATCTCCAATTTTTATCTCTTTTACAGTTGTAACAATCTCATCATTAGCACCATATAGCATTGAATATCCCTTTTTTAATAAATTTATAGGATTGCTCATATCTATAGCCAATAAAATCTTCTCTAACTCATTAGTATATCTGATAAAAAATTCATCAACAGATAAATCTAAAATTTCCATTATATTATCTAAACTCTGATAATGAGATAACAACAAATTATCTATATAATTTAACAAATTATTGGGATTGTAATAATCTAATTTATTTTTAGTATCTAATATTTTAGTTTGTGTAAATTCAGTTATTTTATCCATAAAAGATACCAAACTTTGAATATAAGAGTCCATACTAGGTATCAATATTTCTGCACTAGCTGATGGCGTAGAAGCTCTTACATCGCAAACAAAATCACAAATTGTAAAATCAGTTTCATGCCCAACCCCAGAAACTATCGGTATATCACATTTTAAAATTGCTCTAGCAATATCTTCATCATTAAAAACAGCCAAATCTTCGATTGAGCCACCACCCCTAGCTAAAATTATTGCATCAATATCTTTTCTTACACTAACTTTATCTAAAGCATTAATGATACTTTCACTTGCCATAACCCCTTGAACAAGTGCAGGGTATATAACTATATCAACAAGCGGATTTCGCCTTTTGACAACATTTATAATATCTCTGATAGCAGCACCAGTATCTGATGTAATAACTGCAACCTTAGATGGAAACTTAGGCAATTCTTTTTTTAAAGATGGATCAAAAACACCTTCCAGCATAAGTTTATTTTTTAAGTTTTCAAACTGAATATATAATTCTCCAGCTCCAAGTTTCTCTATAGAATTAACATAAATTTGATATGAGCCAGCGTTTAAATAAACATCTACTCTACCAGTTACTATAACTTCATCACCATTACTAATACCAACACAAGAGCTAACTTCATAACTTTTAAACATTACGCATTTAATAGATGAATCACCATCCTTTAGGGTAAAATAAACATGCCCACTGCTATGTTTTTTGTAATTAGAAATTTCGCCTTTTATTTTTATACTATTAAGAATTGGATTTCCATTTAAATAACTTTTTATATATTTGTTAATTTCCGTTACAGATAAAACTTTTAATCTCATATGCGTTCCTATCAAAAAAACTAATTACAATTGCTTTATAAGTGGCGATAAAGCTACTCCTAGTGCATTATCTCTACAAAAATTCTTTTCAGCTCTTATTATCCTATCCCCAAACTTATCATACATAAATTTATATAACATACCATTTGACGCAACACCACCAGATAGCACTATTGGTAAATCAAAATCCATGCTAATTAATTCCAATGAACAGATTAATTGATTAGCTAAAGAATAAAATAATGTATAAATAATTAACTCTGAATCGATCCCATCTTCTATCATTAGATTAAATTTATTCTCATATCCAGATAAGTTGAAATAAGATTTTTTTTGAATATTAGGAACGTATTTATCTATAATATTTTTGAAATCAAATCTATTTTCTATCTCACTAAAACTTTGATGGATAAACTCTTCCATTTTTGCACCACATGGAAAATCAAAACCCAATTTAACACCTATTCTATCAATTAACTGCCCAAAACATAAATCTAATGTACCACCAATTATTTGAGATTTAAAGCTATATACATCTTCTAAGTCAAGCTTTTTACAATCAAGTATCTCAGTTGTTCCGCCAGATAAATGTAAACCTAAAAATTTATTTGGTATCTTTTGTCCATTTAAGATATTGGAATAAAAACAAGCTAATAAATGACCCGTTTGATGATCTGTTTTTACAAGTGGTTTATCCAAAATATTTGCAATGGTTTTAGCAAAATTTTCTCCTGCCAAAAACACAGGCATATACGAATTATCAAGATTTCTAGGTCTCGTTGAAACACATACAGATTCTACATTTTTAAACGAAATTTTATTCCTATTAAAATATTCACCCAAATTATTAACATGCTGAAAAAAGGCTTCCGACTGTCTCAAGCCTTTTGAACCTTTTTTCACCATTAATATTTTTTGAAAATTATCTATAATTTTTAATTTATCAATATCTAAAATAACTACTGATGTAGTATAACAACTAGTATCTATTCCAATAGTATATTTAGGCATATTATTCCCTTACTATACTTGCAAGCACTCCGTTAATATAAGCAGATGCTTCATCATCAGAAAACTTTTTTGCAAGATTTACAGCTTCATTTATAGAAACACTTTCAGGTATATCATCAATATAAAATATTTCCGCAATACACAATCTAAGAATACTCAAATCAACTTTTGAAATTCTTGAAATCGTCCAATTTTTTAAATTCTTAGATATTTTTAAATCAATTTCTTCCTTATTAGATAAAGTGCTTTCAATTACTCTTTTAATATAATTATCATCATTAGAATTAATGTTAGAGTTTAAAATAAAATCTTGTACTTCTAAATAAGTCTCAAAACCATTTAACTCTATCTGATAAAGTGCTTGCATTGCTACTTCTCGTGCAACTTTTCTACTCATTTTATTATTCCTAACTATTCGTCTATTTCTTCGTTTACTTCTTTTGTTTCCTTTTTAATATTAATTCCTTGAACATTAATATCAACTTGTTTAACAACTAAGCTTGTCATAGATTCAACCGCATTTTTAACATTTTCCTGAACTTTTTCAGCCGTTTCAGAAATATTAACTCCATAATCTACAACTACAGATAATTCAATAACAACTTCATTATCTTCTATTTGAACTTTTACGCCTTTAGATTTATTTTTCTTACCAAACATACTAGTTATATCTAAAGAACCATGCATACCTGCAATACCTTCAATTTCTGATGCAGCAATCGAAGTAATAACGCCTATAACATCATCTGATATGTTTACATTACCTGCGTTTAATGGGTCAATATATGTTTTTTCTGACATAATAACACTCCTTTTAAAATCTTAAAATCATAATGTCTAATACTAAAAACCAACCCGATCCATATGAATCGGGTCACTTAAACTATTTTTCATCTGAGCAACCGCATCCGCAGCCACAATTAGTATCAACGTCCTCGTCTTCTAACATGCCCACTAACTCTTTATTATCTTCTAAAAATTCATCAATATCAATATGCTTATCGCAATTATCGCAAATAATCTCATCATTTAATATCATATACGAGTCTATATAAATATCTTCGCCACAATTCGGACATTCAATATCGCCAATATACTCATCGTCCATATCAAATTCACCATATACTTCATCTTCTAAAGATGTTATACTTTCTTCAACATCTGACACTATATCTTCCATATCAGCAACAACATCATCTAGTTCAACAATTTCTTCACCCATAAGATCCATTTCTTCGGCAAAATCTTCTAAAACATCTATTATAGCCATAACTAACTTGCCTTCGTCTTTGCGTGAATCAATTTTCATACCATCTGCAAGACCTTTTAAATACGCTGTTTTTTCTAATAAATAACTCATAACAACCCTCCTAAAACTTATTTTTCTCTTGATAAATACTCTCCAGTTCTAGTATCTATCTTTATCTTATCGCCCTCATTAACAAATAATGGGACATTTATAATAGCACCTGTTTCCACAGTAGCTTTTTTAGTTACGTTAGAAGCTGTATCACCTTTTACACCAGGTTCTGCTTCTACTATTTCTAATACTACAAAATTAGGCGCTTCAACTTGGAAACAATTTCCTTTATAAAATTTAAGTGATGCATTATCATTATCTTTTAAATAAATTATTGCATCTTCTACTTGTTCATAAGTAAGTGGAATTTGCTCATATGTTTCATTATCCATAAAATAATATAACTCACCATCATTATATAAATATTGCATTTCTTTTCTCTCAACATGAGCCTTTGGAAACTTCTCAGATGGGTTAAATGCTTCCTCTCTAATAGCACCTGTTATTAAGTTTTTATACTTAGTCCTAACAAATGCAGCTCCCTTTCCAGGTTTTACGTGTTGAAAATCCACAATAACGTATGGCTGTCCATTTATCTCAAATGTTACACCCTTTCTAAAATCTCCTGCTGTTACCATCAAATCCCTCCAAGTTTTTATTTTAAATAATCTAACAAAGCATATAGAGCAGCAGAATAACTATACTCTTTAAGCCCCATTATTACACCAAGACACGAAGGTGCAGTAACAGATACTTTTCTAAAGTCTTCTCTGTTATATAAATTAGATAAATGAACTTCTAAAAAAGGAACATTTACACAACTTATAGCATCCCCTATCGCATGGCTGTAATGTGAATAAGCAGCTGGATTAATAATAACACCATCATAATTACCACTCGCATTATGAATAGCATCTATTATCTCACCCTCGCTGTTTGACTGAAAAAATTCAATTTCAGTATTATTATTTTCTGCAATAAAGCTTAATCTTTCATTTATTTCCTTTAATGTTGTTTTTCCGTAAACATCTGGTTCTCTCTCACCTAAAAGATTTAAATTAGCTCCATTGATAACTAAAATTTTTGACATATTATCACCTCAGATACACTTTTATAATAACATAAATAGACAAATAAGACTATAATTATTTACATTTCTCTATAATCTCATCAATAATATCTTTAACACAATTTTTATTAACATCAATAACTACATCGGCATATTTAGTATATAAGTTCAATCTATTAGTATATATTTGTTTTAAAATTCCGTTTTTATTAGAATCAATAAGAGGTCGATTTTTAGAATTTTGTACCCTTTTTATAATTGTTTCTAAATCAGCAAATAAATAAACCACATTAGCATTTAAAAAATAATTCATAAGTTCTGATTGTATTACCGCCCCACCACCAGTAGCAATAACTAAATTTTGTTGCTCCTTCAAAAATTCAGACCCATCAATATATTTATTATAAATCTTTTTTGTGTAATCTAATTCTAATTCACGAAATTTTTTTTCTCCTTTTTCATTAAAAATTTGTGTTATAGACATATCTTCATTATTTTCTATATACTCATCTATATCGATAAAATTAGCGTCAATAAATGACGCTAATCGCTTACCAATATAAGTTTTACCAGAACCCATCATACCTATTAAAACAATAAGCATTATAGCTCTCTCCAACTAACTAATTCATACCCTTTATACTTACTACTTCTAGTTACACATTTAAGCTCAGTTGATGACATTACATTTGCATCTACCATAGCAGGCCCAATTTGATTATCAGAATAATTTGAATTTTTATCCTTAATCGTAGTTGTTAAATTAAATTTAAAACTATCAGTCGGCATCCATCCATAGCAAGCATTATTATACTTATCTACAACTACTCTTCTACCTTCATCAATATGAAAAGCATTTACTAAATTAGAATTTTTCATAACACTACCATAAACAATAGCTTTTGAATTAATAACTTCTCTAGCTGATGGATTTACACCTTCATTTGAGCTTGTTACATTAGAATCATAATTATTTATAATTTTTTCTCCATCTCCATAGAATATTATAGAACCACCCGCAATCAATGAGCCATCAAAGTTTAGAGGAATTCCACCATCATTATAAACATAAATATTTCCAGTAGTGGCTACTACACCCTCAATATCTTTAGAACCATTATAATTTACTATAGTCGTATCATATTCGTTCGCTTTTCTATGAGAACTTGGAACATTAATATATACATTTTTATTTGTTACTACTGATAATTTTCCAGATTCGTCCATGTCAATATACTCATTTGCGAAATTAATTAAGCTAAAAAGATTCCTACTATGTGCCGTTCTTGAATTTGAACTATTACCATTAAAAACTCTATTTGTTTGAAAATTTCTAATTCCTAGTAAAACTACTTCAGAATCTGTCTGTTTAACATATTTATCTCTATAATCACTATTAAATGTATTCTCATCAATATTATAAGTGTGAGTAGGCTCAGTTCCAGAACCACTATAAATCCCATTAGGAGGGATAACACTACCATTAGCCAATATCATACCTTTGGCATAACAACTACCTATATTTTTTCTAACATTCATAAAATTTGACTGGTTAATTGGATTTTCTACATTAGAATCTGGGAAATTATCTAAATTATTATACCAAGTCCAAAACTGCTCTGCTTTTAATTCTGAAATATTCGCAAACTCATCTCTGGAATTATAAGTCTGCCAAAATTCTAATAAATTAGTATTTTTAGTTGCATTATGATATTCACTTATATTAGACGTTAGATTAGATTGAGTGCCACCCCAATATGCATAATTCAAAGTTGTTGGAAACTCATATTTATAATATGGGAATTGACTCATAGTTGTAAAAGACTCTCCCGTCTTATAATAAGCAGTTTTCGTTCTACCATTTAAATCAAAACTTCTTTTAAAATCTGTGTAATAAACACCCGATATATAATAAGATAATATATCAATATTTAATTTATCAATACTTGGATCAACATATATAGCACTAGTTAAATTTCTATTTTTAGAAAATTCATCAATTTCCCATTCTCCATCAAACAATGTAACTAAAGAACCATCAACATTCGATCTATCATTCCCAATATATAAACTCGTATCATCAGCTAAAAATTCTAAATTATTGTAAAGAAACATATCCGATTCAACATTAACACTAGAGCCTTTGGCATTTTTAGAATAAATAAAACTTTTAGCATGCACTTCTCCAGTCTCATTCCTATCACTAGTGTAAGCATTTGAAGAATCCTCTTTTGACTTCTTAATATTTATATCCGAATCCTTATACCCAACATAAATATCTGAAAACGTTCTAAGATTTCCGTTTTGAAGATTTAAACGTCCCACCCCATTAGGAGCTCTTTTTAAATGATACTCTGTAGAACTTGATAATCCTAATGGGTCTAATTCATCTCTATATCCAATATGAATATCTTTTAGTGAATAAATATCACCATTAGTAGTAACTGTACCATCGGCAATTACTATATTCTTATTTGCAGATACTGCATTTTCAAGAATATCATTAGTCCAAGCAAACTTTCTTTCGGTTTGAGTTTCAGTAGTATATTCATACTCTGGTGTAGAAATATCAACTATAAACTCAATTTGCTTATCATATATCTCTGCTGAACTATCAGTTACTAAAGTCAATCTTATTTTATTATCTTCGGGCATATACTCAGAATCTACATTTAAATTTAAAACTTCTGATTTAACTGTATTATCTGGATTAATATCCTCTGGACTAAACTTAATCTCTGAAAGTTCATTCATAAAAATATCATCTAAAGTTGCATTACTTGCAAATCTTGAATGCGATTCAGCTTCATCGTCTTCAACAAACTTATATTCACCAAGAACATTCTTTTTTAAAAGCTTATAATTTTGTAAAGGTTGTTGATCCAATAAATAAGATATATATAAAGTTTCAAATTGTCTATCAAATGCTTTGTTATAAAGCGAATTAACTTTCTCTAAATCATCTTCAGAATTAGAAAAGGATGAATTTATCCATTTGTCAAATTCTTTCCATTCAACAGAATTTCTAAACTCTGCATTTTCATCATCAATAATGCCCCTAGCATAATTTTCCGCTTTAATTGTCATCTCATTAATTTCAAACAACGACTCTTCTTTAATTGCTTCTGATGCATAAAACGATTCATTTCTATTATTTTTTAGCTTACCTAATTTATAGTTAGAAACAGTTGCCATTATAAAAACAGATGCTAATAACATTATTCCTAAAACAGCTATCAAAACATAAGTAAGCACAAATCCCTTTTTATTTTTTAATTTTTTCATAATATCACTCTACTTTAATAAACTTCCAGTAAATTTATCTAACAGCAATTCAGCTTGATCGCCATTTTCTCTCGTTGTATCATATGTTTCTATTGCTACATCATATAGTTTTATTCCGTCCACGAAATTTTGTGTCTCATCTGGTCAAGTGTTTCCTTCACTTTCGTCATCACAACCATTATCGCTATTACCATCTGAATTATCTTCATCAATTCTTATAATTTCTATGCCTTCACTCCAATCAGCATAAGAACACCAATCTTGCTCAATTTTAAGTTTTAACTTCTTACTCTCTGGATCTCCTATTACATATATAGTCATCGGTATTCCACTACCATTGCTAAGTCTTAAAACAGGTTTATTCCTATTGAGCTCTGGACAATCATCTTCAACAACTATCTTATAAATAAATTTATTAGGCGGGTACTCAAATAATTTTTTATACATATCAACCCAATTATAATTTACAGATTTTCTGTGTATCAACTGAACTGCACCATCATGCTCATATGTTCTAAGAGTATCAAGTCTACAAATTTTACTCGTAGTCGAATTCTCATATCCGTATGAAATAAAAGGGAATGTAAATTTTGTTTCTCTTGTACCCTCTTTAGAAAGCCTAGCAATTTCTACAGCTTGTTGAACATCAAAACTGATAGAATTATTGCTACTTTGACTATCATTAGAAACTTGTTCCTCAGTTTGATTATTAGAAGAATCATCTGATGAAATATTAGTAAAATTATCTAATTCACTTGATTCCCTTTTTAGTTTAATCTTTGCTAATACATGAAATTTCTTAGTTTCTTCAGGATAAGACTCATAAGTAATCCAACCGTCATCAGATGTTGAAACCTTATTAATACCATACTCAGCCCAATCGTCCATAGACTCCGCTTTCATAGTTTCAAGCATCTGTTGAGCAAAATGATTTGCGTTAACAGTATCCCGAGTTCTATGATTTATTTTTAATGAACTAATTATAGTATCATACATAGGAACAGTTATAGCGGCTATAATCACAAAAGCTATTAAAACTTCTACAAATGTAAATCCCTTTCGACTCAATCTTGATTTTAAAAATTTGTTATTCATAATATCACCTTAATTCTTGATAACAACATCACCTTGTTTTACAATTTCAACCCTAGGCGACACCATATCTTCATCCTCAATATAAACTACTACTTTTACATTAGAATCATTTAAAATCTTTAGTTTTGCAATAGCTATATCATCATCACCTAATCTAGGAGACGATACTAACTTAACATTTATAACATCAGACTCAGGTTTAAAATTCACTAATCTAGTATTTTTAGTCAATGGTCTCTCTATAGAGCCGATAGCAAATGAAAGTTTACCCTCTACTTCCGTAATGTACAACTCTAATATCTCATCTACTCTATCTGAACTCAACCTATAAAATCTATCGCCTTTTTTACCAATATTAAAAGCAAAATTTTGTTTATTGAATGTCGTTGCAGTTATATAAAAATCTACAAGATTATTAGCAATAGTAGGTGTTTTCTTAGTTTCTACAATAAGCTTTTCTTCAATTTTATCTTTATCTTGTTTTTTAACTCTAGGCATTTTCTTAGTAATCGGTTTAGGATTATATTCATCAAATGGGTCTTTTTCAATAGGTCTAAGTGGTAAAGAATCCCATTCTTCTAAATCATATTTACTATTATCATCAAAATAAGGGAACTCTAACTGCATTCCAGTATTAACAAGTTTACTTTCTCTTTCTCCCCTTTGAAAACTAACATTTCGTATAATAATCATAGACTCAAATTCATTTAAGTCTTTTATAAGCGATTTCATATTTTCATAAGTTCCCTGTAAAGAAACTGTCATTACAAGAGCCGAAGTCACATTTTCATCGGACTTAATATCTTTGCCTTCCTCATCTTGTTTAGATTGACCAGACTCATTTTTATTCATAGCAACAATATCTTTTAAAGCTGAAATCTTTTGATTTCTGTTATTTATTGATTGCTCGTATAATAACAAAACATCATCTACAGATTCAACAGTTTCATTAGCTTTAGCATTTTGACCGCTATTAGAAAAAGATATACTACTAACGTCTATATTATTCGCATATATCGAATCTAAAAAATCCATAATCATATATTCTTCAGCAACATATGGAGGTAATTCCTTTGTAAGTTGTCGACTTACAGCCTTTAATTCTTGAATTTTATATAACAACTCATCCTTAGTCATAATAAGTTGTGAAATGTTAGCTTCTTGAGTTTTTAACGATTGATTATCAAGCTTTAAAGTTTCATTATCTATTTTTAGCGGAAGATATAAATATTTAAAATATCCAGCACCAAAAGCAATAAGAAGAAGTAGAATCAAAAGTCGTTTCTCACGAACACTCAATTTACGCTTCATCAGCACTACCTCCTAGCTGACAAGTTATAGAATAATTGCATATTTCAAATTCCATTCCCGATTTACCATCTTTAACGATTTGTTTACTTGTATTACTTAAAAAAGCAGAATTAATCTGTTTTATTTGTTTTAAATTATATAAAAAATCAGCTACTTGCTCAAACGATTGTGCAGTTCCATTAATCGAAACAACATTTCCATTAGAAACAGCAACGCTCAAATAATTAACACCCTCTGGTAAAGATGAATCTATGTACTGCAAAGTATTATAAACAGACTTATTGCTAAATTTTAATCGCAATAATAACTCTTGCTTATATCTAATTTTTTCTTCAAGATACTGTATCAAATCTTGCGAAGTTTGTTCTTCATGTAAAGTTTGTATTTTAGCTGAAATTAACTGATTTTCATTTCTAAGCCTATCCGTTTCTAATTTCATCTTAAAAGTATAACTAAACAACAATGCTCCAGCTATCCCAAAAACAGCAAATGCAGCCAACGCTTTGCGTCTATTCATTTTTTGCTTTCGTACTCTATCAGGTAGTAAATTTATCTTTTTTTCTAAAAGTTCTCTTTTTAAGGATTTTCTTTTATTCCTTTTTTTGAATTTCAAATTTTTGAATTTCAAACCGCTACCTCCTTAGGATACCACCAATAGTGGCAGTAAGCATATGCAAATCTTTGTTCTTTCCTAAGTTATTACAAGTCATAAATGAAGTGTTAATGCCCGTATCCATTTGTATCGCATTTAATAAACCTTTAGCATTAGCAGCACAACCACTTAACAAAATATGTTCAATATCATTACCAATACCTCTTGAATTATAAAAATCCAACATTTTGTTTATCTCATTAATAATTATTGTATATGTTACTTCAAAATCTTCTTCGTCAATTGACTCACCTGTTATAGGGTCTATTAATTTATTTATTGAAACATTTTTAGGTTCTGTAGATTCATAGATTGGCAATGAAAAATCTAAATCATTAGATAATACATCATCAACAGCATCAACATCAAACTTTATCGTTTCTAATTCATCGTCTTCAACTTTTTCAGCATAACCAGATTCTTGTAATTCTTCTTCTTCCATAAATTCCAACTTTCCAGAATAAAGTAAGAAATTTATTAAAGACTCCTCAGTTAAACCATAATTTTTAGAATAATAATCAACTATATTTTTTATAGATTTATCAGAATTTATATTAGCAAAAAATCTACCTTCCCTAAAAGCTATCATTCTAAGGTGCTGATAATCGACATCAACTATTAGAACATTTTTAAAATCATAAACTCTACAATACTTTTTAAACGATGTTATAGAGTCAACAAAAACATTTACACTAACAAGTTTCATACCGCATTTATCAACTAAATCTATCGCAGAATCAACTATTTCTTTAGGAATAGCCACAAACATAACATTTACAATCTCTGTGTTATCCTCAGTTTCATCAAAACTAACCACTTTATAATCTATATAAAACGATTCAACATCATATGGTAAAATTTGATCCGCCTCAATTTTAACCATTGAATCTAATTCTTTTACTCCTACCATTGGAAAGTATCTTTTCCTAACTATAATTTTATCAGAATCAATAGTTAAATGACATTTTTTACCTTTGCCACCCAGTTGTTTAACAGCAGCTATCATTGTAGGTGCAATAACACTAAGATTTAGTGTACCATCTTCTGCATAAGCCGCTTCATTATTTCTAATGATTTTATATTTTAAAAGTTTAAGTTTTTTATTATTATATTGACCTAAAACTAAATTAGTATTAAAAAAACCTAACTCCAAACCTACAACTTTACTCATAATTTCTCCTAACTAATCATTTTTCATGTATATAGTAGTAACAAATTTTTCTGGTGAATGATCCTTTGCTTGAATATTTAATCCAATGTCAAATTTTTTTAGACCCATAAAAACATCCCCTTCATCATCAGTAAGAGGTTGACCATCTGCATCTTTCTTCTCAAAAGTTACAATTTTATCAAACATCATTCCGTTTACATCTGTAAGAACGATAGTTGCGTTTGCTTCTCCCGACTGCATACCACTATATATACTAGACTCATCCGACTTATCAGAATCTACTCTAACTATATTTTTACTTTCAGAATCATAATATACAGTTATATATCTTTTGGTTTCTGGAGAATTTTTTTTATGATATTTATCAATTTGAGTTATTCTAAGTGCATTTTTATCTCCACCATTCCAATCAATAAACTCAATTTTATCATCAGCATTTTTTCTAACTAAATCCGTTATATAATCTATCGCATTTTGAGAACTATAAACCATATGCATACTTTGATTTTCTCTGCCAATCGTACGGAAAACAGCTTCAGCCATCATTGAAATAGGCACTAAAACAGCACCAACAATAGCTAAAATAATTAAAAGTTCAATTAGTGTAAACGCCGACTTGCTTTTAATCTTTCTTAAAATTTTCATAATCTCACCTACATCATCAGAAAATTATTCACATAAAATAAAAATAATTTTTTACCAAATAACAAAGCTATAAAAGAGCCCATACATAGATACGGTAAAAACGCAATTGCTGACTTATGTAATCTTTCCTTTGGAATATCGTCATCGTCTTCACCATAAATTTCAGCATATGTTTTAAAAATTTTTACTTTAAAAACTTTTTGTATCAACAAAATCAAAATTGAAAGCACTCCACCAACTACAAATGATATTTCAAGTGCCATAATAGTATAACCTAATCCTAACCAAACACCCATAGCACCCATAAATTTAACATCAGCACCGCCCATTCCAAAAAACATGAGTATAAATAAAAAACCTGCACCAACTAAAAATCCATAAACTGCATCCATAACTGGAAATGGCTTAAATATCATCAAATAAGCAATCCCAGAAACAAGCAACAAAATATTAAATCTATCTTGTAACTCATGATGGTCAAAATCAATAAAACTAATAATTATAAACATTGATACCAAAAATAAAGCTCTCAGTAACTCAATTCTAAAACCAATAACATAAAAACATAAATAAAATAACGCAGCTGTCAAAATCTCAACAAAAGGATACCTAAAACTAATTTTTGTTGAACAACCTTTACATTTTCCCCCTTGAATCATATAACTTAAAACTGGTACTAACTCAATAGCACTCAACCTCCTATTACAAACTCCACAAGAAGAAGGCGGTTTCACAATCGATTTACCAAGCGGAACTCTATATATAACAACATTATAAAAACTACCAAATAGCAAACCTAACAATATTATTAAAAAATCCATTTTTGTTACTCCTATTATAAGCATTTGTAAACTAGTAAATTAATGCCATCAAATTATACGCCAAATGGTATAGCTTAGCTATACCTTCGACACACTATTATTATAAAATTTTTTAATTATAGAATCAACCTATTAATCCATCTTTATATTATAAATAATATGGTTAAATTACCTAACTGGAGTAGATTCTATTTCTATCTTACTCTGGAACAACTTATGAGTTTCGGTATTCATACTATGGAAACCACATATTAAAGCGTCATAAGTACCGCCATTTCCATCTGGTCTTTCTTCAATATACAACCAAGCTTGCATTGGCTTGCCTGTGTACTGAGAAATAATATCAACCTCTGCTACCCTATCAGGGGTAAGCGCAAAAGTTCCATTATTTTTTAAAACTCCAATATAATGCTCCCATTCTCCAGTCATAACTTTAATTTCAACTACTCTAGCTATTTGTTCACAAGTTTTTTCATCTGCTTTTTTCTTAAATATATCAGTTATACCGCTCATTGAATTTAAGCCAATTCCTGCCATTATTCCTAATACTGCTATTACTACTAATAATTCTACAAGAGTAAATCCCTTTTTATTCTTCAACTTATTCAACATTCAATTCTCCTTTTGCTTAAATTACATAGGGTATAGAAAATCTATACCCCATTAAAATCAATATTATTCTAATACTAATCAAAGATTAGTTGATTGGCCAAAACGCAACGTTTTTAACTGTGTAATCAGCAAATGTTCCATCCTCAGTATAGAATGTAATTTGTAAATTCTCATATCGCTTGCTAGAGTTGTTTGAATCTTGTACATAGTACTTAGCAACTTTAGCTCTAAAATGTTTTCCATCTGTTTGAGAAGCAGTTCTATTAAATTCTTCAACATCTTCTCCAGTTAAATAAAACACTTGGTCTTGATTATTTGGATCTAAAGTTCTAACTTCATCTTGGAACTCACCAGCTAAAAGTCTAACTTCGATAACTCTTGCAATTTGATCACAAGTTTTCTCGTCAGCTCTTTGCTTAAAGATAGTAGTGATACCACTCATTGAATTTAAACCGATACCAGCCATAATTCCTAATACAGCAATTACTACTAATAACTCTACTAATGTAAAACCTTTTTTGTTGTTTTTGAAAATTTTCATTTAAATTTCCCCCTTATTATTATTCTATATACTTTATCTACAAATATATTATGTATATTTGTTATTGCTTAATGCAATTATAACAAATAAAAATTGAAATGTAAAGTTTTTGTGTACATTTTTTAAAAAATTTTTCAGTTTTTTTGAACTTTGTGTAATTTAAAGGCTTACAAAGCTCAAAAAACATTCTACACTCCAAAATATTAACCTTTTAGAAGCCCATATGCTGATACATTTCAAACATTGGAAGTGCTACTGACATAATAACGCCTCCAACGACTACTGCCATAAAAAGAATAACAGCTGGATTTACAAGCGAAATCATAGTTTCTATAGCATAATCAATCTCATCATCATAAAAATTAGCAGTAGTTTCTAATAAATAGTTTAACGAACCTGTTTCTTCACCAATCCTAATCATAGATATAAGCATTGGTGGAAATAACTTGGTTTCCCAAAGTGGATAAGCGATCCCTTCACCTTTTTTTATTTTTTCCATTGACATATCAATTTTTTTGCTAACTGCTTCATTACCAATTATTTTACTAATCATCTCCATCGCTTCTATAATGGTAACTCCACTATTTAGCATAGTAGATAAATTTCTAGCAAATCTAGTCGTAGCAACTTGCCTATTAACTCTACCTAATACAGGTAGTTTAAGTTTTAAACTATCATATTTTAATTTTCCCTCTGCTGTATGAAGCATTCTTTGAAAAATAGCAAAAGATACTAATAATACAATAGCTATAATCCACCAAAACTTTTTAATAAAATTACCAACCTTTAAAAGTATAATTGTAGGAAGTGGTAATTGAACACCAAAACCTTCAAACATTTTAACAAACCCTGGTAAAACTACAGATAACAACACACCTACAACTATAATAGAAACAACAATAAGAATTTTAGGATAAACTAACGCTCCCTTAACTTTCATAGTAACTTTATGTTCTTTCTCATATAATTCAGACATTTTATACATTATAACATCAAGTTGTCCTGTGGTTTCTCCTGCTTCAACCATATTAGTCAATAATTCTGGAAACACCTTTGGAAATTTTTTAAATGACCTACTTAAATTTATACCTTTTTGTACATCTTCAAAAACTCCTTCTAAAGCATTTTTTAAACTGGAATTCATAGTTTGATTTCTTAGTATATCAATACATTCAACAATAGAAATACCTGCAGATATAATCGTATGAAATTGTCTACACATAAGCGATAACTCTTTAGAAGTGACTTTTTTCTGAAAAAGAGATAATTTTTTCTTCATTTTTGATATATCGTCATCTTTAACCTCAACTGGATATATTCCTTGACTTCTAAGCATATTTATAACATCTTGCTTACTTTCAGCAGAAACACTTCCAGATGAGCGACTTCCATCACTAGCTATACCCTTATACGAATAACTCCCCATCTAATCACCTACAACATTTTAATCAAAAATTCCCTATCTATAGAAAAACTCAAAGCGTCTTCATAAGATATTATTCCTCTATTATATAAATCCACAATAAATGCATCCATAGCAATCATACCAGCTTTTTTACCAGTTTGAATCGTACTCATAATTTGATGAGTTTTACCCTCTCTAATATGATTTCTAACCGCTGTATTACAAATAAGAATTTCTAATGCAGCAATTCTACCATTTTTATCAATTCTATTAATAAGTTGTTGAGATATTACCGCTTGAAGTACATTTGATAACTGAACTCTTATCTGCTCTTGCTGATTATGAGGGAACACATCTACAATTCTATCAACAGTAGCAACCGCACCTGTAGTATGCAAAGTAGATAGGACTAAATGCCCAGTTTCAGCCGCAGTTATAGCTGTAGAAATAGTTTCTAAATCCCTCATCTCTCCTATTAAAAGCACATCTGGGTCTTGCCTCAAAGAAGCTCTAAGAGCATTATGATAGTTTATAGAATCAGTTCCTATTTCCCTTTGATTGACAATACTTTTATTATGCCTATGCAAATACTCTATAGGATCTTCTAGGGTAATAACATGAGAACGTCTAGTTTTATTAATATGGTCTACCATTCCAGCAAGCGTAGTAGTTTTACCACTACCAGTAGGTCCTGTTACAAGAACCAATCCTCTTTTCATCTCTGCAATTTTCTTTAAAACAGAGGGAAGTCCTAACTCTTCTATACTAGGAACTCTAAGCGGTACTGAACGCATCGCAATAGAAATACTATTTCTCTGATTATAGATATTAATTCTAAATCTACCCGCATCTGGCACTGAATACGAAAAGTCAACTTCTCCATATTCTAAAAATTTTTTATATATCTCATCACTCATTACAGACCTTGCCATAAGTTCAGTATCAGGAGGCATAAGCTTATCTCCTTCAACTTGAATAAGCCTACCATTTATCCTAATTACTGGTGGCATACCTGCCGAAATATGAATATCACTCGCACCATTTTTTACTGCAAATTTTAATAATTGATCAACACTAATCATACTTAACCCTCTATCGAATAAGAAATTCTAGCTAACTCATCCATACTTGTAACTCCACTCAAAACCATAGCCTTACAATTATCAACTAAGCTATCCATACCTTTTTTTCTAAAATACTGTCTAAGATTTTCTAAACTTTGACCCGAGTTAATAATTTCTCTTGCCATAGTATCAAATTTAATAATTTCAAAAACTGCGGTTCTCCCAAGGTAACCTGTTCTATTACACTTTTTACAACCAATCCCCTTAAATATATCTATCATCATTCCGTCATTTTTTATACCTAAAATATCAAGTTCATCATCATCAGGCATATAAGGAACAGAACAATAAGGACAATTCTTTTTAATCAAAGTCTGTGAAACAATAGCCACTATAGTAGAAGATATGATATACGGTTTTATACCCATATCAAGCAATCTGTTAATAGTCGATACCGCACTATTAGTATGCAAAGTAGATAGGACTAAATGCCCTGTAATAGCAGCTCTTGAAGCAATAGATGCAGTTTCAAAATCTCTAATTTCACCAACCATAATAACATCTGGGTCCTGTCTTAACATAGAACGCAAACCACTTGCAAAAGTGTATCCTGCCTTCTCGTTTACTTGCGACTGATTTAAACCTTTCATCCTATATTCAACAGGGTCCTCTATAGTTAAAATGTTTTTATGAGTTTTATTTACTTCATTAAGCATAGCATATAAAGTGGTACTCTTTCCACTACCTGTCGGACCTGTAATAAGTATTATCCCATGATTACTTTTAACTATATCATTAAAATATCCTAAACCCTTATCAGTTAATCCTAACGTCTTTTTATCAAATAAAAACGAAGTTCTATCAACCATACGTATAACTACTTTTTCACCATAAATAGCTGGTAATGTAGATACACGAAGGTCATATTTTTTCTCACCAACTTCTGCCTCTATACGACCATCTTGGGGAACTCTACGTTCAGCAATATCCATATTTGCCATAATTTTTATTCTAGTAACTATAGCTCCATGAGTCTGCTTAGTCGGTTTCATAATTTCATGTAAATCACCATCAATTCTAAATCTAATTCGTAGATTTGTTTCTTCTGGTTCAATATGAATATCACTTGCTTTTCTCTGTGCCGCTTGTGAAATAATAGTATTTACAAGTCTAACAACAGGAGCTTTATTTATTTCATTAAATAAACTAGCTTCTATCTCTTTTTTTCCTAAATCGACTTTTATTTCTTTCGTAAAATCACTAACAGCTTCTTCAGCAGATTGTTTTAAATAATATTTATCTATAGTTTCTAAAATTTCTGATTTAAGACCAACTCTTGCCTCTACAGAAAAACCAGTTGTTATTTCAAGGTCATTAATCAGAAGCATATCAAGCGGATCGTCCATCGCTACAACTAATTTATTGTTTTGAACACAAACTGGCATAACAGTATTTTTACGAGCAAATTCCTCTGGAACTAATTTCAAAATCATCGGCTCTATATACTGCTTATCTAAATTTATATATGAAATACCTAAATGCTTTTCTAAAACTTTTGAAATTTTAATCGCATCTACATAATTTAATTCTTGTAAAACATCCCCAAGTCGCTTCCCAGTCTTCTTTTGAACTTCGAGAGCATAATATAATTGTTCATTTCCAATTATACCTTCTGCAACTAACAAATCACCTAATCTAATCTTTTTCATAGCACATCTCACTGACTTTATTTTATATTTTTAATTTTACATTTTAAAAGCTACCAACAATTTAATAGTACCATAGTTTTAACCATATTCCAAAATATGAAAAACATTTAATAATTTCGTAACTTTTAGTTTAAAAAATTAACAAACTTATAAATCAGTTTTTTGTTTTACACCAAACCAAATCTCAAAAGATTTTAGTGCTTGATAAAGAAACATTAATTCTCCATTTATTGTCTTATAACCATTTTCTCTACCTATTCTTAAAAATTTGCTCTCATTTGGAGAATAAATTAAATCAATAAGAGTAACTTTTGAATTTAAGCCACTAGGAATTACTGGTGTAAAGTCTAAATTATCATCCATTCCCAGAGGTGTTGCATTTATAATATAATCATATCTAGTCTTATTATATTCAAACTCTTTATAATCAATTATATTAAATTTTAATTTAGTTAAAATTAATACCTCTTTCATTTGTTTATTTATTTCTTTAGGATTTCGAGAATATATATCAACACTCCATATATTCATATCCATAAGAGCATAAATTACAGAAATTGCAGCTCCACCAGTACCAAATATAGCAATATTCTTATCTTTTATATCTAATGAATTTTTAACTAAAAGCATTTTAAATCCATATACATCTGTATTAAATCCAATCATCTTATTATCGCTAATACAAACAGTATTTACAGAACCTAAATTTTTAGCACTTATATCAAGCTCATCCATATACTTTACTATTTCTCTCTTGTGGGGAGAAGTAACATTAAAACCTACAAATCTAAGAGCCTTTAAAGCATACACACTATCCTTTAAGTTCTGTGGCTTTACATCAAATGCAGTATATACTGCATTTATATTATTCTCTTTATAAAATTCATTATGAAGTTTTGGGGAATTGCTATGTGCTACGGGAGAACCTATTAAGCAAAGTGATTTCGTTTTAGCGTTTATCATTAAAATCTCCTAACGATAATCTTAAAAAATTATTTTACCCTCTTTCTCAAAATGAAATAAGGCTTAACCGGTTTATCCATTTTTATTTTAACAATTTGTTGTGCGTGCGGAGCTTTTTCAATGGAATTTCCATCTTCGTCATACATTTCGCTAATAATTTGATTATGCGAGTAGTAATCGTATCCAATCACTTCAATCTCATCAGATACAATCATTCTATTTCTCTGCTGAACTAAAGCAAGTCCAGTGTTTTCATCATATTCTAAAACTACGCCCAAAAAGTCATAGTTTCTAATATATGCACTAGTTCCATAAAGTTGCTGATTATTATCAGGCTTATTAAGATAAAAACCAGTAGTAAACTCTCTGTGACTAGCCTTTTCAATCTCTTCTAAAAGCGTTGGGTCATATACATAGTTTTGCTTATCTCTATAATATCTATCAATAGCTTCACGATATGCTCTAACAGTGTTAGCCACATAGTAAAGACTTTTCATTCTTCCCTCTATTTTAAGACTTTTAAGTCCTGATTCTATAAGTTCAGGTATATGCTCAATAGTACATAAGTCTTTAGAATTAAAAAAGAATGTACCTTTTTCAGATTCTACAACTGGATAGTATTCATTTGGTCTTTTTTCCTCTACCAAATAATACTTCCATCTACAAGGGTGACTACACTCACCTCTATTTGCATCCCTTTCATTCATATAGTTACTAAGCAAACACCTACCAGAATAAGATATACACATAGCACCATGTATAAATGCTTCAAAATCTAACTCTTTTGGAGCACGACTAATTATATCTTTAATTTCTTCAAAAGACATTTCCCTAGCTAGTATTACTCTTTTTACACCAACTTCATGCCAAAACGTAGCACTTAAATAATTTGTGTTATTAGCTTGTGTACTTAAATGAATTTCATATTTATCTCCAAATTTCCTTTTTATCATAGTGAGAGTTCCAGGGTCAGATAAAATAATAGCGTCAAAATCTAACTTACCTATATCATCAAGCAACTCAGAAAGAGAATCTAAGTCCTCATTATGCGGTATTATATTAAGTACCAAATGCACTTTTTTTCCAAGATTATGTGCAAACTCTATACCCTCTGCCATTTCCTCAAAAGAGAAATTTTTGGCACTTGCTCTAAGACCAAAAATTTGTCCACCGATATACACAGCGTCAGCTCCATACATCAAAGCGTATTTTAATTTTTCCAAATCACCCGCAGGTGCTAAAAGTTCTATTTTTTCCATGTTAATCTCCTAATTTAACGCTAATAGCTAATCCATCTCCAAGTGGAATTATAGTTGTTTCATAATTTGTATTATCAACTAAATAGTCTAAATAATTTCTCATATTTTTTACTATTGTCTTTTTACGCTTTATAATCAATTCATCACTAGCAATCATTCCTTTATAGAGAACATTATCTGAAATGATTATACCACCCTTACATAAAAATTTATCCACATACTTAAAATATTTATCATAATGAGATTTACCAGCATCAAGAAATATAATATCATATTTATTGTTAATCTCTGGTAAAACATCTAAGGCATCGCCTAAATATAAATTTATGCTTACCCCTTCTTTTTTATACTTTTCAATATTTTCTTTAGCTATATTATAACTTTTTTCACGAATCTCAATACTATCTATTAAACCATCACCGTCAGCAAAAGAATCCGCAAAAACTAAAGCTGAATATCCAATAGCAGTACCAACTTCAAGTATTCTCCTCTTTTGAGTAGAATTTATAAAAACTTTTAAAAATTGTGCGACTTCTTTATGAATTATAGGAACACCATTTTCCTTAGCATAGTTCTCCATTTCTTTAAATCCATCTTTTGAAACGGGAACTTTATTTCTTATATATTCTTCTATATAATCTGGAAGAATCCCAGTGCTTGATTGCATAAATTTCTCCTTACCAAAATAATTAATTTATTTGTTACTTGCAGCCTCATGCTCTTTAAGAGTTTTACTGAAAATCTGAGAACCGTCTCTTTTAACTGAACGTCTAAAATATAAATACTCTGTATCAGACGGATTTAAAACTGCCATAAATGACTTTTCACCAGCATTTGCAATAGCAGATGGAGGTAGTCCTACATTTTTATAAGTATTATAATCACTATTTATGGCTATATCATCATAACTTAAAACATCTTTTCTCTCTTGGAGAACATATTGAACTGTTGCACATGATTGAAACAACATTCCTCTATTTAATCTATTATAGAATACACTTGCAACTAAAGGTCTTTCTTCATCTAAAACAGTTTCTCTTTCAACAATTGATGCCATTGTTACAAATTCATCAAGAGTCAATCCTGTGTTTTTAATCTTTTGCTTAACATCATCTGTATAAAACCTATCAAATCTATTAAGTAACATCTGAATTATATCATGTTCACTACTTCCTAAAGCAACTTCGTAAGTGTCAGGAAATAAATATCCCTCTAAATGATAATTTCTATCTACATCTTTTAAAAATTCATTATCAAATTCGTCACTATCGAGAGAATTATAAAACTTTTGTTTATCAATAAGATTAAGCGATTCTAAATAATCAGCTATTCTATAAACTTCAAAACCCTCTGGTATAGTAAATTTAACAGTTTTAACATAAACATCGCCAGCGACAAATTTATTTATAAGCTCTGATTTAGTCATACTTCTACTAACAGAATAAGTACCAGCTTGCATTTTGCCATCAGCACCCATATCCTTTGAAAGCTTTTTAAAATGGTTTTTATTATTTATAATATTTTCTTCATAAAGCAACTGAGCAATCCCTTTAGTGCTTGCTCCAGCTGGTATTTCAAATATAATTTCTGAATTATCCGTAAGGGATACTGGCTTATCAATATCAGTACAACCACTCAAAAAAATTAACACGATTCCCAATAAAATAAATATTTTTTTGTTCATATTAAGCCTCTGTTATAATAGGTAAAATCATAGGACTTCGTTTAGTTTCTTGATAAAGATAATTTCTTAAACTATCCCTGACCTCATTTTTAATTGTAGCCCAATCTCTAGTATTTTCAGACATAAGTTTATCAAGTTTATTTTCAACTACCGTTCTTGCACCACTCATTAATTCTTCAGATTCTCTAACATATACAAAACCTCGTGAAACTATGTCAGGTTTATTTACTAGTTTACCATCTGTTTTTCTTAATGTCATAACAACTATTATAAGTCCATCTTCTGATAAAATCCTTCTATCTCTTAAAACTATATTTCCAACATCACCTACACCCAGTCCATCAACCATAATCTGACCACTTGGCACGGGATTACCCATTCTAACACCTTTTTTATTAATTTCTAATACATTTCCATTCTCTAATATAAATATATGATTATTATCCATACCCAGTTCAGAAGCTAGTTCCCCATGCTGTTTTAAAAAAGAATATTCGCCATGCACTGGCATAAAATTCTTAGGCTTTACCAAGCTATGCATAAGTTTAAGTTCTTCTCTACAAGCGTGTCCAGACACATGAACATCTGCAAGAGATTGATATATTACATTAGCTCCTTTTCTCATAAGATTATTAATCACTCTATAAACACTTTTTTCATTCCCTGGAATAGGCGTAGATGAAAGTATAACTAAATCACCCTCATGAATTTCTAGTTGTCTATGCTCTGAATTTGCCATTCTCGAAAGAGCAGCCATAGGTTCACCTTGACTACCTGTAGTAATTATACAAATTTCATTATCAGGGTATCTATTTACATCTCTTGCATCTATAATCATATCATCAGCCGCTTTAAGATAACCTTGCTCAAGAGCAACTTGCGATACATTAAGCATACTTCTGCCAGAAAAAGCTATTTTTCTGCCGTTAACATGTGCAGCATTAATAATTTGCTGAATCCTATCAACATTTGATGCAAAAGAAGCAACTATTATCCTAGAAGTTGCATGTCTAAATATTTCATCAAAAGTCTCTCCAACTGTACTTTCGGACATAGTATGACCCGCTCTTTTTACATTTGTGCTATCAGCTAATAATAAATCAACACCCTCTTCACCAAGAGCTGCAAATCTAGCTAAATCAATCCTTTCACCATCAATTGGTGTATAATCAACTTTAAAATCTCCAGTATGTACAACTGTAGCTGCTGGAGTTTTAATAGCATATGCCACAGCATCTGGAATACTATGATTAACTCTTATTAATTCAACACTAAAATTACCTATTTTAACTATATCTCTAGGTTTTTTAACATTCATTTTTATATTTTTTAACTTATGTTCTTTTAACTTAATATCAATTAAACTTAAAGTTAGTTTAGTACCGTATATCGGCACATTTATATTCTTTAATAAATAAGGTATAGCTCCTATATGGTCTTCATGCCCATGTGTAACAAATATTGCTCTCACTTTATCAGCATTATTTATTAAATATGTCATATCAGGTATAACAACATCTACCCCCAACATTTCATCATCAGGAAATGCCAACCCAACATCTACAACAATAATATCATTACCATATTCAAATACAGTAAAATTCTTTCCAATTTGATCAAGACCACCAAGTGGAATTACTCTCAATCTCTGTTCCTTTTTTGCCATTCTTTTCTCCGTTTCTAATTTCTAGTTACCTTTATATTCTTATTAAAAATTAAGCATAATATTCTCGACTATTAACATACGTCAAATTATTTGCTCAATACTTATCGTCATATAATGCATTTTTTATAAGCTTAAACACCAAATAAAGCCCGCAATTTTCATTACGAGGCTTTTGAGATTTAAGATTGCTTACATTCGTCACATATTCCAAAAAACTTTACTTTATGGTCATATATTTCAAAATTATAATCATTTTCTATTTTTTTCTCTAATTCATCAAGTAAATCAATCTCTACTTCTATCACTTTTCTACACGAATTACATATTAAATGATGATGTTGATGTTCTTCTTTGTTGATATTAAGTTCATATCTACCGCAACCATCTCCAAAATTATGTCTATAAACAACATCTAAATCTTCAAATAATATCAAAGTTCTATAAACCGTTGCCAATCCAGTTTCAGGTCGAACAGTCTTAACTATATCATAAATTTCCTCAGAAGTTAAATGCTCACCTTTATTCTCTATAATAACGTCTAAAATTGCTTTTCTCTGAGGTGTCAACTTATATCCTTTAGTTTTTAAAGAATCCCGCAATATATCCATTGTTTCGCTCATAATATACCTCGCTTTCGATATTATTTTTATCCATCGTAATATGTATATGTATAGCACTACATATTAGTAGTACTATACATTTATATAACTATTCTTCGTCTTCTAATTCCATATATACAGCGTTTGCCATTTCAAACTCTTCTTCATCTTCAACTACAGTAAAACTAACTAAACCTTCTTCATTCTCTTGTTCCATTCTAAATAAAACGCCTTCGTCAGAACCATCATGTGCCATTAAAACAGCGTATTCAGTATCATTAACCGCAAATGTTGCAATAATTTCAATCTCTTTTTCTTCACCATTCTCATCTACTATAGTCATAATATTATCATTTACATTTTTATTATCCATTTTTTCCTCCTAAGTCCTATCTTTTTAATCGGTTTCACGACTCAACGAATCCATATACGATTGAAGTATTCGTTGTGCTGCAATACTATCTATATATTTTTTTCTATTTTCTCGTCTAATTCCTGCTTCAATCAATACATTTTCTGCAAAACTAGTAGTAAGTCTTTCATCCCATAATACTATTTTAACATTTTTTTCTTGTAATTTATCCGAATATTTTATTTTTTTTTCCAATGCGTTATGAAATGTAATAACTTTTTGTGCCATATCACCTAAAGTATTATTCATATTTTTAGGTAAACCTATAACAACAGTATCTATATCATTATCTAATATTATATCAACTACTTGTCTTACATCGTCTTTTGCATTTTTTCTAATTAAAGTTTGCTTAACATGAGCTATCATATTCATAGCATCACTCATAGCCACTCCGATAGTCTTTGTACCAATATCAAGACCTAATTTTTTCATTTTACCTCATTATTTATCAATCTCGTTTTCAATATAGCTTTTTAACAACTCTTCTATAATATCGTCTCTTTCTATCTTATGGATTACTTTTCTAGCATCATTATAAGTTGTAATATAAGTTGGGTCACCAGATAGCAAATATCCAACCATTTGATTAATAGGATGATACCCTTTTTCTTCTAAAGCTTTAAACACATATGAAATTATTTGCTTTCTTTCTTCAGTTTGCTGTTGATCAAACTTAAATTTCATTGTTCTGTTATCCATAATATAACCTCCCTTTTGGCTAAAGTTGACCGATTATTTCCCTTGCCTTTTGTAAAGCGTCATCTGTTTTGGTAACATCTTTACCACCAGCTTGAGCCATATTTGGACGACCACCGCCGCCACCAGAAGCAACCTTAGCAACTTCTTTAATAATTTTACCAGCATTAGCTCCTGAATCTATAGCCAGCTTAGAAGCCATAATTAAGAATGTAACCCCATCTGATTTTGGTAAGGCAAATACTGCAATAGACTTTTCAAATTTACCAATAACTTTATCACCAAGTGTTCTCACTGAGTCAATATCCATATCTTCAATCTTTAAAATAGCAACATCAAAGCCGTTAATCTTTTCAGTATTATCAACTATGCTTTCAGACATTTTTTGAGCTTCTTTTAACTTCATGCTTTCAATCTGTTTGATTAGATTTTTTTGTTCATCGACTAATTGCTGAATTTTTTGTTTTACATCAGCTTTTGGAGTTTTCACTATACTTGCTATGTCATCTATAATATTGTTCTGCTCAGACATATAATCGTATAATTCTCTACCTGTAATACCCTCTATACGTCTTACGCCAGCAGAAATACCACTTTCTGAAACTATTTTAAATAAACCAGCTTCTAATGAATTATTAAGATGAGTTCCACCACATAATTCAACACTATAATCATCTATTGTTACAACTCTAACTATATTTCCATATTTCTCACCAAATAACGCCGCTGCTCCTTTTGCTTTTGCATCTTCGATATTTTCTTGAGATATAGAAACATCAAGTCCAGATAAAATTATATCGTTTACTTCTTTTTCAACCCTTTTAATCTCTTCATCACTCATAGCCTCATAATGAGTAAAATCAAATCTAAGTCTATTCTCATTTACAAGCGAACCAGCTTGTTCAACATGTGAGCCAAGCACATTTTTTAAAGCTTTATGAAGTAAATGAGTAGAAGTATGGTTTTTAGCAGTATCTTTTCTGATTTTAGCATTAACAACAGAATCGACTACATCTCCAACACTAAACTCTCCACTCTTAATTATACCCTTTTGAACATGGATATTATCAAATCCTTTTTTTGTGTCTAAAACATCAAAAACATTATCCGCTAATAAAATCTGTCCTCTATCACCAGTTTGTCCACCACTTTCAGCGTAAAATGGTGATTTATCAAGAACAATAGTAACTTTATCACCATCTTTTGCAGTGCTAACAAGTTCATCATCTTTTACAATAGCAGTGATTTTTGATTTATAAGTTAAGTTATCATAACCAACAAATTCAAACTCTAATTTTTTATCTAATTTTGATAGAGGGTCTTCTGACCAAGCAGCCCCGTCTTTATCAACAATTGCGTTTCTCGCTCTAACTCTTTGGTCTTCCATACACTGTTCAAAAGCGTCAGTATCAATAGTAAACTTATGCTCTTCTAAAATTTCCATAGTTAAATCAAGAGGGAATCCATATGTGTCATAAAGTTTAAACGCATCTTCTCCAGATAACTCAGATTTATTTTCTTCTTTTAATTTTTCAATATATCCATTTAATATAGCAAGTCCCGAATCAATAGTCTTTTGGAAACGCTCTTCTTCAATTGATATAATCTTTTTAATATAATCTTTTCTAGCAACCAAATTCGGATAAGCTTCGCCAGATATAGAGATAACTTCATCGACTAAAGAAGTTAAAAATTCTCCCTCTACACCTAAAAGCTTTCCACGTCTTGCAGCTCTTCTAAGTAAACGTCTAAGTACATAACCACGACCTTCATTGTTAGGCATAATTCCGTCTGAAACCATAAAAGTAACCGCTCTAATATGGTCGGTAATAATTCTAATAGATACATCGTCCTTATCATTTTTACCATACTCAGTTTTTGTAACTTCACACACTTTATCTAATAATTTTTTAATTGTATCAACTTCAAATATAGAGTCAACACCTTGCATAATACAAGCAACTCTCTCAAGTCCCATACCAGTATCAATATTAGGATTAGCTAATTTATTATAATTGCCCGCTTCATCTCTATCAAACTGTGTAAAAACATGGTTCCAAAATTCTACAAATCTATCACAATCACAACCCGGTTTACAAGAATCTAAACCACAACCATATTTAATTCCTCTATCAAAATAAATTTCTGAACAAGGACCACATGGACCTACTCCTATTTCCCAAAAGTTATCGTCTTTTCCAAGTCTTACAATTCTATCCTCAGGAACACCTATTTTTTTAGTCCATATATCAAAAGCTTCATCGTCTTCTAAATAAATACTAACCCATAAATTTTCAACGGGAAGTTCTAACCATTTAGTTACATACTCCCAGCCCCAAGTTACAGACTCCTCTTTAAAATAATCTCCAAACGAAAAATTACCTAACATTTCAAAAAACGTAGCATGTCTTGCAGTATATCCAACATTCTCAATATCTCCTGTTCTTATACACTTTTGACATGTAGCCATTCTCTTACATGGAGGGGTTTCAATACCCATAAAATAGTTTTTTAAAGGTGCCATACCCGCCGATATTAATAACAAACTCTTGTCATTTTGTGGAACTAAAGAATATCCGGCTTGTACTAAATGTTCCTTTGTGTCAAAAAACTCTAAAAAACTTTTGCGTATTTCATTTAAACCCATCTTTTTCATTGAAAATTAACCTCCTAAAAATATAAAACCTCTATAAAAATGTAGGTGATACCCACTATCACCTACTTTCTAATCAAAATAGAGGATATTTGCATAATAATTCATTTCATATTATACCACAAAAATCCCTATCTACAAAATTAATAAACGTCTAATCTTCTATGTTCTAACACTGGAAGCTTATTTCTAATCCGCTTTAAATAATCAAAATCAAGATTAGCATATAGTATTTGTTCTTCTGTTCCAGCTAAAGCTATAATTTCACCCCAAGGCGATGTAACTATTGAATTAGCATAAGATATATAATGAGCACTTTCATTTCTGGCTGAAGCACAACCAGCCATATAAACTTGATTATCAACCGCTCGAGCTTTAAAAAGTAATTCCCAATGCTTAGGGCCTGTTGTCATATTAAAAGCAGCAGGAACTATAATCAACTCTGCACCTTTATCAACAAGAAGTCTTGCAAACTCTGGGAATCTAATATCATAACAAATCATTACGCCAATTCTTGCAAATGGAGTATCAAAAACCACCGCTTCATCACCAGCACTAAGAGTCTCAGACTCTTTAAAATACTGCCCATCAACATCTATATCAAAAAGATGTACCTTTCTATGTCGAGCAATTTGCTCACCATCTGGGTTAAACACAAAACAAGTGTTGTAAATTTTGCCATTATCCCGTTCTGGAATAGAGCCAGCAACTAAATATTTTTTATTTTCTATCGCTATTCTCTGTATAGCTTTATAAAATTCGGAATGTGTATCAAACGAATTTAAACTGAATTTGCTAGACTCATATTCACATGTAAACATTTCTGGAAGCACAATAATATCAGCCCCATTATCAGAGGCTGTCTTTGTAAGCTCACTAGCATGAACTATGTTATTATAGGTATCACTTCCAACTTTCATTTGTATCAATGCAATTTTCATATTATACCCAAAACCTTTTTAGCTAATTTATCAGCTAATTCATTGTAAACTATGCCCGTATGTGCTGGAGTATGTATAAATTCGACATCTAATTTATCCAACACCTTAGCAAAATAATCACTATACGCTTGTGTAATAGCATTATTTCTTTTCCATTCACGAGTAGCCCATTTTTCTATACCGATATAGTCATAATATAAAAACAACTTTGTGAATTTATTATCAACGCACCACTCAATAACTTTAGTAGCGCCCTTAACTTCGCCAGATACATTGCGAAGCTTTACGCTTTCAGGGTCATCAAATACCTCTGATAGAGTAATCTCATCTTGTGAAGTAATAATTACTGCACCATAGCTATATTTAGGCACTCCATCTACTTCTGCATAACTACCATCAACAAAAGCAATAGCCTCATTTTGTTTTAAATTTTTCTTTGCTTCTTCTACTTTTTCATTAATAGATTTAGTATTACCCAAAGTATTTTTAATTTGAACGTCCTCTGATTCTAAATACTGCTTTGCCTCGTCCAAACTTAAAAAAGACTTATAAATAGCAGCTTTATATCCTATTACTTGTTTTTGCGTTTCTTCCCAAGTATGAAATATGCCAGTTTTTCTGCCCTCTTTTACTGCATAATATTTTTTCTTCGCCATATTATATCCTTTTTAAAAAAAGAGGGCAGTTATCCACCCTCCTAAGTTTTAAATTTATTTATCTTCACCTTCAAGTAAAGCTTTTCTCGAAAGATTAATTCGTCCTTGGTCATCAATTTCAATAACCTTAACTACAATTTCATCTCCGATTTTAAATCTATCTTCCACTTTAGCAAGTCTATCTTGAGTAAGTTTAGAAATATGGCATAAACCATCTTTACCAGGTAATAGCTCTACAAAAGCTCCAAACTTAGTTATTCTAACTATTTTACCAGTATAAACTTCTCCAACTTCTACATCTTTAACAATAGCTTCAACTTCTTTTAAAGCTTTTTTACCACCAAATCCATCATTAGCAGTAATAAGCACCATTCCATCTTCAGAAATATCTATCTTAACATCACATTCAGTCGTAATCTTAGTAATAGTTTTTCCACCAGGTCCAATTACATCTCTAATCTTATCTGGGTGTATCTTAATATTAAATACTCTTGGTGCATATGGAGATAAATCAGCAGCAGGCTTAGAAATAACTTCATTCATCTTGCTTAAAATATGAAGTCTACCAGTCTTTGCTTGTTCCATAGCATTCTTTAAAATTTCTCTACTAAGTCCATCAATCTTAATATCCATTTGAAGTGCAGTAATTCCTTCAGAAGTACCAGCTACTTTAAAGTCCATATCACCTAAAGCGTCTTCCATACCTTGAATATCACTTAATATAGCAATTTTACCTTCTTCTTGAATAAGTCCCATAGCAATACCCGCAACTGGAGCTTTAATCGGAACACCAGCATCAAGTAGTGATAATGAACTACCACAAATACTTGCTTGAGATGAAGAACCATTACAAGTAAGAACTTCTGACACTAATCTAATTGCATATGGAAACTCCTCTTCACTTGGAAGAACAGGAACTAAAGCTCTCTCTCCTAATGCTCCATGACCAATAGCTCTCCTATTTGGCCCTCTATTAAATCCAACTTCACCCACTGAGAAATTAGGGAAATTATAATGGTGCATATATCTTTTAGACTCATCTGTTCCCAGTCCATCAATCCTTTGTGCTTCACTTAAAGCTCCTAAAGTTGTAATAGTAAGAGCTTGAGTAAGTCCTCTATTAAATAGTCCAGAACCATGAGTTCGAGGAAGTACACTTACTTCACAGCTAACAGCTCTAATTTCATCAATAGTTCTAGCGTCAGGACGAACTCCCTCATTTATAATCATTTTTCTTACTATATCTTTTTCAACTGATTTAAAAAATCCATTCATCCAATCAATATCATCTTCATAAACTTCATCAAATTCAGCGTGCATTTCATCTTTTACATCACTTATAGCATCATTTCTCTCATGCTTATCCACTATTCTTACAGCTTTATCTAATTTATCATAAATAAAGTTTTTAATAGTATTATCTCTTTCTTCATTTGTTTCATATGGCTCAACAACCATTTTTGTTTTTCCAACTTCACTTGCAATATCAGAAATAAAAGCACAAATCTGTTTAATACTCTCATGACCAAACATAATCGCATCTAGCATAGTTTCTTCTGGTAAAATATCAGCACCAGCTTCAACCATAACTACAGCGTCAGAAGTTCCAGCCACAACTAAATGCAACTTTGATAATTCTCTTTGCTCTGCTGTTGGGTTAATAATAAACTCACCATCAATATATCCAACAGTTACAGCAGCAGTTGGCCCATTAAATGGTATATCTGATATACAAAGCGCTACAGATGAACCAATCATAGCAAGTGTATCAGGAGTATTGTCTTGCTCTACAGATAATACAGTCGCTATTACTTGTGTTTCGTTTTTAAACTCGTCTGGAAATAGCGGTCTAATAGGTCTATCTATAAGTCTAGCAGTAAGTACCGCCTTTTCAGATGGTCTACCCTCTCTTTTAATAAATCCTCCAGGTATCTTTCCAACAGAATATAATTTTTCTTCAAAATCACAACTAAGTGGGAAAAAGTCAGCTCCCTCTCTAGCTTTTTTAGCAGCAGTCGCAGTAACTAATACATTCGTATCACCATACTTCATAAGTGCTGCTCCACCAGCTAAATGAGCCATTCTGCCAATCTCCACTTCAAGAGTTCTACCAGCTAACTCCATTTTAAAATTTCTTACTTCTCTTTTCATTTCTTCCTCCTATAGGAATTTCAAAATTTATCCTACTTTTTCTAGCTATAAAGTTCGCAATAAAATATGAGTGCAAATGATACAATATTTAAAATCGTTGAAAATTTATTTTCATAAGATTTTATAATATTGCTATCATTTATATGAATATCAAAACGATGAGTAAATCAGAGCATAAGCGAAGATTTACGAATTCATTTTGATATTTGCAATCATATTTTATATAAATATACTTAAT
>PDWI01000602.1_pt1 | contig 65723 bp, 56 predicted proteins | sample 1430891 | NCBI WGS metagenome assembly PDWI01 (sample SAMN01162508, study PRJNA174530) | Oral metagenome, whole genome shotgun sequencing project. | biome: Marine environment; feature: Marine mammal; material: Swab sample of the gingival sulcus; isolation source: swab sample of gingival sulcus...
GTCGGCGAAGCCGTTGAAGCGGGAGAGCTGGCCGCGCCGTCGATCCTCGCCGGTCGCTACGGTCTCGGTTCCGCCGAGTTCACCCCGGCAATGGTCAAGGCGGTCTATGACAACATGGATGCCTCACAGCCGATGCACAAGTACGCAGTCGGTGTTGACGATGATGTCACCCATGCCAGCCTCCCCTACGATCCCTCGTACAACGTCGATACCAAAGGTATCTACCGCGCGATGTTCTACGGTCTCGGCTCGGATGGGACCGTCGGTGCCAACAAGAACACGATCAAGATTATCGGCACCGAGACCGAAAACGCCGCCCAGGGCTATTTTGTCTACGACTCGAAGAAGTCAGGTTCTGTAACCACCAGTCACCTGCGTTTTGGGAAAAACCCGATTGTCGCGCCGTATCTTATTCAGAATGCAGAGTTTGTCGCCTGTCATAACTTCACCTTCCTTCAGCATGTCGATATGCTCAGCCATCTGAACGATGGCGGCACCTTCCTGCTCACCACCCACTTTGAGAAGGAGACCGTCTGGCAGCACCTTCCCGGCCCGGTGCAGAAGCAACTGATCGACAAAAACGCAAAGCTCTACATCATTGATGCGGTCAAACTCGGTCTCGCTCTCGGTCTCGGCGCCCGGATCAACATGATCATGCAGACCGCCTTCTTCATGATCTCGGGCATCCTCTCCAAAGAGGAGGCGGTCACCTCGATTAAAAACGCGATCAAGAAGACCTATGGCAAGAAGGGTGATGAGGTCGTCCAGATGAACTACAACGCGGTTGACGGTGCGATCGACGCCATCACGGAGGTTCCCCTCGGCACGTCGACAGACGGCCCGGCGTTGCCGCCGACCGTCCCCGAAGAGGCGCCTGAGTTCGTCAAGGAGGTAACCGCAAAGATGATTCAGGGCAAAGGTGAGACCATCAAGGTCTCGCAGATGCCCGCAGACGGCACCTGGCCGACCGGCACTACCCAGTACGAAAAACGCAACATCGCCGTCAACGTCCCCAACTGGATCGAAGAGAACTGCATCCAGTGCGGTCAATGTGCGCTGGTCTGCCCCCATGCGGCGATCCGCACCAAGATTATTCCTGACACCGGTGACGCCCCCGCCTCGTTCAAATCGAAGAAGGCGATGGGCAAGGCCTTTGCCGGCAAACTCTTCTCGATCCAGGTCTTCTCTCAGGACTGCTGTGGCTGTACCCTCTGCGTCGAGACCTGTCCGGCGAAGACAAAGGCGCTGGAGATGACCCCGAATACCGAAGAGCTGAAAAAGCAGCAGATCCCCAACGTCAAATATTTCCTTGACCAGCCGGAGATCGACCCCGCCGATGTCAACCTCGGGACGGTCAAAGGTGCGATGCTGATGCGGCCTCTTTTCGAATTCTCCGGGGCCTGCGCAGGGTGCGGAGAGACCCCCTATATCAAACTGATCTCCCAGCTGTTCGGCGACCGCCTGCTGATCGCCAACGCGACCGGCTGCTCGTCAATTTACGGCGGCAACCTGCCGACAACCCCATACGCCAAACGCAGGGACGGGCGGGGACCGGCGTGGTCAAACTCGCTCTTTGAAGATGCCGCTGAATTCGGTTCAGGTATGCGCACCACGGTCAAAAAGCTTGGCAACCAGGCGGTTGAACTGGTTGAGAAGTGCACCGATGCCGGAATCATCGACAAGGCTCTCGCCGAATCGCTGCTGAATGCAGAGCAGAAACAGCAGACCGAAATCGAGGCCCAGCGCGGCAGAGTTGCCGAGTTGAAGAGCGTCCTTGAAAAGAGCGACGATCCGCGTGCAAAACGCCTCTTTCATGTCGCAGACTATCTTGTGCGGAAATCGGTCTGGAGCTTCGGCGGTGACGGCTGGGGCTATGACATCGGATACGGCGGCGTTGACCAGGTCCTCGCCTCCGGAGAGGATATCAACATCCTTATCCTTGATACCGAGGTCTACTCGAACACCGGTGGTCAGATGTCCAAATCGACCCCGCGTGCGGCAACCGCACAGTTTGCAGCCGGCGGCAAGAAGATGCCGAAAAAGAACATGGGGATGATTTTTGCGACCTACGGCAACATCTACGTCGGTCAGATCAGCATCGGGGCCAACCCGGCGCATGCGGTGAAGGTGATCAAAGAGGCCGAAGCCTACGACGGGCCCTCTCTGATCATCGCCTACGCCCACTGCATCAACCATGGGATCAACATGGCTCTTGGTCTGCAGCAGCAGAAGAAAGCAGTCGCCTGCGGTCACTGGCCGCTCTACCGCTTCAACCCGGATCTTACCAGCCAGGGGAAAAACCCGCTCAGCATCGACTCGAAAGAGCCGAGCCTCAGTTTTGAGGAGTACGCAATGGCGGAGAACCGCTATCGCTCACTCCAGCGTATGAACCCTGACAATGCAGCCCAACTGATGGAAGAGGCGCAGAAGGACGTCGATAAGCGCTGGGCATTCCTTGCCAGCCTTGCCGCAGCCCTTGAGCCTGAGAAATAAGGGCCCGTTGACCGAGTCAGCCGGGCGGAGTTCTTTCTGCCCGGCTGACAGGGGGGTGCAGGCAGCCGCCTCCACCCCCTCCTTGTGATGAGTTTTCTGGTTTTAGCTGCAGCACAGGAAATGACGATGGCCGTTCAAATCCATCAAAAAAATCTCCTGCGAAAGAAGACCGCAACACTCTTTGCGCCCGGAGAGAACCCGGCAATATCATACTGACATGAAAAATCTGAAAAAACCGATGGTTCGCCAGCAAATTTACACCGCCGATGAAGCTCTCGAGATTCTGCTTGAAGGGAATCAGCGCTTTATGACCTGCTCTCTGCGCCACAAGGATCACTGTCACGAGTCCCGCGAGTTGCACGCCGAACGTCAGCAGCCGCTTGCTGTCGTTCTCACCTGCGCCGATTCGCGTGTGCCGCCGGTCGACATCTTTGACCTCGGTCTCGGAGATCTGTTCGTGCTGCGGATCGCCGGGAACCTGATCAATGACCAGGTCCTCGGCAGTATGGAGTACGCCGTTTCCCACCTGCAGGCACGGCTGGTGGTGGTGATGGGCCACAGCTGCTGTGGCGCGGTGACCGCGGTTGCCAGTGGCGTCCGTCTCGAAGGACATATCGCCACCCTCACCCCGCCGATTGATGCCGCTCTCAAGGCTGCCCGGGAGATGGAGGGAGACCTCGTTGACAACGGCTCCAAAGTTCTTACGAGGAATCTCTGCGCAAAGATAGCCCGCTCAGAGCCGATTTTTCGCGATCTCGTTCGCGACGGCACGGTCAAGGTGGTGCCCACCTACTACGATCTGCGGACCGGTGCGGTCGAGCTCCTCTGACCAAAATCAAAAGCCGGAACAGAGGCGCACATGTCCCGTCAGTGCTGATTTTCATCTGTGGTTGCAGCGTGCAGGCAGCTCATCCGCGCTCTGCCATCATCCGTTCATACTCTGCAACCGACTCCATCACCTGCTGACTCTGCCGCCTCTTCAACTGCTCAACCTTTTCCTGCATCTTCTCGGGGCGAATATTCATTTTTCCGGCGCCAAACAGCGTCGAAGCAAGATAGTCAAACGAGAAGAGCATCAGCGCCACATCATCGCTTTTCAGCTGATTGATCAGCTCTTCATCAAGATCATAGGTGTTGAGAAACGAGCTCTCGAAGATAAAACGACGAAAGGTCTGCAGGTCGGTTGACGCCATGAAAAACATCCGTTTCGCCTGCTCGGAAAGGCTCGCCTGATGACCAAAGGACTTGCGCCGCATCACAAGGCGCAGCCAGCCCTTGTTCATTTCATCGCGCACATCGACCCCCTGGTCGGCTCTCCACTCCCCGACGGTCCACTCCTTCTCCTCCTCAAACCCCTTGCAGTGCGGCTCTTTGACAAGGAAAAAGAACTTCTCCTCCTCTGCGACCTTTTCGTTCCCATCAGCATCACGGCTGCCGCCTTCGTGGAAATCGGCCATCCCGACCGGATAGTACCGGCAGGCGGTGGGTCGGTCGGTATAGACCCGACACCCCTCGGAGGTCAAAAACGGACATTTTTCATCCTCCCGGCCCAATTTGAGCATCACCCCCGGCATATCGGTCTTCTCAAGCCAGGTCGGCAGAGTGTACTGCTCGAGAAAATCGGCGGGTTCCATCTCCAGACGGCGACAGAGCATCAGGATATCGTACGGAGTAAGCACAATTCTGATACTGCTGCAACAGGCAGTAAAACAGGGCACTCCCGGGTGACAGGCAAACTTTATCCGACTGTCAGGGGTTAACTTTTTGGGCTCAACAACCGATGGATTCTTCACAGAACCGAAAATAGACTTCTCTTTTGCAAGCGCGCAGCTCATTGCTTCTTCCTCTTGAGTTGAACAGGCTCCAGCAGTGCCGGAAGCACAAAATTGTCGTTTTTTTACGTCTTGGAACAAAAGATGACTATTTTACTATGCGAACACAAAAGAGTAAAGCCCCGGTCTTCAGCAGTCTGCCGAAAAAGAACGGAATCGCGGGGAAAAAGAGGCTGAACACTCGAGAAAAAAGAGAACAGCAGCGAAAGAAGATTGCTATTTTACCGGAATCTGCGTATAGAAACGGGGACGGATGGTAACCGACCTCCTCACCAGTTTTTTGTCCCACATGGAGATGAGTAGAGATGAAATTGTTCTCACGCCCGATCGACTTCAGCGAAGTGGAAACCGTCATTTACCACCTTCCCGACGGACCGGCGCTGACCCTTGATGTAAACGGCCTGCAGGAGTTCCTCGACTTCGGACTCGAACAGGGCCATTTCTGTGATCTGTCTGACGTCGACGGCACCGTCCACTTCTTCCCCAAAGGGAACGCCTGAACAGCCCCTCTTCTCCCGAAAAGAGCAGCGCAAAAGCCCGGGGCAACTTCGCCCCTCAGGAACATCCGTTGCCGGAGCCTTCAGTCCCCCTTTTCCGGCAACGCCTCCACAAGCGCAGCGCCAAGGGTCTCTGCGGTAAACGGTTTCTTCAGAACTGCGGTGACCCCGGCGTTCACTGCCGCGGCTGTATCCTCCCCGTCACTCTGGGTTGTCACCATGATAACCGGCAGTTGCTCTGCAGAGTAGAGCTCACGAATGCTGCCGGTCAGCTCCACCCCGGTCATCTTTGGCATATTGAGGTCAGTAAAAACCGCAACAGGTCTCTCGGTGCGCAGCCACTCAAGAGCAGAGACCGGAAACTCAAAGAGAACCGGCTCATACCCGAGTTCGTGCAGGGTCACCTTGTAGATGCCGAGAATCATACGGGAGTCATCGACTGCAACAATCTTGCGCCGGACAGCAACGCTGCCGCCGCCGACACAGAGAGTGCTCTCCTCTCTGCCCAGCCGTTTGAGAACACCGGCAAAGTGGCTGCAGATATCCGGATGGGCCGCAGGCATATACTCACTGCCATATTTGACAAACGCCTCATCGTCGATGAGGAAAGTAAAGATATTGTCCGACTGGGAGTTGATGATAATACGCGAGATATGCCGGGCCTCATCGTCATCTCCCCGCAGCAGATTCTTCAGCCCGGCACCGAGAAGCTCGGTAAAGTTGCGGTCTATCGCCCGGGCGGCGGCGATACAGACATGCTCCTCAGAGTCAGTCAGTCCGGCAGTCAGGGTATAGGCACCCTTGCGCAGAGGCAGCTCTGCCAGCGCCTCGTAGGCGGCAAAACGGACATTGGCATTGGCAGGCACGGTGTTGATCAACCGGCGGATCGGGGCAACCGCAGATTCATCACCGATATCAGCGAGCACATTCAGGGTATGGATGACGAAATCGGCATCGTCGTGATCGAGATTTTCAATCAGAAAAGGGACCGCTTTGGCACCGATTTTAACCATCTCTGTTTTCGCAAAAGTTCGCATCCGGGCGTAATGGGACATAATGGTCTCATTCAGCCGCTCAAGAGAGATGCTGTCCTGCACTCTCGCAAAGATGTCGAGGATGGCATAGTCAAGCTCACTGTCTGTCCCCATCCGCTCTGCAAGACGCTGCATCGCAGTCGACGTCCCGATCCGGCCCATCGCGTCAACAGCTGCGGCAATAAGATCGCGGTCGGCGGCATAGAGGTACTCGCCAAGAGTATTCTCCGACTCGGGACTGGCGATAAAACCAAGGCTCTCAATAATGGCGATGATAACCGCTTCATCTTTTGTCGACGCGGCAATATCATGAAGCGGAACCACCGCCTCATCCATCCGCAGTTCACCGGCGATCCTGATAAGCGGCACCTTCTCCGCAGCGGGAAGATCGCGACCCAGCCACTCGGGCAGCTTTGCAGGGGAGGTCACAAACACCGACATCAGCGTCTCTTTGATACGAGGAATATTCCCGGCAGGGTTTGCATCTGCGTTGATCAGGTGCAGCAGCTGGGTAATTGCGAAATCTTCATCGGCCCGGGAGAGGATATAGAGCAGCCTGCGCTGCGCTGCCTCATCAACATCGCCCAGATGGGCAAGGACAAGTTGCGCCTTCATCGCATCACCGGTCTTCACATTGTCACTCAACTCTTCGAGCATATCCGCTGCATTGACATCAGCCATCAACCATTCCCCTGTACAATTTTCTGCATCGATAAACAGGTCTCCCCTCTTTCAGCATACAACCTGCGCGCACTGCCACTGACCGCACCCGCCCGAAACGACGATACCCGGGCAGGGTTTTACTCAGCGGGCAGCCAGGAAACGCCCATTCTGTTGAAAAGATTAAATCCGCCGGGAACAACGACACTGTTGTCATATCCCTGCCGCCGAAGCATCAGCTGGGCTTCAAAGGAGCGCGAACCGGCGTTGCAGAAGAGCACCAGACGTCTGTCCTTCGGCAGTTCGCCGCCCCGTGCGCGCACCTCATCGTACGGCAGAGAACACCAGCAGTCACCAAATTTTTCAGTAAACGGCGCAGCTTCGGAGGCGTGACGGACATCAACAACGAGCCAGTCCTGATGACTCGCAGGCTGCTCCATAAAGGCACAGAACTCTTCAACGCTGAGCTGAGTCATCAACCCGTCGCAAAGGTTATCGGCAATGTAGGCCGCGTTGTTAAGCGGATCCAGAGCCGAATTAAACGGCGGCGCATAGGCCATCTCCATGGTCCCGAAGTCGTCAATGACCGCCCCTGCACTGATCGCCACCGCGGCGGCGTCGATCCGCACCGAAAGTGAGGTGTCAGCAGGGCCTGCACCCTGCACTCCGAGCACCCGGCGACTGCGACGGTCAAAGACAAGACCGATATTGAGCAGCCCGCGCTCGGGATAAAAGTGTGCCCGATCCATCGGCGAGCTCCAGCAGATGTCAGCGTCAAAGCCTTCAGCTCTGGCAGCGGCAAGCGACAACCCGGCACAGCCGATCGCGATATCGTACGCCTTGACAAGAAAACTGCCGACACCACCTTTAAACTGCGACGGCCGCCCGGCAAGGTTGTCTCCGACCACCCGGCCCTGACGGTTGGCCACCGAGCCGAGAGCAAGGTTCATCCGCCGTCCGCTGACGAGATGGACGGTCTCGACACAGTCACCTGCGGCATAGATGTCAGGATCGGAGGTCTGCATTCTGTTGTTGACGGTGATACCGCCACGTGCCCCGATCTGAAGTCCGGCAGCTGCGGCCAGTTGAGACCGCGGCCGCACTCCGGCGGCCATGACCACAATATCGGCATCAAGGGTACGCCGTGCGGTACGCACCCCGACAGCCCTGCCCTCTTCGACGATAATCTCCTCGGCCCCCTCGCCGGTATGAACCGCAACACCGTGTTCTGTGAGGCTCTTCTCCATGATCGAGGCGGTGACAGCATCGACGATACCGGGAAAGAGCTGATCCTGAAACTCGAGCAACGCGGTCGCAACTCCCCACAGGTCACTGAAGGCCTCGGCCATCTCGACCCCGATCGCACCGCCGCCGATAACAACTGCTCTTGCGATTTTGCCGGCGGCAAGACGATCTTTTATCGCAATCGCCTTGTGCAGATCACTGATCGTAAAAACGCCATCAGCGTCGCTGCCCGGAATCGGCAGCACAAACGGAGCACTGCCGGTGGCGATAACAAGTTTATCGTACTCGAGCTGCCGCTGCCCGCCGCCCTCCAGATCTTCAACGGAGACCGTCTTTTCGGTGCGGTTGATCGCAAGAGCGCGGGTACGGGTGAGAACATCAACACCTTTGGCCTTCTGAAAAAAGGGAACGTCACGAACCATATGGAAGGAGGTCGACCGCAGCTCCTTCTCGTCGGCGACATCTCCGGAGACGAAGTACGGAATTCCACAGCCACCGTAAGAGATCAGAGAGTCCTGATCGACAATGGTTATCTCGGCATCATCAAGCAGTCGGGCCGCCCGACATGCCGCCTTCGGTCCGGCGGCGACCCCGCCGATAACGATAATTTTCTGTCCCATTTTACCCCCCATACGGTTGCTGAACTGCTCTTTTTTCTGCGGCTCCCGCACCCTCTCTCCTCTCTCTGCCCCACAGTTTTACCCATAAGCCCGGAACTATGCAACGTCTGATTCCGCGGCCACATCGACCGGCAGCGAAAGGGTAAAGGTGGAACCTTCTCCCTCGACACTCTCAACCGCGATTTCGGCACCGTGCTTCTCAAGCACCGCATAAACGATGGCGAGTCCGAGCCCGGTCCCTTTACGCTTGCGGGTATAGAAAGGCTTGAAGATCTGTCTCTGCACCTCCTCAGACATCCCTTCTCCACTGTCGGCAACGCTCAGTTCGACGACATCATCCCGGCGCCATGTCGCCACCATCAGATCGCCCCCCTCGGGCATCGCCTGGACCGCATTGACAACGATATTGAGCAGCGCCCGATAGATCTTTTCCGCATCAAGCTGCAGCTCGGGCAGTGCCGGGTCGAGGTTGGTCACCAGCGAAATGCCGCTCCTCTTCATCTCCCCGCGAAGAAAGTCGAGGACGTTGCGAACAATCAGGTTGAGGTCGCTGCTCTCAAAATGGAGATCCTGGGGTCTGGCAAAGTCAAGGAACTCGACCACGATACTGTTGAGTCGTTCGGTCTCCTTGACGACAATGGCGGCAAGCTCTTCACTCTCCGGGGCAACTTTCCGAATTCGCTTCTGGAGCATCTCCGCTGTCGAGTGGACGATGCCGAGCGGACTCTTCAGCTCATGACTCACCGTCGCGATCAGGGTGCCGAGATGTGCCAGCCGTTCGGCGTGATCGAGCTTCTCTTTCAGCTTCTGCCGCTCTGCGGCCCGCCGTTCCAGCTTCTCCCCGGCCCGGGAAACGATACTGCGGAGGACAACAAAGAGCACCCCCATCAGCAGGACAGAGACCAGCAGGATACGTCCCTGAAAGTGAAGGATATGGGCGTAGTTGGTCGTCAGATCCTTGCGAATCTCAATGACACCCATAATATTCTGCCCTTCGACACCGTCACGGACAAGCTGGTGAAAGGGGGTGTAGGTCGTCAGCTCGCACTTCACCTCGCCGGCGAGATGAAGCAGACTGAGCACCGAGCCGGTGTAGCGCAGCCGTGAAGAGGACTTGCCGGCAAGAGCCGAGTAGTACTCCTCCCCCCCCATATCCCTGCGTCCCATCTGCTTTTTATCGGTCGAGTAGGAGATGATGTTGACACTTGAGTCGTAGATACTCACCGACTCAATCTGCAGCCCCTCAATGATGCTGTTGATAACCGCATCAAGCATCTCTGACTGCTCCGGTTTCCGCAGCGAGATATCCCCGAAACGGATCAGGGCCGGAAGGACAAAGCGGCGGAAGACCTGCTGGTTGATGTTCTCTGACAACAACCGGGAGTTCTCCTCGTTCTGTCTGAGCATGACCGTACGGGCATTGTTTGAGATCAGCCACGAGAGGAGGATGGTAAAGGCAAGAATCACCGCCAGACTTGAAAAGGAGAAATACTTGACCAGCTTGAAGGAGCCGAGCCCCGACTCATCTGTCTCCTCGGGGCGGAGAGCGGCGACCGGCAGTGCCGAAGTGGAGTCCTTTCGGGTCATCGGAACCTCTCAACGGGCATCAGGTACGGGTTGATCAGCATCGCGGCGAGGCGACAGCAGAGAGGAGAACCGGGGCAGAAACACCCCGCTGTTCTCTTCGTATTGCAACGCTGTACATTCGTCTCTCCCCACGAAGATCAGCAACGCCGCCCGGGGCAAGAAAAAAGACCCGCACTTTTTCGAATGCGGGCCCTCAGAGGCTGTTTCAACACTGCCGGCAAAATGTGCTGCCGTCCACAGAATCAAAGCTGTGGACGGCAACGGATCCGGCTTCAGTTCGCCCGACGGCGAAGGAAGGTGGGGGTGTCGAAATCTTCACTGGTGTTCCAGCTGTCATCCTGAGCTCCGGCCGCCGGGGGATTCGAAGAGCCGACACTCTTCCTGCGCATTCCGCCGCCAAAGAGTCCCGACTTGCGCCTCGGCTCAGCAAGGGTCGGATTGCGGGGATACGAGGGCTCAAGCGGCTGTGGCGTCGGCACCTGCTCGGAGCTGCGCGGAGCGGGCTCAATTGAGACCGGTTCCATCGGTTCCATCCGCTCGCCGATGCCGGTGGCAACGACGGTGACCCGCAGGGTGTCACCCATCTCTTCGGCGTAGACCATGCCGGTGACGATGGTGGCATCCTCATCGACTTTGCTCTGTACAAGCTCACCCGCACTCTGCAACTCCTGCATCGTCAGCGACTCCTGGGTTGCGGTAATCACAACCAGCACCCCTTTGGCACCATCAATTCCGGCATCTTCGAGCAGCTGATTGTCGATCGCCTGGCTGGCGGCCTTCATCGCTCTGCCCTCGCCGCTCGCCTCACCGGTTCCCATTACCGCCGGTCCCTTCTCTTTCATTACCGTGCGCAGGTCGGCAAAGTCGACGTTGATATGACCGGGCCGGTTGATAAGATCACTGATCCCCTTCACCGCCTCATAGAGGACCTGATCGGCACGTGCCATCATATCGCATACCCGGGCGTTACTCTCCATTCCGGCCAGCAGCCGGTCGTTGGGGATCGTGATGATGGTGTCGGCGTTCTCCTTCAGCTCCTCCCACCCCTGCTCGGCGGTCTTCATCCGCTTCGGTCCTTCCCAGCCAAAGGGCTTGGTAACAACCGCCACCGTCAGGGCGCCGAGTTCACGGCTCACTCTGGCGACAACGGGGGCGGCCCCGGTACCGGTCCCGCCACCGAGACCGGCGGTGATAAAGACCATCTCGCTGCCCTTGAGTACCGTCTTGATCTCCTCTTCAGACTCGACCGCGGCGTTGTGCCCCTTCTGCGGATCAGCTCCGGCACCGAGTCCGCGGGTCTCGTTATGGCCAATCGGCAGCAGAATGTCTGCTGAAGAGTTGTCGAGGACCTGCTTGTCGGTATTGGCGGCAATAAAGGAGACGCCGATGATCTTGTCACGCACCATCGTGTTGATCGCGTTGCCGCCGCCACCGCCGACGCCGATCACCTTGATGGTCGCAGCCGCAACCTCTTCCGGCTCGACCGAACGAAAGGCGGGCTTCCCCTCATAGCGCGGTTTCCGGTTGACGGGCTGTATCTTTTTTATCTCAATCTTCGCTGGCATGTGATCCCCCTGGACTTGTTCCCGGCCAGTCACCCCCACGGCATGTCCGGAATTTTCTTCTCGATTTACTTGATTATATCATCCATCTTCACTTGCGGGAAGAAGAACTTCTGTTTTTTCGTTGTGCAGCAGATCAATCTTTCTCACAGAATGGACCGGAACCACTCTTTAACCCGCCCCAGCAGGCCCTTCTCGGGCCGGGCGATCTCGTTCTGCCGTTTTTTGGCATAGATAAGGAGTCCTGCGGCGGTCGTACAGCGCGGATCTTTGAGCATTTCGGTTTTCCCGGAGAGGCCGACAGGGACCCCGATGCGAACCGGCAGGTCATAGATCTGCACCGCCAGCCTGTCAATATCCTGGAGCAGCGCGGTTCCTCCGGTCAGGATGATCCCGCCGCTTATCTTCTGTTTGTAGCCGGACTCTTCGAGTTCATCACGCATCACGTTGAAGATCTCTTTTGTCCGCGCCTCAAGAATCTCAACCAGCATCTTCTGGGTCACCTGCTTTGGATTCTGTTCACCGACCATCGGTACCGGAACCACATACGACGGTTTTATCACCGAGGAGATCGCGCCTCCGTAGTCCTCTTTCAGATTTTCGGCCTCCTGCACAGGGGTGTGCAGACAGACCGAGATATCGTTGGTCAGATTGCTGCCGCCGAGACTCACCTGGGCCGTATGGCGGATGCTCCCCCCCTTCAGAACCGCAAGATCAGAGGTGCCGCCGCCGATATCAATCAGCGCCACCCCCATCTCCATCTCATCATCACTGACCACCGCACTTGAGGAGGCGATCGATTCGAGCACCAGCTCGGCAACCTCAAGCCCGGCCTGCCGACAGCAGGTGACAAGGTTATGGACTGCGGCGACATCGGCGGTAACGATATGGACGTTGGTCGCAAGGCGAACTCCGGTCATCCCGACCGGATTCTGAATACCCACCTGTTCATCAACCATGAACTCCTGCGGCAGGACGTGGATAATCTGCTGATTCTCCGGGATCTTGATCATCTTTGCGGCATCAATGACCGCACTCATGTCGGAAGGGCGGATCTCGCGGTCGACCCCGATAATACCGGGGCTGTTAAAGCTGCGCACATGGTTGCCGGCGATGCCGACATAGACATCCATCCCGCGAAGGTCACACGAGGAGTCCTCTTCGGCAAGCTGAACCGCCTCTCTGATCGAGTTGACGGTCGCTTCGATATTGACCACCACCCCTTTGCGCAGCCCGTGAGACGGGGCAATGCCGACCCCGAGGACCTCGATCTCATCCCCCTTGAACTCGCCGACGACACAGCAGATCTTGGTACTGCCGATATCAAGCCCGACGACCAGTTCACCCTCGTCTTCGAGGGTCTCCTCGTCGTCAACGATGACTTCAATACCACGCTCCCTGACCTCCTTTTCCACCGCTCTCTTTCTCCGCGGGCGTTTTTGCGAGGGATCGGGAGAGGGTTTCGGGGAATCTCCGTTTATGCTGATTTCCAAATCCTGAGCCATTATTTTCGCGCCTGTTTTCGAGCTTTTTCGGGGACCTGTGCGGCCTCTGCTGTTGCCACCAGCACCTTGTTCTCCAGATACTCCATCTGGATATATTCAACCTCTTCGATAATCCTGTGCCCTTTGTCGGATTCATACAGAGGTTTCAACACTTCAACGAGGCGGGTGTACTTCTTTTTCACCTCACCCCGTCCAAAGAAGATGGGGAAGGGATATTCTACCAGGTAGAGAACAATCCCGCCATCCTTCGTCACATGAATTTCTGAAAGAGAGTGCGCCGGAAGGTGGGCGTTGTTTCCCCACAGCCTGCGGAGGAATTCCATCACCTCGTCCCACGCCTGTTCGGCGATTTCGTCATCGTCAATATCTGCAAAACCGGTAACAACCGGATAGTCAACCGCGCCTCCAGGCTGCACCTGTTCGAAGACCCGTCCGTATCGGTCAAGATAGAACAGCTCCCTGCTGCCGTCCGCCTCTTTAACAAGCAGAGCCACCGCCTTCTCTTCGGTCAGCGTCACCTGCAGCGTCGACGAGAGGAGATTGCGTGAGACCGCAGCATGGCGTACCCACGGGAGCGCTTCGAGTTGCTGCTCCAGCTCTTTGCGGTTGATCTCATACATGCCGGTTTTATTCTTCACCACCCCGAGCGCCTCGATAACCTGACTGCGCGGCACCAGACCGGCACCGTTTATCCGTATATGCTCAACAACAAAGACCTCTGACAGCATCTGCAGGCCCCTGTTGTAGACCGAGACTCCCCCCCAGATAAAGACCGCAACAACGAGACCTGCGCCACAGAAGATGCCGCACAGACGCAGCCGGGGATTGCCGCGGGCGGCCATCGGGGTCCGTCCGGGGCGATAGCCCCGACCGAGCAGAGACGGGGTACGCCCCCGCTTTAAGCTCAACAGACTGCGCAGCGATGAGAACAGCCGTGCGCCAGGCCCCCGCCGCATCACCCCGCTCTGCGCAGCCGCTTTCGGCCGTCGCACCTGAACCCGGCGGCGCGTTTTTCTGCGTCTCTTCGTCGGCAGCAGCGCAGACAGCACTCTCTTCTTCCCCGGTTTCATGTTGATCTCTCTCCTCCGATAAGCCGAACCTCCGGCTCAAGCAGCACCCCCCGCTCAGCAAGCACCTTCTGCTGCACAATCTCCATCAGCTCGCGCATTTCGGCAGCGGTTGCGCTTCCTGCATTGACAAAAAAGTTGGCGTGCTCATGCGAGACGAGCGCATCACCCCGGCGCAGCCCCTTCAACCCGCATGCGTCGATCAGCGCACCGGCACTTGTCCCCGGCGGATTTTTGAAAAAAGAGCCGGCGTTCGGCTGTTTCACCCGCTGCAGGCGCCGGCGACAGTCACGCTGTTTACGGCAGCGTGCCGCTATCTTCTCCGGCAGATCCTTTGCAAGCACAAACTCAACAGCAGTCACAACCGCCTCCCTCTCCCGCCTGCGAAACCACGGCCAGCTGCGATACCCAAAGTCAAGCACCTCCCCTTCTGCAGTACAGCGACCGTCGGCAGAGACCAGCTCGACCCGGCGGATAACCCGGGCCATCTCGCCGCCAAAGGCACCGGCATTCATCACTGTTGCTCCGCCGACACTTCCCGGGATACCACCGGCAAATTCGAGCCCCGAACACCCCTCTTCGCTGCAGCGGGCGACAAGTTTGGCAAGAGAAACAGCCGCTCCCGCGCGTACCGCCCGCCGGCCGGCCGCCACCGAACCGTGTTCCGAATCTACCAGAAAGTTGACCTCCCTGAAAGTACGGCCTGCCAAAATAACCACACCCGGAAACCCGCCATCGTCGATCAGCAGGTTCGAGCCCCGTCCGAGGCAGAACCACGGGATCCGGTGCCTTTTGCAGAACCGCAACAGCGCGACCAGTTCATCGCTGTCGCTGACCTCGGCAAGCGCCGCTGCAGGACCACCGATCCGAATCGAGGTCAGCCCGCGCAACGGCACATCGCGACGCACCCTGCAGCGCAACTCCGCCTGCAGCTCCTGCTCAAGAGACGGTAACAGACTCATGTCTGCCCCTCGAGCAGCTCAAGCAGCTCCTCACCAACCCGCCAGACACTGCCGGCACCGAGGGTAAGCACGAGATCTCCCTCCGCAAGCTGCGGCAGCAGCCGCCCGGCCAGCCCGTCAATACCACCGAGGTAGAGGGCATGGCGCTGGCCGTGATTCTGCACCGCAGCCAGCAGCCTCTCACTGTCCACCCCCGGAATCGGCTGCTCAGAAGCGGCATAGATATCGGTCAGCACAAGGAGATCAGCAGGATGAAAGCAGGTCTGAAACTCCTCAAGCAGTGCCTCGGTACGGCTGTAACGGTGGGGCTGAAAGAGAACCACAAGCCGTCTCTGCGGCCACGCCCGGCGGATCGCACTGAGCGTGACCCGAATCTCTGTCGGGTGGTGGCCATAGTCATCAACGACGAGGATCCCCGCCGCCTGTCCCTTCTCCTGCATCCGCCGCTGTACTCCGCTGTAGCTGTTGAGGCCGAGGCGTATCTCTTCGAAGCTGAGCTCAAGCTCAAGGCCGACAGCAGCTGCAGCAAGAGCGTTACAGACGTTGTGCAGTCCGGGAGGTGCGATCCCGATCTCCCCGAGTTCACGGCCGCCGGCCCTGACGTTAAAGACGACCCTGCCACCGTCCCACCGCTGCCGGTCACTCGAGATATCGGCCTGCGGCGTAAGCCCATAGGTGGTCACCCGGCGGCTGATCCTCGGCAGGATGTCGGCGATATTCCGATCGTCAAGGCAGACGATGGCGGTTCCATAAAATGGAACCTTGTCGATAAAGCGGACAAAGGTCTCCTTGATGTGGTCGAGGTCACGGTAGTAGTCAAGATGCTCCATATCGATATTGGTCACCACCTCGACAACCGGTGCCAGTTTGAGAAAGGAGCCGTCGCTCTCGTCGGCTTCGGCGACAAGAAACTCGCCCTCACCGAGTTTGGCGTTACCGCCGAGGGCATCGACCTTGCCGCCGATAACGACCGTCGGATCGATCCCGGCGTGGGCGAGCATCCAGCCGATCATCGAGGTGGTTGACGTCTTGCCGTGGCTGCCGGCGATCGCAATCCCGTACTTCTTGAGCCGCATCAGCTCGGCAAGCATCTCCGCCCGTCCGATAACCGGAATTCCGTGTGCCCGGGCATGCAGAACCTCGGGGTTGTCAGCTGCGACCGCCGACGAGGTCACAACCACCTCCGCCCCGGCCATCGCCTCGGCACCGTGACCGACAACGACCTGGGCCCCGAGTCCGGCAAGACGCCTCGTCAACTGCGAGTCGACCAGGTCGGTGCCCGACACCGTGTAGCCGAGGTTGAGCAGAAGCTCGGCAATCCCGCTCATTCCGATCCCGCCGATACCGACAAAGTGGATATGGTGGCTCTTTCGGTACATCAGCGTCTCTCCATCAACCTGACACATTCATCAACAATCCGCCGGGGCGCATCCGGCAGCGCCAGGCTGCGCATCGCCGCCCCCATCCGGGCAAGGGTGTCGCCGGCGAGCAGTCGGCCGACACAATCCTGCAGCACCGCCGCTGACAGCACAGACTCCTCAACGACCACCGCGCCGCCATGACTGCTGTAGTACTCGCCGTTCTTCAGCTGGTGATCGTCAGCCGCCGCCGGATACGGAATCAGCACAGCGGGCAGCCCGAGCACCGCAAGCTCGGCAAGGGTGGTCGCTCCGGCGCGCGAAACCACAAGCGATGCCCGTCGGTACACCGCGGCCATATCGTCAAAAAACGGGGCGACCTCGGCCTCGACCCCGGCCCTGCGCCAGGCGCTGCGCACCGCGAGGAGATCTTTTTTGCCGGTCTGATGGATCACCGTAAAGCCATCTTTCGCAAGCTCACCAAGCGCCTGCGGCACCAGCACATTGAGACTGTGCGCCCCCTGACTGCCGCCGAGAATCAAAAGAACGCGCCGCTCGTCGCCATCCCCGCTCCTGTCTTCGGCAAGGCGGAGAATATCTCTGCGCACCGGGTTCCCGGTGACAACGGTGCTGCCGGCGGCAAAAAACGGTTCGGCGGCGGCAAGTGACAGACAGACACAATCGGCAAGACGGCTCAACTTTCTGTTCGCCATTCCCGGGACCGAGTTCTGTTCGTGCAGCACCACAGGAATGCGGAGAATTTTTGCCGCCACAACCACCGGAGCGGTCACATAGCCGCCGACCGCCAGCACCGCGTCCGGACGAAACTTCCTGAGAATCGCCACCGCCTGCAAAAAGCCGTATGGAAGGCTCAGCAACGCCCTCATCAGCTGCAACGGACTCTTCCCCCTGATCCCGAAACTGGTGATGGTCCGCAGCGTAAAACCGGCGGCAGCGAGGCTGTCGGCATCGAGCCGCCGTCTGGTGCCGATGAACATCACCTCCGCCCCCGGAAAGCGCAGCTGAAACTCTTCAGCTGCGGCAATCGCCGGGAAGAGGTGACCGCCGGTCCCGCCGCCGGTCAACAGCAGCCGTTTGCGACCGTCACCCATCACTCCGCCTCCAGGGCCGCCACCGCACTGCGGAACACCTCACCACGATGCTCATAGCCGGTAAACATGTCAAAGCTCGCACAGGCCGGTGACAACAGGACACTCTCGCCGCAGCCCGCCAGTTCACGTCCGAGCGCGACCGCCTGTTCCAGTCCTCTGACCCGGTAAATCCGACTGCTGCCGGCAAGGGCCCGTTCGATATCACCGGCAGACTCCCCGAGCAGAATAACCGCCTTCACCCGCTGCTCCACCTGCTCGCGCAGCTGCCGGTAATCTTCTCCCTTGTCACGCCCGCCGGCGATAAGAACCACCGGAGTCCGGCACTGACGCAGAGCTCCGATCACCGCCCCGGTATTGGTCGCCTTGGAGTCGTTGATATACCGAACCCCATCAATCTCTGCGACCAGTTCCATTCGGTGAGGAGGCCGCCTGAAGGTCGCAAAACAGTGTTCGATCATCTCGAAAGAGACCCCGAAACGGCGCAGTGCCGGTACCGCCGCGGCAAAGTTTTCGGCGGCAAAACCACGGGTGCCCAAGGGCAGTGACAGCGGCCGCTGTTTGCCGTCTTCGGCCACAAGCAGCTGCTGCTCTCCGCTGATGATCACCGCGTTTTCGGGACCACGCCCAAACGAACAGACGGCCGCTCTGCAGTCTGCGCTCAGGTGCCGGCAGTTGCGATCGTCACCGTTGACAACCGCCAGCTGTTCAGCATCCTGGCGGGCGAAAATCGTCATCTTCGCTGCGATATAGCCTGCAAGGTCATGATGGCGGTCAAGATGATCGGGGGTAATATTCAGCAGTATCGCGACATCCGGGGCAAAATCGCCGGCGGTCTCCAGCTGAAAGCTCGAGACCTCGGCGACCACCACCTCGCAGCGGGGCCTCTCCCCGAGGCAGTATTCGTAGAGCGAGACCCCTATATTCCCGCCGACAAAGACCTCCCTGCCGGCTGCAGCGAGCACCTCACCGAGAAGCGAGGTGACGGTGGTCTTGCCGTTACTGCCGGTCACCGCGATCACCTGCACCCCTTCACTGCGCAGCGCCGGAGCCACCACCGCCAGCTCCCCCATCACCGCAACTCCCCGCCGGCGCAGCTGCTCTGCGAGCGGATGGTCAATGGCGATACCGGGACTGAGCAGGACAAGCTGCGCCCGCAGCAGAAAGTCGAGGGTGTGGCCGCACTCCCACCCAATCCCCTCGCGGTCAAGCCACGCCGAGGTCTCGGCAAAGGCCTCCTCACTGCGGGCATCGGAGACCAGCACCTCAGCACCGCAGGCGCGCGCATAGAGGGCAGCGGCTCTGCCGGTAACACCACACCCCATGACCGCAACCGTCATCCCCGGGGTAATATACGGATTGACCGTCCTCATCGCATCTTCAGCGTTGCCATCGCCAGCAGACCGAGAATGACAGCAACGATCCAGAATCGCACCACCACCTTGGTCTCATGCCAGCCCTTTTTCTCGAAATGGTGATGAAACGGTGCCATCAGAAAGATCCTCCGGCCGCCGCTCATCTTAAAATAGCCGACCTGCAGCATCACCGACAGCGCCTCCATGACAAAGATACCGCCGACAATGACCAGCAGAAACTCCTGTTTGATGATCACCGCCACCGTTCCAAAGGCGCCGCCGAGCGCAAGACTGCCGACATCACCCATGAACATCTGCGCCGGGAAGGCGTTGAACCAGAGAAAACCGGTACAGGCACCGAAGAGCGCGCCGCAGAAGATCGCCAGCTCACCGCTGCCGGCGACGTAGGGCAGGTGCAGGTAGCCGGCCAGCCCGCTGTGCCCGGCAAGGTAGGAGAACACCAGATAGACTCCTGCGGTGACGATTGACGGGCCTGCGGCGAGCCCGTCAAGGCCGTCGGTGAGATTGACCGCGTTCGACGAGCCGACAATCACAAGCACCGCAAAGACGATGTAGAAAAAACCGAGATCAGGCTGAATCTTTTTGAAAAAAGGGAAACTCAGATGGCCGTCAAACCCCGGATGGACAAGAAGGAAGATCCCGACCATCACCGCCCCGGCAATCTGCAGGACCATCTTGGCCTTCGCGCTCAGTCCGGTCGAGTTGCCCCTGCTGATCTTTTTGATATCATCAACACTGCCGATTCCGCCGTAAAAGAGGGTCAGAAAGAGCGTCAGCCACACCAGCGAGTTGTCGAGCCGTGCCCACAGCAGTGTCGTTGCCATCAGCGAGAACAGGATAAGCAGCCCGCCCATTGTCGGCACTCCCCTCTTCTTTATATGGGTCTCCGGACCGTCATCACGCACCACCTGACCGATCTGAAACCGTTTCATCATTCTGATAAACAGCGGACCGAGCAGCAGCATGATAACAAATGCGGTCATTGCCGCCGCCAGCGAACGAAAGGTGATGTAGCGAAAGACGTTGAAGAAGCTGATCTCGGTATGGAGAGGGTAGAGCAGGTGATAGATCATGGCTGTGCCCCTGACAGTTTCGTGGTGAGATGCTCAAGAGCAAGCCCCCGCGACGCCTTCACCAGCACCGCATCCTGCTCCGAATCAAGTCCTTCGACCAGCCCTGCAAGACCCTGCAGCGCCTGTTCGCGGCTGTCCCAGAGCTGGAGACGTCTCTGCTCAAACCCCGCTGCCAGCGCCCCCCTTTCGACCGCGGCGGCAAAGGTGCCGATGACCGCAAGGCGGTCAACAGCAAGGGTTGCGGCCAGACGGCCGATCTCTTCGTGGGCGGCCTCGGCAGCAGCGCCGAGTTCGAGCATGTCACCGATGATTGCAACCCGTGTTCCTGAAAAAGAGGCGAGAACCCGGAGCGCTGCGGCCATCGAGCCGGGATTGGCGTTATAGCAGTCGTTGATCAGAGTGAATCCCTGCGGCGTGATCGCAAGCTGCAGCCGTTTGTCGACTGCGCTGAAATCGGCAAGTCCGGCGGCGATCTCGTCAAGGCCGACACCGGCAGCACTGCAGACGGCGGCGGCGGCGAGGGCATTGCTGACGTTGTGTTCTCCCGGCACCGTAAGCTGGACCGGGCACCGCTCCGCCCCCCGCTCAAGGAGAAAGGCGCAGCAGCCGCGTTCACCGCACTCAATCTCGCGGGCCCGGACATCAGCCTTTTGAGCCGGATCGGCCGAGAAGGTGAGTCGGGTGTGGGGATACCCGGCGGCTCTGGCGACGATATGCGGGTCATCAAGGTTGACAACCAGCACGCCGTCTGTGCGGGTACGGGCAAACAGTTCCGCCTTTGCCGCCGCCACCCCCTCGCGCGAGCCAAGGCCCTCAAGATGGGCGTCGGCGACGTTGGTGATCAGCGAGATGTCGGGATCGGCGATCTCTGCGAGGCGGTCGATCTCGCCGGGGGCATTCATCCCCATCTCGAGAATCACCGCCCGCGCGGTCACTCCGAGCGGCAGCAGCGAGAGCGGAAGACCGATCAGGTTGTTGAAGTTGCCGGCGGTCTTCAGCACGGTGCTTTCCGGAAACAACTCGCCTGCGGGCCAGCGGCGGCGAAGAATCGAGGCGATCATCTCCTTGACCGTGGTCTTGCCGCAACTGCCGGTAAGGCCGATCACCTGCTGCTCTCTGCCGGTTGCGGCAAGGAGCCGCCCGATCGCCCGGCGGCGAAAGGCGGCAAGGTCGCCGAGAGCGCGGGTGGTATCAGCAACCACCACCTGAAAGAGCGGAGCTGCGGAGGCTTCACAGCGCAGATCCCGCTCGACCACAAGGCAGCAGTTGCCCTGCGCCACCGCCTCTGCCGCAAAATCATGGCCATCGTGACGGGCGCCCTTGAGGGCGACAAAGATCCCTGAGGGGTTGGCAGCTCTGCTGTCTGTGGTCACCGCCCCAAGACTCCTCACCCTGCTGTCGTCGGCGACGCCGACAAGCCGGCCGCCGGTCGCCTCGGCGACAAGCGGCGCTGTCCAGCAAAGAAGGGCATCCTCCGCCCGGCGGCGATCATCGAACCAGAACTTCCCCTGTGGAGTTGTCTGACAGGCCTCATGGCCCTTGCCGGCAATCACCACCACATCACCGGCGCCGAACGAACGGACGGCGCGGTCAATTGCGTGGCCGCGATCGGCAATCACCACCGTCCCCCTCTCGCCGTCACCGCGCCGGTCGAGCCAGTCGCTCTCCCTCCGCGGCGAGACCGCAGCCGGCATCCCCGCAAGGATGTCGTTGACAATCGCTGCGGAATCCTCACTGCGGGGGTTATCATCGGTGACAATGGCGACGTCGGCCAGACGTGCGGCAACCTCGCCCATCAACGGACGCTTGCCGCCATCACGGTCGCCGCCACAGCCAAAGACTGCGCAGAGAGTACGGTGCGGCAGCCCCGCGACAGCTCCGAGCACCTTCTCAAGGGCATCCGGAGTGTGGGCGTAATCGACCAGCACCACCGGCCCCTGTGCCGGCCAGTACTCATCGACACTGACCCGTTCGACCCGGCCCGGAGCGCCTCTCAGGCGGGGAACAGCGGCGGCGATGGTCGCATCTGTCACCCCGAGAGCTGCGGCAACCCCCCAGGCGGTGAGCAGGTTCTCAAGATTATAGCTGCCGACAAGCGGGGTGGTAAGCTGGAACTGCCTGCGATGAATCCGGCAGCGAAACTCGCTGTGGTCAAGATGCAGACGGTACTGCTCAAGGGCGAACTCTGCACCGCTGCCGCCATGCCGGCTCACCGTTTGCAGCCCGCCTGCGGCGAGTATCCGGTCAAGCTGTTCCCCCCACCGTCCCTGTGCCGGGATGACTGCGGTTCCCCCCTCTTTCAAATAACGGGAAAAAAGCAGAGACTTGGCAGCAAAATAGTCCTCCATGCTGTTGTGGTAGTCGAGATGGTCGCGCGAGAGGTTGGTAAAGGCGGCGACTTCGTACTCAAGCCCCTCGACCCGCCTGCGGCTGAGGCCGTGCGAGGAGACCTCCATCACAACGACCTCGACTCCGGCATCAACCATGGTACGCAGCATCCGGTGCAGCTCAATCGGTTCCGGCGTCGTCAGCGCTGCCGGAAAGGTGTGGGTTTTGCCCTCTACGGTATAGCGGTTGTTGACGGTCCCGAGAACACCTGCAGCGGTCCCCGCTGCCAGCAGCAGCTGCTCGGTCAGCGATGTCACCGTCGTTTTTCCGTTGGTCCCGGTGATCCCCACAAGGCGAAGAGCAGCGGCCGGATCGCGATAAAACCAGGCGGCAGTGTCGGCACAGCAGGCGGCAGTGTCGGCGACTTCAACGACCGCAACGCCCCTCTCCGCAAGCAGGGCGCGCAGCCGGTCATCAACGGCATCGGCACAGCAGAGAGCGGCTGCGGCTCCCCGTTCGGCGACCTCGGGCAGAAAACGGTGACCGTCGACACGCTCTCCCCGCAGGGCGATAAACAGCGAACCGCTCTCTACCCTGCGTGAATCGGAGGTGAGAGCGGTAACCGGCCGGCCTTCGTCGTCTTTTCGCAGCGGGCGCCGAACCGCGGTCCCGAGCCTCTGCACCAGCGAGTCGAGCTGTTGTGTTCTCATTGGCATCACAGTTTTACTCCCTCTTCTCGTGGAAGAGTTCCACCTCTTTCCGCTCGAGCACCAACCGGCAGAGACCACCCTTTTTCAGCGGTGTTCCCGGTTTCGGGCTCTGCCTGACCACCCGTCCGCTGCCTTCGATAACCAGCTTCACCGGAACCCCGTCAAGCAGTCTCATACTCTTGCGCAGGCTCAGCCCGTGCAGATCGGGCATCGTCACCGGCCCTCTGTTCTTCTTTGGCTTCGCAGCCACCGCCCTCTTTTTCTCGCTCTTATGCTGCCAGTTGTGTCCCTTCCCCTTCTCCGAGGGAAGGAGGTCAGCAGCACCGGCGGCGACCATATGAAGAATTCCGACACGACCGAGCTTGTCGTTGAGCAGCCCGCTGATATCGAGCGGTTTCGTCTCCCCGGAACTGCGGAGCAAAAACGGTGTGCAGCCGCGGACCTCAGTCGCAACCAGCAGGGTCAGCGCTCCGCCACCGGACGGAATGTCGGCAAAAATAACCCGGTTCCGCACAAAGACATCACCGGAGCCACTCTCCGGAACCGTTCCGGAAGCCTCTCCTTCAAGACTGACCAGAGCGCTTCCCCGCGTCGCCATCGCCTGAAAGAGGCGATCAACACCGTTCTGGTTGAGCTTGGGGGAACTCCCTTCCGGTGCCACTTTTTTGAGCTCAACATCATCCTCCCCACGGTCGGAGGTTATCCGGCTGATAACCGACGGTTCCGCCGCCGGCAGGCCATGAAGAAGGGTGGTCAGCCCGAAGAGCAGGGTCATCGGGGTCGAGACCTCCGGAATCATCTGCAGCCCGCGCTGCTGACTGCTCTGGATGAGACGGCCCTCAACCGGACTCTGCTCTCTTGAACCGCTGTAAAAATCGGCGTAGATCCGCCGGTCAAGGTTGAGTGCGGTAAAGAGCTGGAGCTGCCTGCCGGTCTCGACCTCCGGTACCATCGGCCAGCCCCCATACTCGGCAACCCGGGTGTCAGGTCTGTAGAACATTGCGGCATCACGCAACAGCACCCGGAACGCAGCCGGGAGAAGTATCGGCTCAAACATCATACTGGCGAGAATCCGCGGGTCATAGCGGGCAAAATCGTTGGGATCGAAACCGGGAAGCTGCCCGAACGCGACAATTTCACCGCTTGCAGCATCGATAATGCAGCCACTCACCCGCATCTCCACCCCCCGGGAAACAGCGTTTTCCCGGAGAGTTGTCAGAATCTCTTCAAGTGGTTTCTGGAGTTTCAGGTCCAGCGAGAGGAGAAGATCCCTGCGCGTGCGGCTGTCCTCTTTGTGGCGGGCGAGAAGACGATCATATCTGTACTCAACCCCGGCAAGGCCGACACCGTTTTCTGAAAAGCCGAGCAGATGCGCCGCCATCGCCCCGTTAGGATAGCTCCTCCTCCACTCGCGTTTCATATAGACCCCGGGCAGGCCAAGGCTCTCGATCGCCTCCTCCTGCTGCTGGCTGATCTGACGGGAGATCCAGACCCGCAGTGAGCCGCGTTTGAGTTTGCGCTCAAGTTCTGTACGATCAAGGGAAAGAGTTGTTGCCAGCTGTGCGGCCGTCGCGCTGATCGAGTCAACCTCGCGCGTCCGCACATAGACCGAAACCTGCTCTATGGTTTCGGCAAGCCGCTTGCGCCGGCTGTCGAAAAGAACACCGCGTGCCCAGCCGTCAGGCCGGGACGCGGCGGTCGAGACTGCAGGCTGCGGAGCCTTGTCGCCGCCGCTGAAGAAAAACCAGCCGCCGACTGCTGCCGCCGTCACCAGCAGCAGCACCAGCAGCAGCCTGCGCCGTCTCCGCGTCCGTCGTGAGAGTCGAATGCGTGGTTCACGACGAGCCATGCCTTACCTGGGGGTGCTGCGGAACCTGCCCGAGTAGCGGTCAAAGATCCAGCTCTGGCCTTTTACCGGTGGATAGAGCTCAACTCTCTTCGCAAGTTTTGCCATGTTGGGCTGCCTCCAGGCACGGGCCTTTGTCGCCAGCAGCGAAATATTGTTACTCTCAAGTGTCCTGTACTGCGCACTCTGCATCACCATCTCCGCCTCGGTGCTGCTGATCAGAGAGATGCAGATCAGATTGCAGATGATGGTCACCGGAACCACCACAAGCAGAACCCGCCCGCACCGTTTGAGTGCCGCTGTTTCCTTGAAAAGCTCGACCGCCGTTGCTGCAAAAGAGACCGCCTCGCTGAGAAAAAGGGCCAGACCACCGCGACGACCTGTCCGCCGGCCCCTGGCACCGGGATGGACATACATCTGTGTGTTGTTCTGAAACCTCATCATAGCCTCCTTTTTACTCTCGTTTCTCCGCCACCCGGAGACGGGCACTGCGTGCACGCGGATTGCGTGCGACCTCTTCCGCTGTCGCCATCACCGGTTTTGCCGTTATAACCTCAAGGGCACGGTTTTCACGAAACCTGCGCTTGACCAGCCGATCCTCAAGCGAGTGGAACGAAATCACACAGAATCTCGCCCCCGGGGTCATATAGCGGGACGCCGTATCAAGGACCTGTCCCAGATTCTCAAGCTCGTTGTTCACCGCAATACGAAGGGCCTGGAAACTCTTCGTTGCCACATGTCTCTTTTTGGGGTGAAACCTGGTCGGGACAGCCGCGGCAATCAGCGCGGCAAGCTGTCCGGTTGTCCTGACCGGTTCCCTGCGACGGGTGGCGACGATTGCGGCGGCAATCCGCCGGGCCTGGCGCTCTTCCCCATAGCAGTAAAGGATGTCGGCAAGTTCAGACTCATTTGCCAGAGCGAGGATGGAAGCCGCCGTCACCTTGCGCCGATCGTCCATGCGCATATCAAGCGGCTCATCCCGCTGGAAGCTGAAGCCCCGCCCCTCGTGCAGATCCAGTTGCAGGGAGGAGAGACCCGCATCGAGGAGCAGGCCATCAACTTCACCAATATCAAGGCTGTCAAGCCCTTCTCCAAGCTCGGCGAAGTTACGCCGAACCGGGATAAAACGATCTCCAAACGGTGCCAGGCGCCGCTGTGCTCTCTGCTGGGCACTCCGGTCCCAGTCAAAACCGACAACCCGCCCGCCGGGAGCACTGCCCTCAAGAATCGCCTCGCTGTGACCGCCGAGGCCGAGGGTGCAGTCGACATACAGTCCGTTCGAACGAAGGCGAAGATACGTCATGCACTCCGCAGGCAGCACCGGGATATGAACAGAGGCGGCATCACAGCTGAAGTCAGCCATCTACAGCAGTCCAATTCCCGAGAGTTGCTCTTCATATCTGCTGAAGTTTGCGAGAGCCTCCGCACTGACCTGCTCATACACCTGCGGATCCCAGAACTCAAACCAGTGAACGTGTCCGGCAATGACCACCTCACGGGAAAACCCCAGCTTCTCACGGTACTCCGGTGGAATCAGCAGGCGGCCCTGTTTGTCGAGCGAACTGGTTACAGCATTGTTTGACAGCAGCCACAACATATCCCCCATCCCCTTGCGGGCACCCTCTTCGAACAGCTTGTCTTCGTACTTCGCCCACTCCTCTTCGGGGTAGGCGCGAAGACGTCTTTCCCACGGAACCAGAACCAGAGATTCTGCACCCCGCACCGTCATCACCGCACGAATCTTCGCGGGAATACTGACCCGCCCCTTGCTGTCGATGGTATGTGTTGAATGGCCGCGAAACCTGTTGTTCGCCATCACCCCTGCTCCCCACTCAGCTCCACTTCAAACCACTTTCCTCCTTTTTATCGCATCAGGAAGATGGCGTCAAGAAAAAACTGGCGGAGTATCGACATCATACGCGTCGGACCGTGAAACCACAATATATTGTATTTCAACAAAGATGCAATACCGAAAGTTGTGGTGTTAACACGATCAGGGAGAGGCTGGAGAATCAGCAAAACCATGTTTGCCGGGCTGCAGGCTGCTGCCAAAACAGCGTGGAGATCCGCGGAAAATCGGCGGTCGACCGCGACAGTCGGCGCGCTGTTCTCTCAAAAAACAGGGCGGGAACACCCTGTTCTTACGGTTTTTTTGTAAAAAAGAAAAAAAAAGGCAGGCGAGGTGGGGGAAAATGGGGGAACCTCTTCGGAGACAAAGTGGGAAGAGGGACAAAGAGAGGGCCGCAGATCTCTCAACGGCCCGGAAAAAACAGGGGTGCCGCAAGCAGAAACACAAGCTGCAGGAAAAGATTTCAGATCGCCTCGGAGAGCCGTTTCTGCAACAGCTCCTTTTCGGAGGTCATCCGCGTCTCATCCCAGCCGGACTCGGCAGCCATCAGGGCAATGACCTGATCCCCGACCGCAGCCGCAGCCGCGAAGTCAACCAGACCGAGGGGCAGACGGCGGATCAGCACATCGGCAGCATGAACAGCCATCTCCTCACGCACGATGTAGATCACCTCAGCCTCGGTGTACGGATAGTCCGGATGGAGTCGGCTGCCGTGTTCGGCAAGCAGCTCTGCAACAACGCCGCCGCGATCGCCGTAGAAGCGGTTGAGGTGGCGGGCGATCTCTTCATCAATTTGATACTTCTCCAAAAGCCCCTTCCAGCCGTCAGCAAGCCACCTGGCACCGCCGGCAATCGGCAGCTCTTTTGTCCGGCAGGACCCGGCGCTCATACCGTGTTCTTTGACCACCTCATCGACGGTATCTTCAGCCATCCGCCGGTAGCTCGTCCATTTGCCGCCGGAGATGGTCACCATCCCGGAGGGGCTGGTGACGATAACGTGGGTCCGTGCCAGCTCCTCGGTATTGCCCTTGCCGGGATCAAACACCAGCGGCCGCAGCCCCGACCACGCCGCCTTGACATCACTGCGCTGCACATCCATTTTGAAGTAGTGGTTGATATGGCGGAGGACATACTCGATATCCTCTTCACTCACCTGTGGATGTTCATGAATCTCGCAGGACTCGTCGGTGGTACCGATCACCGCATGGTTCTCCCACGGAATCACAAAGAGCACCCGGCCATCCTCTGTTTTCGGGATCATCAGGCCGTAATCCCGGGGGGCGAATTTGCGGTCGATCGAGATATGGATACCCGAGCTCACCTTCAAGATTTCGGCAGCATCGCTGTCATCCATCTTCCGCAGGCCGTCGGTAAAGGGGCCGGTGGCATTGACCACGCACTTCGCCTTAACAGAGAACTCCTCACCGCTCACCAGATCCCTGATCTCGGCACCACTCACCCTGCCCTCCGCTTTGACAAGGCCAGTCACCTCGGCATGATTGACCACTGTCGCCCCCTGCTCGACCGCAGTTTTGAGCACCGAGACGGCCATCCGGGCATCGTTGAACTGCCCGTCGTAATAGGTGACGGCCGCCTTCAGCCGGTCACCGTTGATCATCGGAAACTGCGCAAGCGTCTGTGTTCTTGAAAGGAAACCGGAGGTACCGATACTCCACTTTCCTGAGAGCCAGTCGTAGAGCTTGAGGCCAATAAATACCTGGGGCACATCAATCCATGAGTAGAGCGGTGTTACAAACGCACGCGGCCGGGCAAGATGGGGAGCGTTTTTCAAAAAGATCCCGCGCTCGTGCAGCCCCTCTTTCACGAGGTTCCACTGCTCTTTGTCAAACCGTTTCACCGCTTTTTCAAGGTAGCGAACCCCGCCATGCACCATCTTGGTCGATTTGGAACTGGTCCCTTCGGCAAAGTCGCGGCGCTCAACGAGGGCCGTTTTGAGGCCGCGGCCGGCGGCGTCAAGGGCGACACCCGCCCCCGTCGCCCCGCCACCGACCACCAGCAGATCAAACTCTTCTCCCGATTTCAGCAAGGTAAGGGCATTGTCTCTGTTCATTGTCTTCTCCTGTCGTTCCATGCTGTTCTTAAAACGGGCGGGATCCTGCTTCCGCCCGTTTTGCCACCTCAGTCAACCCAGTCGAAGGTTCTGGTCACCGCCTTCTGCCATTTTGCATACGCCGAGGTGCGCATGGTGTCATCAGCAGAGGGCTGCCAGGTCTTGTCGACACCCCAGTTCTGTTTCAGATCATCAATACTGTGCCAGTAGCCTGTTGCAAGGCCGGCGGCATAGGCCGCACCGAGAGCGGTACTTTCAGCAACCACCGGACGGGTTACCGGAACACCGAGGATATCAGCCTGGATCTGCATCAGCAGCTGGTTGGCAACCATGCCGCCGTCGACCCGCAACTCCGAGAGCCTGACCCCGGAATCTTTCTCCATCGCATCAAGAACCTCACGGGTCTGAAAGGCGACCGCTTCAAGCGCGGCGCGGGCAAAATGGCCACGCTTGATATAGCGGGTCATGCCGACAATGGCACCCCGGGCATCGCTGCGCCAGTGGGGAGCATAGAGACCGGAAAAGGCGGGAACAAAGTACATGTCTCCGTTATCCTCGACCATCCGTGCCAGATTTTCAACATCGGCTGCGGTATTGATCATGCGCAGGTTGTCGCGCAGCCACTGAACAACAGCGCCGGCGATCGCAACCGAGCCTTCAAGGGCGTACACCGTCTTCTCAGTTCCGAACCTGTAGCAGGGGGTGGTCAGCAGACCGTGGCTCGAGTGGACGATCTCCTCACCGGTATTCATCAGCAAAAAGCAGCCGGTGCCATAGGTGTTCTTCGCCTCGCCGGAGGTAAAGCAGACCTGACCGACGGTTGCCGCCTGCTGGTCGCCAAGGTCACCTGCGACCGGGACTTCACCGTGGAAGGGACCGTTGGCATCTGTTTTCCCGTAGAAGTCAGGATCAGAAGAGGAGCGGATCTCCGGCATCATCGCCCGGGGGATGCCCATCACCTCGAGCATCTTTTCATCCCACCCGCAGGTCTCAAGGTTCATCAGCATCGTCCGCGAGGCGTTGGTGACATCGGTGACATGAGAGCCGGTGAGGTTCCAGATCACCCAGGTATCCATGTTGCCAAAGAGTGCCTCCCCCTTTTCGGCATCCTCTTTCAGGCCCGGAACATTATCGAGCAGCCACCTGATCTTCGGACCGGAAAAATAGGTCGCAAGCGGCAGCCCGGTCCGGTCGCGGAAGCGGTCCGCTCCTTCAGAGCCGGCAAGCTCTTCGCAAATCGTGGCGGTGCGGGTATCCTGCCAGACAATGGCGTTATGATAGGGACGGCCGGTCGTCCTGTTCCAGACCACGGTGGTCTCGCGCTGATTGGTGACCCCGATGGCGGCGATATCGGCTGCCACCAGACCGGAAACCTGCATCGCTTCATGGATGCAGCGTTTGGTGCGGTCGATAATCTCAACGGCATCATGCTCGACCCAGCCCGGCCGGGGATAGATCTGCTCGTGCTCGGCCTGCGCGGAGGCAATGGTCTCACCGGCTTTATTGAAAATCATGCAACGGGAACTGGTCGTTCCCTGATCAATTGCTGCTATATACTGACTCATAACAGGTCTCCTTTAAAGTGAACTGCGGCTGACCGCTTTTTCAATCATCTTCTCTGCTACTGAGCAACAAGGCGGCCCTCAATGAAAACAAACAGCGCCGCACCGGCAATCCCGCCGAGAAGCGGAGCGACAACCGGAATCCAGGCATACCCCCAGCCCGACTCCCCTTTGCCGGCAATCGGCAAAATGGCATGCATGATACGCGGACCGAGGTCACGGGCGGGATTGATCGCATACCCGGTAGTTCCCCCCAGAGAGAGACCAATGCTGACAATCAGCAGCCCGACAAGAAAGGGGCCGAGATCGGAGCCAAGATGGTTGTGCTCATTGAGCACCCCGAGAATACCGATCAGGAGAACGGCCGTGCCGATAAACTCGGAGATAAAGTTGTTGACAACGTTCGGAATTGCCGGAGCGGTACAGAAGCAGGCCTGCTTGCCGGCGGCATCATCAGTTTCTTCCCAGTGGCCAAGGAAAAAGATCCAGACGAGGGTCGCTCCAATCATCGCCCCCAGCATCTGGCCGAGGATATAGATCGGCACATCAGCTGCGGGAAATCTCCCGACCGCAGCAAGACCGACAGTCACCGCCGGGTTGATATGCGCCCCGCTCATCCAGCCGGTCATATAGACCGCCATCGCCACCGCAAGCCCCCACCCCGAGGTGATAACAATCCACCCGGAATTCTGCCCTTTTGACCTGTTCAGGACAACCGTACCGACTACCCCGTTTCCAAGCAGGATCAGTATCGCTGTCCCCAGCAGCTCGCCGATAAAACCATTCATAGACTGCCCTCCTGTTGTCAAAGTTTTCCGTGGAAATGTGCTGTCCCCACCACCCGGCAGCGGCGGGGACCGTTACCCTGCCCCCACTGCCGGACTTTCCGGCAGTGGCGGTGCCACCACAACCCTGGTCTTTGCGTCATCGCAGATCTGCTGCAACGTTGCCGGCAGCGGCCGATCAACAACAACGACATCAACGTCGGCAAGATGTGCCACCCGCACCGGAGCCCGTCGCTCGAGCTTGGTCGCATCGGTGGCGAGAATCACCCTGCGGGCGTTTTTTATAATCTGCTGCGAAACCGCAACCTCCTTGAAATCGTAATCGAGAAAGGTGCCGTCCTCATCGATCGCAGAGGTGCCGATAACCGCACAGTCGGTTTTGAACCGATCGATGAATTCACGGGCGGCAACCCCGATAATCCCGCCATCGGCACGGCGTACTTCACCGCCGGCAACCACGATCTGAATCCCACGACAGTGACGCATGATGTTGACAACATTGATATTATTGGTCACCACCAGCAGGCTGCTGTGGTCTGCAAGGGCGTGCGCCACCTGTTCGACAGTGGTCCCGAGGTTGAGCAGCAGCGAGGTTCCGTTGGCAATTTCAGCGGCCACCGCGCAGCCGATGGCCCGTTTGGAATCGGCAGCAAGAAGAGTGCGCGCCTCATAGCTGAAGTTTTCGTTCCCGGAACAGGCGACAGCACCGCCATGCACCCGCCGCAGAAGCTGGCGGTCGCAGAGGTCATTGAGGTCTTTACGGATCGTCTGCGCACTCACCGCAAAGGTTCCGGCAAGCAGCTCAACCTCAACACGCCCCGCCTTGATCGCCTGCTGCAGAATCTGATTCTGTCGCACCGATAACTGCCGCATAAAATACCCCAAATAAAATTTGCTCAGGCAAAATAACGAAATAAAAAAGAGAGTATCATGGTTTCATTCGAAATTCAAATAGAATTCGCATGAAAAATGAGCGACGGAGACATTTTCGGCCTCATCATCTTGATTTTACAGGGATACTTTTTGCCGCCGGAAGAAGGGAGAAGAAGCAGCCTTCATAAAAAAGTCTGCAAAACGCACCTCTGGCAATACCAGCGAAAAACAGAGAGCAGAAACTGCAAAATTCTGGTAAGACTCCGGGAAAGGAATATCAGCAGGTTAAACCGGAAAGACAGACCAATGACAGTACTGAAGATCTTTACATATCCCGATCCTGTTCTGCGGCGGCAGACACAGACAATTACCACCTTTGATGACCCGCTCAAACAGCTTGCGGCAGATATGGCCGAGACGATGTGGGACGCCCCGGGCGTCGGTCTCGCCGCTCCCCAGGTGGGCAGATCAGTCAAATTGATCGTTGTCGATATCAGCGACCGACCGGGCAACGACAAGGAAAAACAGTGGATGGCGCTCGTTAACCCCGAGATCATCACCGGCAGTGGGTGCCAGCTTGATGAGGAGGGGTGCCTGTCAGTTCCCGGACTGACCTCGAAGGTGACCCGGCAGGAGAGAATCACCGTCCGCTACCAGACCCTCGACGGAGAGGAGAGACAGCTTGACACAGATCAGCGCTTTGCGGTCGTTCTTCAACACGAGATCGACCACCTCAACGGCATTCTTTTCATCGACCACCTCAGCGCTCTGAAGCGCAATCTCTACAAAAAGAAGGTGAAAAAGTGGCTGCGGGAGAAGCAGCATGGGTGAGCCCCTGCGCATCATATTCATGGGGACCCCGGATTTCGCCGCCGTAAGCCTGCAGGCGCTCCTCGAAGGTCCCGATGAGGTGGTTGCGGTGGTGACCCGGCCGGATCGGGCGAAGGGACGCGGCAGGAAGGTGCAGTCGCCCCCGGTGAAGCTCCTCGCCCGCAGCCACAATCTGCCGGTACTGCAGCCCACCTCGGACATCCGCAGTGATCAGTTTTACAACGGTCTCGTCTCGTGGCGGCCGGACCTCATTGCAGTTGTCGCCTACGGCCGGCTGCTGCCGAAGCGCCTTCTTGAACTCCCACCCTTTGGCTGCATCAATGTCCACGGTTCGCTGCTGCCAAAATATCGCGGGGCCGCACCGATCCAGTGGTCGGTGATCAACAACGACAGCGAGGTGGGGGTGAGTATCATCCAGATGGACGAGGGCATGGACAGCGGTGACATCCTCCGCAGCGCCCGTCTTCCAGCCAGCCCCGAAGAGACCGCCGGCTCACTCTTTTCGAAACTGGCGCCTCTCGGCGGCAGCACCCTGCTCGACGCCATCGCTGGACTCAAAGAGGGAACGATCATCCCGACGCCGCAGGATCACAGCCTTGCCACTCATGCGCCGATGCTGAAAAAGAGCGACGGTCTGCTCGACTGGAGCGAAGACGCCGCCACCCTTGAACCGCGGATACGCGGCCTTGACCCCTGGCCCTCGGCCTTCTGTTTTTACCGGGGGAAACGGCTGCGTCTGTTTTCGCCCCGGCTGATCTCGATCGAAACCACGGCCAGCCCCGGAACCGTACTCGAAGCCGGACAGCGCGGGCTGGTCGTCGCCTGCGGCAGCGACGCCCTGCTGATCCGCGAGATCCAGCCCGAAGGGAAAAAACGGATGACCGCGGGCCAGTGGCTGCGCGGGGCGCGACTTACCGCGGGCACCTCACTGCTGGCAACAGAGGCGTAGTGTGGACCGGGTGATCGTCGCCATCGCCACCGGACTCTACAGCGGTCTGGCTCCCGGGGCACCCGGCACCTGGGGCTCACTGTTCGCCTTTGCGCCGTGGCTGCTGATGCGCGACCTGACGCTGCCGGCCTATCTTGCGGTTACCGCAATCGTTTTTGTCATCGGCACCCTTGCTGCAGGCTCTGCGGAGAAGATCTTTGACCGCCCCGACCCCGGCTGTATCGTTATCGATGAGGTTGTCGGAGTTTTTATCACCATGACCGCCGCCCCGGCGGCAGACAGTCCACTGTGCTGGCTGCTCGGCTTTCTCCTCTTCCGCCTCTTTGATATCCTCAAGCCCTTTCCAGTCAACTGGTTCGACAGCAATTTTCACGGTGGACCCGGGATCATGCTCGATGACGTCATGGCCGGGATATACGCCGCCCTCTCTCTGCAGCTGCTGTGGAGACTCGGCCACAACCTTTTCTGACCGGCGAAAAAACCATGCTCTCTGCGCTCTCCACACTCACCCGAAAACACCACTGGCTGGCATGGACCCTGCCTTTTATCGTCTTCATCCTGCTCACCGAACTGGCAAACCTGCTGCCGGCGGCAGCCGCGTGGCTCTATCTGCTCAAGACTGTCAGCGCAGCGCTGCTGCTGTGGTTTTTTCGGCATCAATGGCGCAGCGAGGTGCTGACAGCACTCACCCCCGGTGAGTGGCTTGCCGCGATCGGCTGCGGTCTTCTGGTCCTCGTGGTCTGGGTCGGTGGCGAAAGCCTGCTCTACCAGCGCGGAGAACCGACCCCGCTTGAGATCACCGCCTTCGGCAGCTCACAGGCGGCGATCGCTTTTCTGGTCGGTTTCCGGCTTCTCGGCTCGTCGCTGGTCGTCCCGCTGATGGAGGAGCTGTTCTGGCGCAGCTTTATCATGCGCTGGCTGATCGGCCAGCGCTTTCTCACCGTTCCGATCGGCAGCTTTACCGCGGTCTCCTTTATCGCCACCGCCATCTGTTTCGGCCTCGAACACAACCGTATTGTCGCCGGTATCATCGCCGGCCTCGTCTACGGCGGCATTGTCGTCGTCACGAAAAAACTGACTCCGGCAATTCTCGCCCATATGGTCACCAACTTCGGCCTCGGGCTCTATATTATCATCACCGGCAGCTGGTTTTTCTGGTAATCCGACCGACATAGTCGGACGAGTCGCCTGTGCGCTACAACAACAGATGAAGATCAGCACTGACGGGACATCTCCACCTCTGCTCCGGCGAACTCTGCATCGCCGGACGAGTCGCCTGCACGCCACAACAACAGACGAAGAACAGTACTGACGGGACATCTCCGCCTCTACTCCGGCGAACTCTGCATCGCCGGACGAGTCGCCTGCACGCCACAACAACAGATGAAGATCAGCACTGACAAGGCATCTCCCGCCTCTGCTCCGGACAGTTTTCTGTTCAAAGCCGTTCTCTTCGATCAGGGCCTGACGAAAAACACCCTCTGTATCCGGGGATACAGAGGGTGTTTTTTCTCCGGATTCACTCCGGTTTACTCGTCATCAAGAAGACCGCCTCTGCGCAGAACACCTGTACTCAGCTTTTGCGAGAGGATCAGCACCCCGATCCAGGTCAACAATAAAACTGCAGCCATCATAAGCTCTCCTCCATCAGTAGGAATGGTGTCCGTCAAGATCATCATGTCCGAGTTTAATGATATCCATTTTATACCAGACAATAACAATATAGGCGAGAACGAAAGGAATCACCAGCGCAACATAGCTCATCACCGTCAGGGTGTAGTGGCTTGACGAAGCGTTCTGAATTGTCAGACTCGACTGGAGATCAGAGAACGACGGATAGAATGCAGTACCGTTGAACGCCGCGGTAAAAAGAACCGCAAGCCCGACAAGCACGGTCCCCAGCCCTCCAAACCAGATACCGCTTGTACCACTGCCGTATCCGGTACGGGTCACCCCGATAATAACCAGCAGCAGGCCGCCGACCAGCATGCCGAGGACCCAGGGCATCGCCAGCAGATTGGCGAGATACTTGTTGGCCACCATCGTCACCGTACCGTCGGCCTCAACCCCGAAACCGTCCATAAGCAGCAGACCGGCAAGGATGTAGAGCAGAAACGGCAACGAGAGCAGAAAGTTGACAAGGCACTGATGCCGGAGACGCTCTTCAAGCTCTTTATTGGCTGAGAAATTGATATTGTTGACCAAGTACATCGCCCCGAGGGTTCTGGCGTTGAACACCAGAAAGAGGCCGAAGCAGATGTTGAAGATGGTGCCGGCACGAAGAAAGAGTGCCGCCCCGAGACCACGCAGACCGCTGCCCCAGATCACCTCGTTGTACTCGGTAAGACGAAAATCCGACCCGGTAAAGAAGGTGCCGATGGCCGCACCGATCAGCAGAATTCCGACCGAACCGTTGATAAAAAGAAACAGCTCGTAAACCGTCGAACCAAAGAGATTCGAAGGCTTTTTGCGATACTCGTAGCTGACCGCCTGGATCACAAAGGTAAAGAGAATCAGCATCCAGACCCAGTAGGCACCACCGAAAGAGGTGGAATAAAACTTCGGAAAGGCGGCAAAGAGCGCCCCGCCAAAAAGAACGAGGGTGGTGAAGGTGAGTTCCCACTTCCGGCCGAGTGAGTTGATGATCAGCGACTTCTCCTCCTCAGTTTCGCCGACCTGGCGGAGCAGGGTCTGCCCCCCCTGGACAAAGGTGAGAAAGAGAAAGAGTGAGCCGACTGTCGCACAGATCCCCCACCAGATCATCTGCAGCAGAGAGGTATCAAGACTGCCAATCATATTATTCGGCCTCCGGTCCCAGGTTGATTTGTTTGATCATGATACCGACTTCGGCAATCGCAAGGGCGGTAAAGAGGATCAAAAAGACAAAAAAGGTCACCTTGACATTGCCGGCATCAATTCTAGTCGCCGCCACATCGGTGAGCAGCCGCCCCTCCATAACCCACGGCTGCCGCCCGACCTCGGCGACAACCCAGCCCATCTCGGAAGCGATATACATGATCGGGAAGCTGACAAGACCGAGAAGCTGCAGCCAGACAGGTTTTTCCATCGTCCCCTTTCTGCTGTACAGAAAAAAGAGAAACATAATCAGGACGATATAACTGCCGGCAAAGACCATGTAATGAAACGAGTAAAAACTGGTCGCCACCGACGGCACCGCATCTTCAGGTCTCTTCATGCTCCCCCAGCCCATATAGTCTGAGTCGGCATTGAACCGGGCAAGAGCATCAGCCTTTGCCGCCTCATCACCACTCTTTGCCGCCGCCTTGAACTCTTTGAGTGCGGTAAGCGCATTCTTCCCCCGCTCGATCTTCTCCGCAGCACCGGTGATGCCGTGTTCCGGATTACCATAGACCAGGTCTTCGACTCCGGGGACAAAGCTGTTCAGGCTTCGGTTGGCAAGAATCGACAGCCCGTACGGGATCGAGAACTCCATGGTAAACGCGGGGCCTTCCTGACCGACCTTTTTCTCCGGGTTGAGAACACCGAAAGCGACAATAGCCTGTCCCTTGTGCCCCTTGTAGAGGCCCTCAAAAGCGGCCAGTTTCATCGGCTGATACTGCGCCGCATCGTAGGCCGCCTCATCACCGGTAAAGGCGGTGGCCAGAGAAGAGACAAGACCAAAGGTTGCCGCAACCGCGATCGAGCGTTTGGCCATGCGGATATGACGTTTGCGGAGCAGATACCAGCATGAGATCATGATGACAAAGCAGGAGCTGACCACATAGCTTGAGGTCACCGTATGGGTGAACTTTGACATCGCCACCGGGTTGAACAGCACCGCAAAGAAGTTCTCCATCTCAAACCGGGCGGTCTCGGGGTTAAAGTGCATCCCCACCGGATTCTGCATCCAGCCGTTGGCGACCAGGATCCACAGCGCCGAGAGGTTCGAGCCGATCGCGACCATCCAGGTGGCAAACAGGTGACTGCCTTTGGAGACCCGGTTCCAGCCGAAAAACATCACCGCAAAAAAGGTCGCCTCGAGAAAGAAGGCGACAATCCCTTCAATCGCAAGCGGCGCACCGAAGATATCTCCCATCATCCACGAGTAGTTGGACCAGTTGGTTCCAAACTCAAACTCCATGATAATCCCGGTGGCGACACCAATGGCGAAGTTGATCCCGAACAGGGTCATCCAGAAGCGGGTGAGACGCTTCCACTGCTCACTGCCTGTCTTGACGTAGATCGACTCGAAAAACGCACACAGAAAAGAGAGCCCCAGCGTGATCGGGACAAACAGCCAGTGATACATTGCGGTCAACGCAAACTGCGCCCTCGCCCAGTTTACTGTGGCCAGATCAATTTCCATCAGATCCTCCGTGGTTTGTCCGAAAATCAGCGGGGACAGAGGCGTACATATCCCGTCAGTACTGATTTTCATCTGTTGTTATGGCGTGCAGGCAATTCGCCCGGCCATGCCGGTTTCTCCGAAAATCAGGCGAAGTGAGGGCGTACATGTCCCGTCAGTGCTGATTTTCACCTGTTGTTATGGCGCGCAGGCAACTCGCCCGGCAATGCCGGTTACTCCGTTTTTTCTGCGGCTGTCCCGGTTATCTGCCCGGAAACGTAGTCACCCCGCTGCTGGTCACTGTTGAAATTCGTCTCGAGAAAATCGGGAAAGAAAAAGAACTTTAAAACCGCAAACATGATGAACAGCTTCACCGCGATCACCAGCCACAAGGTTCGGCCGACAGTCATCCGCCGGAACCCGTCGCGATAAAAATGAAACACTTTTGCAGCCGCCTGCAACATTTTTGACCTTTTTCCTGTCGGCAATCACGTCCGGCAGGCTCTCTGTTACAGTCACAAACAGTTCCTGCGCCGGCTTTTCCTGCAGCAGGATAAGATACCCACTGCAATTTATCAGTGTCAAGAATAATTAAAAATCCTTTTCGCAAAAGCCCTTCCACCCTCTTTTCGGGTCCCGCCCGCAGAATAAAAAGTAGATTCTGCAAACAGCAGGCACAGGGGCTGCGCGGGTCTGGAGCAGAATCTCTGCAGACAGCGCAGCCGGAGGAGCCGCTTACTGCCGTTCAAGAGCGGCGATCCGCTCTTCGAGCGGCGGATGGCTCATCAGCAGCCGTGACAGCCCGCCACTGCGCGGACGGATACCAAAGGCGGCCATCTCCTCGGGCAGACGGCTCGGCTCCTGGCTGGTCTGCAGCCGGCGCAAAGCGGCGATCATCTTGCGCGAGTCGGTCAGATGGGCCGCACCACGATCGGCCTCAAACTCGCGTCTGCGCGAGAACCACATGACAACAAGCGACGCAAGCAGACCGAAGACCAGCTGCAGCACCATGGTCACCGCCATATACCCGAGATAGCCGAGGCCGCCCTCACCGTCATCGTCACTGAGAGCGCCGCTGATAATATTGGCAGCGATCCGGGAGAGGAAGATGACAAAGGTGTTCAGAACCCCCTGAATCAGCGACAGGGTGACCATGTCACCACAGGCGACGTGGGTGATCTCGTGGCCGAGAACCGCCTCCACCTCGTCCCTGTTCATCCCGCGGAGAAGGCCGGTCGACACCGCGACAAGGGCAGAGTTTTTATTCATCCCGGTGGCGAAGGCGTTCATCGCCGGAGAGTCATAGATGGCGACCTCCGGCATGCCGATTTCGGCCTGCTGCGCCATCCGCTGCACCGTCTCGACCAGCCAGCGTTCGCTGGCGTTGGCGGGGGTCTCAATCACCTGCGCCCCGACCGACCGCTTCGCCATCCACTTCGACAGTGCCAGCGAGATAAACGAGCCGCCGATACCAAAGACCGCCGACATCACCAGCAGTCCGGTGGTTGTCCCGGAGTCGAGCCCGAGCACGCTCATGACAATACCGAGCAACAGCATGATTGCAAGGTTGGTTGCAAGATAGAGGACAATTCTCATCATCGTACTTTCTCCTTCTTTTCTTTAGAGTACCGAAGACTCTGTTTACATTGACGACAGAATCTTTTTCACCATGGAACCATCGGCAGCGGCACCAAAGTGCTGCATAATCGGCTTCATCGCCTGCATCCTGCTGCCGAAATCATCAAAGTTGATATTGGCGGCAATCCACGCCCTGATCTCCTGTTCCCCGGCCTGCTGTGGCAGATAACCCTCGAGAATGGAGATAAAGGCAGACATCTCCTCACCTTTTGCCGCCAGCAGTTCACGTTCGGATTTGAGCAGTTTTTTGATTATCGAGATAACCTGATCATCGTTGAGCTCCTTGTCCCGCTGGCGGCCAAATTCTCCGAGCAGGACCCGTATTGTCGATTTTTTTTCAGCATCTCCGGCCTTAATCGCTGCCTTCAGATCGTCTTTCAACCGCTGCTGTAGTGACATGATGTCGCTCCTTTTCTGTGGTGAATGAGAGAATACCGGGTACGCTGAATTTGGGCTTAAAGAACCGTAAATACACAGCCTTTTGCCCGTCTTCTTCGTTGCAGCCAAAAATTTATCCTCGGAATATCAGTCATATGGTATCCTGTATTCAGAGAGACATCTTCGCCGGCAGCAGGACCGGTTTCAGGGAACCCTCTCAAGAATAATACCTTCTGCCGAAAAATACAGGGACAGGCCGGGGTTTTCCAGGCAGTCTGCCCTGCTGTTGCCGGAAAGACTGACAGGAGCCGTTATTTGCAACAGACACTGTCAGCAGCCAGTCCGCTATGCGGCTGCTGCTCTTTCTCCGAAAATCAGCCGAAGTGAGGGCGGACATGTCCCGTCAGTGATGATTTTCAGCTGTTGTTGCGGCGTGCAGGCAATTCGTCCGGTCATGCCGGTTTCTCCGAAAATCAGCCGGAGTAGAAGCGGACATGTCCCGTCAGTGATGATTTTCAACTGTTGTTGTGGCGTGCAGGCTTCTGATTTCCATGCCGGTTTGCAGAAAAGGAGGAGAGAATGGTCGAAATTACCACCACAGGTGCCGCACTTGACGCGGCGGTCGAACGTTTCCGCAGAGCAGACTTCCCTCTTGCCTTCACCGGTGCCGGGATCTCGGTTCCGAGCGGGATCCCCGACTTTCGCAGCCGGGGCGGGCTGTGGACAAAGTACAACCCGGCTGAGTTCGCAACAATTGATGTCTTTCACAAAGATCCCGAAAAGACCTGGTCACTCTACCGGGGGATCGGCAGAGATCTGCGCGGCAAAAAACCGAACAAAGCGCATCTGGCCCTCGCAGAGATGGAGAAGGCGGGACTGCTGCGGGGAGTTGTCACCCAGAATATCGACAGCCTGCACACCCGTGCAGGCAGCGAGACCGTGTTCGAAATTCACGGCGATTACGACCACCTGCAGTGCCTTACGTGCGGCAATCTGGAAGAGGTGACCGAGAGCCTGCTCGAGCAGAGGCCGTGGCCGCGCTGCGACCACTGCGACTCGCCGCTCAAGCCCAATATTGTCCTCTTCGGCGAGGGGGTACGGCAGCTGGAGGCGATCCAGACCGTGGTCATGCAGTGCGATCTGATGCTGGTCATCGGTACTTCGGCCAACGTCTTTCCGGCCGCAGCGCTGCCGATGCAGGTGAAGGAGAACGGCGGGCTGCTCTATGAGTTCAACCTTGAACCGGTCCTTGAGCGGGCCGATTACTGCTTCACCGGATCGGTCGAAAAAAGCCTGCCACTGCTCGCAGAAGCACTGGGATGAACCGTCCTGCACTACGAGAGTGAAATCACCTTGTCGGCGTTTTCAGTGGCCATGACAATATCAAGCATATTGGTCAGTCCACCGACCCTCTTTCTGTCTTCAAGGCCGAAGAACTCGACACAGGTCCCGCAGGAGAGTACGGTAATGCCGGCCCGCTCGTAATCGCTGATATCGGAGAAGACCGGGGAGTCTTCGCACGAAAGGCGAACGCCGCCATTGACAAAGATCAACTGCCACAGATTCGGCTCCATCTCCCTGAGGGTTTTGAGGTAGTTGACCATCAGCTTCCGCCCCAGCTCGTCACTGCCGCTGCCGAAGGTATCACTCATCACCAGCACGAGGGTCTTTGTCTCCGCGGAAGAGGGGACGGGCGTCCGCTCGACCGCCGGTTGTACCCCGTCTGTGCTGCCGGTGATGCGAAAGAGTTTTCCCTCTTCGGCAACAGTAACACCGTATCCGCAGCTGCCGAGAAAACGGCAGACATTCTCGCGGGCAGCACGGTTATCGACCACCACCTCGACAGCCGCGGGCGCACTGCTCTCGACCACCTCTTTTGTCTTCAACACCGGCTGCGGACAGAGAAGTCCGCGGGCATCTATCTTCTCGATCATGACCCCTCTCCAACAACAATTCCTGCAGCACCCGGGACAACGCCACCGATACGCGCCGCCTGCTCAACCCCTGCCGCATGCAGCCGGTCGAGAATCTCTTCGGCCTCCCCGGACCGGCAGCCGAACAGAAGGCCGCCCGAGGTCTGGGGATCAAAGAGGAGATCACGCAGGACAGGATCGAACCCCGGCGGAAACGCCACCATCTTCTGACGGAACTCACGGTTGCTGTGGGCTCCGGCCGGAACCAGTCCGATGGCGGCATAGTCATAGGCACCCGGCAGCTGCGGGACCGCCCCGCTGTCGACTTCGACCCGCACCTCCCCTTCGACCATCTCGGCAAGGTGGCCAAGAAGGCCGAAGCCGGTGACATCGGTACAGGCGGAGAGGGGAAAGCCGGCAAGCACCTCTGCAGCAGCGGCGTTAAGGGTGGCCATGACCTCAGTCACCCGACGTACCTCGGACTCACCGGCAAGACCGCCTTTTATCGCGGTATTGATGATGCCGGTGCCGATCCCTTTGGTGAGGAACAGCGCGTCTCCAGGCTGCAGTCCCCGATTTTTCCAGATCCGCTGCGGGTGGACATGACCGGTTACCGCCAGGCCGTACTTCAGCTCTTCGTCGATAACAGTGTGGCCGCCAACAACAACCGCCCCGGCCTCACGCACCTTCTCGGCTCCACCGGCAAGCATCGCCCGCAGATGCTCAATGCCAAGGGTCTCAACAGGCCAGCCGACAAGGTTCATCGCCGTCGTCGGCCGCCCGCCCATCGCATAGACATCAGAGAGGGCATTGGCCGCCGCTATCCTGCCGAAATCGCAGGGATCATCAACAACCGGAGTAAAAAAATCGACCGTCTGAACAAGAGCAAGCTCCTCCGAAACACGGTACACCCCGGCATCATCGGAACTCTCCCTGCCGACGAGCACGTTGTCGTCGGTCGGAAAATCGATACCATGCAATGCTTTCTCCAGGTCCCCCGGAGTTATTTTCGACGCTCAGCCGCCGCCGGTTGTGCAGGCTGTAAGCCGGACTCTCTCGATCATCTCTTCTCCTGTCGCAATCCCACAATGCTCTTCCGAATCTCTCTACCCGTTCTCTTTGCTCTTTGTAACGGCAACACTCTATGAGCAATGACCTCTTTTGTAAACATCTCTGCCAGGAACCGGCTTCGCCGGGTAAATTGCCTGCACACTTCAGCAACACATGCAAACCTGTCTGACGGGACATTTACCCCTCTGCTCCGGCGGGTTTACGGAGGAAACAGCTTCGCCGGGTAAATTGCCTGCACGCTTCAGCAACACATGCAAACCTGTCTGACGGGACATTTATCGCTCTGCTCCGGCTGCCCGCTGACCTGCACTCATCTCTGCTGCTCTTTGCAGATTCGCTCAAATTTTTGCGGCAGAAAGAGCAGCTGGAAAAGGAGATGCTCAAGGCACAGAGAAAAATATGGCCGCCATTTGCTCGTCAATGTGGTATTATAACAGGTGGTCTGCACCAGACCAGCTGTCGGCGACAACAAAAAATGAGGCCGGAACTTCGGGACAACCGGGCTCCGAACAGAGTTTTACCGAAACCTCTCAGAAGTCCCTGCACGATTGATCGGCAATACTGCCACAAAACCCTGGAGAAACAAAATGGCTGAACCAAAAGATATGTACCAGTGTCAGACCTCAAACTGTGGCTACATCTACAACCCCGACAAGGGCGATCGCAAAGGGAAGATCCCCAAAGGCACCAGCTTTGACGATCTGCCCGACGACTGGAGATGTCCGGTCTGTGGTGCCAGTAAAAAGGCATTCAAAGCGCTGGGCTGAGACCTCGTCTCTCTGGTTCTGAACAGAAAAGGCTGTCCCTTTGCGGGCAGCCTTTTCTGTTGCACATATCTTTCCTGCCCGGGGGAAAAATGCGCAGAGAGCGATTCCCCCCGTCATCTGCAGCCGGGAAAAAATCTCAGAAAGGCACATGAGAGAAGAAGAGTACAGACAACGTCTGCAGAACCTCGAAGAGAAGTTCTCATGGCAGGAGGAGACTGTCGATCAGCTCAGTGAAATCCTCCGCGAGCAGCAGCAACAGCTGGAGAAGCTCGCAGAGGAGCTCGTCCGTCTGCGCAGCCTTGTTGATTGCAGCCGGGAACAGGACCTCACTCAGAAACCGCCCCACTACTGAAGGAGTCCATCCGCGTCCACCTCCCGGCCCGCCCGCACCTGTACAGCTGCAGACGGACGGCGCCTCTTTTTGACCGCCAGTGACGGAGCTCGTCAGTCACCCATCTTCTGTCCAAAGGTTTCCCGATGCAGCGCCTCCCACAACAGCGAGTCGCGGGACGCCCCCGTCCGCTCCTCCCCCGGCAGACCGAAAGAGAGCAGACAGAGGACCTCAAACTGATCTGGAATCTTCAGCTCGCTGCGAACAAAGTCAGCGGCACTGGTCGCGGCATCATGTTCCCGTCCCCGAATCTGCACCCAGCAGGAGCCGAGCCCGAGGTCGGTGGCGGCGTACTGGGCACTGACGGCGGCGATCGAGCAGTCCTCAATCCACGTATCAGTCTCCTCCGGATCGCAGAGCACCGCCACCGCCAGAGTCGCTTCGGCGAGCATTGCCGAACCGTGAGGACGAACCTTCGCCAGCCGCTGCAGCGTCTTCCGGTCACCAACAAAGACAAACTGCCACCTGCGCCGGCTCTTGCCCGAAGGCGAACGCAGCAGGGCTTCACCGATCAGCTGCTGCTGTTCGGCGGTTACCGCATCCTGTGTATAGCGGCGAATAGAACGCCGCCTGCGCATAAGTTCGACAAACATACCTGCCTCCTGAAAAAGATGGAAACTGTTTATTTTTCGGTGTATCTATCAGGCTGTTACCGACAAAACGACGCGGTCACCTCCGGTTCCGCCCCCAAAAGAGAAACGATGCCGATGCTGCTCACCTCCTCTGCGACCACACTGCCGATACCCGTCACTGATACCGTAACTGCTGTCGGCAGCAGCGGCAAGGGTGCGGTGCTCAGCAGACGAACGCCGGCGGCGGCTCTCGCTGCCTTGCGGGTGGCGATGTCCCCCCCTGACTCCGGCAGAGTGCTGCCGCGCCTCCGACTCCAGTGGCCGGGTCACCAGTCATGAGCAAACGGCACGGCGTTATCTCCTCCCACTACGGGGTTGCGGTCGATGTCCGTTTCGACGACGGCACGGTGGAAATGGTCCGGGTCAAACGCAACTCCGGCCATGTCACCGGCGACTGTGTCGAGGTCGACGGTGAGATTCTTACCCGGCTGCCACGCCGCACTGAAATCAGCCGGATGGATGCCGGGCGCGGCCTGCATACGGTCGGTGCCAACCTTGATCTGCTCTGCATCGTGACCAGCTGTGAGCCGTTACCGCCGCCCGGTTTTATCGACCGGGCGATCATCGCCGCCCGCAGCAGCCGACTGACCCCGGTTCTGCTGGTAAACAAGAGCGATCTCCACTGCGCTGCCGACTACACCGCAGCGTGTCAGCGGGCCTGGGGAAGATCGCTGCGCCTCTTTCAACTCTCCGCAGAACGCGGTGACGGGCTTGCCGACGTTACCGCCTTTCTCAACAGCCACGGCCGGGGCATCTTTGTCGGCCCGTCCGGGGTTGGCAAAAGCTCGATCCTCAACAAACTGATCGAAGATCTTAACCTCGCCACCGGGGCAATCAGCGAGAGCCGCAAACGGGGCCGCCACACGACCACGGTCAGCACCCTGCACACCCTCCCCGGAGGCGGAGAACTGATTGATTCGCCGGGCTTCAACGACTTCGGGCTGGTCGATATCTCTGTGGATTCACTCTCCCGTTTTTTCCCCGGTTTTGAGCAGGCTCTCAGCAGCCCCTGCCAGTTCCGTGACTGCAGCCACCGTAATGAACCCGGCTGTCCGGTCAAAAAGGCCGCAGAAAACGAAGAGATCGACCCCGGGCGCTACGCCATGTATCTGCAGCTTGTCGCCGAAATTGAGGGGGCGGCAGCAGACAGCCAATGGCGGCAGAAGCGGAAACGGCGTAAAAAATAGCGGCTTTTAAGGGGACAACAGGATCAGCGCCGCGCCTTCTTCATCGCAGTGTAGACATCGCCGGCACTGTAAGAGCTGCGCACCATCGGCCCGCTGATGACCGCGGCAAAGCCTTCTGCCAGAGCGATCCGGCGCAACTCCTCAAACTCCTCCGGCGGCACAAAGCGCGACACCGCACGATGCTTTTGACTCGGCTGCAGATACTGGCCGAGGGTCAGGATCGAGCAGCCTGCAGCACGCAGGTCAGCAAACGCTCTCAACAGCTCCTCCCTGCGCTCACCAAGCCCGAGCATAATCCCCGACTTACACGGGATATCCGGAGCAATCTGCTGCGCAGCAACAAACAGCTCAAGCGAGCGGCGGTAGATCGCCTGCGGCCGTACCGAGGGGTAGAGAGACGGAACCGTCTCTATGTTATGGTTCAGGATGTCAGGGGCGGCAGCGAGGATGGTGGCGAGATCATCCCGGTTCCCCTGCATATCGGGAATCAGCACCTCAATTCTGGTCTGCGGGCACCGCTGATGAACAGCGCTGATGGTGGCGGCAAAGTGGGCGGCACCCCCGTCTGCAAGGTCATCGCGGGTCACCGAGGTCACAACCGCATACTTCAGCTTCAGCATCTCGACCGCGCGGGCAACCCGCTGCGGCTCGTCACGATCCGGAGGCTCAGGATTCCCGGTCGCAACGGCGCAGAAGCGACAGCTGCGACTGCACCGGTCACCAAGGATCATAAAGGTCGCGGTTCCGCGGCTGAAACACTCAAACTGGTTCGGGCAGCGGGCCTGCTGGCAGACGGTAACCAGACGATGGTCACGGATCAGCCGGCGCATCTTCTCATACTCCGGACCGTCCGGAAGAGGCCGCCGCAGCCACCGGGGTTTATGAGTCGGGATCTTCTGCTGTGAAAAGTTCATCCAGACAGCCTCCGAAAACAACAGGTTCACACTGCAGAGAAGAGAACGTCCTGCTGCTCTGTTGCGACAAGACGGCACGAAAACAGCTCTTCAATCAGCCCGACGGCAGCCGTCTTGACCTCAGCAAACGAAACCGCGGCCCCTTCACCGGCAAGGGAGGTCACCCCGACCTGCTGCAGGCCACAGGGGTTGATCAACGCAAAATGGCTGAGATCAGGATCGATGTTGAAGGCGAGACCGTGGGAGGTGATGCCGTGACCGACGTGGATACCGATCGAACCGATCTTGTTGTTGCCCACCCAGGCACCGTGGTTACGCTGATCGCGACCTGCGGTAACCCCAAAAAGGGCGGCAAGGCGGATCATCAGCTCCTCAAGCAGACTGACATACTCAGCAACACCAAGACCTGCCGCCCGCAGGCTGATGATCGGGTAGATGACCAGCTGTCCCGGCCCGTGCCAGGTTATATCGCCGCCACGATCGACCCGGCACAGCGCAATCCCCTTCTCCCTGAGAACCGTTTCATCGACGAGCAGGCCCTTGAGCCCGCAGTTCCTGCCGAGGGTAAAGACCGGCAAATGCTCGACAAAAAGAAAGATATCCTCAGCGGAACTCTCCCGATGGCGCCAGTCGGCACAGCGATGCTGCAGTGCCAGTGCGTCAGTATAAACCATCCTGCCGCAATCGACGAGGAGGGCCTCTTTTCCCTCTTCTGCCGCCACCATCACTTAAACTCCGACAAGACAGGGGTTGCGGGCCGCAAGGGTCTCATCAAGACGTCGTACCTTATACCTTTGCGGCGAACTGTGCAGGATCTCCGGCTGCCGCGCGGCCTCGTCGGCAATCGCTTTCATCACCTCGATAAACTCATCAAGATCCTCAAGACTCTCGGTCTCGGTCGGCTCGATCATGATCGCGCCGTCGACGATCAGCGGGAAGTAGATGGTCGGCGGGTGGTAACCGCAGTCCATCAGCCGCTTGGCGATATCAAGGGCGGTCACTCTGTTCTTCTGCTGATACCGGTCCGAGAAGACCACCTCGTGCATGCAGACCCGGTCACAGGCAATGTGGTAGTGGTTGCGCAGTCTCTCTTTGACATAGTTGGCGTTCAGCACCGCCAGCTGACTCGCCCTGCGCAGATACTCCTCACCCATGGTCAGGATATAGGCATATCCCTTCAAACAGACGCCAAAATTGCCATAAAAGCCGTGAACCCTGCCGATCGAATCAGGCCCCCGACTGCTGCGACGGTACATCGTGCCGTCAAAGGTAATCTGCGGATCGGGGAGAAATCTTTCAAGCTCCGCAGTCACACAGATCGGGCCGGCACCGGGCCCGCCGCCACCGTGCGGAGTGGAGAGGGTTTTATGAACGTTCCAGTGCATCACATCAACCCCGCATTTTTTGAGATTGACAATCCCCATCAGGGCGTTCATGTTGGCGCCGTCTCCATAGACAAGCCCGCCCTTTTCATGGACGATATCAGCTATCTCGCGGATATGAGCTTCAAAAAGACCGAGGGTGTTCGGATTGGTAATCATGATCCCCGCAGTCTCCTCATCCATCAGCTCCCGAATCTCATCGACGTTCAGAATCCCGTCGGCATGAACCGAGATTTTCACCGGTTTATACCCGCAGAGAGCAGCAGAAGCGGGGTTGGTACCGTGGGCGGTATCGGGCATCAGGATCTTCGTGCGTCTGCTCCCACGGCTGCGGTGGTATGCGGCAAAGATCAACATCCCGGCGAGCTCCCCCTGAGCCCCCGCAGAAGGCTGCAGAGAGGCGGCATCAAGCCCGGTTATTCTGCACAGGGCCTGCTCCATCTCAGAGATGATCCGCAGAACGCCCTGGCAAAGTTCATCGTCAAGCAGCGGATGGGCTTCAGCAAAGCCCGGCATTGCGGCAATTTTCTCGTTGATCTTCGGGTTGTACTTCATGGTGCACGAGCCGAGAGGATACATCCCGGTATCGATTCCGAAGTTCCACAGAGAGAGACGGGTATAGTGGCGCACCACCTCGACCTCGGATAGATCGGGAAAGTCAGGTCCTTCGCCGGCAACACCCGGGTCAAGTGATGCCGCGGGGACATCACTTTCGGGGATGCTCATACCGCAGCGCCCCGCTGCCCCCCGCTCCCAGAGCAGAGGTTCCTCCATGATCAGTCCACTTGTTCCCGGTCCGGGCTGTTGTTTGGCAGTCATCTTTTCACCTCGTCAAGCAGTGTGTCGAGCACTTCTCTGCTCACCGTCTCGGTCGCACAGAAGAGCCAGCGTCCGGCACCATCTTCATAAAACCGGCCAAGATCGATGCCGGCAACGATCTTTTTCGCGAGCAGACGTCTGCGCACGGCGTTGAAATCGCTGTCAAATTCGATCACAAATTCATTAAAGGTCGGCCCGCTGAAAACAGCGCGGCCACCGGCGGCGATCAGGCCGGCCTTCAGATATTCGGCCTTGTCGTAGTTCTGACGCGCCAGTTTTCGCAGTCCGGTCCCGCCCGCAGAAGCCATATACATCGCCGCAATCAGAGTCATGACCCCCTGGTTCGAGCAGATGTTCGACGTCGCTTTTTCGCGGCGGATATGCTGCTCGCGAGTGGCAAGGGTCAAAACGTAACCGGTTTTGCCATCGACATCTTTTGTCTCGCCGACAAGCCGGCCGGGGATGTTGCGCACATACATCTTTTTGCAGCCGAACATGCCGAGTCCCGGACCGCCGAAGCTGCGGGGCAGACCAAAACTCTGGCCATCACCGCAGACGATATCGGCACCACAGCTGCCGGGACTCTTCAACAGCCCCCAGGCCATTGCCTCGGTAAAGGCGACAACGGCGAGCGCCCCGCAGTCATGGGCAGCGGCGGCGGCAGCTCCGACATCCTCGACAACACCAAAGAAGTTCGGGCTCTGCACCGCGACAGCGGCAAGACCGTCAATATCACCGACAGAGGAGAGATCGGTACGGCCATCGGCAAGAACCGGCAGCTCAATCACCTCAAAATCGGTCGGCTCAAAGTAGCTCCTGACGACCCCGCGATACCACGGATGGATCGCTGAAGAGAGGGCGACCCTGGTCTCTTTTTTCCTGATCCGCAGACTCATCAGCAGTGCTTCGGCAAGGGCGGAGGCGCCGTCATACATCGACGCATTCGCCACTTCGACCCCGAGCAGACGGGCGGTAAGCGTCTGGTACTCAAACAGCCCCTGCAGGGTGCCCTGAGCCATCTCCGGCTGGTAGGGGGTGTAGGAGGTCAGAAACTCGGCACGGCTCATAACCGCCGCAAGAGAGACCGGAATGTGGTGGTGATAACGACCGCCGCCAAGAAGAACGTGGTGGTCGGCACCGGCTGCGACCTGTGCCTGAACCTGATTCATATATGCAAGCAGCTCCCACTCACTCTTCGGGGCAGCCATGTTCAGAGAAGCGCTGTGTCTGCACTCTGCAGGAACAGCTGCGAACAGCTCCTCAACATCTTTGATGCCGATCGCCGAAAGCATCCGGCTGATATCCTCTTCGGTATGGGGCAGGTAACGCATAGCGGCTCCTCGCTGTTACGGGAAAGAAAAAAGCGAAATCACCGGACCGGCAGGGCGCAGCCGGTCTGATCTTCAGCAGCGGGCGGATTATTCAGCTTCGAGAACCTGCAGATAGGCGGCCCTGTCGAGCAGACCGTCAAACGCCGAAACAGCAGCCGGTTTCACCTTGACAATCCACGCCCGGTAAGGGTCTTTGTTGACAAGTTCAGGCGTCTCTTCAAGGTCGTCATTGACCGCAACGATCTCGCCGGCGATCGGGAGATACAGCTCGGAAACGGCCTTGACCGACTCGAGGGTTCCACACTCCTCTCCGGCCTCAAAACAGTCTCCCGGCGCCGGCATCTCGACAAAGACGATGTCACCCAGCCGGTCCTGAGCGAAATCGGTTATACCGACAACAACAGAGTCCCCGTCCTGCTTTGCCCACTCATGATTTTTACTGTATTTAATATCTTCCGGCAGATTCAGTTCTCTGATCTCTTTCATGCCTGCATCCTCGTTGAATTTATACTTCAGCGATACGAACTTACACCATATCCACCAATGCCCGGCGGGCGGTACGGTCTGGTCGGATGTCGGCGCGCACCTCTGCTTTCAGCGTACGCCTGCCATCAACCAGAAGTATCTGCTCACCGGGCGCCATCTTCCTCGTCACCTTCACAAACCCGCAGCAGAGTCCTTTTGCCCGGAAGCCGGCCGGCCGCCCTTTCTCCTGCGGGGTCGCAACACTGATAATTGTACCATCTTTCAGGCGGCCAAGGGCCATATCTGTCACACAGGTAAGAACTCTGCCGATGCGGTTGCCATCAATGTCAGTGACAACAGCATCGGCACTCACCACTTTGCGCAGATCATAGCCGGCATAGGCAAGAGTGAACTCGGTCGGTTTCAGCTCCTCAAGTGCACTGCTGCCGACAAACGGAGCAGTAAACTTCCCGGCACGATCACGCCCGGCAAGAGCAAAAAGCCAGGGGTTCCCGGCAAACGGCCACTCCCCGATATCCTGATGGGACAGAGGAAGCATCGCACCCGCACGCAGCGAGTCTCTGGCGGCAAGGCCACAGGCGATCAGCCCTTTTTCTGCACCCGCTGCGAGCAGACGATTCCAGACCTCGCCGCTCTTTTCGCCGGCGACAAAGATTTCAAAACCGAACTCGCCGGTGTACCCGGTGCGCGAAAGCAGCACCGGGGTACCGTCCTCAAGCCGGACCGGAACCACCCCCTCCTCACCGTCGCGAAACCAGCCCTTGAACGAGAAATAGGGCATCGCGGTAAAGACCTCTTCGGGATTGTCAAGAATTGTCGCCACAATACGGGCAGATTCAACCCCCTGGATGTCAATTTTTCCAAGAGTGTCAGTCAGGTCTTCGCAGTTGACCCTGCTGCCGGTCGCCGTTTTACAGCTGTCCAGATGGCCGACAATCACCCCGCCCATGCCACTGTTGACGACGACGGCGTAGAGGTCCTCCCGCAGCTGATAGACCAGGCCGTCGTCAAGAACAAAACCGTTCTCTTTGAGGAAAACGCCATAGACAGCACGCCCCGGGCTCAGCGGTCTTTTCCGGGGACCGATGCACTGTTCAAGATCTTTTGAGAAGCAGTGCTGCAGCAGAGAGCGGGCACCGGAACCGGAGACCACCACCACGGCCATATGGCTGGTATCAAACAGTCCGGCACTCTCGATAACGGCGAGATGCTCGGCTCTTGCGCCACTCGGGTACCAGAGAGGCATCTCATAGTCACCAAAGGGTGCCATGTTCGCACCCTGTTCGACATGCCAGCTGTGCAGAGGGGTTTTCTTCATCGTTTTCTCCGTGACAATGCGGCGCAAAAAGAGGGACTCAGACGCGCCCTCTTCTCCCCGCAAAAACCGTCCCCGAACTCAGCTGCAGCCGGAGACCGGCAAAAAACCGACCCCGTCCGCAAGCGGAAACCTCATTATCTTTCGTACAAAAACAGCTGAAAATGTCAATCTCGATTTTTCTTTCTGCCCGGTCGGTATCTTTCATGATGACATGTTAAGGAGACCTTGAACAATTTTATAATGTGTTCCACCGAGGCGCAGGAGAAAAGGCAGCGCAGCTATATGACTGATATTTTGAGGATACATTTTCGCCTGCAACAAAAAAGATGGCAACGAGTTGATTTTTCAAGGCTCCCTTGCTCTCATCCGTTCTTTTCAACGCGCCATCACAGTCGAGCTGCTGCCAGTCTCTGCAGCCGTCATCTCCTTGACTCACAGCAAGGTTTCGCGTAACATCGGGGCTGGTTTTTCAGCGAACCTTGCAGAACAGGTCCGTTCAACAGCGTGTCATCTGTTCATATTTCCAATATTAATTCCAGGAGAAAGAGAGGCTGCAGGCTGTCTTCGCCAGACGGAGTCACCCGCCTTCAACCAGAGACCTGCCGGAGGATTTATGGAAAACTTTACCAATGTGGTCAATACTGTTGATGAATGGGTCTGGGGGCTCCCCCTGCTTATCCTGCTCGTGGGGACAGGGACCTGGCTTACCATCAGGCTCGGCGGAATCCAGTTCACCAAACTCTGGCATGCCCTGTACCTCGCTCTTATCAAGAGAAAAGAGGAGACTGACGAACCCGGTGATATCAGCCACTTTCAGGCACTTATGACCGCACTTTCGGCGACCGTCGGAACCGGGAATATTGCCGGTGTTGCCACCGCCATTGCCACCGGCGGTCCCGGAGCCCTGGTCTGGATGTGGCTCACCGGTCTGGTCGGCATGGCGACAAAGTACTCCGAGGCGGTACTCGCCGTCAAATACCGGGTTACAGATGAAAACGGAGAGATGGCCGGCGGTCCGATGTACTACATCTCCCAGGGACTGAACCTGCCGTGGCTGGGAACCCTGTTTGCGATCTTTGCAGCCTGTGCCGCTTTTGGTATCGGCAACATGACCCAGTCAAACTCGGTGGCCGCGGCCGTTGAGGCAACTGTCGGCTTTCCTGTTGAGACAACAGGGATCGCCCTGATGATCCTTACCGCTGTTGTCATCCTCGGCGGGATCAAAAGCATTGCCCGGGTCACCTCTGTTCTTGTTCCGCTGATGATCGTCTTTTATGTCGTTGCGGCACTCTATATTATTTTTTCGAACATCAGTGAGGTTCCGGCAGCCTTTGTCTTTATCTTCAAAGACTCGATCACCCCGACAGCTGCCACCGGTGGTTTTCTCGGCGCCACAGTAAGAGAGGCTGTTCGTTTCGGTGTCGCCCGTGGTATCTTCTCCAACGAGTCCGGGATGGGGTCGGCGCCAATCGCCGCCGCCGCCGCGCAGACAAAGCATCCGGTTACCCAGGCGCTGGTCTCAATGACCCAGACCTTTATCGATACCATCATTGTCTGTACGATGACCGGTCTGGTCATCGTCCTGACCGACTCGTGGCAGCTGGTCAAAGAGACGACGATTGTTGACGGTGTTGAGAAGGTTGTCGGCTACTCCGGAGCCGAACTCACCACCGTCGCCTTCTCGCAGGGAATGCCCGGCGGCGACTGGGTGGTTACCATCGGTCTCATTCTGTTCGCCTACTCGACCATTCTCGGCTGGAGCTACTATGGCGAAAAAGCGATGGAATACCTGTTTGGGACCAGGCTGTTGCTTCCGTACCGGCTGATCTTTATCGCGCTTATCTACGTTGGGGCGGCGGCCAAACTTGAGCTGGTATGGAGCATCTCCGATATCCTCAATGGTTTGATGGCCTTCCCGAACCTTATCGGTCTGCTGCTGCTGACCCCGGTCATCATCGCAGAGACACGCAAATACTTTCCCCAAAAAGGGGACCGCTAACACTCGACTCCCGCCGCCTCTCCTCTCGGAAGAGGCGGTTTTTCTCCGAAAATCAGGCAAGGTGGGCGCGTGCATATCCCGTCAGTAATGATTTTTATCCATTGTTGTGACGTGCAGGCAACTCGCCCGGCGTGCCGGTTGAGCAACAGACGATGATCTCACCAGGAACAGAAACCCGGCTGGTCGGGCTGCTCGGCTCCCCCCTCGGCCACTCCCTCTCACCCCGGATGCATAACCGGGTCTTTGAAAAGCTGCAGATGGACTGCCTCTACCTTCCGATTGAGGTCAGCAGAGAGGATCTGCCAACGGTCTTTGCAGCAATCAAAAAGATGAACTTTATCGGCTGCAATGTCACAATTCCACACAAGCTCGAGATCATCGACCTGCTCGACGAACTCGATCCTCTGGCACAGCGGATCGGTGCCGTCAATACCGTTCAACTCACAAATGGCAGAGCTGTCGGCTACAACACCGACGGCCCCGGTTTTCTCCGCTCTCTTGCCGAAGAGGCCGGTATTACCCCGCAGGGCAGGCGTTTTCTTCTCTTTGGCTGCGGTGGCGCAACCCGCGCCATTGCGATAACCCTTGCAACCGAAGGGGCCGCGGCAGTCACCATCTGTAACCGGACCGTCGGCAAGGCCGAAAGACTTGCCGAAGAGATCAACAGCCGCATTTCCCGGTGCGCACAGGCGATCGCCTTCTCTGACAAAGAGCAGCAGAGTGCCGCCGAAGAGGCCGAAATTATCATCAACACCACCAGCATCGGCATGTCCCCTGATCGGGAGGCCATCCCCTGCCCGCCAGCGATCATCTCAGCGCACCATGTGGTCGCCGATATTGTCTATAATCCACCACAGACAACACTGCTCTCAGCCGCAGAAGAGAGGGGGGCAAAGGTGGTCCCCGGTCTCGGGATGCTTGTCTGGCAGGGAGCGGCAGCCTTTGAGATTTTTACCGGCAGAAAGGCCGACGTCGCGATTATGAAAGAGGAGGTGAACAGACTGCGCACTGCGCAGTAGCAGCTCAGAAGTCTTCTCATAAAAAAAGGGGCCGCGCACCCTTTGTGCGCGGCCCCTTTTCCCTGTTCACCTGTCTGCGGATCGACAATTTTTCGGCAGGCCTTCGTTCCGGGCCCCCAATCGAGGAGACTGCACGTACGCCTTGCTCCTCGACCTTCCGAAAAACAGTTCCTGCTCCGGTTTACTTCTTCATCGACTGTCTCCGCCTTATCCCGCCGGCGAGGCCGGCAAGACCAAGGCCAAAAAGAGCCATCGTCGCAGGCTCCGGAACCGCCTCCATGCTGCCGTGGCCGACAACCCCCTGAATAACATCATTGGAACAGAGCTGCGCCCATGAGACAGCAAGTCCAGCGGGTCCGAGAGCATTGATAAAATCATCGGTGAGGGCGACATTGATCTGCATCGCGGTCAGGCCGTCGCTGTCTTCGGTCAGCATCCACTCGCCGGCAGAGACCGGGCTGTTGTCGTTGGCCGGGTCGTACCAGGACTCAACAGTATCGCGATAGACACCTGTTTTGATTCCCTCCTGATCGTCGACAATGTTATACAGTCCGGCATCACCCTTTTCAGCACCGTCCTCCTGAACACCGTTGAGGGTTACCGCATAGTCCCACTCTCCGAGCACCATGACATCTTCCCGGGAGTCGAACCCCGGGCTGTTGTCCGGGTTGGCATCCCAGCCATCGGTGCTGAGGAAGAGACTCCCGGGGGCGTATCCGTTGTGGTCCTGCCAGGTCGCAAAATAGTCACCACTTCCGGCATGGATCGTCACCCGCAGCATCTTCTCTGTCGAATCAAGCGCGATATCCATGCTGGTAACGTCATAGCCGGGATCATTGTCGAGGACATCCGGGGATTCACCGTGATGACCGTCGTACCTGCCAATATAGTTATCCTCAAGGGTTTCGTTGATCTCAAATGCCTGAGCAGCAGAGACTGCAAGCACCCCTGTGGCCACAACTGCTGCAAAAATCTTTCTCTTCATCGTGTCTGTTCTCCGTCGTTTTGCGGCTGCTCCCGGCAGCCTTTTTTGGTGATCCCCGAACTTTTCGTTCTCGGGATCTGCTGATTTTTACCGGCGCTGCGACAAGCCGCCCTTTCCTGTCCACCAGAAACTACAACATCCTGCACCGAGGACAATCGTACCTCCGTACAATTTTTTTGCTTTTTTTAAAAATTTCTTCCTTTTTTGTTATCGGCAGCAAAGAGAAATCCAAAAGGTGGAAAAATTTTTCAGGATCTCACCGCTTATTCCGGCGCAAAATACTGTGAAAAATCAACAAAAAAACAGGGTCACGCGACTTTTGCGCGTAACCCTGTTCACACCCTCCGCTCTCTTACCTTTCCTGCTCTACGGAAAGTAACAGAACGATTTTTGTGGCCAACTGTCGTACATTGTGGTGGCTTGCAGGCTGTTTTCCAGCCTGCTGCTCAGATCAGCCCTTTCGCTGCTGTTTCCGCCGCAATCCCCCGGCGAGTGAAGCGAGACCAAGGCCGAAGAGAGCCAGAGTTGCCGGTTCGGGAACCGCCATCTGGCCGACAACCCCCTGAATAATATCGTTGGAACAAACCTGTGTCCACGACACGGCAAGACCGTCGGGCCCGAGAGCGTTGATAAAATCATCGGTCAACGCAACAGTGATCCGCATATCGGTAAGACCGTTATCACCACTCACCAGTTCCCAGCTTCCTGCCGAAACCGGGGTGTTGCCATTGGTCGGGTTGTACCAGGCCTCAATGGTGTCACGCTCAACACCCGCCTTGATTCCGTCCTGATCGGCGACAATGTTGTACAGGTCGGCAGCACCATTGACGGCGTTATCATCATAGGCACCGCTGATGGTAACCGCATAGTCCCACTCTCCGAGCTGCATCACATCTTCCTCTGAATTGAACGCCGGGCTGTTGCTCGGGTTGGCATCCCAGCCGTCGGTGCTGAGGAAGAGACTCCCGGGACCGTACCCTCTGTGATCGAAGGACCCCTTCCAGTTGACGAAGTAATCACCATCCCCGGGGTGAAGTGTCACCTGCAACTCTTTTTGGGTCGAATCAAGAACGACGTCCATACTGGTGATCTGATAGATCGGATCATTCCACAGAACGTCTGTCGATTCACCATAGCTGTACTTGCCGATATAGTTGTCTTTAAGATTTTCATTGATCTCAAGAGCCTGGGCAGCAGAAGCTGCCAGCAGGCCTGTTGCCAGAACAGCTGCAAAAATTTTCTTTTTCATCGTACTCTCCGTATAGTTTCACTTCTCTTTCATCGGTAACATCACGTACTGCAGGATGTGCTTCTTTGTAAGGTACAACAGCCCTGCCGGACCTGCAATCGTACTTTCGTACAGGCTGACTTTTTCACCATCCTTCCTTTTTTCTCTTTTCAACCACTCCAGCACTCGGATCTCTGCAGAAAATTCTTATTTTTTCGTGAAAATAGTACCGGGGTACAATAGACACAGGGTACAGGCAGGATTATAATGGCATTAGATTTTACCTGTTCCAACTCATATCAACAACAGTCAGGAGGCAACACATGGCAGCAGATAACACAGCAACCCCGGAAGTGGTCGGCAAAGTACTCATCGCCTATGGTGAGGTCAAAGCAGTCAACAGCGCCGGCATGGAGCGGATACTTGCTCCGAACAGTCAAGTTTTTGCCGGTGAAGAGATTATTACCGGCAGTGATGGCTCGGTCTCTATTGTCTTTACCGGCAGTGACAATCACCTCGATCTTGGCAAACTCAGCAGTATCACTCTCGACAGTGATGTCTACGGCAAAGTCGATCCCGATACTGCACGCGGAGATGCAGAGGCGATCCGTAAGGCGATTGCCGAAGGCAAGTACGACCCGTCAACAGAGACCGAAAGCCCTGCAGCCGGTGCCGGCGGCGAGCCCACTGGCGATGGCGGAGGCCGACAAATCGTTGATTTTACCCCTGATGGCATGGCGGTAACCCCCGACTCCGGGGCCGAAACAATCGGACTGACCCGCGATTTTCTGAGTCCACCGGTGTACATTCCTGAAGAGAATACAACCGATGACACCTTACAAACAATAGCAACAGATCCAACAACTCCCCCGGCAGCACCAACACCGGCGGCTCCGGCTCCGGCACCGACTCCGGCACCGGTTCCCACTCCGACGCCGACGCCGGCTCCAACTCCGACGCCGACGCCGACACTCCAACTCCGACGCCGACGCCGACGCCGACTCCGACGCCGACTCCAACCCCGACGCCCAATCCTGCACAGATGTCTGACCCTGATGAGGAGCGTACCGTCAGCGAGCTTGCTCCTCTGCACGGCAATGAGCCCCAGGAGGTCTCCGGGAACCTGCTCGACAATGTTCTTGATGCCCAGACTCCGGTCATCTCTTCGATAACCCTGCTCGGAAGTGACGGCCTGCCGTACACCTATCAAATCCCGGCAGGAACCGCCCAGACCTTTAATGTCTTTCAGGGGGAACTCCAGACCGGAACGATCACCATTCAGAGCAACGGACAGTACACCTATGTCCTTGATGACCATGCCGATCACTCCGCTCCCGGCATCGCCGACGGGGCAGACGGCAAATATGGTGCAAATGACACCATCACCGTTGATATCGACTACACTGTCCTCGACACCGCCACCGGCCAGACCGACGACAGCGCTCTGCACATCATCATTGAGGACGGCGCACCGCTGGTTACCGTCAACCAGGACGGTATCCTCGGCAACGAACCGGGGAACTTTATCGCCGGAAATATCACGGTGAACTACGGTGCAGACGGTCCTGCAGAGCTCACCCTGCCGATGGAGTTAAGAGACGGCCAGGGCAATCCCCTTGACGGGCAGCAGGTCTTCAACAGCAACGGAGAAGCGATGACCAGCAACGGCTCGAACCTTGTCTATCAGCAGACCGCAAACGGCGGCGTGGCTGCAGTCATCAACGACCCGAACAGTGCCAACAACGGAGAGACTGTTTTCACTGTCGATCTTATTGCCCCCGAGCCCGGCTCTGAAAATGCCGGGTATGTGGTCAAACTTGACCCCACCCATCCACTCGACAACCCGACCACCCAGGTCGAGGTGACCAGAACCGAAGAGGTCACCACAGTCAGTGAAGCTGATCTCAGCTCTCCAGCCGAAACAGGCGACTACAGCCTCACCTTCGATATGGGGAATTACGAGGTGGTCGTATCGACATCGACCCGGGACAGTGCCGGCAACGATATGAAGATATACTCCGGTCAGGATGGAGTCGGTGTCGAGGACACCTCAGGCAACGGACGGGGCAACGGTCTTGTCAATCCCCATGAGCAGCTTGACCTCACCTTCCAGAACGACAGCGGCGATCCGGTCAGTCTTGATAATCCAACCATCTCTCTGACCAATTTCAGCGGCGATCTGATGGAGGGTGCAGGCGGCCCCGGTGTCGACATTTTCAAGCCCGATTTTCTCAGCTGGGAGGCGTATGACGCCGATGGCAACCTCGTTACCAACGGATTCCTTGAAGGCACTCAGGAAAATGCTGCCAACGGCGACACCGCGACGCTGACAATTACCGGCGAAAATATCAGCCAGATCCAGATCTCCACCGAGACCAAAGGTACTGAATTTTCGGTGGAAAAAGTCTCCGGCACCACCACCGAAGAGGTGACTGTTACCGAAACAGTAGAGCAGGAGCTGCCCGAACAGGCTGTTGACTACACCGTTCAGGTCACCGACGATGACGTCACCAACGGTCAACCGTCCGGAGACATGGACACCTCCGACGTCTTCACGGTCACCTTCGACAGTGACGGCAGCATCACCGGAACTGATGCCGCAGAGGTGATCTCCGGCTCCTCTCAGGCCGACACCATTGACGGCGGTGGCGGCAATGATATCATCTTCGGTCTCGACGGCGATGACACGATCACAGGCGGCAGCGGTAATGATGTCATTGATGCCGGTGCCGGCAGTGACACCGTTGACGGCGGAAGTGGTGATGACATCATCTCCGGTGGCGCCGATACTGACACGATCTCAACCGGCGACGGCAGCGACACCACCGCCACCTCCGAGGCCGCAGAGGTTGTTGATGCCGATCCGGCTGTTGACGTCAGTGTCAGCGATACTGAGATGGATCAACTGATTGACAATGCCGGCCAGCAGTAACAGGCCGAACACCCTCCCCCGGGCAGGTTCGGGGGAGGCAGAACTTGCAGAGGGACGGCTGATATCAGCCGTCCCTTTTTTTTGTGGCGGCTGCAAAAGCTCTCTTTTTTAAGCTCACAGACTCTGGCGTTTTTCTTTATCCCCGCAGCTGGATACAACCCGAAAAGCCGGGGTTGCTGTATGCAGCTCTCCACAGATGCAGGGTTCAGGGGGGGCATCACACACATCTCCTTGTTATTGTCTGCATATTCAGATTTCAACAGATTTTTTTTGTGAAGGCGGGAAAGATTTGGAGGGAAAAATAAAATTTGGCTCAGATCTGTCCCGATAAAACGACCAGACAGCAGATGCTGCCTTGACAATTGTCTCTTTTTATCGTATTGGGAATTGTCAGGTGCCGTTAACGGCCTGAGAGGGAATCCTGTTCAATTCAGGAGCGGTCCCGCCGCTGTGATCGGGGACGAAATCCGTAAAAGAGACCACTGTCCGGGGGGTTATCCGGATGGGAAGGGGCGGAGAGTAGGTGGATCCGAGAGCCAGAAGACCTGCCTGACAGATGCGCCGGACTGTGCGACCGACACAGAACAGCGATGCCATAATCAAATTTCAGGGTTAAGAAAACTGGGTGCAGCCCTTTTGACACGATTTCCGGTCAAAAGGGCTTTTTTTATTGACTTTTGATGGTTTTATAAAAAAGGACCACGTCCTGAAAGAGTTTTCCCGGAATGCATGTCCGGGTACAAAGAGGCCAATATGATCGTTTTTTTCATATTGAGTAGTGGCTGGAACGGAACGGTCTGCTGAACAGCAGATCGTTTTATATCAAAACAGATATTGAGGTTGATATGCATATCTCCGAAGGTGTTCTTTCCGCCCCTGTCCTGTTGAGCGGAGGGGCTTTAACCGCGGTTGGGACCGCAATTGGTCTGAAAAAAATTGACTATGATCATATCGCCCAGGTCGGACTGCTTTCTGCGACGTTTTTTGTGGCCTCGTTGATTCATATCAATATCGGTCCCTCAAGCGTCCACCTTCTGATGAACGGTATTGTCGGCCTTTTACTGGGCTGGTCAGCTTTCCCTGCCGTTCTGGTCGGTCTTGTGCTGCAGGCCGTCTTCTTTCAGTTTGGGGGACTTACCGTTCTGGGGGTCAACACCCTGAATGTGGCCGGACCGGCAGTGATCTGTTCGTTTATTTTCAGTCCTTTGATCGCAAAAGAGAACAGGATCGCGGTTCCTGCCGCCTTTTGCTGTGGTTTTTTTGCGGTCGTACTGACGGCCGTGATGGTTGCCCTCTCCCTCTGGCTGACAAAAGAGAGCTTTACCGAAGCGGCCTATATGGTGCTGGCGGCCCATGTGCCGGTAATGATTATTGAAGGGTTCGTCACCGCCTTCTGTGTACTGTTTCTGAAACGGGTGCAGCCGGATTCTCTGCTCGCCTTTACCGGAAATTTTAGAACCATTGCCCGCAAAGACGGAATGGATATGGAGCAAAAATAATGCGATATACAAAAATACTGCTTTTTCTGGCGATAACAGGTCTTCTGCTTCCGGCCGGTCTGGTGACCACTGCCCTTGCCCATAAAATTGTTGTTTCCGGCTGGACAGAGGGTGGCACTGTCATGGTTGAAGGTGCTTTCAGTGACGGATCGTTTGCCAAACACAGTACGGTTACCGTTTATGGCAAAGACGGTGCGGTCCTGCTTGAAGGCAAGACAGATGAGGAAGGTTCTTTCTCCTTCCCGGTACCGGTCAAGGCCGATTTAAAGATCGTCCTTGACGCCGGTATGGGACATGTTGCCGAGACGATTATTCCAGCCGATGATATAACGACCGTGGCCGGCGATCAACCGGCGGCGCAGCCTGCGGAAACGGCCGCAGCTGCGGCACCGGCTGCGGCAGCCTCCGCTCAGGCGGCAGGCCCGCAACTGAGCAGGCAGGATATCCAGCTGATTGTCGATAAAAGCCTGAAGAAACAGTTGCGGCCGGTTATGGCACAGCTGTCAGCGCGAAAGTTTACCGATATTCTGGCCGGAATTGGCTACATCGTGGGGCTGGTCGGAATCGGCAGCTATTTTAACTATCGCCGCAAGACCCGGACTCAGGGATGATCGAAGAGACCTTTGCCGTTGGCGATTCGGTGCTGCATCGTCTTGATCCGCGCCTGAAACTGATCTTTGTACTGCTTTTCTCTTTTTTTATCGCCCTGTCAAACACGCTGATTGTTCCGGGTGCGGGGCTTGTCTGTGCAGTTGTGTTAACCGGCCTGAGCCGTCTGCCTGTGCTGGAGGTGCTGAAGCGTTTGAGCGTTATCAATATATTCAATCTTCTGTTATGGATACTGCTGCCGTTAACCTCTGAAGGAGAGGTTCTTTACTCCATTGGAAAAATAGAGCTGACGCGGCCCGGCGTGCTGCTGGCCTTCAGTATTACCCTGAAATCAAATACGATTCTGCTGGCATTTATTGCCCTGATCGCAACCGCTCATCTCGTTGCGGTCGCTCATGCCCTCGAAACACTGCGCGTGCCGAATAAGCTGATCCACCTGCTGATGTTTTCCTATCGCTATGTTTTTGTGATCGAACAGGAGTACCGGCGGCTGGCAAACGCGGCAAAAATGCGCTGCTTTCACCCGAAAACCAGTTTGCATACGTACAAGACCTATGCCTATATGGTGGGGATGCTTCTGGTCAAGGCCTCTGCACGGGCCGAAAGGGTCTATCAGGCGATGCTGTGTCGCGGTTTTGACGGCAGGTTTTACTGTCTTCACCAGTTTCGGTATACCCGTCTTGATCTCCAGGCCGCCATCTTGATGGGAATTGTTTTACTGACGCTCGGCTTTCTTCAGTGGCTGGGCTGGGGGCAGATATGAGCGGACATGACCCGATCCTGCAGGTAAAGGGACTGACCTTTGGTTATCCGGGGAAGAAAGGTCATGTGCTCGACGGACTCGACTTTTCACTGTGCCGGGGAGACAGGGTTGGACTGGTCGGCCCAAACGGCAGCGGCAAATCGACCCTGCTCCACCTCGTCATGGGGCTTTTGTCCCCTGCTTGCGGAGAAATATACCTTTTCCAAAAAAAGATCGAAACCGAAGCGGATTTCAGGGCGGCAAGAAAGAAAACAGGGTTTCTTTTTCAAAATGCAGACGATCAGCTCTTTTCTCCGACCGTTCTTGAGGATGTCGCCTTTGGCCCGCTCAATCTCGGAAAAAGCATCGAAGAAGCAAAAGAGATGTCGCAGGCCATGCTCGATTCGATCGGTCTTGGAGCCTTTGCCGACCGGGTAACCTACAAGCTTTCCGGCGGGGAGAAAAAGCTGGTTTCGCTCGCAACCGTACTGGTTATGGAGCCACAGCTGCTGATTCTTGATGAGCCCACCACCGGGCTTGATCCGGAAACCATGGCCCATATTGTCGATATTTTGAACCGTCTTGATATCAGCTTTCTGGTGGTCTCTCATCAGTACGGGTTTCTCTCCCGGGTCACCAGTGATATTTATCGGATGCAGCAGGGAACTGTGGTATATGAAGGTGATGCCACCTCGCTGCATCACCACCCCTCATTGACGCCTTAAGCACAGGAGAGGACAGAATGCACGACGTTTCCCGCGACTCCATCTATCGGAAGCAATGGGAGCAGAAAAAGCATGATCACCCTTCGGGCAGCGATCATCGGCATGACAATGATCAGCAGCACCCGCACGAACATCACGACCACGATACGGTGCAGAGCGACGAGGGGCACGATCACCACCATCAGCATCACTGGCATGACCACTCCCAAAACGAACATGATCATGCGCATGATTCCACTCATGGTGAATTTCATCATCAGCACCTGCACAGACATGTCTTTTATCACAGCCATCCGCATGCGCATGATCGGGTGCGCAGGACACTGCTGCATCAGGTGTTCAGGGATCCGGTACGCGACTGGTTCGGGCTGGGGCTGATTCTGCTTTTTGTCATCATTGGTTTTTCCGGTCTTCTCCCCGCCAAAGCCGGCGAGGGCCTGTTTCTTTCCGCAGCACTCATCGGTCTTTTCCCTGCGCTGAAAAATGCGCTGCGGGTCTCTCTGCTGCAAAGAAAAATGACTCTGGAAATTCTGGTTGTGGCGCTGCTTTTGATTCTGCTGTTCAGCGGCTGTTTCTTCGAGGCGGCCCTTGCCGGCCTGTTTCTGCTGATGGGCAGTTTTCTTGAGCTTAACTTCTCCTGGGACGAAGAGTGATGGGCGATGTAACACGTGTTGCCAATTCTCAGGCCGTTGCCGGTGAGCGCAGTCTTGATCGTCTGGCAGATCGATACGGCGGCTTTCTCGCCCCAATCGTCGCTGTTGTTTTGCTGGTTGTGGCCTGGATTGTTGGAGAACACAGTCTGCAGGGATTTTATCTCGCGGTTGCCGCGATGGTGATCTGCGGCTACCCGATCGTGCGCAACGCCATCTATTCGACCATCACCAACCACAAGCTGAACGCTGAAGTGCTGGTGGTCATTGCTCTTGCGGCCTCAATCCACGTTGGCGAATATGTTGCCGGCGCAATGGTTGCGCTGATGATGAACATCGGCCAGTTACTCGAAGATCTTACCATTGTGAAAACCGGACAGGCGATCCGTTCCCTGATGGAGCTGGCTCCTGAACGGGCCCGGGTGTTGCGCAGCGGTGGCGAACAGATGGTGCCGGTTGAAGAGGTGACAGTTGGCGAGAGTGTTGTTGTTCTTCCAGGAGAACGTATCCCGGTTGATGGTGTTGTTGAAAACGGTGACAGCGAGGTCGATCAGGCGGCCATTACCGGAGAATCGATGCCGGTGGCAAAACACAGTGGCGATGCCGTCTACGGCGGAACCATCAATCAGCTTGGAGCCTTGCAGATAGAGGTGACGCGGGTGGGTCATGAAACAACCCTGGCGCGGATTATCGCCCTGGTACATGCCGCCTGGGCTGACAAGCCGCCGATAGAACGTATCGCCGACCGCTTTGCAGCATGGTTTACGCCAACCATGCTGACCCTGGCCCTGCTGGTGTGGGGGATAACAGGTGAGTTGATCCGTGCGGTAACGGTTTTGGTGGTGGCCTGCCCCTGCGCCATGGTCATTGCAACACCAACGGCGGTGGTTGCCGGAATCGGCAATGCCGCCCGCAAGGGGATTCTTATCAAGGGTGGCGCTGTCCTCGAACGAATCGGCCAGCTTACCACCATTGTCTTTGACAAGACCGGCACGCTGACCCGGGGGCGTCCACAGGT